>Ga0272442_10006292_pt1 | contig 15654 bp, 13 predicted proteins | sample SSMForm2O_FD_200262 | JGI IMG/M metagenome (GOLD analysis project Ga0272442, IMG submission 200262) | Marine sediment archaeal communities from Little Sippewissett salt marsh, Falmouth, MA, United States - SSM-Form-2O | ecosystem: Environmental > Aquatic > Marine > Wetlands > Sediment ...
ACGGCGACCAGCGCCACGGAGAGCGTCGCGAGAAGCTCGAGCACCAGCGCCGACAGGAACGCCACCCGCAGCGTCGACATCGTCGCGCGCCGGTAGTCGTCGGTGACCGTCCGGATGCTGACGGCCTGCGCCTTCGCCCGGCCGAAGACCTTCAGCGTCGGCAGCCCGGCGACCACGTCCAAGAAGTGGTGGCCCAAGCGGGTCAGCATCGACCACTGCCGCTGGGTGCGCGCCTGCGTCGCCTTGCCGACGAGCACCATGAACACGGGGATGAGCGGGAGCGTGAGCGCGATCGTGACCGTCGCCACCCAGTCCTCGGTGACGATGCGCGCGAGCACGGCGATCGGTACGAGAACGGCCAGGATCAGCTGTGGCAGGTACTTGGCGAAGTAGCCGTCCAGCGCGTCCACGCCTCGAGTTGCCAACGTGGTGAGCTCACCACTCTTCTGGCCCGACAGCCATCCTGGTCCCAACGTGGTGGCTCGCTCGACGACCTGGTCGCGCAACGACGACTTGACCGACGCCGATGCCCGGTGGGCCGCCGACTCCTGCAGCCACACCAGCACCACCCGTGCCGCGACGACGGCGGCAAGCCCGACGAGCGTCGATCGCAGGTCGCCCAGGTCGGCCCCGTCCGTGAACGCCGCACTGATGCCGTAGGCGAGCAGGCCCGCCTGCGCGATGACCAGCAGGGCCTGCAACACGCCCAGCGCACCGGTGCCCGCGACGTACACCGCGGTCGCCCGCGCGTAGCGCAGCAGCCGCGGGTCGAGAGGCTTCACCGGACCATTGTGGGAGAGAAGCGGTGGTGCGCCGGGATCAGCGCACCACCAGCGCCTCAGCTGACGCGGTCAGACGTCCGCTGGGCGTCCTGCGCGGCGAACGCCTTGGCCTTGCGGTCGGCGTTGAGGGCATCCTGCGGCTCGGGGATGTCGTCGACGGTGAGCCGGCGGCGGAACACCCAGTAGGTCCAGCCTTGGTACAGCAGCACGATCGGGGTGAACACCACCGCCACCCACGTCATGATCGTGAGCGTGTACTCCGTGGACGAGGCGTTGTCGATCGTGAGGTTGAACGCCTCGTCGATGCTGGAGGGCATCACGTTGGGGTAGAGGTTGACGAACAGCGCCACCACGGCCAGACCGAGAGTGAAGGCCGTCCCGAGGAAGGCCCAGCCCTCGCGCCCGAGCCGGTTCGCCACGAGCGCGCCGACGAGGCAGACGGCGGCGAGAGCCGACAGCACGGCGAACGCGGTGTCGGGGTTGATCGTGTACGTCCACACGAGGAACCCGACGGCCAGCACCGCGGCCAGCAGGCCCACCCGTTCGGCGACCACGCGGGAGCGCCCGCGGATGTCGCCGTCGGTCTTCAGGGCGATGAAGATCGCGCCGTGTGTCACGAACAGCGTGAGCGTCACGAGGCCACCCAGCAGGGTGTAGGGGCTGAGCAGGTTGAAGAACGTCCCGACGTACTCGAAGTTGCCGTTGACCTCCTCGATCGGCACGCCGCGCACGATGTTGGCGAACGCGACTCCCCACAGCAGCGCAGGCAGTACCGAGCCGAGGAAGATCGCTCGGTCCCACCATGCCTTCCACGGCGAGTCCGGCCTCTTGCCGCGGTACTCGAACGCGACGCCGCGGATGATCAGGGCGACCAGGATGACGAACAGGGCCAGGTAGAAGCCGCTGAACAGCGTGGCGTACCACTCCGGGAAGGCCGCGAACGTGGCGCCGCCGGCGACCAGCAGCCAGACCTCGTTGCCGTCCCAGACGGGGCCGATCGTGTTGATCATGACCCGGCGCTCCTTCTCGGACCTGCCGAGCACGGGCAGCAGCACACCGACTCCGAAGTCGAAGCCCTCAAGGACGAAGTAGCCGACCCACAGAACGGTGATGAGGATGAACCAGACGGTGGTGAGCTCCACAGCAGTGACTCCTGTTCGGCGTGCTCAGTAGGCGAAGGTGAGCGGACGCTCGCCGTCGTTCTCGTGGGTGTCGGACATCTCCCGGCTCACGTCTGGCAGACCCGCCTTGATGTAGTGCACGAGCAGGGCGATCTCGACGACGGCCAGCGCTCCGTACAGCAGCGTGAAACCGATCATGGTGGCGAGCACCTCACCGGCCGACACCGTCGGCGACACCGCGAGCGAGGTGGGCATCAGCCCGAACACGATCCACGGCTGGCGGGCCATCTCGGTGAAGATCCAGCCGAACGAGTTGGCCAGCAAGGGCAGGAACGGGAGCATCACAGCGATGGCGACGGTGAAGCGACCCGTTCCCACGCCCTTGGCCTCCGGTCCCCGGATCGCCCACAGGATCCACAGGCCGATGGCCATCCCGGCGAAGCCCAGACCCATCATCAGCCGGAACGTCCAGTAGGCCACGGGCACGTTGGGGACGAAGTTCTGCCCCGGCACGATGTCGCCGAAGCGTTCCTCGTACTCGGCCTGCAGGTCGTTGATGCCCTGAACCTCAGCGCCCCAGTCGCCGGTGGCAAGGAACGACAGCAGCCCGGGGATCGCGATGATCTCGGTGGCTTCCGAGCCGTCCAAGGTGCCGACGCTCAGCACCGAGAAGTCGGCAGGCGCCCCAGTCTCGTACCAGGCCTCCGCCGCCGCCATCTTCATCGGCTGCACCTCGGTCATGACCTTGGCCTGGACGTCGCCGGTGACGACCACCCCGGCCCCGGCGACGAGCAACGTGATGGCACCGACCTTCGCAGCCTTCTTGTACGTCGCCCTGTCGAGGTGGGGACGCCGCGCCATCCGCCAGATGGCGATGCCGGCCATGAAGCCGCCGGCTGTCATGAAGGCCGCCGTGATGGTGTGCGGGAAGGTGACCAGCGTGACTTCGTTGAGCAGCACGTCGGCGAAGTTGGTCAGCTCAGCGCGCCCGGTGTCGGGGTTGAACTCGTAGCCGACAGGGTTCTGCATCCAAGAGTTGGCCGCCAAGATGAAGTAGGCCGACAGCAGCGTGCCGATGGCCGCCAGCCAGATCGTGGCCAGGTGCAGGCCGCGACTTAGCCGGCCCCAGCCGAAGATCCACAGCCCGAGGAACGTGGACTCCAGGAAGAACGCGGCGAGGCCCTCGATCGCCAGCGGGGCACCGAAGATGTCGCCCACGAACCGGCTGTAGGTGGACCAGTTCATGCCGAACTGGAACTCCTGGACGATGCCGGTGACCACGCCCATGGCGAAGTTGATGAGAAAGAGCTTGCCGAAGAACTTGGTGAGGCGCAGCCACTCCTCGTTGCCGGTGCGGTACCAGGCCGTCTGCAGGCCGGCCACCAGGAACGACAGACCGATCGTGATGGGGACGAAGAAGAAGTGGTACACGGTCGTGATGCCGAACTGCCACCGCGCAATATCGAGGGCTTCCATCGCCGCCTGGCCTCTCTGGTCACACCCAAGGGCACGTCCGACGTGGACGCACCCGCTGCGGCCCTCACATTAGGGACGAGGCGGACAGAGTCCTGCTAGCCCGGAGACCGGAATCCCCGGGACAAAAGTCCTTCTGACGCGGTTCAAACCGCGTCACGAACGACGATGAGACCTCAGGGCCCGACGGCGAGCACCGGCGCGCCCTCGAGTCACGCCAGACGGCTGAACCGCCGACGCGTCGGGCGTGCTGCGGTGTTCGCTCAGGTGCCGGGACGTCCAGCGATCCCGGCGGTGACCACGCGCTCGACCCGACGAAGCCGCTCGGCCATGTCGTGGTCGGTGTCGAGGTCGGCGAGCAGGGCCCGGGTGTGGACGTCGTCGTGCACCTGAACCGGTTGTGCGACTCGGTTCACCAGGGTCGCGGCCCAGCGAGCGTGTCGGGGCTGACGCCCCCGGTGGGGGTAGGCGACGTACACCAGGACCGCCGCTGCGATGCCCACCAGCACGAGCAACGCGAGGAAGAAGGCGACGAAGTCCATGAGGTCAAGCATGTGACCCCCGTGACCTCTGTGCCACCTGTGACGGGTGTGACACGCACGGTCGTTGCCAGATCGTGACGCGGCGAGCAAACGATGAGAGTGAGATGCCCGAATTATACGGCTTCAGGCTCGCGCAGGCGTTGGCTGATGACGGCGGAGATCCCATCGGCCCGCATCGACACGCCGTACAAGGCGTCGGCGATCTCCATCGTCCGCTTCTGGTGCGTCACCACCAGCAGCTGGCTGGTCTCGCGCAGCTCCTCGTACAGGTCGAGCAGCCGGCCGAGGTTGACGTCGTCGAGGGCCGCCTCCACCTCGTCGAGGACGTAGAACGGGCTGGGCCGTGCGCGGAACAGCGCGACCAGGAACGCAACAGCGACCAGCGACCGCTCACCGCCGGAGAGCAGCGACAGACGCTTCACCCGCTTTCCGGCTGGACGCGCCTCCACCTCGATGCCCGTGGTGAGCAGGTCGTCCGGCGCGGTCAGCACGAGACGGCCCTCGCCGCCGGGGAAGAGTCGGGAGAACACCCCTTCGAACTCGCGAGCGGTGTCGGCGAAGGCCTCGGCGAACACCGTCTCGACCCGGTCGTCCACCTCGCGCACAATGGCAAGCAGGTCGCGACGGGTGCTCTGCAGGTCGTCGATCTGGCCGGTCAGGTAGACAAGCCGCTCCTCGGCGGCCGCGTGCTCCTCCAACGCGAGGGGGTTGATGCGACCGAGGCGGGCCAAGGCGCGCTCGGCCTTCTCGGCCCGTCGCTGCTGCTGCTCGCGGTCGTAGGGCTCCGGGGGCGCCTCGGGGTCGTCCGTCGGTACCGGCAGGTGCGGCCCGTACTCCTCGACCAGTGCCTGCGGGTCGACGCCCCAGTCCTCCACAGCGCGCTCGTGGGTGGCCGACACCTTCAGCCGCAGCTCCGCCAGCGCGACCTCGTCGCGGTGCAGCGTGTCGATGACACCCTGCAGCTGCTCGCGCAGCCCGGCTGCCTGAGCGCTCAGCTCGCGGTGCTGAGCACGCCGGGCGGCCGCGACCGCGTCGACCCGGTCGCGTTCGGTTCGAGCCTCGTCCAGCGCCACGGCCACTGTTGCGGCGAGCTCGTGCGCCCGCGCGGCAACCCATGCGGCGACCACCGCTTGCCGGGCAGCGCGCTCCTGCCGCGCCACAGCCATCACCCGCTGCTCGCGGATCGTGCGCGCCCGGTGGGTGAGTGCCTCGTGCCTGCCTCGCGCGGTGCGCAGGCGCTCCTCCCCCGTTCGCAGCTCGAGCCGTGCCTGCACCTCGCTCTGCCGGGCCTGCTTGGCCTTCTCGGCCAGCGCCCCCAGCACCGGCTCGGCGTCCGCGCCCGCACTCGGGTCGTCCGTGGCGACCGCGGCAGCCAGGGCCGCGCGCGCCCGCTCCAGCTGCTGCGTCAGGTCGGCCATGCGCTGCGCGTCGTCGGCGATCCGCTGCTGGACGGTCTCGGTGCTGTGGGCCAGCCGTTGCGCCTCCGCCTCGGCCGAGCGCATCTCGTGGCCGAGCTGGGCCAGTCGCTCGGCGATGGCCGCGAGCTCCGCGTCGGACTCGTGCAGCGCCGCGAGGGCCGCGTCCAGGCGCGCGCTGTGCTCGCTCAAGGTTGCCTCGTGCCGCGAGCGGGCGAAGCGAGCCTGCTCGCCGGCTTGCTCGGCCTGCGTCAGTCGCTCTCGCGCCTGGTCGAGCTCGGCCTGCAGCTCGACCCGTGACCCGCCGGCCGGCCCACCCAGCGCGACGTGTTGGGCCAGCAGCGTGCCGTCCGGCGTCACCGCCACGACGTCGGGAACCTCGGCGACAACGGCTCGGGCCTCGGCCAGGTCTGCGACCATCACCGCCGGTCCGACGGTGGCGCACAGCGACGCGTGCAGCCCCCGCGGGGCCGCGATGGCCTGGACGAGGTAGCGCAGCCCGACCGGGAGCCCGGGCCACGCCGGGTCGACCTCGGTGGGTGCCGGATCGTCCGTGCTGCCATGAGCGACCAGCAGCACCGCGCGGCCCAGCTGGGCGGATGCGGCACCGGCCAACAGGTCGGCAGCACCGGCGACACCGTCCACGACCGCAGCGTCGGCGACCTCGCCCAACGACGCGGCGATGGCCGTCTCGGCTCCTGGCTCGATCGACAGGGCGGCCGCCAGCGTCCCGCGCAGAGCTACCGCGGTGCTCGGGTCGGCCAGCAGGGCGCCTGTCGCGTCCGGCCGGCCGAGGGCTAGCGACAGGGCGTCGATGCGGCTGCTCGCGGCTGCACGCTCGCGCTCGGCACGACGCTCCGACTCAATCGCTGCCTGCACCTGCTCGGTGGATGCCTGCACTGCGGCCTCGGCTGCGGCGTGCTCGGCGTCCAGGTCGTGCTCGCCGGAGGAGAGACCCCCCACTCCCGCTTCGAGGCTCTGGAAGTCGCGCCGCGCCCGCTGCGCCCGCTCCGCCGCCTCGGTGCGGGCCGCCTCGACTCGACCGGCCTCGTCACGACTGGCCGCCAGGGCGCTGCGCACACCCTCGACCGCGGACTCCAGACGTGCGACCGCCTCCCGTCGTTGGCCCTCCTCGCGACGGCGGTCGGCCGCAAGCCGCTCGGCCCCCGCGTGCTCCTGCTCCGCGGCCTCGCGCGCGGCAACCGACGCGGCCAGGGCGGTACCGGCCCGCTGGACCAGCGCAACGAGGTCGTCGACCTCGGCCTGTGCGGCGGCAGCCTCGGCGTCGACCGCGTCGGGGTCGGGGCCGGCAGTCTGGTCGGCCGGCTGCAGCAGCCGTCGCGATCGGTCCACCGAGAGCGCCGCTGTGCCCTCGACACGTTCACGAAGCGCCGACAGCTGGGTGACCAGGCTCGCCTGCACGCTCGTCTGCTCCGACTGATCAGCCTCACCAGCCTCGATCCTCGCCAACGCGCCGCTGAGATCGGCCAGGGAGCTCTCGATGGAGGCGCGGCGCGCCACTAGCTCGTCGCGAAGGGCCGCGTCACGAGCCACCTCGGCGTCCAGCCGGACGAGGTCGTCAGCCAGCAGCCGCAGCCGAGAATCGCGCACCTGCGCCTGCACGCCGGCCGCGCGGCGAGCGGCATCGGCTTGGCGCGCCAGCGGTGTCAGCTGGCGGCGAAGCTCAGCGGTGAGGTCGGACAAGCGGGCCATGTTCGCCGCGGTCGCGTCGAGCTTGCGCAGCGCCTTCTCCTTGCGCTTGCGATGCTTGAGCACTCCGGCGGCCTCTTCGACCAGGCCGCGGCGTACGTCCGGGGTGGCATGCAGCACCGTGTCGAGCTGGCCCTGGCCGACGATCACGTGCATCTCGCGCCCGATCCCGGAGTCGGCGAGAAGCTCGGTCACATCCAGCAGACGGCAGGGCTGGGAGTTGATCGCGTACTCCGACGACCCGTTGCGAAACAGCGTGCGGCTGACCGTCACCTCGGCTGCGTCCGTGGGCAACGCACGATCGGCGTTGTCGATGGTCAGCACGACCTCGGCGCGTCCGAGTGCGGGGCGTCCCGGTGTACCGGCGAAGATGACGTCAGACATGGCGCCACCGCGCAGGCTCTTGGCGCCCTGCTCCCCCATCACCCAGGCGAGCGCGTCGACCACGTTCGACTTGCCGGAGCCGTTCGGGCCGACGACGCATGTGATGCCCGGCTCGAACTGCAGGGTGGTGGCCGAGGCGAACGACTTGAAGCCCCGCAGGGTCAGGGTCTTCAGATGCACAGACGGGCTCCCGAAGTCGCTGGCCGGCCTTTCGCCGCTGGTCGCGGCAGACTAACGGGGCCGGTCGCCCGCCCGGGGGCGACGCGCGGGGCTAGACGAGAGCCGGCTCTCCGACGTCGACCTGCTCGAGGCCACCGTCGTCGGCGACGGCGGCAGCCAGCTCGGCCTCCAGCACCAGCACACGGGCCTGGAGCTCGGCCACACGCTGGGTCAGCGCGCGCACCTGAGCCGCGGCGATGGGGTCCGGAGCAACGAAATGGCCGACGAGTGCCTTGGCCACGTTCACGCCTCCACAGTCACGATTCACCCGCGAGCCCGAGCGGGCTCGCCGAAGAGGTGGTTGTCACTCAATGATCCCATCGGCCGGGCCTCGAGGTCAACACAGCGCACGCGGGATGGTGCGGCTCAGCCGAGGCGGAAGCCTGTGATGCCGGTCGGGGCCTCCCACCGCGCCGCCACGTCGCTCACACGCGCCGAGGGCGGCCCGTCCCGCAGGGCGAGAAGCAGGGTGTCGACCGCCGTCCGCGTTCCCTCGACGACCACTTCGACCCGACCGTCGCTGAGGTTGACCGCGCTGCCGGCCAACCCGAGCTCCTGCGCCTGCTGGCGCGCCCACCAGCGAAAGCCGACCATCTGGACGCGCCCGGAGACCAGGGCTACGGCCCTGGCTTGGTCGGACGCGGACGACGTTGGCATCGCGGGCAACTGTAGGACGAGCGGTTCATGAAGGAGTCACGACGGATCGGTGTCGCGCACCGCGAGCACGGCTGCCCGGTGCGCCCGTAGGCGTCGAGGTCGCGGCTGAACCATCCCGACTGCCCGTTGACGTCAACGTAGAGGGAGTCGAAGCTTGTGCCGCCGGCCCGAACTGCGTCACCGAGAACCTCCCGTAGCTGGCGCAGCAGCGTGTCGATCTGGCCCCGTCGCAGTGTCGCGGTGGGCCGGTCGTAGTGAAGCCGCGCCCGCCACAGGGCCTCGTCGGCGTAGATGTTGCCGATGCCCGAGATCAGCGTCTGGTCGAGCAGAGCCCGCTTCAGCCCGGTTCTGCGTGAGGTCAGCCGGCGGGTGAACGCCTCCGGGTCGAAGCCCGCCTCCAACGGGTCGGAGGCGATGTGCTCGATGGGGGCGGGCACGTCGACGCCGAAGCGGGTGACCGCGGTGTCGCAGACGAGAAGGCCACCGAAGGTGCGTTGGTCGACGAAGTGAAGCTCGCGCGGCGGACCGCACTCACCGGGGCCGCGTCCGATGAACGTCATCCGCACCCGCAGGTGCGGTGATTCGGGCAGGGCCGGGTCAGGCAGCAGTAGTTGGCCGCTCATACCCAGGTGGCCGAGAACGAACGCCCCGTCGTCGAGGACGAACCACAAGTACTTCCCGCGCCGCCGCACGTCGGTGACCGACCGCCCGACGAGTCGGGCGCCGAAGTCCACCGGCCCTGCGGCGTGGCGTCGCACAGCCCGTTCGTTGAGGACGGTGACAGTGCCGATGGTGCGGCCCGGGACGTACGCGGCCAGACCGCGACGGACGGTTTCGACCTCGGGCAGCTCAGGCATTGTCGGCGCGGGCACCGACCCCGGCGTCGGCGCGCTGAGAACCCGTGGCCGCCTGCAACGCCCGGCAGGCCTGCTCGGCCGCGCTCTGCTCGGCCTGCTTCTTGCTGCGGCCACGGCCGATCCCCAGTGTCGTGGGGCCGAGCACGACCTCGGCGGTGTACTCGCGTGCGTGGTCTGGGCCAGTGCCAGTCACCCGGTACTCCGGAGCCGCCTCGTGGCGGGCGGCGAGGTTCTCTTGCAGGCAGGTCTTCCAGTCGGTGCCGGCGACGGTGCCGGCTGCGTCGTCCAGTCGGCCGGCGACCAGCCGCATCACCAGCGACGCGGCCACGGCGAACCCGTGCTCGAGGTAGACCGCGCCGATCACCGCTTCCAGCGAGTCCGCCAGGATCGACGCCTTGTCCCGCCCACCGGTCAGCTCTTCCCCGTTGCCCAGGCGCAGATAGGTGCCGAGGTCGATCTCGCGAGCGACCTCGGCGAGCGCGACTGCGCTGACGACGCTGGACCGGCTTTTGGCCAGGCGGCCCTCGGCGTTGCGGGGATGACGCCGGTACAGGGCGTCAGTGACGGCCAGGCCCAGAACCGAGTCCCCGAGAAACTCCAGCCGCTCGTTCGTGGGCAGCCCACCGTGCTCGAAGGCGTAGGAGCGGTGCGTCAGCGCCAGCTCGAGCAACGAGGGGGCCAGTCCCACGCCGAGGCGCGCGAACAGAGGCCCCGGGTCGGGCGCGGCGTGCTCGGGCGTCACTCGATCAGGCGTCGGCGACCCGGCGGTTGTTGTACTCGCGGAACAGCGCCGTGCCCTGGGAGTCGGTCACCACACTGGCGCGATGCGGCACTACCCAGGTGACGCGGCCGTTGACGACCTTCTTCTGCACCTGAGGCAGCTGGGCCTTCCATGCCGAGCGGCGGCTGCGTGTGTTGCTGCGCGACATCTTGCGCTTCGGGACGGCCATGGTTACTGCTCCTCGGGTAGGTCGTCGGACGTCGAAGAACCGTCGGCGGCCAGGCTGCTCAGCGCAGCCCACCGAGGGTCGACGGGGTCGTTGTGGGCGTGTGCGGGGTCGTCGGCCAGCCGAGCGCCGCACTCCGGGCACAGGCCGGGGCAGTCGTCGCGGCACAGCAAGGTGGCGGGAAGTGCCAGCCCGATGGCGTCGCGCAGCACAGGCTCGAGGTCGAGCAGGTCACCCTGCATGACGAACGCGTCGTCCTCGAGGTCGTCGGCCGGGTAGGCCACCAGCTCGTGGGTGTCGATGTCGACGTCCAGGGCGACCGGGTCGAGGCACCGGGCGCACTCCCCGACCACCCCCACGGTGGTGCGCAGCGAGACGTAGACGCCTTCCATGACGGCTTCGAGCAGGATGGCGCACTCCAGCTCGGCGTCGGCGGGCACCGAGGCCAGGCCGATGACGAGGCCGGCGGGCGCGGGCAGCGTCCGGCGCACCCTCAGCGATGTCCCGGGGCGGCGGCCCAGCTCGTGGGTGTCGAGCATGAAGGGCGCGTGGGAGTGGTGTGTCGTCATGGCGGTTGCGTGGGCCCGGGGACGTCAGTGGAGCTCGGGCTAACCAGGGGAGGGTACCCGGCGGCAGCCGCGGCAGCGAAATCTCAGGCCTGCTGCGACGGGAGCTTCTCCACCAGACGCGTTGACACCACTGGGGGGACGAGAGCGCTCACGTCGCCGCCGAACATCGCCACGTCGCGCACCAGGCTGGACGACAGGTAGGAGTGCTCGGGGTTGGTGGCGATGAAGAGCGTGTCGAGACCGGAGAGGCGGTGGTTCATCTGCGCCATCTGCAGCTCGTAGTCGAAGTCGGTGACCGCGCGCAGTCCCTTGACGACCACCGGGATGCTTTCCCGCTCGCAGAAGTCGACGAGCAAGCCGTGGAACGAGCTCACCCGAAGGTTGGGCAGGTGGCTCGTCGCCTCTCCGAGCAGCTCGATGCGCTCCTCGACGGTGAACAGGCCCTTCTTCGACCTGTTGACGAGCACCGCGACCACGACCTCGTCGAAGATCAGGCACGCCCGCTCGAGGACGTCGAGATGGCCGTTGGTCACCGGGTCGAACGAGCCCGGACAGGCGCAGCGACTCACGGGGCTCCCTCAGCCGGCCGAACGAGCGGTATCAACTGACCAGCGAAGGTACCAGAGGACGGTCTCCCCGTACCGGCGGGACTGGAGCACGTCCAGGTCGCCGGGCCACGACGGCGGGCGCTCTCGTGTTGGTCGCTCCACCACCAGCACCGCGCCGTCAGCCAGCCAGCCGCTCTCCACCAGGGACTGCAGCACGTCGGTCACGGACGAGGCCGGCACCGTGTAGGGAGGGTCGGCCAGCACGAGGTCGGCCCGCGCTGCTGCCTCGCGGGCGGCTGCTTCATGGCCGGCGGGGCCGCACGCAGGTGGCGTCCGCACCGCCCGTTCGACGCTCGTGCCGCGGATCTCGGCCTCCCCGAGCCCCGTGCTCTCCACGTTGCGACGCAGCGCCGCCAGCGCTCGGCGGTCCCGCTCGACGAACGTGGCGCGGGCCGCCCCGCGCGAGAGGGCCTCCAGCCCGAGGGCGCCGCTGCCGGCGTACAGGTCGAGCACGACGAGCCCGTCCAACTCGCCCAGCAGCGACGTGAGCGTCGAGAACATCGCCTCGCGCACCCGCTCAGAGGTCGGCCGGGTCACCTCCCCGTCGGGGACGACCAGCCGACGACCCCCGGCCCGTCCGGCCACCACCCGGGTCACCGCCGGCCACCGCCGCCGGTCATGCCCGCTCCAGGTAGTCGGCGCGTTCAGCGGTCATCCGCGCGACCTCGGCGGCCAGGTCGGGGTGGCCGCCGAGGCCGGGGTCGGACTGGACGGTGGCAGCTGCGTCGGCCCGGGCGGCCACGATGAGGTCCACGTCGCGCTGCAGCGACAGCAGACGAAGGCTCGATCGTCGTCCCGACTGTGCGACCCCCAGCAGGTCTCCCTCACGCCGCTGGTTGAGGTCCAGCTCGGCCAGGGCGAACCCGTCGGTGGTGGCGGCGACGGCGTCGAGCCGGGCCCGGGCCGGGGAGCCGGACGGGGCCCGGGTGACCAGCAGACACACCGAGGCCGCCGACCCGCGACCGACACGTCCCCGCAGCTGGTGCAGCTGGGCGACGCCGAATCGGTCCGCATCCATCACGACCATCACGCTGGCCTCGGGCACGTCGACGCCCACCTCCACGACGGTGGTGGCCACCAGCACCGGCGTATCGCCGCCGGCAAAGGCACCCATGGCGGCGTCCTTGTCCTCCGCGGTCATCCGGCCGTGCACGACCCCGAGGTCGATGCCGGCCAGGGGCCCGTCGCGCAGCATGGCGGCCGTCTCGAGCAGCGACGTGCCCTCACCGGGCTCGCTCTCGTTTCCGATGCGCGGGCACACGATGAAGGCCCGGTGGCCGGCGGCTACCTCCTCTCGGACACGCTGCCAGGCACGGTCGAGAAAGTGTGGCTTGTCCTCGACCGGCACGACATGGGTCGCGACCGGAGTGCGCCCCGGCGGGAGCTGGTCGAGCACCGACACGTCGAGGTCACCGAACACTGTCATGGCGATGGTGCGTGGGATGGGTGTCGCGGTCAGCACCAGCACGTGCGGACGCGCGTCGCTCGGCGCGCGCTCGGCCAGCACGGCACGCTGCTCGACGCCGAAGCGGTGCTGCTCGTCCACGACGACAAGGCCCAGGTCGAAGAACTGCACCTGCTCCGACAGCAACGCATGGGTGCCGACGACGATGCCGGCGTCTCCGGAGGCGACGTCGAGCAACGTCTGGCGGCGTTGCGCCGCCGGCGTCGAGCCGGTGAGCAGCACCACCCGCGTGGCGACGTCGGCCCCGCCGAGCATCCCCGCGTCGGCGAGCGGACCGAGCATGGCCCGCAGCGACCGGTGGTGCTGCTGGGCAAGCACCTCGGTCGGGGCGAGCAGAGCGGCCTGTCCGCCGGCGTCGACGACCGCGAGCATGGCCCGCAGGGCGACCACGGTCTTGCCGGAGCCGACGTCACCGTGCAGAAGTCGGTGCATGGGGTGCTCGCGCGCCATCTCGGCAGCGATCTGCCGGCCGACGTGTCGTTGTGCCGGCGTCAGGTCGAAAGGACGTCGCCGGTCGAAGGAGGCCAGCAGGCCGGCCTCGGCCTCGCGGCGCGGGGTGGCCGGCATGGCTGCGGCTCTCGCGCGCCGGCGGGCCAGCTCGGCCTGCAGCACGAAGGCCTCCTCGTAGCGCAACCGGCGTAGGCCCGCGGCAAGCGCGGCGCGGTCAGGCGGGTCGTGCACCACCCGCAGCGCCTCGAGCCTGCCCATCAAGCCCTGGCTGTCCGCGACCGACGCCGGCACCGGGTCGGGCAGCGACGTGAGCGGGCCGAGCACGGTGGCCACCGCCTTCCCCAGACGCCACGACGACATCGCCCGCGTCGCCGGGTAGACCGGGATCAGGTCACCGGCGAACCTCAGCGCGGCCTCGGCTTCGTCCGGGTCAGACGTTGCGTCCAGCAGCATGAAGTCGGGATGCACCAGCTGCCTCGTGCCGAGGTAGGAGTTGACGGTGCCGGCGAAGAGCCCCACTCGCCCCTCGGCGAGCTGACGCTGAGGGCCGCGGGTGCTGAAGAAGGTGAGGCGAAGGCGGTCGCGGCCATCGGTGACGACAACCTCCATGACCTGGCCGCGGCGTCTGCGCATCGGACGGGTGGTGACCGAGGCGACCCTGGCCAGCACGGTGACCTGCTCGTCGGGCTGCAGCGCAGCCAGGTCGGTGAGCTCTCCGCGGGTGGCGTAGCGACGGGGCACGTGCCACAGGAGGTCGCCGACGGTGTGCAGGTCGAGGCCCGAAAGCGCCTTGGCCGTCCGTGTGTCCAGCACGCTCGTCAGCGGAGCTGCCAGCGTGCCGGTGCCGGGGTGCTGGTCGTGCGCTGCGCTCACTCAACGCCGAGCAGAAGCAGGTAGCGCGTCTGCCCCCCGTCGTAGCAGATGCAGTCGGCCTCGGGATGGGTGTCGGCGAGCTGTTCCACGACGGCGTCAGCCAGGCCGTGCGGGGCGTCCTCGCCGGCGATGATGGTCACCAGCTCGCCGCCGATGGCCAGCATGCGGGCAAGCACCTTGGTGGCGACGGTGAGGGGGTCGTCACCGATCTCGACGAAGTCGCCACCCACCACGCCCAGCACGTCGCCGGGCTGGCATATGCCTGCGGTGGTCATCGCCTTCTTTGCCGCGATCGTGACCGCGCCGTCGCGGCAGTGCCCTGCCGCCGACGTCATTGCCACGACGTCTGCGTCGAACGGATGGTCGGCCTGGTGCACGGCGAGCGCCGCCACGCCCTGCACCTGGGTGCGCGACGGAACAACGGCCACGTGGACGCCGTGCTCGCCCGCCTCGCGGGCGGCGGCCTGCGCCGAGGGGATGAGCTCACGGTGGTTCGGGAGCACGACGGCCTCGGCCACGTGCGCGGCGAGCAGGGCGTCGAGCACCTCCTGGGTCGAGGCCAGCGACCCGGAGGTCGCGGACACGGTCGTGGCACCGGCGGCACTGAACAGCTCCTCCAGGCCCTTACCAGCGACGCCGGCGATGACGGCACGTCCGCTGCGCAGGTGGCGCGGCTCGGCGCTGACCTGGTCGGCGAAGTGCGTCACCCGGATGCGGAAGGGCCGTCCCACCTCGACCCCGCGCTCGACGGCCGCCCCCACGTCGTCGACGTGGACGTGCACGTTCCACAGGCCATCCCCGCCGACCACAAGCAGCGAGTCACCGAGCGCCGCCAGCTCGTCCCGGAGCCCGGAGACCTTGCCGTCGTCGGCCTCCAGCAGGTACATCACCTCATACGCGGGTCCACCAGCGACGAGATCCTCACCGGGCCGTATCTCAGGCGCGCCCGGCTCGGTCGGCACCCGAAGCCCGCTGGGGCGACTCATGGGCCGGCCGGTCATGGCGGTGTCCATGGCCGCGAAGACGACGGCAACGGCACGCGCCCCGGCATCCACCACCCCCGCACGGCGAAGCTTCTCGTTCTGCTCGCGAGTCGCCAGCACTGCATCGTCGGCAGTGGTGACCGCCGTGCGCACCACCCGGGCCAGCGATGCTCCTTCGTCGGCGACGGCGGACGCCGCGTCTGCCGCCACTCGGAAGACCGTGAGCATCGTGCCCTCGACCGGCTCGACCACCGCCCCGTAGCCCGCACGTGCCCCCTCCAGCAGGGCGTCGGCGAACAGCCGGCCGCCCGAGGCGGCGTCCGAGGAGTTCTCGAACACACCGGCCACCCCGCGAAACATCTGACTGAAGATCACCCCGGAGTTGCCGCGGGCGCCGAGGAACGCGCCTCGGGCAGCACCGGTCAGCACCTCGGTCAGGGAGTCGTCGGTCGTGTCACCGACGCCGCGCACTGCGGCGTCGAGGGTGAGGAACATGTTCGTGCCGGTGTCACCGTCGGGCACCGGGAAGACGTTGAGGGCGTCGATCTCTTCACGCGACGTGCCCAAGGCCGTGCGCGCCTGCAGCAGCCACCGCCGCA
>Ga0272442_10006294_pt1 | contig 15651 bp, 15 predicted proteins | sample SSMForm2O_FD_200262 | JGI IMG/M metagenome (GOLD analysis project Ga0272442, IMG submission 200262) | Marine sediment archaeal communities from Little Sippewissett salt marsh, Falmouth, MA, United States - SSM-Form-2O | ecosystem: Environmental > Aquatic > Marine > Wetlands > Sediment ...
GACTTCTTCTTCATTTACATAGATACCTAAAATAAGAATGCCTATCTGGGCAATAAAAAAATACATTGCATGTGTCAGAAGCATTGGCAGAGAAATGCCGAGAAGTTTACAAGTCGTTACGAGTTGTATCACATCATCATTATGAACTCTATGTTTGAACGTATAGTGGACGAAAAATACTCCAAAAATCCCCATAAGTGAATAACCGGCTAACAATGAAAAAACTGGAATCGTTGGATAAAAGAATAACAAGCTCAAAGAGATAAGCAAGATTAAGTTACCTATTTGTGGCAAAGCTTGCATAAATGCAAAAAATTTAATAAGCTGAAGTCCCCTGACGGCTTGCATGCTTACTTGTCCCAAAGAGCAGGTCACCAAAAAAACTGAGATCGCAGTAAAATAAAAATGTAAATTTGGTTTAGAAAAAATAGTTTCCGCAATAATTTCAGCAGAGAAAAAGATGATAACACTGAACAATAATGAAGAAAAAACAACAACCCATTGCGCCGTGCAGAATACTTTATATGCTGACGTGAAGGAAAACTTAGTAATGTGTTCAGGAATGAGTCTTAGGAGAGACGTGTTTGTCCCTAAAACTGTTAATACAATTAATAGCATGAGAGAGGATTGGACTATTGCAACAATACCCAAAACATCTGCTCCATAAAATCTTGCGATTATAATGCTGGATAGCATTGCAAAAATTGTTGAAATTACTTGTCCACCAAATGCCCAAATAGAACCGATAAAAATTTTTGAGAATCTTCGATCAAAAAAGTCATTTATAAGTCTTTTTTTAACTGAAAAAAGCATTGCAGACTTTCAAGTTTACAAACATTTTTGATAATATTTACACATATAATTATTGCTCAAAGAGAGAAAAAAATGAATTCTTACCGCAATCCATTTTGAATTTCATCTTCATGTTTCAAACTATGAGCCATTGATAACAAAAAATCATATGGGGAGTGCTGATTCTATGGATAAAAATAGATTAAGATCCATTATAAATTTAGCCCTTTTTGTTGCATAATATCTTATCCGATCAGCAAGAGATAATAAGCTTCAAATAAGTAAACATTCCAAAGCAATTAGACCCATATATCACTGAAAATTGAATATGGAAAGTTAAAGAATCTGTCCGAAATATACAGAAGATTATTTTTGGCAATTAAAAATATTTCTTGGTAAATTAAATCAATTTTTGAAAATAAAATAGGATCAACACGTTGATCACTCATACATTCTCGCCCCAACTTTTCCTGGCATTCACCATGAAATCCACAAGAAATACCATGAAAATTCCAGTGAAAAGGCCCAAAGCAAGCCCGAGAACTGCGTATAACAACGGCCCTCTACTGACGGGTTGAGCAGATTTTTGTGGTTTTGGAGGCGAAGTTGTTGCTACAATATCCACTTCTCCTAATTCATTGGAGCCAGCCACAAGCTGTTGAACGCCCATCATCCGCTCCTTTATTGCGATTTGAGCTGCAAGCTCTAATTGCATGGTAGGTAAGGTAACATATATCTGCTCTTTGATAAGGTTGAGACGTTCTCGTCTTGCACGGATTTCGTTTGACAGTATCATCCTCATCAAAGCTGCCGATTCGCTATCTTCTTTCATAGATTCACTTTTCAAATCGTCCTCGTAAGAGGCAAGCCACGCTTCGATTTCCACCATTTCCTGGGTCAAGCGTTTGCTATGTTCACTGAGCATAGTTTTTTGACTCATAAGGGATAGCAATTCCTCCTCGAACGTGCCCAGCAAGCGATCGTGGTCCTGCCTAAGTCGTTGAGAAGCACCGTTTAACACATATATATAATCCGCCTCGCGGTCCGCGGATCCCCGCCCCGAAATCGTAACGATGCTGCCCCTTCTGGCCGCCGTTGCTTTGACATTTGGCGCCGTTTTTCCTGTTTGCCATTCCGCTTCCCACTCCCTGATCACAGCCGGAATATGAATAACGTTAAGCCGTTCTACAACGGATTCCGACGATTCAATGAGGCGCAATGTGTTGTTGACGGGGATTGATTCGATTTCTATCACGATCGAATACTTGAATAGAGGCTCCTGTAGCAACCCATACAGACAAGCGAGAATAAATATCGCCACCGTTGTCCCAACCACCACCCATTTGCGACGAATGAGTATGGTAACTATGTCGTAGAGGCTTATCTCATCATCATTTTTTTGAACATGGGTATCATGGTTAGCAGCTGGATACGGTGTAGGTGCATCGCTCATTACGTTCTCAAATCGCTAGGGTTTAACGGTATTCAGTACAGTTATAATTACCCACTCTCATGCAGGAGCCGTGAAAATAGACTTCTCTCCCACCCTTGGTTGTTGGCTGACGAATCGACTCGGCCAATGTGTGGAGTTTAAATACAGGTAAAGAACAGGACAATCAACAGAATAAAATCTCCCTTTTTCCCTGACGCAACTATTTCTAAGCCGCCGCCACACATGCACTAATGGGAGCTTTGCAGCAGAGAATGCTCGTTCACGATCAAGGTGCTAGACAAATGGTACCGCAACCATGCACCTGATATTACATTGATAATAAGCTTTGCGCAACTATGAAGTGGGGCGAAAAGGCCATGTTAACGGTTTCCTGAAGTCATAACCTTTGCTTCTTGATACCATACTTCTTCATTTTGTACTGCAGCAGGCTTTTGGTGATGCCGAGCTTTTTGGCGGCATGGGCCTGAATGTGCTCGGTTTCCTCCAGGGCGCGTTTGAGCAGTCTCTCTTCCACCGTGTACAGCACTTCATTGAGATCGGCCGAATCGGGAATCAGGCGAAGGAAATCATCACCATTCACCCAGGGCGCGGCGCCGCCCATATCCACCGACTCAGGCTGTACGTCGTCTGGTTCGATAACCTCCTCGTTGCAGAGAATGGCGGCCCGTTCGATGGTGTTTTCCAGCTCCCGGACATTGCCGTTCCATGGCAGGGTCAGCAACAGGCGCAGGGCATCAGGGGCGATGGTGAGCTTTTCCTTGGCCAGGTTGATGCGGCATGCGGTAAGGAAATGATCAACCAGCATGGGCAGGTCATCGAGCCGTTCACGAAGGGGCGGCAGCACCAGATTAATCACGTTGAGACGGTAGAAAAGGTCCTCGCGGAAGCGCCCCTGCTGTACCTCCTCCTTGAGATCCTTGTTGGTGGCGCTCAAAATACGCACATCAGCAGCGATGGTGCTGCTGCCGCCCACCCGCTCAAATTGCTTTTCTTTCAGTACGCGGAGCAGCCGGGCCTGCACCGACAAAGATATGTCACCGACTTCATCAAGAAACACCGTGCCGCCGTCGGCCGTTTCAAAACGTCCCTTGCGCATGGTTGCGGCGCCGGTTACGGCGCCTTTCTCATGGCCGAACAACTCCGATTCAAGCAAACTCTCGGCAAGAGCGGCGCAGTTGACGGCTATGAAGGGGCGACTCTCACGCGGACTGTTGAGGTGGATCGCTCTGGCCACCAATTCCTTACCGGTACCGCTCTCGCCGGTAATGAGCACTGAAGCGGGTGTCGGTGCGACTTTTTCGATTAATTCATAGACCTGTTTCATCTTTTCGTTTTTGCCCACAAGACCACTGAACCCGGCCCGTTCCTGCATCTGTTCGCGCAACCGGATATTTTCTCGCACCAGTTGGTAGTGCGCCACCGCCTTGTTGATGGTGACAATGAGTTCATCGTTGGAAAACGGCTTGGCCAGGTAGCTGTAGGCCCCCGCCTGCATGGCGGCTACCGCCTTGTGGACTTCGGCATAGGCGGTAATAATCAGCACCGGCAGCTCATCATTGAGCGTTTTGAGTTCATCGAGCAGCCCCATGCCGCTCATACCCGGCATCTGCATGTCCGTTATCACCATGTCGAGATCATTGTTGCGGGCAATTTCCAGCGCCTCGGCGCCGCCCGGCGCGGTAAACACCTCAAAGCCTTCGTCGCGGAGCAACTCGGAAAGAACTACCAGATAGTTGGGTTCGTCGTCGACTACAAGAATCGTATGCATGGAGTTTATCTCTTTATCAATAGATCAAGGAGCGTATCAGGTATCACCAAATGAGCGCCGCCGGCCATCCTGGTTCCGGGTCGGATGGCCCCGTGGTAGTCGCTGCCTCCCGTTTCCAGCAGATGGTAACGAGCGACAAGGGATTGCAGAAAGGCAAACCATGTTCCCATCTGTCCCGGATAATAGGTTTCGAGGCCATCCAATCCACTTGCCTTGAGCTCACCAATCAGCTTTTCAAGCGTGGCCGGATCCCTTGAGACCTGCAGCGGATGGGCAAGCACTGCCAGCCCGCCGGCCTCATGAATCATTGAAATGGCCTCCTGGGCGGTGTAGCAAAAGCGTGACACGTAGGCCCGGGCGCCTTTCTTGAGATATTTTTTAAAGGCCTCATCGATTGTTGAAACGATTTTATTTGCCACCAACCAGCGTGCAATATGGGGACGACCGATAAGATTCTCCGGTGAAGGTGAAGATATTTCGGCTGATGAGATAGTAATACCGAGCCCTTGCAGTTTTTTGAATATCTCAAGATTTCTTGTGTGTCGTGCATCTTGCACTGTTTTCAGAGCAGCCAGCAGAGTGGGATTGTGCCAGTCAAAATCATAACCTAAAAGATGCAGGTAATAGGGGCTATGCCTCACGCTCAGTTCCACTCCGGCAATCACCACCAGGGGGCTGTTGCGTGCGGCGGCGCGGGCCGGCGCTATGCCAGCCACCGTATCATGGTCGGTAAGAGCAATGGCATTCAACCCATTGGCGTACGCCATCTCCACCAGCTCTGCCGGAGTTAGGGTGCCGTCCGAACAGGTGGAATGAAGATGCAGATCGATCACGACTTTCGCGCCCGCATCTTGAAATTATCGTCCATATACGGCATATACCATTCGATTATATCGCCTGCCATTTCTTCATGCCCCATTACACAATGATAGCTCTACGCACCATGACTCCATCATTTCGCGCATCATGCTTGACCGCCGCCACCCTGCGCCGATCACTGATGGCTATCCACGTTCTGGTCGCTGTTGCTCTTTGTATCATATCCGCACCGGTATATGCCACCTCCGAACACCCCTCCAGCGAACTGGCCGAGGCCGCATCCGAACGCACACTGCCGGTACTGAAGCCCCTCTTGCAGGCAAAGAAGCTGCGGTTGGGCAGCCCCGTATTTATCCGGATTTTTAAAAGTTCATACGAACTGGAACTCTGGATGATGTCGTCAAAGGGATACTTCGAACATTTCAAGACCTATATCATCTGCCATTTCTCAGGCGGACTTGGGCCAAAGCTCAAAGAAGGTGACCGGCAAAGCCCGGAGGGGTTCTATCTGGTGGACAAAGATCAGCTCAATCCATGGAGTTCGCAGCACCTCGCCTTCAATATCGGCTATCCCAACGAATACGATCGTTACCACCGGCGCACCGGCAGTGCGATCATGGTGCACGGCAAATGCGTTTCAACGGGGTGCTTCGCCATGACCAATTACAACATCGAACAGATTTATACCCTCGTTGACGCCGCCATCAAGGGTGGCCAGCAGGCGTTCTGGGTACATGTTTTCCCGTTCAGACTCACCCGGAAAAATCTGGCCGCCCATACCCAATCCCGTTGGCATCCCTTCTGGACACAGCTGAAAAAAGGGTTTGATCTTTTTGAATATTACCGTACTCCGCCACACATCGGGGTTGAAAACGGTGCCTATACCTTCAACGCACCCCCGCCTGTTGCCAATACCAACGATTCATCCGCTACAACCTTGTCTTTATCACCCCCCACACACCATAACATATGGCCGCGGCAAAGTGCTCAATAACGATGGATATTTTTACCGCCTCATCGCGCTCCTTCACCATACCATTTTCTTCCGGCAGGGGCAGCTAAAGGACTCTTGAGCCATGGATTCCGGCAGAAAAATTATCCACATCGATATGGATGCATTTTACGCCTCCATCGAGCAGCGCGATAATCCCCGGCTGCGGGCAAAACCGGTGATTGTCGGCGGCCATCCTGCCTCGCGCGGGGTGGTCGCCGCCTGTTCCTACGAGGCCCGGGCCTACGGCATTCACTCGGCAATGGCGTGCGCCCAGGCCTATCGGTTATGTCCGCGGGCGGAATTCATCAAACCACGGATGGCTCGGTACAAGGAAGTTTCCGAGCGGATCATGGCAATTTTTGCCAACTACACCGATCTGGTGGAACCGCTCTCACTGGATGAGGCCTATCTTGATATCACCGAAAACAAGTTGGAGCAACAATCCGCCACCCTACTCGCCACCACCATCTGCAATCATATTGTTACCGAAACCGGGCTTACCGCATCAGCCGGGGTATCGTGCAATAAGTTCGTGGCAAAAATTGCTTCCGGACTGAAAAAACCAAACGGTATCAGTGTGATCGAGCCGACTCGGGTCGATCAGTTTATTGCTGGTCTGCCCATTCATACATTTCACGGGGTCGGAGCGGTGACGGCGGCAAAGATGAAATCGCTGGGAATCCACAACGGCCATGACCTGCGCGGGTGGTCTCGGGAAAAATTGATTACCCATTTCGGCAAGCAGGGAGATTTTTATTACAATATTGCCCGCGGTATCGATACACGACCGGTCAATCCGGAACGGATCCGCAAATCCATCGGTGCTGAACGCACCCTGGCCCAAGATACCACCGATACCGGGTTTTTGATGTTGCTATTAGAGCAACTCGCACAGCGCGTCCACGCCACCGCCCACCGCTTTGATTTCACCTTTCAGACCGTGACCCTGAAGCTGCGTTACCACGATTTTACCACGATTACCCGTTCGTCAACCACGCCCCATGCAATGACCAGCATCGAAGAGCTTATCGAGGTCGCCAGCCGTCTCTTCAAACAGGCCACCGCCAAGACCAGGAAGATTCGCCTGATTGGTGTATCCATCGGAAAACTGCAAGCCAGATCATCACGAAAGCCCCGACAACTCAGTCTGCCATTTCAATTACGGTAAAAGTAGGCTACAACCGGTAATCATCAGATACAATTTATCCGGGAGCACGACATGATCCGTTTTCTTTTCAAATCAGTGAGGAGCATTATCCGTGGAATCTTTGGCTTTCTCACCTTTATTCGCACTCTTTTTTTCAATCTGATCTTCCTGGTGCTGATTGTTGTCATTGCGGCGGCCTATTTTTCCGGGCGTACCGACACAATAAAAGGCAATTCAATCCTTACCCTCACCATCTCCGGAACGGTGGTGGAACAGCCCTCCCGTTTTGATGATTTCGACCAGGGCTTGCAGGATATCCTGGGATTTTCACAGCCGCCGGTGACCCTGCTGCAAGATATCCTTGACGTAATCGATCACGCCCGTGCAGACAACAGGATCGCGGCAATAAAGCTGGATATTGATGGGCTCGAGCAAATCGGCATCGGCCAGGCCCGGGTTATCGGCAGGGCCCTGAATAATTTCAAAGAAAGCGGCAAAGAAATTATTGCCGCGCAGGGATATTTTACGCAGAATCAATATTATCTGGCATCGTATGGGTCAAAGATCATCATGAACCCCATGGGCGGCGCCTATATCCAGGGGTTCGGGGTATTTCGTACCTATTTCAAAAATGCCCTGGAAAAACTCAAAATCAATTTTCACGTCTTTGCCATCGGCACCTACAAATCAGCCGCTGATCCCCTGATCCGCAACTCCATGTCCGCACCCGACAAAAAGCAGACCAGGGAATGGCTCAACTTTCTGTGGGACGGCTACGTTGACGACGTTGCCGACAATCGCGGCATCACCGCTCATCGTTTTCTTTCGTACATAAACGATATCCCAACTAACCTGGCCCGAGTGGATGGCGACATGGCCCGCCTTGCGCTGGAATACGGTCTAGTGGATGAACTGGCCTTTCAGAGCGAGGTCGATGAACTACTCCGGTCAATCACCGGCCAGCAATTTACTGAGAAACTGCGCACTGTCTCCACCTACCGCTATCTCTCCACCATTGATCGCTCCTTTACCGCAACAGGCGAGGAAGACAATGTCATTGGTCTGATTGTCGCCGAAGGCACCATCGTTCCAGGCGCCAGCGAAGAGCAAACCATCGGTGATGAAACCATGGTAAAATTGATCCGCCAGGCAACTGAAAACGATGCCATCAAGGCGCTGGTGGTTCGCATCAACAGCGGCGGCGGTTCCGCCTTTGCCTCCGAACAGATACGCAGGGAACTGAGCAAACTTCAGGCAGGCGGTAAGCCGGTCATCATTTCCATGGGATCGATTGCCGCCTCAGGGGCCTATTGGCTCGCCGCCAGCAGCGATCAGATCTGGGCATCAGCAGATACCCTCACCGGCTCAATTGGTATTTTCATGGTCCTGCCCACCATCGATCAGGCGCTGAATGATCTGGGTATATCACGCGACGGCATCGGCACCACCGACTTTACCGCTGCTTTCGATATCACTCAGCCTTTGAGCGACAGGACGCAGGACGCCATTCAACTGTCTCTTGAACATGGCTATAGCACCTTTATAACCATTGTCGCCGAGGGCAGGGGATTAGAACGCAGCCGGGTCGAGGAATTGGCCCAGGGGCGCATATACACCGGTGCCGCCGCCCTGGACGTTGGTCTCGTGGATCATCTGGGTGAGTTAACGGATGCCATTGGTGCAGCGGCTGAGGTTGCCGATCTCGCTCACTATCAGGTACGGTATCTGGAAGGACAACGCTCTCTGCGCCAGCGATTCATGAGCGTTATGCGCGGTTCCGCTACCGCGCTCGCTGCTTCTCTTCACATCAGAATGCCGGCATGGATTGAGGCCGTTGCGGATAGTCCGGAAATCACTATGATGATGTATTTTGATGATCCACGCGGGCTCTATGCCCACTGGATGCTCAATGTTGCCCAATAACAACAGAAAGGGAGTCTTTTTATGAACTATCGAAATCTGATTCTGACAACGCTTGCCGTACTCAGCTGCTTCAGTATATCCGCCAGAGCGCAGGAGGCGGTGCTCATTTCCGGCAACCCCAACGCACCACCGGTGGTGTGGGAACAGTATGAACAACTGGTGGGTCTGGGTATCGATCTTACCACCTCGATTCTTGACGAGCTGGGTATCGGCTACCAGATTAAACGGTTCAGCAACTGGCAGCAGGTACAGGACGGCGCCCGGCAGGACAAAATCGATATCATCGTATCGGCCTATCGAAATCAGGATAGGGAACAATATCTGGACTTTTCCATTGCTTATCTCAACCAACCCACCGTCATCATGGTGAAAAAGGGCAATGAGTTCAAACTCACCAGCTGGGAGGCACTCAAGGGTAAAAAGGGGGTATCAAATATCGGCGAGAGTTACGGTCAGGAGTTTGACAGCTATATTAAAGAGCATCTGGATGTCGAATATCATCAGTTCGAGCGGGCCATACAAATGCTCAAACTGAACATGGCCGACTACCTCATCGTCGACCTTTACACCGGTCTGATTTACACCCGCCTGCTCCAGGGCGAAGATGCTGTTACCATGCTTGACCCACCGGCTACCGTGCAGTCATTTCACCTGGCAATCAGTAAGGATTCACCGCTGGCCGGTCGAATCGACGAGATTAATGCAGTGCTGCGGAAACGCATCGACAGCGGCTTCGTGGAGGACTCCATGTTGACTCATTTCGACGATTGGCAGAAACTTATCGATCGCCGCTCCGCCGCACTCAAACATCAAAGTGAGGAGCAAGCATCGTTAAACGAGCAGTACGCCAAAGAGCAGCGTGAAATGGCTCAGCAACGAATTATCGGCACCATGGTCAACCGCGAAGGACCGTCGCCGGAGATGACCCCGTAGTGTCATGTCAAGTTTCAGATGTTCAAAAATTGCGCCGTATTTTTGGTTTCCCGCAAGGCGCGAAAGAGGGTGCATAGCAGCGCTATGTAAACGACTGAGTAACGAAGTCGGGAAGCTAAAAGGACAAGCAAGATTGAACAGATGAGGCTTGACAGGACACTAGTCCGATTCGCATTTGAGTGTAGTCTTGTTTAGTCCCGATGAGTTGTGGACCGGTCTGGGGTGGCCGCTCACCCGGATGATGCTGTTCATTTCCATCGGCCTGTTTGTCGCTATTGTGGTGGAGTCCCTCAATTGGAACCGGAGAATCGGCGCTCTGACGCGGCCGTTGATCCGCGCCGGAAATTTCTCCGATCGCACCTCGGCCGCATTTTCCATGGCATTGATCTCAGGGGTCAGCGCCAATACCATGCTGGCGGAATCTTATACCGAAAACAAGCTGAGCAAACGGGAGTTGATTCTTGCCAATCTGCTCAACAGCCTGCCCACCTATTGTCTCCACCTGCCCACCATGATGGCCATTACCATCCCACTCATCCCCACGGCAGCCGCCGGCTATCTCGGCATAACCCTGGGTGCCGCCGCCTTTCGCACATTGGCTATCGTTTTGGTGGGCAGACTGACTTTGAGCGGCAATGACGCCGACCGGGTGCATGCGCCATCTGAAAAACCCGATTCTGCCCGCTCGTTCATGAAAACGGTGTCGGCACGTTTCAGCAGACGGCTTAAAAAAATTGCCATGTTCACCGTGCCTATCTATATCTGTGTCTATTTCATGAACCGGCTGGAGTTCTTCTCTGCTCTTGAAAACATCGTCGCCGCTCAGCTCAGCTTTATTCCGCTGCTTTCACCCCAGGCCATGGGCATAATCGCATTAGGCTTTACCGCTGAAATCAGTGCTTCACTGGCAGCGGCGGGGGCGCTGCTCAATGACAACGTCCTCACCACCCAGCAGGCAATCGTTGCGCTGCTGATCGGCAACATCATTTCCTCACCGCTGCGTGCGCTTCGCCACCAGTTTCCCTATTACGCGGGAATTTTCAAACCACGCCTCGCCATGGAATTGATTGTATATAATCAAAGCTTTCGCGCCCTCAGCCTTATTGTGGCAACTATTTTCTATATCATCTTCAACTCCTAAAACATCGGTGGTTTTGAAAAAGAAAACAATCTTTTGAGCCCTGGGCGCGAAGGTTTCACGACACCATCATAGATTGACAATTCTCAGTGCAAAAAGTAGATGTGCGCGATGGACTCAGGTACCGCCGTTAGATACTGAGAGGTAAGAGGGAACTCCGTGTAAATCGGAGAGGGAGACGCCGCTGTAATGGGAACGACCGCCACCTTATACCACTGGGGTATTGATACCTGGGTGGTGAGCCAGCAGGGCGAACCGGAAGTCACAGGACCTGTTTAAGCAACCGCCGCACATCCCGCATTAGATGGTGCGGCAAACGAGACGAGGAACTATCAGGGCATCCCCGGATCAGCAATGATCGGTTTTTTCTTGCCTGCGTTTAACTCAACGGATACTGCTTTTCACGGCACGACATCGTCACGGTGGCACGCATTTCATTACCAATTCGGCTCATCCTGCTCGGCACCGCACCAATTCTCATCATTGCCGTTACCATCGGATTGGGCTACATCGATATCAGCCCGCCTGATATCTACCATGTCCTGCTGGCTCGGTTTGGCTGGCCGCTGCCCGATTCTGTTGACCCAAGCTTTTCGTTCGTGATCTGGGAAGTACGGCTGCCGAGAATTCTCTGTGTGGCCATGGTCGGCGGCGGACTTGCCGTTTCCGGCTGCGTCTTTCAGTCTCTGCTGCGAAATCCACTGGCCGATCCCTACACCCTCGGTATCTCCTCGGGTGCCGCCTTCGGTGCTTCGCTGGGTTTCGTACTGGTGCTGTTCGGCTGGCTGCACCCCGATCCATGGTTTGTGCCTGGGTTCGCCTTCATTGGGGCACTGGCCACGTTGGCGGCGGTTTTTTATCTGACCGCGCCTTCACAACAGCTTTCCTCAAACAGCCTCATCCTGGCCGGCATTATTGTCTCCGCCATTTTATCAGCGGCAATCAGCTTCATTAAGTTTCTTGCTGATGAACAGGTTAGTGCCATCATTTTCTGGCTGATGGGCAGCTTTATCGGTAAAACCTGGCGGGAGACATCGGTGCTGGCGGGAATCAGCCTGCCATGCATGGCCGTTTTGATGTGCTATACCCGGGAACTGGACATCATGAGCTTTGGCGAACGCACCTCTGACGCACTGGGCATTGAAACAGTTAAAATTCGAAAATTACTGCTCATTATCGCATCGCTTACCACTTCCGCCTGCGTTGCAGTCTCAGGAATTATCGGTTTTGTGGGGCTCATTGTGCCCCATTTCATGCGCCTTGTTCTCGGTCCACATAATAGACTTCTGGTTCCGTACAGTTTTCTCGGCGGCTGTGCTCTGCTGCTGGTGGCAGACACCATCACCCGCGTCTATCTTCCGGTCGAACTGCCCATTGGCATTCTCACGGCCCTGCTTGGCGGCCCGATATTCTGCGTGATTTTCAGAAAGTATCAGCTTGCCAGGTGGCGCTCGTGAATGAGCGCACTGTAGAAATCACCCTCACCGGGGTAACCTTCTCGTACGGCCCGCTGCCGTGTTTGCATAATCTGAGCCTCAGCCTTCAGCCGGGCACGCTCTATGGTCTCATCGGCCCCAACGGCAGCGGCAAATCTACCCTGCTCGATATCATTGGTGGATTTGCCCGTCCCCAGGGTGGTCGAGTCACTATCGGCGGGCGTCGACTGGAGAGCTATTCGCGCGGTGAACTGGCCCGTTTGATTGGCGTTGTTCCGCAATCTTTCACCCTCAATTTCGATTACTCAGTGGAGCACGTCGTCCTGATGGGCCGATATCCATATTTAAAGCGATTTTCCGGGCCATCCCCAGAGGATCTGCACCAAGTACGTCACGCTCTGGAACTGCTCGATATCGCCAAACTGGCGGAGCGACCGGTACGTACCCTGTCCGGTGGTGAAAAACAGCGGGTGATGGTGGCCCGAACCCTGGCGCAGGATACCCCGGTCATCCTGCTCGATGAGGCTACCGCTAACCTTGATATCAAGCATGCCATCTCGATCATGCACATTATGGCGAAACTGGTGAAAAACTCATCGAGAACGGTGGTCGCCGCCCTGCACGATCTTAATATGGCCTGCGCCTACAGCGATCAGATCATCGCTCTGTATGGTGGTAAACTGGTTGCTTCCGGAACCACCGAAGCAACCATATCACCGGCCCTGATCGAAACATTGTACCAGGTGCCGGTGACCATAACAGCCGGTACAGATGATACACCGCAGACGATCAACTATCGCTACCACTAATGAAATCACCCCTTATCAACATACTCTCACTACTTCTGCTCACCGGCACGGCGGCTATATCGGCACCCGCTGCCTGGGCACGAACGACAATCCCTGACGACAGCGGCATCAGCCATCACCTGGCTAAACGGGCCGGTTAAGAAATGGAGTTCATCACCATCGATCTTTACTTGCTGCGCCACCGGCCGCACTACTTTTCGACGATCAGTGTAAGGCCTTCTCGATATGAAGCCCCCGGTGATGATAAGGTAAAAAAAGCCTCCTATCTTTATAATTTCGAGATAGTAATCCGTCCTGCCGACAATAATCTCGCCGATTAACATGGAGTAGCAAATGGAGCCTGACGCATTCACCGTAATAGTTCCCGGCGCCAGTAGGCCCATAGGACGCGCCGTTGCTCATGAGTTTGGCCGCCGAGGCGCCACCTTGGCCCTTCCCTGTTACACCGACTGGCCTGAATCCACCGCCGAGATGGAAGCGGAGTTTCACCGCGCCGGTTACAATTTTATGAGCGTTTTCTGCGATCTGCGTGATGTAAAGTCCACCAGCGCGGCAATTACTCAGATCGATTCCAGCCTTGGCAATATTCGCGTTCTGATCAACAATATCGAACGGGGCGGTATGCCGGTGGTGCACGGTTCGTACAGTCATCCTCACAACAGTGACCAATGGAATCTTGAATTTGACACCACCGTCAAGGCAAAATGGAACCTCTACCAATGTTGCCTGCCGCTGCTAAAACGATCCGGCGGGACCGTGATCAATATATCTTCCATTGCCGCCCGTATCGGCCGCGCCGGTCCCGCCTCTTATTTGTTCAGTGACGGCTACAGCGCCGCCAATCGCGCCGTCTTTTCAATGACCCGCGGCTGGGCTCGGGAGGCGGCACCGGAAGTTCGCGTTAACGAGGTTATGCTGGGAATTATCAACGGCCGACACGGGCAAGGCACCAGAGGGTGGGGATTGCTGGACGCGGACCAGCGCCGGGATATCATCGATCACACCCTGCTTAAACGAAACGGGTCGCCGCAAGAAGTTGCCGAGTTGGTATGCTATATCGCCACTCAGGCACACTACATGACCGGCGCCTGCATCACCCTTGACGGTGGATTCTGCCTGGGATCGGAACCTTACATGAAACTACCCGCCGGAGATATTTCCCCGCAAACCTGAGAAGTAGAGGCCACCGCTTCCATGCTCCTTCCAGCCAGTTCCATAAGGCTGTACTCGTGAAACTCTTTTTGCCAATAAATCGTTATCCGGCTTTCATCGGTGGTTAGAGAGCGCAATTGGCTGGTGTATTGAAAAAGCCCCAGCATACCGCATAACATGCAGGCCAGTCCCCGCACCGTGGCGGAGGATGAAGCAAAATAAGGAATCAGAAAACGGTCGTGCAACTGCGGCCCCAGCAGATCAGGAAAGGCATCAGCTAACCGGCACAAGGCCCAGAGGACTCCTTCCTGCAACCGCGGCAGCTCAAGAAAATTGCCGTGCTGAAACGGCTCCGGCCCATCATCGAGGGTATAGCTGATCACCATATGGCAATACTCCCCGGCCAGCCGCCGGTTACCCGCCATCGCCGTTGCCATCGCCTCGGGAACTCCCCAACCGATTCCACCCGACTCATCGTTGAGCATCCAGAGACAACGTCGCATAATCACCCGCCCCTTTTCAAGATCATCGCGCACGATCTTACCAACGACAATGCCGAAAAGCTCAATAGCGGACCAGCGTATCGCATCTTCTGTATGGCACAAACAGGCAAACAACGGATTAACGAGCTTGGCCGGTGAGTAAGTGCGGATCATCAGGTCAAACTCGGCCGGATCCGAACTCCTGCATACCTCGACTACACGATCTTTGAGCTGACGACGTGCGGACATTTCAGGGAAAACGAGCTATGCCGAATTTGTCTGCCGGCTCGCTTTCAGTCGGAGCGCCCCAGCAGGGCGAAAAGGGCGATAATCGCGACAAACAAGCCTGCTACAATAAATGGAATGAGTCTTGGCAGGTTAATTTCACCGTCGACAACCATGCCGGCAATATATTCCGTTCCGCTGAAGATCCAGATACCAACGGCAATAGCCACGAGAATCACCACCCGCCATTTCCCCCACATCACCAGAACTAAAATGAAGAGGCCAAAAGGAGCCATAAACCAGGGATTGGTGAATAGTGCTTCGTAGTCAACCCGGTTGACTTGTGAAATGACGTTTGTAGAGAGGATAAACTCCCAAGCCTTATGCAGATATTCCATTCGTCCCTCGTATGTGGTCATGCACCGTCACATGGTCATCTCTCCCATAGTTTACATACTCGTTCATCTATGGTGATAACCCATTGAAACTTATCCTCATCTATAGTAACTCATGAAGAATCCCATATGTCAATTGCAGAGTAGCGAAATTGTGCCATGCCATACTATTTTTTGTCACCTCT
>Ga0272442_10006295_pt1 | contig 15648 bp, 11 predicted proteins | sample SSMForm2O_FD_200262 | JGI IMG/M metagenome (GOLD analysis project Ga0272442, IMG submission 200262) | Marine sediment archaeal communities from Little Sippewissett salt marsh, Falmouth, MA, United States - SSM-Form-2O | ecosystem: Environmental > Aquatic > Marine > Wetlands > Sediment ...
GTGCAGGTGCAGCGGAAGGCGGAATCATCTTTGAGAACCGGAGAACAGACATCTTACCTTCACTTTCACCTGGCACTTTCGACCGGGCCGGTGCGCTCTTTGGTTGTGGCCACCGGCCGCCTTGTTTTAAGGACCCCAGTTTGCCCGGCGATCCCCTGGATCGGGATTAAGGCCTGACCGGCGCAACGCGTCGCTTGTCGCCGCCTACCGTCGCGAGCGCTCGCGCCATGCGCTCGGGGTGCAACCGAAGTGGCGCCGGAAGACCGAGCCGAGATGCGACGAAGTGGAGAACCGGCACTCCGCGGCAATGGTGGTGATGTTCATGTCGGTGTTGGCCAACAATGACTTCGCTCGGCGCAGTCGAGCGTGGCGGATCATATCATGAGGGCTGCGGCCCACCTGGCTCCGGAACAGATGCTCCAGCGGCCGTCGGCTCGCGTTGGCTATGCGGAGGAGTTCATTCACGGTGATGTCGCCCTGTGTTTCGGCGATCGCCGCCAGTGCGGCGCGCAGGCGCGGGTCACGCGTGGCGACCACGCTGCTGGAAGCGCGTTCCTGGATCCCCGGGGGCGGTAAACGAATCTCGTGTTCCGGTTCCGATTCCCCGTCTATCCGTCGGACAAGTTCACACGCAGCCCGGCGGCCGATCGCCGTGCTCGGCATGCCGACGCAGGAGAGCATCGGGTGGACCGACTCGCAGTAGGTGGGTTCGGCGTTGAAATCGACCACCGCCACATCGTGCGGCACCGACAAGCCGAGGTGATTGGCTGCCCCGTAGAACTGTCGTGCCATCTGTCCTCCATCGAGGATGGCCGCGAACGGCAGGTCGGTCTCGAGATGGTTCTGCAGATGCTCGCCGAACCAGGTCCGGTCCGCTTGCCCGGCCGTCGCGACGCTGAGGGTGCATGGATTCCTGTGTCCCAGTACCGAGCTCAGCCCGGCCAGGCGCCTTTTGGAGTAGTGGTGCGTGGACCCGGCAAAGTAGAGCACCTTGCCGATGCCTTTGTCGCAGAGGTAGTTGGCCAGTTCGCGACCTGCGGCGTATCCATCGGCGCAGACCCGCTGGAAGGGCGATCGGTCGAGGATGTCCGAAACATTGATGATGGGCGTCTCGAGCGGCTCAAGGGCACGGGCCATGGCGTGCGACGATACGTGGGCAATCACCCCCGCGGGAGGCGGGTTGCCCTTCAGGGCCCTGCGGATATTGGCGGCGCCCGGCAGGCAGGAATCCACGCGCCAGAGCTTCTGTGCCCGTATGGCTCTGACGGCCGCGCGTTGCATGTCTTGCCCCGTCTCTCTCGTCAAATCGAACGCCAGCAGTATCCGCTTCTCCACCTGAGCGTCTCCTTCGTTGAACCGCCGTGTCATGTCCCGTGATCGACGCAAAACTGATATAGATCGACGCACTCTTTATAGCACGGCGTGGTCGCTGTGTATACCATAGCTCCGTGAATCGAAGCAGCCCACGCGAAGCTCGATGCGGAGATTGCGCTGTTTCCTTCGGAGACGCAGTAGAGAAGAACAGGAGCAAAGGAGACGAACAATGATCTCATCTGAAACCGTGAAGCAGGCGGGGCGCGACGCCGGGGCGGACCTGGTGGGTATCGCTTCGATGGACCGATTCGAGGGTGCGCCGAAGCAGATGGATCCGCGCTATATGCTGCCGGAAGCGAAGGCGATGATCGTGTTCGCCCACCGGATCCCCCGCGGCGCTCTGCGCGGCATCGAGGAGGGCACCTTCTTCCAGTCCTATTCGATGATGGGCTACGGCGGCATCAACTTCATCCGCATGCCGATGATCCTGTGGACGGTGACGAATCTCATCGAAGACCAGGGCTACGACGCGATGCCGGTCGCCAACAACTTCTGCTGGGGTGGGATCATCGGGGATAACGGAAAGCAGAAGGAGAACTGGAGCCGGCCGGTTGCGGACGGCAAACCCGCGCCGGACGTAACGCCGCATATGCGGATCGCGGCTTTCTGTGCCGGGCTCGGGGAGATCGGTTACAGCAAGGTGTTCCTGACTCCCGAGTTCGGACCCCGTCAGCGGTTTGGCGCCATCCTGACGAACGCTCCCCTGGAGGCGGATCCGCTCTTCGAGGGCACGCTCTGCGATCGTTGTATGCGCTGCGCGAAGGTGTGTCCCGGCGCGATCAGCACGACCGAGACGGTGAAGATCACGGTGGCCGGCCGTGAGATCGAATGGGGCAAGCTCGACACCAGGCGATGCCGGATGTGCTTCCGCGGCGGGAACCCGCAGACCAATCCGTTCTATCCCGACATGCCGCCCAACAAGATCATCTGGCACGGCGAAGCTTGGGAAGGCGCGCGGGGGTGCATTCGCGAATGCATGATCCACCTCGAGGAGAAGGGCCTGCTGAAGAACGCGTTCAAGGAGGAGTTCCGCAAGCAGCCGCCGTGGTTGCTGCCGCACGACTGGAAGAAAGATATCCCGGCCACCGCCCCGCGGCTGGGGCCGCAGCCGGAAACGGAGTAGGCGGTGCCGACGAACGAACATGCAGGGAGTGCCGGAGCGGTATCCGCGGCATCCCGCGGTGCGCCGACCTTTTCGGTCGGCTACCGCGTGCTTTGTGCTGAAGCGGGGTGCTTCAGCGATATCGTTCGCGACTTCCGCAATCACATCGACGAGGTGTATTTCGCCTGGCCGGGTGATGCGTCGGGGCGCGCGCCGCTGGCTCCGGAGACGGCGGACCAGGTGCGGTGGGAGCTGGAGCGGATCCGGAGCCTGGGCGTGCCGCTGCACCTGCTGCTCAACGCATCCTGCTACGGCGGGCAGGCCCTGTCGCCCGCACTCGTTGAGCGCGTGCGGTCGCAGGTGGCCGAGTTGGTGGATCGCGTCGGGTTGCGGGGCGTAACGACGCTCTCGCCGCTCATCGCACGCACGGTGAAGGCCGAGTTTCCCGACGTAAAGGTGCGTGCCTCCGTCAACATGCGCCTGGGTACGGTCCGGAGCATGGCATACGTGGCCCGTTGGTTCGACGAGTACTGCGTGCAGCGGGAGTACAACCGGCATCCCGCAAGGCTGGCGGCCTTGCAGGACTGGGCGGCGGACAACGGGAAGGCGCTGTACGTGCTGGCGAACAGCGGGTGTCTCAACTTCTGCTCGGCACAAACGTTTCACGACAACGCGGTGGCCCATGAAGACGAAATCAACTCTGGTCCGACCGTCGGCGGTCTCACGACGTTGTGTCGGGAGTACTATTCCGATTCAGGCCATTGGATCAACCTGCTGCAGGGCAGCTCCTGGTTGCGTCCTGAGGATATCGCGGCCCACCGGCGCATCTTCTCCGGCGGCTACAAGCTGGCCACGCGCCTGCACGACGATCCGCGCCGGGTGATCGGCGCCTATGCCCGGGCATGCTTTCGCGGCAATCTCCCGGATCTGTTGGAGCCCGGCTTTGGGCCGCTGCTGTATCCGCATATCATCGACAACAGCCGCTTTCCGTCGGACTGGTTCGAGCGTACAACCGCTTGCGGCGAGTGCTGTGATTGCGGGTACTGTGCGACCGTGTTGGAACGTGTGTTGGTGAATGTGAACGGGCCCTGGAACGCCCTGGACAATCGAGCGCAGCCATGCAGAGATTGTGCGCAGCCCCACGCCATCGGGTGTGCCGGGAATTGTCTGCCGAACCAGTGCAGCGGGAGGATCAACAAGGAATAGCGCATGAGGAAGAAGCTGCCGCCGGAGGCGGAACCATGAGCTCGATGACAAGCCGTGAACGCGTGCTGAAGGCGATCGCTTTTGAGCGTCCTGACCGCCTGCCGTTGGCCAAGGGCGAGGACGCGGATATCGCTTACGTGACGTATCGCATGGCCCGTGACTTTGTGCCGGCAAGACCGGGCATGGACGAGTGGGGATGCCTATGGTCATCTCTGAACGCATCCGAGGGCGACCAGGGACAAGTCGTCGAACACCCCCTCGGGGACTGGGATGCCATGGACCGATTCCGGTTTCCCGATCCGTTCGCCACCGGCCGCATGGACGGCGTACGGGAGCATGTGGACAATTTGCACAAGGACGGCAAGTTCGTCTGCGCCGGGTTGCGCAAGGGGCCGATGCACCTCCTTGACGATCTCCGCGGGTTCGAGAACTACCTGGTGGATTTGATGACCGAGCCGCAACGAATCGAGCTGCTATTGGACGGAATCTTCAGGTTTCTCTCCGGACTGGCCGAGCAATTCGGCAGCCGCGGCGTTGACGCCGTCTTTCTTGCGGACGATCAAGCCATGCAGACCGGGCCGCTGTTCTCCATGGACATCTGGCGTGAACGGTTCAAGCCGCGCTACCGCGCCTTCTGCGCACTCGCGCACGAGATGGGATGCAAGGTCTACATGCATACGTGTGGCAACCTGAGTCAGCATCTGGCTGAGCTCGTCGATGCCGGGGTTGACGTCATCGACAACAAGCAGCCGGCCCTGTGGATGCACAGCGCGGCTGTCGACGCTGTCCGGGGGCGCGTATCCTTTTCGACATGCCTGGACATTCAATCGGACATGGTAACGATCGCCGTCGATCGTATTCCCGGGGAGGTATCGCGTTTGGTTCGCAGACTGTCATTGCCGGAAGGCGGTTTCATCGGCACTTACTACCATCAGTCCGATCTGGACATTTCGCGGGAGAGGACCGCAGGCATGGTTGAGGCATTCCGTTCATTCCGATGGGATGAATGCGGTATCGCGTCCGGGAGCGTCGGCGATGCCCCCGCAAAAGACGTACCCGTTTCGACATGAACAACCGACCCAACATCCTGATCATCATGAGCGATCAGCACGCGCCGAACGCTATGGGGTGCGCGGGCGATCCGGTCATTCGGACGCCGAACCTCGACCGGCTGGCCGGGCAGGGCATGCGGTTCACGAACGCGTACTGTCCATGTCCGCTCTGTGTGCCCAGTCGCATGAGCTTCATGAGCGGACGCTATCCGTCGCGCAACGAGGTCTGGACGAACAATGCGATGCTGGCGTCCAGCATCCCGACGTGGCCGCATGTCCTGGGGCTCGCGGGCTACGAAACCGCACTGATCGGGCGCATGCACTTCCTGGGCCCGGATCAACGGCACGGCTTCATGGAACGGCCTATTGGTGAAGGCACCGCGCGGCATCCCGGTGCGCCGGAATTGGGCGGCCCGCGCTACACCCGGTTTCCCATGTCCACCGCCGGGCAGAAGCGAGCGTCGTTCGAGTACGCCGGTCGCGGGACCAGCTTCTACCAGCACTACGACACCGATGTCACCGGTTTCGCCTGTCGTTTCCTGCGCAAACATGCCGAGCGCAAACAGCCGTTCGCCGCCGTCACCGGGTTCATTCTTCCGCACCCTCCCTACATCGGCCCGAAGGCGTTGTTTGACTACTACTCCGAGCGCGTGCCCGCAACCCCTCACGAGGGCGGTGAACCGGCCTACGTCCAACAGATGCAGAAGAGCCGCAGTCTCATCCCGCCCGCCACCGAGCATCAGCTCCGTGTCGCCCGGGCCGCCTACTACGCCATGGTCGAATTCATGGACGGCAACATCGGGCGCATCCTCGAAACACTGGATGAAACGGGGCTGGCCGAGAATACGCTGCTCGTTTACTGCTCCGACCACGGAGACATGATGGGGGATCACGGGCTCTGGTCGAAGAAGAGCTTCTATGAACAGGCGGTCGGCATCCCGCTGATCGCTCGACTGCCGGGCGTCGCTGAGCCCGGGAGTCTGTGCGACTCGTTGTGCAGCCTGGTGGACATGGCGCCGACCTTCGGTGAGCTGGCCGGGGCGCCGGAAATGGATGCCGATGGGGAATCGCTTGTGCCGTTGCTGAAGGGGCAGGCGAATCCCGACCGTGTGGTGCTCTCGGAGCTCGCCGAAATGAACGGCGGGCCGCGGTTCGAGTCGGTTGGACGTATGGTTCGGTACGGTCCCTGGAAGCTCTGGCAACATCAGACCGTCGATGGTACCGTCTTCCCTCCGGCTCTCTTCAACCTGAAAGACGATCCGCGTGAGCACCGCAACCTGGCCGCCGCTCCGGACCATGTCGACATCCTGGCCCGGATGCAGGCGCATCTGGACGATGGCTGGAATCCGGAATGGGTTGTCGACACCGTCCGGCAGCAGACGCGCGACTGGACGGTTCTCCGGCGTTGGGGCAGAGCCACTCAGCCCGCACTCCCCGATACCTACACATGGCCCGGCAAAGAGATCGAGGCGGGTGTGGAACTGCTCTAGCGCGGGTTGATGGCGCAATCGGTTGAACGAACAGGGAGACGATATGGACCCCACGCATCGATGCACACGCAGGAAGTTCCTGTCTACGCTCGCCGGGGGGGGCTCTGGTGGGGCCCGGCATCTTGCGGGGCCGCGCGGCGTTGTCCACGGCTTCCGAACCGCCGAACTTCGTCTTCATTCTGGTGGACGATTTGGGTTGGGCGGACCTGGGCTCCTACCGAAACGCCATCCAGAGGACTACGGAGAGAGGATCGACCTGAGCGCCGCCGAACCGCAACAGGCCGGCCGGCTCAGCGCCCGTCTCGATGCCCTGCTGGCGGAAATGAAGTCTGACAGCCGCAAGCACTCGTCCAAGCGCAAACGTTCACCGAGGCGCAAGCGATGAAGTCGCCTGTCGATGTGAAGGTGTCTGACGGCGAAGCTCTGCGGGTATTGCAGCACAGACAGGCAAGAGCAGGAGAAGGGCAGCGATGAACATCATCACCGTCATCTGTCATGACCTCGGCCGGCACCCGGGCTGCTACGGCGTCGAAGGGGTCTCGTCTCCCAATGTGGATGCGTTCGCGACCGAGAGCGTTCGCTTCGAGAACAGCGTCTGCACCGCGCCGCAGTGCAGCCCGTCGCGCACCGCCCTGTTCACGGGCCGATTCCCGCACGCCAACGGCGTGGTAGGGCTCGTGCACTCCGGTTTCCGCAACGATCTCAACCCCGGCGAACGCCACCTGGCCGAGTACCTGGGCGCCGCCGGCTACGATTGCCATGTCTTTGGTGGACAACACGAGGCCCGGAACCCCCTCGATCACGGGTTTGCCGAAACGCACCGTGGCCATCCGGCAGCGAACGTCGCCGAAGCCTTCGAAACGTTCATGGCAAGCCGCGCCGCGGACGCCGCCCCGCTTTTGGCCGAGGTCTTCCTTGAGGTCTGCTCGAAAAGGGATCGAGCGGCTGGCATGCATAGAGATCGAAAACAGAAAGAAGCATGCGTCTGCCGGGCGCGGTCTGCACACGCCGCCCGTGCTTACAGGGAACCGGCTCTACGTCCGTGTAGGCGAGAACATTTACGCCTATAGCACAGAAGGCAAGACCGGGAGTTCAGAGACGGGTCGAGGTCTAGCCCTAGACTAAGTAGCGATGGCATGGATCTACGGGGTCGCACGGTTGAGAGGGCGCATGCGTCGGCGGAACCTGGCGGGCGAACAGCCGAACCGTTGGCGGAAACGCTTGGCAAGGTGGCTACGGTCGGTGAAACTGCATCTGGCGACGACTTCCGCCAGGGGCAGGTCGGTATCGGCCAGCAGGTGGAGAGCGCGTTGGAGCAGATGCTCGGCGAGCCAGGCCTTCGGCGACATGCCGCACAGCGCGGCCATCCTGTACTTCAGGCGGTCGGGCGACACCCGTGCCCGACGGCACCAGGAGCGCACGGTTGCGGGCGGCCGCCGGGCGGTCCGAACAACACCCAGCGCCCTGCTCAGGAGCGGGTCTTCGCTCAGGATCTGAGTGCTGGCCCGCTCGGCCACGCCTATAGGGGGGACCGGCACGAACCTCGCCTGGGAACGCACAGCTACGCTGCCCGAGAGGAACCGGTGCGCCTCGACGGCTGCGAATTCGGCAAACATGCCGAAGGCGAATCGCACGGACGAGAGGCCCCGGGTGGCGTTTCCCGCCTGATCTGAATCGTCGCAGCCGAGGACCAGTGCATCGGCGCCTATGCGGAGGCCGGCGCTCTGGAGCAGATCATACAGCCAGAGGGCCGTGCGGTCCTGATAGCAGAAGATGCCGATCGGGGCGGGCAACTCGGCCAGGTCCGCCAGGATGCCGACGTGCCGTCGTCGGCGGCCTTTGCCAAGCGGAGAATCCACGGGGTGGACGAGTTTCCCGCGCCGTGCCAGGTAGGCCTCGAAGTGACGGTTGCGGGCGACCCAGGCCGGTGTGCCAGGCCGTGAAACCGGGTTCAGCACGGCGAAACTCCGAGCGCCGGCCCCTTCAAGGTGTCTTGCGGCGGTCGCGGCGACCTGCTCATCGTCGGGGACGATGGTCGCGAGTACCGGCGAATCATCCGGAGAGGGGAACTCGAAGCACGCGATCAGCGGGATGCCGGTGTCACGGAATATCGATCGTGTCGTGGGGGTGAAAGCGCCGATTACGACGCTATCCGCCGCAGAGCCGCGGAGGCGATCGCGCCAGGCCTCGATAATGCCAGGCGGAGCGAGAATCAGGGTCCAGTCGAGTCCGTTCCGCTTCGCGTACGATTCCACCCCCGTGCTGAGACCGCCGAGCACTTTGCGGGAGCCATGAGTCAGGTAAATGCGTGACACCAAATATACTCCACTGGACCTTGATTTATACTCACATCTGCGGGGTCGATCAAGCGCGAATCGACTGTCCGTAAGGGCTTGTCAATCAAGGTGTTAATGCTGAGGCATTCGCCATGACATCGTCGGACGAATGGAATCGGCGTCATCTTGCTTGTTCTTGTGGCTTTCTGGCGGACAATTTGAGTAACGCTAACTCGAGAGGAACATGACATGAGAGCATTTGCGGCAATTCTTCTGGCGTTGACGGTGGTCGGCGCTCGCGCAACCGAACCCGCCACCCCCTACGACGTGAAGCAGGCGCCGTGGCCGTGCTGGCGCGGTCCGTACTTCAACGGCTCGGCCCCGGACCAGGGTATCGAACTCATCGACGACCTCGGCCTGGCCAAACTGCTATGGACCAGCGATGTGCCCATCCCGGCGGCCCATCCGGGCTCGGGCGGGGTCAAGGGATACTGGGCGTGTGGCTACAGCTCGCCCATCGTTGCCCAGGGACGCGTCTACGTAGCTTACTGGACGCCGCCGGGACGAACGACCTACGCCTTCACTGAGGAGGACAAGAAGCCCGAGTACCGGTTTACGCGACGCAATCCGGCCAACCGGGACGACCTGACCGCCGACGACGTTTTGCACTGCTTCGACGCCAAGACTGGCAAGACCCTCTTCCGGACGGTCCTGGCGGGCAAGGGCCTCATGCGGCCCGGAAGCAAACAGGGCTGCCATATGACACCGTGTTGGTGGGACGGCAAGGTCTACTTCTCGGGCAGTGCGGAGAGGCACTACTGCCTTGATGCAACCACCGGCGAACTGGTGTGGGAAGCCGAGACGGCGATCTCCAAGGTACAGGACGAGAAGAAAAAGCAGGGCCGACTGGATAAAAGCCCGAACTATGCTGCCCCGGTGGTGATCGATGGTGTGGTGGCCATTCCGACCGGAACTAACCACGGCAGTTCGTTGATCGGCTACGATGCGGCCAAGGGCACGGTGCTCTGGGAAGTGGGCAAACTGGGCGGTGTCAATTCCGTTAGCACCCCGTGGTCGCACGAGGGCAAGGGCTACTTCATCTGCAAGGGTGAACTCATCGAGGCCAAGACGGGCAAGGTGCCTTGGGACGCCGCGGCCTCCATGCCGAAGGGCGGCAGAATCCCCGACTACTCGACCTGGCCGGCCTCGGGCAACCACGTGGTCTTGATCCGGATGATGTCGCCCGCCGGAGGAGGGGTGACAGTAACGTCGCCGGTCTGCTTCAAGATCAGCCCGAGCGAATGCAAGCCCGCCTGGACCGGGCAGGCTTCCGTCGCAACGGGCAGAGGATTGGCCTCTTACGAGGCGCCGATCATCTATCATGACCGTGTCTATGTGGTGGGGAAGGGATCGGGCGGCTCCCTGCGTTGCTACGACCTCGAAAGCGGCAAGTTGCTCGGCTCGATGCCGGTCGGACGGACGCTTAATAGGTTCAATGATGTGGGCTCCAGCAACGTGGCCGTCGACGGCCGTCTCCTGTGCCCGCAGATGATGTCCGTTGCGATGGTGACGGCAGATCCGAAGGGCCTCCGCCTGTTGGGCGAAGCTCCGGTGGGACTGGCAAACAGCACCTCCATTGCCTACGCCGACGGCCTGCTCTACTTCCGCACCGAATCGAACACCGACGCCCGCGTGGTCTGCTACGACCTGCGCGCCGGGGGAAAGTGAGGCACGATGCTCCGCGCGGTCGGCTGACGGGCTGCGCGAAAGGACGGAGATCTCTGCCGAAGTGATCCCCAAGGGAAGATCCCCAAGAGATCCCCAAGGGACACACCATCAGTGCCTGACTTGCGCCATGATCCCCAAGGTGATCCCCAAGGGACACACCATCAGTGCCTGACTTGCGCCAGGCGGGTGGGAGCGTTAACATCGCAGATGGGCAGGCTTCTTGCCGGTTGTATATGAGGTCTGTCCGTTGGATTCGTTCTTGATTGGGAACTGCGCGGCATCAAGGCGGCGATAAAGGAACTCGGGGTGGGGCGGGCAACCATCGTGACATGGGACGACGAAAGAGAGTGTTCCGACACGATCACTGCCGTTCCCGCTTGGAAGTGGCTACTGTCAGCGTAGTCTCTGGCCGCCCAGCCTGTTCGGCAGCGCGAACGCTGATTGCTCAACGACCGGATTCAGGCAGGCGACCGGCCTGGTCGGCGCACGTTGCGGGAACTGGGGTCAGGAGCAGCCGATTGTTCTGCCATCTTCTGCTTTGGCGGGTTGTGGGATTCCACGGAGCATACGGGCGGCACCCGACTTGTCAGGTGGGCCAGGAATCGTTAACAGCACGTGGATTGGCGGGTGTGTTGGGGTGGATTGGTGGTCTGTCCCTTCGGGATACACATCATTCCCGGGCAACTGGCGGAATCCGTGCCAGGACACGCCGGGCATCTTCCGCCAGCGAACTGTCGGGCAGCTCTGTCAACAGGCGTTTCAGGTACGGTCGGCCCCGCACCGCGGAGCGCCGCCACTGTGCATCATCGGCCGTTTCACGACTCAGCAAATCGCCGAGAATGACGCGGGCATTAACCTCTACTTCGTACAGCCGGCCTTTATCACCGACGCGCGCCAGACAGTGCAGACTGTCCGGCCCGCGCAAGTAGATGCGGTCCTCGTCGAAGACCAGCGGCGCGACTTGCTTTGCCCACACCGTGTTTGTCGCCACCGCCAACCCGTCCGGCCCCGTTTGCATAACGGCGATCGAAGCAAGCGCCGCTCCCTTGTCCGGTACCCGCCGGCCCACGCTGCCGAAAAAGGCATACCCCCCGGCCGTGGTCGTAGGGTGATAAGGCTGCGCGGTATAAGGCATCAAGCGCATATCGGGGCTGATGCTGCGCGGCAGGCGCCGACCGTCCACGGCCGAATAGACCCGCCAACCACCGTAGTGCTGAGCCCCGCCAACCGTATAGAGCAGCCCGTCCGAAAAGGCGACGCCTCCCTTGTTGGACCCGCTGGGAACCATCCATAGTGCCTGTGCACCAACCCGGTCCCTGTCCAGCATGAGCAGCCGTTCCGCCCTGCCGGTGGGCTGAAACCGGTACAGTACGTCGCCCACCACCGTCGGCGTGGAATTGCCGGCCGAGCCGGTCAGAGTCGAAATGAGAATCCTGCCGTCGTCCGCCCGTATGACCGTGCCGCGGCTGGTGAGGAGCACGGTCATGGCCTCGGCACCGTTACTCAGTCGCATAATCACCGGCGTCCCGGTCGGCCCGCAGCGTCCGCCGATATCGGGCACCGGCGTTTCCCAGCAAGGTCGGCCTGTTGCGGCATCCAGCGCGGTGAGCTTCATCCGCCAGGGCTCGTCGCCTTCGCGCGGGGCCGCGGGCGCGAGCAGCACCAGTCTGCCCGAACCGGGCGGCGCATCGGCATCCTGCACCAGCACCGGTGACATGCACAAGGCGCAGCGCCCTGCCATGCACGGGGTGTGAATCATCCAACGCCGGTTACCTTCCATATCGTAGCAGGCCGTGACCCCGGTGCCGAGCCGTACCCAGACGTAGGCCCCGTCGGTCACCGGAGTGGCGAAGGTCCGGCCGATCCAGGGCGGGAACCGGCCCGCATCGACGTCCCCGGGATTGTCCCAATGATCCATCTTGGGCGCACCTGCCTTGACAAACAGGGCTTCCAGCTTGGGCAGGCAACCGGTCTTCACCGCTTCGCTCAACGCCCGTTTCAGCGCCGCCTCGGGTGCCTGTCCCTGTTCCCGGTATGCCCGCGCCCGGACTTCGCGATACGCGCCTCGTCGACGCAGGGCCGTCAGCTCGCGTCGATGTACGGCATAGAGCTTGCGGGATGCATCGAGGTATTCGGTCGCCTTGAGTTCGAATACGTTGAGCTCGCGCCGCCATGCTTCCTTTCCCGTCATCTTGTCGAGACACACCAGGAAATGCGGTTCGACCATCACCAGCAGTTTGTTCCCGGCGATGACCGGCTGACTGTGGGACCAGTCCAGCGGAATATGCCATTTCACGTTTATGTTGCGGGTCAGATCCCAGGCCGTGACAGGACGTGCGGAGGGATAGGACGCCGTCCCGTCATTCCTGAATCCATGCACACGTTCAGGCACGTTGTCCATGGATTCCCGAGCCTTCGCAATGGCTTTGAGCCGCGCTTTGCCGGCGACCGGGTTTGGACTGCCGTGCGTACATAGACGTACCCAGAACGACGGGGCGCTCTTGTTGCCGCTATAGACATGGAACAGCACCCGGTTCGACCCCTCGCGCAGAGGCAACTGCACCATCGCAACATGCTCGCGCGGATCGTCCCGATCACCGAAGACGCTGCTCGCAACCCGCCGTCCGTTGAGCCAGAGCCGGCCGTTCAGGTACGTGCCGAAAGCGATCCAAACGGTCTGGCGGGTTTCGGATTCCAGTACGGTGGCGGCGTAGAGACTGCCGCTACCGCCGGAACCAACTCTGCCCGTTCCGTCCTCGCCATCCTTCTCCGCCCAGGCGCTCACCACGCCGTCAACCCGACAGGTCACACCCGGGGCATCGAACACGGGCGGCAGACCCGGAGTCGACACCGTCCAGTCATCGCCTGGACAGGGTCCGAGCACCTGCCAGTGCGGCACGTATGCCCACCGTTGATACGGCGCATCCTGCTCGATCGACGGGACGATCACAGATCGCGCCGGCGAGGTCTTCAGCGGCCGATCGCCATACCACGGGCCGAACAACGGATCGCCGGTTGTCTCTCCGCCTTCTCGACCCGGTGCCGCTGCCGGTGCCGTGCCGCACGAATCAACGGCACGACGCATCCGGCGCAGGTTTGCGGTCATCGCCCGCAACGACCCCAACCCGGCCTCGGGCCGCGTCGCGCGCCGATCCTTTTTCACGGCAGCCTGTTTGTTATCGCTCTTCCTTCCCGCACCCCGTCCACTGTTCTTCCGTCCCTTCTTCTTCGTGGGGGGTACTGCTACGGTCGGTACGCCCTCGTCGCCAAAACCGATGTCCAGGTCCAGGCCGGGATCGTCCGGCGGACCGTCCGCCTTCTTCGGGGTTTTGAAGAGCTCGTCGGAGGACAGCCTGGTTCGCTCGCGCAGAAGCGGCGGGTATACAGGCACTGCCGTGCGAACACGAGGATACGCCGTCCCGAAGGAGCCGTCGGCGGCCGCGGCAGCGCTGCGCACTCGAATCCAGTGGTAGTACCTGGACGCGCGAATGCTGTGCCATCGTGCCAGCAGATGCAGTACGTGTGCATCCTGGCTGTCGGGGCGTAAGGCAACGGTCTCTTTCCAGGGATATGCGGCTATGCCGGGCGCTACCACCATTCCCCGAACCTTGCAGCGCGCCGGCGGCAGAATGGGTTCCGACGCTTTGTTGCCGCTCGTCGTTCCGGTTCCCTGCAGAAGACTACCGTCCCGTTTCAGTGACAGGGAGAAAACAAGCGACACGGGCTTGCCGCCGTAAGGCACGGCGCCGTCGTCGTTCAGAACAACCTGCAACCGGAACGGAACAGCCCACCCTGCTTGCGGCATCTCCCGAACGGAAACCGAATGGATGGCGGCGCTCCAGCCCGGACACACGGCAACACCGGTTGCCGATTCGCCGCCGTCCGACAACTCCACGAACAAGTCGGCGCCCATGACCGCGCCGTCAAGCGCCAGACACAGCAGCCGAGGCGGCTTCTCCGCGTTCTCCCCGGCCCGGCCCTTTTGTGTCTCATTCCAGGCCGCTTCGAGGTGTTCGGTGTCGGCATGCACGGAACGGGCCAGTCGCCGAAACTCACCAACCACATCTGTATCGGCGCCGCGCGCACCCGTTATCAGGAGCAACGCCGCAACCGCGGTTGTCCCCGCTGCACACCGCTCTCGTACTGAAATCTTCATCGTCCAATTCACTCGCCGCGCAACGTAATCAGGGCGTCGCCCTGCTGTTTGTCATGTCGCTTTCTTCTCGCTCCTCGGTTTGCGCTTCTGTCCCTACTCGTTCTATATGTCGCCGCCGTTACCATGATCCGGCTTCCGCCCGTTTTCGCTCCGCTGCGCCACGGCAAGCAAGCCCGCGACGAAGGTGGCGTTAACCGGCTTTGGCTTGCTCCTTCACAGATCTGTGGTTACCCGACCACCCACGGGTTTGGATCTGGGCGCGCGTACAGCAAACCTGCCTCGGTACTTGCCTCCCAGCTCGCCGTCTTGCACCTTAACGTCGATTGTGTGTTCGGACCGGAGATCGATCGCCGGGATACGGCCGTCGGACGGCATGTCGACGACCAGAGATCCTGTCAACCCCTCGTCGGTCACCTTCAGTTTCTTCGCGTCGACGGAGAACACCGTCATGCATTCCAAGCCGGTAGTGTCCGGAGCATGACCATACTGGAGCCCGAAACCATGACCGTCGACGACCCGGCCTTCTTTCGCACGCAACGCAATCAAGAGATTCGCCGGACGGGGCTTCACCAATGCGCCGTGCAATGTCAGCAGGATGGCGCCGTTCGACGGCGTTCCTGCCTCGCCTTTCGGCGCTGCCAGGGCTCCCCGCAGCAGATACGTCCGGCCCGGACGGTAGCCTTCGATGATCGTCAGCTTCCCGCTCAGCACCTGGCTGTAGTTCCGTGCCTCAATGCCCAGAACATAGCGTCCGCCGGGGAGGTACTTGTCGCCTTCTACCGGGGATACGGATACTTCGACACGGCCCGACAGCAGGCCGTCGGCGTACTTCAGGCCGTGTGAGTGTACCGTTGCGGTCCAGTTGCCGTCGTCTTCGCAGGGAGCCAGGCTCAGCCCCGTGAGACGGCCGTCGGCCAATTGCATGGTCAGCGCACCGCCGTCCATGCGCGGGATACCGCCGGGCCCCTTTGGGCCCCGCCCCGGATTGCCCCTATGCCAGTGCGTGGACAACTCGAGACGGACCGTACCCGAAGTCTCCGCGATTGCTCCCAAGCTCCCATCAACCTTGCCGCCGGACTTCCCGCCGCGCTGCAACCCGTCGAACGGTTCCGTATACTTGCCGGCCACCTTTCCATCCCGCACGGAAACCGAAAGGGCGGGTTCCAGCATGATGCCGTCGATGCGGATCTTGCATCTGCCGGACAAACGGCCATCCCGCAGCGTCAACCCCTCTCCCCAGGCCATGAAAGGAACGTTGTAGTGT
>Ga0272442_10006296_pt1 | contig 15648 bp, 11 predicted proteins | sample SSMForm2O_FD_200262 | JGI IMG/M metagenome (GOLD analysis project Ga0272442, IMG submission 200262) | Marine sediment archaeal communities from Little Sippewissett salt marsh, Falmouth, MA, United States - SSM-Form-2O | ecosystem: Environmental > Aquatic > Marine > Wetlands > Sediment ...
GGGAACATCTACACCAGCGGCGCGGGCGGAGAAATGGTTCCCCTTGAAAGCATAATGGCGTTGCGCAAGACTCTTGCGCCCAGATCCGTAAGCCGGTATAACCTTTTCCCCAGCGCCGCGATAAAGGCCTTTTTGATCCCCGTGTTTTCCTCGGGTCAGGGAATGGAGGCTATTGAAAAAATAGCCGACGATCTCCCGGAGGGATACTCCATAGAGTGGACCGGCATGACCTATCAGGAAAAGCAGGCAGGCGGGAGCACGGCGTTGATGATGTTGATAGCGGTTGTCTTCGGATACCTGTTCCTTGTGGCTCAGTACGAGAGCTGGTCGGCGCCTTTCGGCGTCGTGCTGACGCTTCCCGTCGCTCTGCTAGGAGCCCTGGCGGGTATATTCGTGATGGGGATTTCCCTGAGCATCTATGCACAACTGGGCATCCTGCTTCTTGTGGGACTGGCGGCGAAAAACGCGATACTCATCATAGAGTTTGCAAAGGAACAGCACGATGTAAATGGTTTGTCCATCCTTGAATCGGCAGCTGTCGCGGGCTCCGAAAGATTCAGGTCGGTAATCATGACGGCCTTTACGTGTGTTATAGGGGTCACCCCGCTGCTTGCGGCGTCGGGAGCGGGAGCGGGCAGCCGCCTCCATGTAGGGACCACCATGGTTTTTGGAATGACGATCGCGACTGTGTTCGGCATTTTCCTGATCCCCGGTTTGTACGTTGTTCTTCAGACGGGCAGGGAAAAGGTCAAGGCCAGGATGCGGGATATTTTCGCACACCATAAAAATGAGGGATAGGGCCATGAAAAAAATCACAGCGATCCTTTCGATACTATGTTTTCTGACCGTTTCGCTCCCGGAGGGAAGTTCGGCTGAAACGCCTCCTTTAGAGGAGAATCAGGCTATCGCTTCGCAAAGCTGGGTGGAACTGGCTACAAAACACCCAATTTCCTATCTGGTTTCCGACCAGGGCTTCAGCGAGGCGCCTTCAGCCGAAGTATTGGCCAGCTGGTGGGATGCATTCGGAGACGATACTCTTACCGCGCTCATACTGGAATCTCTGGAAAACAACAGGGATCTCGCCGCGGCAAGGTCACGGCTGACGCAGGCGAGAGCGGCTCTCGGTATAAGCAAAGCCACGGTATTGCCGTGGCTGGACAGCTCCAATATACTGACTCGCACCAAAACCGGAAAAAACGGGTCAAGCACCGGACAGCAGATAGGCCCCATCGATTTCTACAGCCTCGAAATAGACGCTTCATGGGAGATAGACATATTCGGGGGGCGGAGGCAAAAGGTCAAAGCGAGCAAGGCGGACCTGCAGGCGCAGTACGGGGCCCTCCACGATTCATGGGTTTCTCTTTCCTCCGAGGTCGCCGTTAACTACGCCGCTCTGCGCACATTGCAGAAAAGGCTGGAAGTCGCGGAAAAGAACCTGGAGATCCAGACCGATACTCTTGATCTGCTGCAGTCGCAGTACGATTCGGGGCTTCGTGACGGTCTTGCGCTGAATCAGGCGAGATACACCGTGGAACAGACACGTTCCACTATCCCTCCGATCCGTACAGCCATTGAGGAAACCCTGAACCGGCTCTCGATACTGGTGGGGAGGATTCCGGGAGATCTGGGGGAAACCCTGGGAGACTACAGGCCTTTGCCCACGGCCCGGACCGTTGACCTTGTGGGCATCCCGGCCAATTCCGTTCGACAGAGGCCCGACATCTACTCGGCCGAACGCAGACTGGTAGCCCAGATCGCCCGAAAAAAAGAAGCGCAAAGAGACATCTGGCCAAAACTGTATCTGCTGGGTTCCATAGGCCTGGAAGCCTTTTCATCGACCAGCGGGCTTTCCGTTTCCGACGGTGAGAGTTACAGTTTCGGTCCCAGTATATCGTTTCCGCTGTTTCACGGCGGGGCCATACGGAACAACATAAAAGTCCAGACAGCCAGGCAGGAAGAGATGCTGGCGACCTATGAACAAACCGTTCTCAACGCCGTCGCCGAGGTGCGGAACGCCCTCACGGCCGAATCTCAGGAGCGCGAACGCAATATGACGTTGCTGAGGGGGGTGGAAGCGGCGAGAAACGCCTGTGAAATAGCCCGGAACAGGTACGAAAACGGCCTTTCGGATTTTATCGACGTAATGAGCGCACAGAAAGCGCTGCTTTCATTTGAGGAGCAATATGCCGTAAGCGAAGGAGAGATGTTCTCGAATATAGTCAGGCTTTTCAAGGCCCTTGGAGGCGGTTGGGCTCCACTCGACCCCGACTCCACATATGTTTCGGGTTCGCAAAAGAAAGGCCAGGCGCAGCTTTCGAAAGAGAGCGCCGAATACCTGGAACAGCTCCGCAAGGAGACGAAAAACTAACAGGGAAATCTAACCCGCAGCGAACAGGGAGATGGCTTTGATGAACGACCGTATTTTCACAGATCCGCAGAAAGTTGATGCGTCCTTCCCGCCCGACGCGCACGCTTTGTTCATCGAGGATCGCTTGCTGGGCGTCGTGTATATGGCCAATGGTGAAGGCCCGCACAAGACGGTTGTGCTGATGCACGGCTTTCCGGGCAACGAAAAGAATTTCGACATTGCTCAGGCGCTGAGGCGAGGCGGCTATAACGTCCTGGTATTCCATTACTCCGGTTCATGGGGTAGCCGGGGCAAGTACGCTTTCAGCCGGAACTACGAGGACCTGAAGGCTGTACGGAAGATCATGGACAACGACGTATTCGCCGCCGAACACAGAATAGACCGTAACGCCGTGTATCTGGCGGGGCACAGCGTGGGTGGGTTCCTTACGCTTATGGCGGCCAGGGATGGTATGGATTTCTGCGGCTTCGCGGCCCTGGCGCCCTACGATCTGGGTGTGCAGGGTCGGCGTATCGAAGCGGGAGACAAACAGGCCCTCGCGGAAACGACGGACCTTTTCGAGCAAGGGCTTCCGCCCCTTCATGGCGCCACAGTTGGATCGCTTCTTTCCGATGTGGCGCAAAACCACAGGGAATGGGACCTGCTTTCCGAACCTTCTGTCTTTTCCGAAAGGAACATGCTGCTTGTCGTGGCGACGAACGATATGGTCGCGACGACCGACGTCCACCAGATACCGGTGGCCGAAACAATGGAACTCGCCGGAGGTAAAAAGAAGGTCGTTCAGCTTCCGTGCACCCACGATTTCGCCGAAAAAAGAGTAGCGCTGGCGCAAACTCTCTACGACTGGCTGCAAAGCTGAAAAAGCGCGCCCCTGCCGGGGGCGCGCTTGAAGGCCTGTTCTATTCGGCCACCCACCAGCAGGCGGCCTTGTGGCCGTTTCCCAGGTCTACAAGGGGCGGCCGCTTTTCTTCGCAAATACGCCCTTTTTTGCGGTGACAGCGCGTGTTGAAGGGGCAACCCTGCGGCAGGTTCACCGGAGACGGAAGGTCTCCCTCGAGGATTATCCTTCCCTTTCTGTCGGCAGGGTCGGGCTCGGGAACGGCCGAAAGAAGCGCTTCCGTATAGGGGTGTCTGTGTTCTTCGAACAGCGTGTCGGTCTCGGCCTGTTCCATTATCATACCCAGGTACATTACGGCGACCCTGTCGGAAATGTGTCTTACGACCGAGAGGTCGTGAGCTATGAACAGGTATGTAAGCCCGTGCTCGCGCTGCAGGTCCTGCAGCAGGTTGATCACCTGCGCCTGAATGGAAACGTCCAGGGCGCTTACCGGTTCGTCGCAGACGATCAGTTCGGGGTTCATGACAAGGGCCCGGGCGATACCTATGCGCTGGCGCTGCCCCCCGGAGAATTCATGCGGGTAGCGCACCATGTACTCGGGGCGCAGCCCGGCGTCTTTCAGCGCTTTTGACACCATCTCTTCCTTCTGTTTTTCGCTTTTCGCCAGGTTGTGGATCTCCACGCCCTCGGCCACTATTTCCTTTACCGTCATACGGGGGTTCAGCGATGAATACGGGTCCTGAAAGACCATCTGGACCTTGCGCCTGAACTCGTCCCTGTCCCCTCCTTTCAGGAAAAGGGAATCCCTGCCTTTCCAGAGGATCTGGCCCTTTGTCGGATTTTCAAGCCCGACTATGGTCTTGCCCGTCGTCGACTTGCCGCAGCCTGATTCCCCTACAAGGCCGAGGGTCTCTCCCCGGAAAATGTCGAGAGATACATCGCTTACGGCCTTAACCATATCCCGGCCGCCGTATTTCCCCCTTATTTCGAAGGTCTTTTGCAGATTCCGTATTTCGAGCACGGGGTCGGGAGAAACAGGCTCTGTTTTTGCTGGCAGCGCATCGCGCGGTGTCTTGATATCCACTCCTCTGCCCGCCGCTCCCGGTTCGTACAGCCAGCATGCCGCCTGGTGGCTGTCGCCCACGCTGAAAAGCGGAGGCTCCGAAACCCGGCATTTTCCCATTGCGAAGGGGCATCGGGGGTGGAACCGGCATCCCTCGGGAAAATCGAACGGATGCGGCACCATCCCGGGGATCGTCGCCAGTTTGCAGCGATCCTTCCTGCTGTCTCCAAGGCGGGGGATCGAATCGAGAAGCCCCCTGGTGTACGGGTGTGACGGATTGCGAAAAATATTTTCGGTGCTGCTCGATTCCACTATCTTGCCCGCGTACATTACCAGTATCCTTCTGGCCGTCTCCGCCACCACTCCCAGGTTGTGCGTAATAAGTATTACGCTCATTCCCCTGTCCTGCTGGAGTTTCTTCAGGATATCCAGTATCTGGGCCTGGATGGTTACGTCTAGCGCCGTTGTTGGCTCGTCGGCAATAAGGAGGTCGGGGTTGCAGGCCAGCGCCATTGCTATCATTACCCTCTGCCGCATGCCTCCGGAAAGCTGATGCGGGTATTCCCGCAGTTTGTCCGTGGCGTCAGGGAGCCCGACGGCCTCAAGCAGGGCGGCGGCGTTCCTGGTCCTTTCGGACGACGTCAGCGATTTGTGGGAGAACAGCGCCTCCTCAAGCTGGTAGCCCACCGTAAGGACGGGGTTGAGGCTTGTCATCGGTTCCTGGAATATCATGGAGATCCTGTCTCCGCGTATTTTCCTCATTCCGCTTTCTGGCTGCGACGCCAGGTCTTTGCCCCTGAACAGAATGGATCCTTCCCGTATTTTACCCATGGGTTCGGGCAGCAGTCTCATAACCGAAAGGCTGGTAACGCTTTTTCCGCATCCCGACTCGCCGACGATGCCGAGGGTCTCGCCCTTTTCCAGATCGAACGAAACTCCGTCAACGGCTTTTACCGTTCCCTTGTCGGTGTCGAACCAGGTCTTCAGGTTCTTTATTTGCAGCAGGGTATCCAGAGCCCCTCACCTACCCCTTCATGCGGACGTCGAGTGCGTCGCGAAGGCCGTCGCCCAAAAGGTTGAAACCGAGCACGAACGTTACTATCGCTATCCCCGGAAACACCACAGCCCAGGGAGATGTCAACAGCAGTTTGCGTCCGTCCGCCAGCATGGCGCCCCATTCCGGCGACGGCGGCTGCGCGCCGAGGCCCAGAAAACCCAGGGCAGCCGCTTCGAGTATGGCCGCCGCAAAGGTCAGCGAGGTCTGCACTATCAGCGGAGAAAGGCTGTTCCGAAGGATGTGTCGTGTGATTATTCTCAAGTCTCCCGCACCCAGCACCCTCGCGGCCTGAACGTACTCTATTTCCTTGAGGCTGAGCACGCTGCCCCGTATGATACGGGCGAACTGCGGGATAACGACCACGCCTATGGCGATCATGGCGTTTCTCAGGCCCGGCCCCAGGATGGCGACTATCAGTATGGCCAGCAGAACGTACGGTATCGAAAGAATAAGATCCATGGTCCTCATTATGAGGTTATCGGTGAATCCTCCGTAAAAGCCCGAGGCAAGGCCGAGTATTGAACCGAAGAAAAGCCCTATTCCCACCGAAATGAAACCTATCATCAGTGAAAGCCTGGCGCCGTAGATAATGCGAGAGAAAATATCGCGGCCCAGATCGTCCGTCCCGAAAAGATAGTACGCGTCGGGGACCCTCACCCGTTCCCTGGTTTCTTCGGTGAAGGTGAACTCCATTGTCCCCCAGCCCTCGCTTGCCGACTGGTCTACAGTGGAAATGGATTCCTCCTCTTCGGTCTCCTCTACCTGTGCGCCCGGCTGTACAGCGCCCTTCCACCAGAACGGCGGCATGTCGTGGTCGTCGATGTTGCCGCTGATCGGGTCGGCCGGAGCTATCAGCGGTGCGAAGACCGCAAGGACTATAAGCACCGTTACAAGGATAAGCCCCGCCAGGGCGTTCCGGTTCTTTTTTAGCCTTCGCCAGGCGTCATGCCAGAGAGAGCTTTTGCTGTATGTAGTCTGGTTTTTCATCGTTGTCCCTCCGGTCAATACCTGATCCTGGGGTCGAGAAGAGCGTAAAGCACGTCCACCAGGAGGTTGATGATAATAAAGAACGCCGCAACGGTGAGCACACCGCCCGCTATTACAGGGAAATCTCTTGCAAGAATGCCTTCGAGGATCCACCGCCCAACGCCCGGCCACGAGAAAACCGTTTCCGTAAGGATTGCGCCCCCCATAAGGTAACCGAACTGAAGGCCCACTACGGTTACTACCGGTATGGAGGCGTTCTTGAAGGCGTGAACGAACAGAATGCGTCCCATCCCCAGACCCTTGGCTTTTGCCGTGCGGATGTAATCCTGGCTCAAAGCGTCAAGCATCGCGGATCTGGTCATCCTGGCGATGATCGCCATCGGCACGGTCGCCAGGCAGATAGAGGGCATTATCAGGTGGGCGATCACGTCCTTGAACGCCTTCCAGTCCCCCTGGAGCAGACTGTCTATCAGGTAGAAATGGGTTATGGCGTGAAGCGCGGTGGTGGGGTCTATGCGTCCCGATGTCGGCAGCCAGCCCAGTATCAGCGAAAACAGGATGATCATCATGAAACCAAGCCAGTAAATGGGCATGGAAACACCTATGAGAGCGCCGAACATGGAAGCGTAATCGAAGAGACTGTACTGTTTCCAGGCGGATATGAAACCCGCCAGTCCGCCGACCAGAACGGCTATCAGCATGGCGAAAAACGACAGTTCTATAGTGGCTGGCAGTTTTTCGGCAATTTCATGGATAACCTGTCGCCCCGACAGGATGCTCTTTCCCAGGTCGCCTCTGGCGAGACGCCCCAGAAACAGGCCGTATCTGGTGTACCAGGGCTGGTCGAGCCCCAGGCTGTGTCTAAGTTGTTCAAGGGCCTCCGGGCTTGCGTGCTGGCCCAGCATTATCTGCGCCGGGTCGCCCGGAATGGCTTCGATCATGGTAAAGATCAGAAACGAGAGAACTATAAGAACGGGGATGAGCATTATTATGCGCTTGAAGAAGTACTTTCCCAGTTTCACCTGGCCCGTTACCTCCCGTTAAAAGAAAAAGGGGCGGGGAATCGAGGTCCCCGCCCCGGAGTATGTGGGTGCCCCTATTTAACAGTTACGCCGTCGAACCAGTAATTGCCTGTGGGGTGCAGTTTGAAGCCTTCAACGTCGGTGTTGATGATGGCCAGGTTGTAGGCGTGAGCCACCGGAACGGTAGGAGCGTCCTGGTGGAGCAGTTCCTGAGCCTGTTTGTAGAGAGCGTCACGTTCCTGCTGGTCAAAGGTCCTCTGGGCCTTGATCATCAGATCGTGATATTCGTCGCTCTTGTAATTGGAGTAGTTCTGGGCGCTTCCCGGCGTGGCCGTATCCTTGTCGAGCAGGACGTAGAGGAAATTGTCCGGGTCGCCGTTGTCGCCTATCCATCCGATAAGACACATGGTGTGCTCGAAGTTTTCGAGTTTTTCGAGGTAGGTGCCCCAGTCGTAGGTGACCAGGTTGCATTTTACGCCCACCTTTTCCAGGTCCTGCTGCATGGCCTGTGCTATCAGTTTGCCGTCGGGCATGTAGGGACGCGGCACCGGCATGTACCACAGGTCGGTCTCGAATCCCTGCGGGTAGCCCGCCTCCGCCAGGAGCACCTTGGCCTTCTCGGGATCGTAGCCGTAATCTTCTACATCGTCGTTATAACCCCACAGGTTGGGAGGAAGCATGTTGACCGCCGGTACGGCCATTCCCTGGTAGAGTTCATCGACCAGTTTCTTCTTGTTGATGGCGTAGGAGATGGCTCGCCGTACGCGGACGTCGTCGAAGGGTTCCTTTTCCATGTTCAGGGCCAGATAGCCTACGTTCATTCCCGGCTGGGCCACAACCTTCAGGTCCTCGCGCTTCTGTTCCTTGAGAGTCTTGATATTCTCGGGAGAGACGCCGTCCATGGCGTGGATCTCGCCCGCGAGAAGAGCCATGAGTCTGGTGGTGTTCTCAGGGATCGACCTGATGATGAGCTTGTCGACTCCAGCGGGGTCTCCCCAGTAGCCGTCGAACTTTTCAAGAACTATGCGGTCGTTGCGTTTCCATTCCACAAATGCGAACGGACCGGTTCCTACGGGATGGGTACGGAAATATTCCACACCCTCGTCCAGCATGGCGGTGGGGGAGACGATCATGACAGGGAAGCAGGCCATATTGTAGAGGAAAGGAGCATAGGGTTCCTTGAGTTTGATCTTGACCGTATTTTCATCCTCGGCCCAGACTTTATCTACATTGGTGTACATGTAGCTCCAGTAACCGAAATCACCCTCATGGGCGGGGTGATCCTCGTTCATCTGACGCTCAAGGGAGAACACCACGGCGTCGGCGTTGAACGGAGTCCCGTCGTGGAACTTGACTCCATCGCGCAGATTGAAGGTCCATGTCAGGTTGTCGTCGGAAATATCCCACGATGTCGCAAGTGCGGGTTCCACTTCTGTGGAACCGTCCTTGAACTTGACCAGCGTTTCGAATATCTGGTTACAGACTTTTACGCTTTCCCCGTCGGTGATGTCCGCCGGATCAAGGCGTACAGCGTCTCCGCCGCGACCATAGATAAATACCGATTCGGCGAACGCGGCGCCCGCGAGGAAACAGACCATAACCACGCCCACAAGGGCTATTTTCCAGAATCTTCTCATTGTCTTACCTCCCTCTGCTTTACTGTTTCCCAACAAACCTGTGTAGCCTGACTATTTTGCGTCAACGTAGCTTTTGTTTGCGTACGCCCACCTCCCCTGAACATTTTAGCACTACCGGTTCACCTTAACCACGATGCGGTTTTCTGTCAGGATAACCTGATAAAATAGATTTACTGACACAGGAAAAATTCTGATGCAGCCGGAACGGCTGCAAAAATATCGGAGGAGGTGACGTTTCAAATGAGGCGATTTCTATTGGTAGTGGCCGTTGCTTTGACAGCGGGTCTTGTGTTTGCCGGCGCCGGGGTAACGCAAGAGGCGAATCTGGTAATAAATTCAACACATTTTGCACCCGGTCAGGCGATAGAGGTTGTTTTTTCGGCTCCGGCCGATTTTGCGAATAATGCATGGGTGGGAATAATTCCGTCGGGTGTTCCTCACGGAGACGAGGTCGTTAACGACAAACATGATATTTCGTACGAATATCTGCGGGGGAAAACTTCAGGCAGGCTTGTTTTTCGAGCACCCCAAACTGCGGGTGATTACGACTTGAGGATGCACGACAGCGACGACAGCGGTACAGAGGTGTCTTACGTTTCTTTCAGCGTGACTGGAGCTCCATTCGACGCAGGGGCTTCTCTCAAACTTGAGAAAACGGTTTTTGCCCCCGGTGAAACGATAAACGTTGTTTTTACGGCCCCGGCTGGATATTCTTCTACCGCCTGGGTGGGTGTTATACCTTCGAATATTCCCCATGGCGATGAAAGCGTCAACGACAACTATGATATTTGCTATGAATATCTGCGCAAAGCGACGGCCGGTGTTCTGACATTCAAGGCGCCGCAGAAGGCGGGGAATTACGATTTCCGGATGAACGATTCCGATTCCGGAGGTTCGGAGGTGGCGAGTGTCTCGTTTACGGTTTCGATGTAAAACTGGCCGCGCCCGCGCCTGCTTCAGGCTATAAGATTTTTTGACAGATCCTCTATCAACCTGTTCATTGCCGGGGTAAGGGCTTTGTTTTCGTGGGTTACTATCTGTGTGGCAATGGATCTGCTATACATTTTGTTGAAGGCTATATATTCCAGTTTTCCTTCCCTTTTCTCGTTCTCCATGGAGTATTCGGGCAAGAACGCCAGCCCCAGATTGCACGCGCACAGGTTTTTGACCACCTGGATGCTTCCCACTTCCATTAAATGCGGCGACCCCGCGCCACTGGTTTTGAAGTTTTCTTCCAGCAGTGTTCTGAACACGCATCCGCGCGTCGCCACAAGATAGTGCTCCTCCAGAGGAAACCCGTCCGAAACGTCGGGCCTGCCGGAAAACCGCTCCGGCTGGTAGGCAAGAGCCATGGTCTCCCATCGCAGGGCCATGGTTCTGAGCCCTTTTTCTGAAAGAGGTTCTCCCGTAAAAAAGGCGAAATCGATCTCGTTGCTGCGCAGCATCCTGGAAGCATCCGCGCAGTCCATTATCCGTATTACAAGCTCGACCCCCGGGTTGGCGGAGGAAAAGGCGGCGAGCGGTTCTGCGAGAGAAGAAATACATACCGTTTCGGAAGCTCCTGCAACTACTTTTCCACCCATTTGATTGGAAACCGCCAGCATTGCGTCGATAGCCCGTTTACGAACGGCGACAAATTGACGCGCGTAGGGTAACAACGCCATGGCGCTGGTGGTCGGTTTTTTGGTTTTCGACGTTCTTTCAAACAACTGGACCCCGAGTGACTGTTCCAGCTGGCTGATATGGCCGGTGACAGTGGATTGAGCGTAACCGAGATGCTCGGCCGCGGCAGTAAAACTGCCTGTCTCAATTATTTTAAGAAAGGTTTCCACCTGTTTGATATCCATGGGACCATCCCCCAGTCGTCAATTCGAGTATTCTGGACTATATGTCCAGTTACTCCAATTTTACAAAACTATATCGGCGGATTATAGTGTCCATGCAACGAAATTGCAAATCGCGTCAAAAACTGAAGTCAACAAAGAGGGGATATTTCATGAAGAAGATTTTTGTATCGGGCGCATCCGGAAACGTGGGCAAGGTGGTCGTTGAAGGCGTGCTGGCAAGCGACGAAATGGAGCTCGCCGGGGGATACTGCCGCGAAGCGGGCAGGGACCTGGGGGTCCTGGCCGGTAAAGACCCCGTAGGGGTCGCGGTTTCAGGAGACCTCGAGGAAGGACTCAAGACCGCCAAACCCGACGTGGTTATCGATTTCACCTCGGCCTCGGTCCTGATGGACAATCTCAAGGTCTACGCGAAACTTGGTATTGACGCCGTAATAGGAACAACCGGCCTGAGCGAAGAGGATTTCTCCGAAGTCGAAAAAATGGTGTCCGAAAAGGGCCTGCGCATGGCGGTGATACCCAACTTCGGCCTGGGGATCACGCTGGTTATGGAGTTCCTTGAAAAAGCGCGCCAGTTCTACCCCTATGTCTCCGTGGTCGACAGACATCCTGCAACAATGGCCAACGCCCCCAGCGGCACCGCGGCGATGCTGGCCGGCGCTGTTTCAGAAGGGCCCATGGGCGAAGTGGCCAGCAAGGAAGTTTACCCGGGTATCATGGGCGCGAAGATCAGTGGCGTGCAGGCGGTTTCGCAGAGAATGCCCTATCCCGGCCCCTTCTCCGAACACGAAATAACCATAGGGCGTCAGGATGAAGCCATTAAGGTCACTGTCACCGATTTCACCAGCGCCGTGTATCTGGACGGGATATTCCTTACAGTCAAAAAGATCGGTGAATCCGCGAAGGGAACACTGATCACAAAACTGGACGAGGTGCTTTAAGGAGTAGAGGAGCAACGAATAACGAGTAAGGAGTGAGGGGGGCGGGGCGAAACCAGAATCCCGGCTCGGGTGTTGATTTACCCCTAACCCCTCTCTCCTCTAGCCCTTACGACTTTGATATCCCCTCATAGATTTCCCTGTACGTTTCCGCCGATCTGGCCCACGAGAAATCTGTCCTCATGCAGCGCTGCACCAGCTGCGCCCATGCTTCGGGACGCCGGAACATCGATCTGGCCCTTCGTGCAGCCCCTTCCAGATCGGATGCCGCGTACCGGGTAAAGGTGAAACCCAGGCCACCGTCCCCGCGCTCTGCGTCGGGCACTGTGTCGACAAGTCCTCCGGTGCTGCGGACTACCGGAACCGTGCCGTAGCGCATGGCTATCATCTGCGAAAGCCCGCAGGGCTCAAAGAGCGACGGCATCAGGAACATGTCGGCGCCCGCGTATGCAAGGTGCGCGAGCGGTTCGTCGAAACCTATGCGTGCATGTATCTTATTGGGGAATTCTGCCTGTGCTTCCTTCAGCGCCGATTCGATCACTGGGTCGCCGGAGCCTATTATGACGAGTCGGCCGTCTTTAAGTATCGAAGGGAGCGCTTCCAGCAATATATCCAGGCCTTTCTGTGTCGCCAGGCGTCCTACCGACGCAAAGAGCGGGGATCCGTCGTCGTCCCAGCCAGCGTGGTCCAGCAAAGCCTTTCGGCACGCGTGTTTCCCCTCCGGATTGTTTGCGTCGTACGCTGCGGGAAGGTGCTCGTCGGTTGCCGGGTTCCAGTAATTCTGGTCGAGGCCGTTGATAACACCTTTCACTTTGTGTGCGTTGGCCTCAAGCACCCCCTCCAGCCTTTCCCCGTACTGCCTGGTGCGGATTTCATGGGCGTAGGTGGGACTCACGGTCGTTACCGCGTCGGAGGCAATTATCCCGCCCTTGAGCATGTTCAGATCCCCGTAGAATTCCAGGCTTTCTATAGTGAACGCCCCGTAGGGGAACCCGAGGGAGTCGAGAGCGTGGCCGGGCAATATGCCCTGGTGGGCCAGGTTGTGGATGGTGAGCACCGTCGCATATCTGCTATTGAGGTTTCGCGAGTGGCGTCTCCATTTCAGGGCTGCGGGAAGCATGCACGTGGGCCAGTCGTGAACGTGAATAACATCTGGCGTCCAGCCCGTGGCGTTTCCAAGGTCCAGCCCGGCCAGTGAAAGAAACGCAAAGGGTTCAAAAGAGGCAACGTCCAGTTTGTCCGGGTAGATCTTGCGGTTCGAGAAAAGTTCCGGATGGTCCAGCAGATATACGGGAGCTTCATCAGTTTCGGTGCGGGAGAGCGTCCCACGAACGACCTTCCAGTCCAGAGAGGCGGCTACATCCCGGGGCAGGGGGATGACGGGTTTTCCAAGGTCTCGCAGACTTTCGGGAACTCCCGGCCAGGAAGGGGTTAGTATCCTGGCGTCCACGCCCAGTCGGGCAAGCGCCGGTGGAAGTGATCCCGCAACGTCCGCAAGCCCTCCCACTTTGGAGAAGGGAGCGCACTCTGCGGTTATATGAAGCACTTTCAAGGTTTTTTCTGTCGCGTGATCCATGGCGCCTCGCCTCCCCGGCTGCTTCTCGGGACTTTCAGATTACAGCCCCCTGAATGAAATATCCCAGGCCCGTTCACAGTACTCGCGCACCACGCGGTGCGTGTTGAAATAGCTGCCGTTCAGGGCTATGGCGTATTGCATTATCATGCCCCACCTTTCAGGGGTTTCGTAAAAAGCGGGGATAACTTTATTTTCCAGTTTTCCGTAAAGGCTTTCGAGGTCCAGGTTTTCGTCGTAGACATCCGGTTCGGCCTGTTCGGGCGATGGGCCTATAGACCAGCCGGTCACGTCTTCGATCCAGCCCTCTATCCACCAGCCGTCCAGCACCGAAAAATTGGGTATGCCGTTCATCGAGCATTTCATCCCGCTGGTGCCCGACGCCTCCCGGGGACGTATGGGGTTGTTGAGCCATATATCCACGCCCTGTACCAGCAGCGCCCCGATATCCATGTCGTAATCCTCCAGAAAAACCACCGGAAGGTCGTGTCCCACCATGTTTTGGGCCTCGCATAGCAGTGTCTTCAAAATGTTCTTTCCGCCATCGTCGCGGGGGTGCGCCTTGCCGGAGAATACCAGCTGTATCTTTCCGTCGCCTATCCTCCCCAGCCTCTCCACGTCGCGGAACAAAAGGTCCGCCCGCTTGTACTGGGCCGCTCTCCTTGCAAAACCTATGGTGAGGCGGTCGGGATCGAGATGCTTCTCCGTTCGACTTGCAACGTATTCCAGCAGCCGGGTTTTCTGTTGCCGGTGAGCTTTGCGAATTTCATCCTGTGGAATGGCCGTTGCCTGGACAAGGCGTTCGGTTGCATTCTCCCATCCCGGGATGAAACGCGAAAACAGCGACTGCATTTCCGGCCCCACCCACGTGGAGGCGTGCACTCCGTTTGTTATGCAGTCAACGTCTTTGCGTCCGAACATGCTGCGGGTAACCTCGGTATGTTTGCGAGAGACACCGTTCACATATCGGCTGTATTTAAGTGCTATCTCCGTCATGGAGACGGAATCGGAGGAAAGCATGCGCTGGAGTCTCGCCACGAGGGCCGGGCTCATTACGTTCTTTACCAGCTCCCAGTCGAAATGGTCGTGCCCCGCCGGTACCGGCGTGTGGGTAGTGAATACCCCCTTTTCGCGTATCTTTTCGAATTGTTCATACCCCTGTTCGCGCAGGAGTTCCAGGGTCAGAAAGGATGCGTGGCCCTCGTTCATGTGGTAGCTTTCGATATTGGCGTATCCCAGGTCGCGCAGCATCCGCAGGCCGCCGGAACCCAGGATGATCTCCTGGCAGAGGCGGTACCGATGGTCGCCCCCGTACAGCCGCCAGGTGAGTTCGCGGTCCTCTCTGGTGTTGCCCTCGACGTCGGTGTCGAGAAAGTAGACCGGAACCACGAATTCATCCTTGCCCTTGATCTCGCAGGACCATACCCTTACCTTTACGTCGCGTCCCTCGATGCGAACCGACACCTCGTTGGGTAGAAGTTCCAGTTCGGCGGCGGGGTTCCATTCTACGGGTTTTTCCTGCTGCCAGCAGTCGCTGAAACTCTGCCGGAAATATCCCTTGCGATACAGAAGCGTTACACCCGCCATGGGGACGCCCAGGTCGGCGGCGCTTTTCAAAATATCTCCCGCCAGCACGCCAAGCCCCCCGGCGTAAGTCGGGACCGAGGCCCGGAGACCTATCTCCATGGAAAAATAGGCCACCAGGCGGAACGCCGGGTCCTGTTCCATCATGTATCGGAGCGAATGGCTTATGTCATTGCCGTAGATCATGTTCGTCATGAGTTGTTCTCTCCCTGTCTCTCTTGAAAAATTTACCATCCGCAATTATCGCACGGGGCCCGCGGCAAGGCAAAGCGGTTATCTTCCGGAGCGGGCCGCGGCCGCCGCCAGCCCTTGCTCGATATCGGGGTTTATATCATCGAGCCGCAGGCGCCACAGCCAGTTGCCTTTTGGCTTCGAAGGCCGGTTCAGGCGGGCCTGGGCTCCAAGGCCCAGAACATCCTGCATCGGAATAATGGCCGTTTTGCAGGGTGATTCCATCGCCATGGTCATAAACTCCCCCGCGATATCCCAGGGGGCGGGAAGTTTCCCGAGATGATTCGTCAGGTTCTTTTTTGCTTCGGGCGAGGCCTCTTGTTCGAACCATCCCCTGGACGTGTTGTTGTCGTGAGTTCCGGTGTAGACCCAGTCCCCTGGCGCGTGGTTCAGCGGGTAGTGCGGGTTGTCGCCAGGGTCTCCGTCGAACCCGAACTGAAGCACCCTCATGCCGGGAACGCCGAGTTTCCTTATGCCTTCGGTTACATCGGGAGTTATGACCCCCA
>Ga0272442_10006297_pt1 | contig 15648 bp, 17 predicted proteins | sample SSMForm2O_FD_200262 | JGI IMG/M metagenome (GOLD analysis project Ga0272442, IMG submission 200262) | Marine sediment archaeal communities from Little Sippewissett salt marsh, Falmouth, MA, United States - SSM-Form-2O | ecosystem: Environmental > Aquatic > Marine > Wetlands > Sediment ...
AAATTACTAAAAACAGGTATAAAATTAGAAAGGAAATTGGTTATGTACTTCAGAATTTTGAAATAGATTCACTTTCACCTTTCTTATGTAAAGATATCGTTATGACTGGTCGAACCGGAAAGATTGGTACATTTAAATTTAACTCTAGAAAAGACTGGGATAAGGTCTGGTACTCAATGGGTCTAGTTGGAATGATTGATTTTGCAAACCGGCCGATTGGCAAACTATCTGGTGGCGAGTTTCAAAAAATACTTCTTGCACGTGCGATGGCACAGCAACCCAGATTGCTTTTACTCGATGAACCATTTTCAAATTTAGACGTTTCTTCAAAAAGTCAAATTGAGACGCTATTAAATCGGATTCATGAATCTTTTAAAATTACAATACTTTTAGTACTGCATGATCTTAAGTCGATTCCTGATCGTTGTAAGCGTATTATTGTAATGGAAAAAGGTAAAATTGTAATGGACGGTGAAAAAGAAAGCATCTTGTCTTCCGATCTGATAAATCAAATTTTTAAAAATGGAGGGTGTTGTAGAAAATGATAGACCTTCCATTGTTGTTTTTAATTCCTTCTATTCTCGCATCTGTTCTTGCCGGTTATGTTTGTTCTACAATGGGTACGTTTGTTGTAAGAATGAACCTATCAAGCATTGGTTATACAATGAGCCATGCTGCTTTTGCAGGAGCAGCATTTGGTATTATGGTAGGAATTGATCCATTATTGTCAGCTGTTATTTTTGCCTTTGGGACTGCTCTAGTTTTAGGTCCTCTTGCAGAAAAAGCGCGTCTTCAAAGTAACATAGTAATTGGCTTTCTTTTCAGTATTATGATTGCACTTGCTTTTATTTTTTTAAATTATGCACCTGGCCAGGCAGCAAAGGGAAGTGCCCTTAGCATACTTTGGGGAAGTTTGTTTACAGTCGATTACAACGACATCTTACTTTTGGCGTTTCTTGGATTTATTATTACAGTTTTTATAATTGTTTTTTACAAAGAATTGCTTTCAGTTATGTTTAACCGAAAACTTGCTGAATCCTCTGGTGTTAATACAAAAATATTCTTTTTTGGTGTTTTGTTCCTCACTGGTTTTGCAGTGTCTCTTTCTTTAAAACTAGTTGGAGGACTGTTAGTTTTTGCACTAATTATTAATCCTACAAGTACTGCTTATCAATTCTTTTATGATTTTAAAAAAATCCTAATTTTTTCACCGATAATTGGAATTATTAGCTGTCTGATTGGTTTTTATGTATCATTGCTTACTGATTTTCCGATTGGCGCATCAATAGTAATTGTTTCTGCTGCCTTTTTTGCAGTAGCAATTGCTATTTCACCAAAAAGAAGAAAAGGAAATGGCAAGAATTAAAAAATTTTTATTGTTCCTTGTCTTTTTCTTTTTTAGAGATAAAACCAATGCCTGTCTCTGTTATTTCAAGTGTATCAAAGCTTACAAACTGTAGCATTTCCATTTCTGAAAGTTTCTTAATCATCTGGTTTAACTCATCCTTACTTACATCAAGCATATGCTGTGCAGTTTCCGCGTCCATGTCGCGCTCGAGCATGAGTTTTAAGAGCTTGTATTCTTTTTCATAAAGTATTGTTTCGCGTTCGATTTCTCTAGGATCAACATCAATGTAACCAGATAATCTCTCAACATAATTCTGAATAATTCTATCTAGATTCAAACGATCAAGTACGTTTCCTTCTTTATCATACAAAGTGCAATATTTGCTGCCTGGCTCATGCTTCCAAGACGAAACACCTTCCCAGTTATATCCAAGTAGATTATCAGGTTTTTTCGGATCAACCTGACCGGTTCTAGTCATTTTTTCAATTTGTTTTTTACGCTCGTTTCGTCTATAGGCATAGTGTTGCTCGAGCTGAACTTGGTCAAGGTCAACGTCTAAATCTTTAATCATTTTTGAAAACTGTTCACCACCGTGTTCTTTGAGCTCAGAGACAAAATATAATCCTGCTTCGTTTCCAACATCAGAATAGACAACTCTTATAAGCGCCTCAATTGCTTTGCCAATGTCGTTTGGTTTTACTGAGTTTACGTCTGGGTCGATACTTACTGAAAAACCTTCTTGTGTAATATCTTTTTTTCCAGTGTTTACATATTTGAAAAAATCATACTTTTTTCCAAGGGTTTTAACTGTTGCACCAATAGCTTCTTCAGCCATTCTATGGCTAGTACGTCTGCTAGCAACTATATATAACGCTTTTAAAACTGACTCAAGCAATACTGCATTTTTCCAGTTCTCCATTAAAACCCCTCTAAACTTGTATTATGATATATGAAAGAATCTAATAAAAACTTTTATTTAGAAAAAATCTTGTTTAAACGTTTTTCCTTTCTTATTTTCCAACTGCCCTTGTGATAAGCATAACTTGCAAGTAATGGGAAAATAATTGTTGCTTCTCCGTAAACCATCTGTTCAAGACCACTGTCCACCTTTCCCCAGGAGTTTGCTTCTTTTAATGTTGAACCTGATAGTGCCCCATCTCGCTCATCCGCAACAGTTAGCTGTATTGCATATTTATGCATTGGTGCGTTAACTCCTAAAATATCGGCTGCAACTACTGTATCTTGAACAAAATTCTTTGGAACGCCTCCACCGATCATTAATAATCCTGTTTCTTTTGAGTTAACCTTTATATCTGTAAGTTCTCTAAAATCTTTTACAGAGTCGATTGAGATACTATTTTTTTCTTTTTCTGTTTGATGAAATACAAGGCCAAAACCTGCAGAAGAGTCTGAAAATGCAGGGCAAAAAATCGGGATTTCTTTTTTGTATGCTGCATGAACAAATGAATCGGCTTTACCATTCTTATCAAGGTACTCGCCCATTTTATAAATAAATTCACGTGATGAATAAGCACCAGGTTTCATAGAATCAGCAATTTTTTTAGTAGTCATATCACAAACTCTGAGGTCTTCTTCATCAATAAATGTATCATAAATTCTATCAATCATAAGTTTGCGAAGTTCGTCGTCATCTGCATTTATAAAGCCGCGGTAGTGATTAAAACCAAGTCCTTCAAAAAAATCCTGGTCAACGACTATTGCACCAGTTGATACAATACAATCAATCATGTTATGTTTGATCAGGTCGATGATTACTTTTTTTAAACCCGCACTTACCAAAGAACCTGCTAAACACAGAATATTTGTACAGTTTTTATCACGTAGCATTTCATCATAGATTTTGCAAGCTCTTGCTAGGTTGCGTGATTGAAAAGCCATTTTGTCAAAAGAGTCAATTAATGGAACACTGTTAAATTTTGTAATATCAAGATGCTCAACCTTTGTTTTTAAGAGTTCTTTTTTATTGTATTTCATAAAACGAGGTATTTTGCCATGGTTTTTCTAATTTTCTGATATCTTGTTTGTGTGATAAACGTTACATAAAAATTTAGATAATATTATATATAACTATAATATTTGAAGTTTATAAAAGTAATTTGAGGGAGTAAGTGTAGTAATGAATAAGAAATTATTGATGTTTTGTATAGTTGGAATGCTGGTGTTTTCGACAAATTCTTTTATTAACGTTGGAGCGGCAGATGGAGATTATGTTGAGGTCGAAATTGTTGAGTATATGTCTAGTGAAGAAGTTGATAAAGAGAGTATACAGCTAAGTTTTGAAGAATCTCAAGAGCTTGTTGAGAAACTACTGGAATCAACTAATATTGAAGAAAAATTTCTGCTAATGCAAGAATATAATTTGCTACCTGAAGGTTTTAATTTGGATGTTCTGAAGCAGTCAGTTATTGACGAATCTGAAAATGTTGTTGTTACAGATGAAGTAAAACAAGAAATGGAGAATATTGTTAATGATGAGACAAATAAAAACGGAAAAATACATATTGATGGACTTGTTTCTTTAGCACTTTTTGAAGGTAAAGGTTTAATATTAAGACCAAATCTTATTCCAGCTGCGACGCCACACACTGTATTATTGTGGAAAGTAAATGATGGCGATATGGATATTCTTAGTTTACTAACAGGTAATTTTCTCTATTCCGATAAAGAAATTGATAGCTCAGGAGTTATTTTAGGTTTTTATGGATTTGCAGGATATCTACCTTGGAGAAATTCGGATGAAAAAAAGTGGGAAATGCTTCACTTTGTATTTGGACACTGTCTTTCTACTGTTTATAAAACAGGAGATGATTTATTCTCATCAGATTCATTGTATAAGAATAAAAATGTAAACATCAGGGATAATGCTCCATTTTTATCTCGTTTTTCAAAAATCTTTCAGTATCTAAACAGTTTCCCGATGATTAACAGATTGTTACAAAAACCTTTTTTTAGATTATTAAATTTCCAATAAAAAAATCCAATTCTTTTTTTATTTTTTCTGATAAAATGACATACAGTGTATCATAATATTGAGATAGTATGCATTATAAATATAGTTGATTTGAGATGATCTAATATAAAAACAAAAAATTTATAAATTTCTAAAATCTAACTATAATTATAAAATTATTAGAGTTGGGTGAGAGGTATGATAGGAGAAATTCGTAGTTTTATAATAGTGATAGTCATATGTTCATTTTTAACCCCCGTTACAATTTTTGGTAGCATAAATTGTAGTTCAGACTCTGGATTTGATGTGATATATGGGGGATATGATGATGATGGTGACGGATTCTTAGATGTAAATTTTTTTGATAGCGGCATTGTTTATGCAAATAAGGGCGAACCATTTGATGATGTAAATACTATTGCTCATGAATTTTGCCTGCAGGGCGATGATCCCTTTTATCTTGATACTGTTAAAACTGTAGTGTGGTGTAGTGATGTAACAAAATATGATCCAATAACAGCATGCAATGATCATATTTTAAGGATAGATAATACTATAATTGGATCCCCCTCTGATGTTTCTGAGCATCCTTGGAATGATCCTGATCCAAATTGTCCACCTGAAAGCCAATGTTACCAATTAACTTGGGCAGGACTTAATACTTACATCGATATAAACGCCGTTATTGCTATATATTATGATATACCAAATATCGATTATTATTATTTTTTCCCAACAAGGAATTCAGATCATAGAGATTATTGTGAAAATGGACCTGATGATGATTATGTCGCAACGTACAATCTACCCAATGCTCAAAGCAGTTGGAATGAAAACTATAAGGTTGCTGCAAAGGGAACATTTCAATGTGTAGTTGCTCTGTATGGTTATTATGATATCGACGATAAGCCTTATAATCCTTTAAAACCAAGTGGTCCTGAAAATGGAAGAGTTGGATATGAATATACTTATGAGACTCGCGGGTATCATCCTAATGGATATAAAAATCCCATAAGATACGGCTGGGATTGGGATGATGGCAGCTCGATAGAATGGACTGGTGAATATTTATCTGGAGATTATGTACAGAGAGCTCATATTTGGAATGAAATAGGCACATATGATGTTAAAGTAAAATCAAGGGATAATCGTGGATTAGAAAGTGATTGGTCAGATCCTTTAACTGTCGTTATTTCGGATCCTCAACTCGAAGATAAAATTTTTGATTATCTCCCTGATTTACCACCTAAAGAAAGATGGATGGGCACACTTTTTGAACCCGATGTGGGGTATATCAAATTTAATGGAAGACAAGTTATTAATCACGTTGAAAATCAAAATGATATTTTTTTATTTCAAACAAACACTGGAGAAGCTTCTATAGGATGGAATTATGAAGTTCCAGTTATTGATGGAGAAGGTATATTACATAAAGCCAGAATTGCAGTAGATAAAGGCTCTTACGAAAAATACTTGGAGATCAGTGGTTTTTTGCAATTTGCAAATATTAAAGTCGATATTTTAGTAGAAGAGTTAGATTCTGAATATACTAGGGCAGAGACTGTTTATTCTGACTCGCTTGACGGTTGGGGACTAGAATATATAATCAATTTTGATGGTGATTATTCATATAAAAATTTTGATTCATGGGCTTCATTAACTGAAAATGGTAATGTTTGGTTATATATGGATCTAAAGGAGGGCTACAACTATAACTTTTGGGCCCGACTCACAAGTGGAATAACAACTGCAGGTTTGCCTAAATATATAATAGAAAAACTCCTCCGAATTTCTTTTCCTTTTGATATGCTGGGTTTTGCAAAAAGTGATAACTCTATTAATATTGATAGTTTAAAACTTGAATGGTTAGATAATTCGTTTTCCATGTCATTTGGTGGTAACCATCGTCCAGATATACCAGATAAACCGTCATATACCAACTCAGATTATATCATTGGAGATCATGTCGACTTTTCTGCTACTCTGAGCGATCCTGATGGAGATAATGTGCAGTGCAGATGGTATTGGGGAGATGGAACATATAGCGATTGGATGGGGCCTTATTTTTCAGGGAAAACCGTTACTCGAAGCCACGTATTCCAAAAGGCGGGAACCTACTATGTACGAGTAGAGGCAAAAGATTCAAATGATGTTTTTTCAGGCGTATCATCCAGTAACTCTATTTCTATAGGAGCATCTGAACCCAAAGGAACAATAAATATTAATTCGCCATCTGGAAAAAATATTGAGTGGAAGAAAAACAAAAATTATCAGATCTCTTGGATTGCTGAGGGAGATGTTGGGGAGAGCATTTCAGTTGATTTAGTAAGATATAATAAAAACGAAGATAAATATGAATCAGTCAGTCCAATTACTGTTGTTGATTCTGATGTTACAAGTTGTTCTTACACTCCTGTGGTTTCTAACAGCGGAGATTACCATATAGCTGTATATGGGAAAAATTCTTGTTCGTTTAATTTAAGCAATTCTATAAAAATTGTAGGGGGAACAAGTAGAAGTAGAGTCGGGCTTAGAGTATTTGAGATTTTTGAGCGCCTTTTCGAACGCTATCCTATACTTTATAATCTTTTTACGGTCTATAGTAACATTTAAACCAGACCTTTTTCTACCGGTTCACTTTATGCACAAAGTTGCTTATTTAAATGGTTAAAATTGCGTCAAATTTTTTAAAAATGACAGACAGCATGTCACAATATTTATATAATATGCAATATAAATATAATTGGTTAGAGATGCTAAAGTTAAAAACAAAAAACCAACGGCAATTAATAGTCATTCTTTTCACTCTAGTTTTAATTACAACAATCTTTGCATCAACCGTAGTATCTGAAAGCAGTGATAGCAGCAGTATCTATGGTTTTATAATAGATGTGAATCCAAATCAAAATTATAGTACTCAAGCCGAAATAAGTAGATTAATCAATAAATTACTAGCTGAAGATGTAGTTATCTATTGGGCAAATTCAGATATATCAGTATCATCGCAGGATATCGCTGATGAAGAAGATATTCAAAAACGTTCTTTTAGCAAAGGTTCTTTCATTGTTTCAATTAATGATGATTCTTCTATTAATGCTAAGGCTAACTTCCTGACACATATATATAGTACAAATAAAAAGGTTAAATCATATAAAATCCTGCAGCCTTTAAAAGATTTGCAAGCATATACTTTAATCGAGCCAAAAATCGCTCATTATGATGGAGAGGGGGTAGGATCTCTTTATTATTGGGCATTAGATGAAGGTGGTTTTCTTAATCAAAAATTATTGAAACCTGAAGAGGTTATGGATGATCTTGATATTGAAAAATATAATGTTTTCATATGGGGCGGTCAGGCGGGTAACTTTTCGACTGTGCTTAAAGATATTCTTTTACCTCCGGCACTAACTGTTAGACAAAAAATTAGAGATTTCGTAAGAGATGGTGGAGGATACGTAGGATCTTGTTATGGTGGCTGGAGAGCTGCGTCAGGATATAGACGGCCTGTAGGTTATCCCCTTGATTTGGGTTATAACCGCTTTTTAAGCTTTTTACCAATGCAATTGGATTTAGTAAAACGCTCTGTGTATAGAGCATTACCGGGTGGCGGAGATATTAATGTTAGAATCACCAACCCCAATCACCCCATTGCTTTTGGTTTACCAGAAATCATTGAACATCATACCTATTGGGCTGGACCTATGTTTCTAGATAATACTATCGGTGGTTCAAATGCTGAGACATTTGGTGTAATTGAGAGTATATATAACAATGATGAGGATAAGTGGGATTGGAATTTTATGATGAACCTAAACTTGTGGTGGATTAGCAAAGATATCTCAAATGAAACAAAAATGAATATAGCAAAAAAATGGGTGGACCTAAGTATTGGAAAGCCTCTTTGGGTATCTGCAAATTTTGGTAAGGGAAAGGTAGTTGCGTTCGGTGGTCATCCTGAAAGTGCTTTCATGTATGACGTTTCAATGGACTATTCATCTCCACCAAGAGTTGTTTACAATACTATTTTTTATGTTGCTTCTAATGGTCCTTATTCTGTTAGTTTAGAAAAAAGCTATTCTTATTCAAAACTTAATGTTGATGCAGGTGGGCCTTATACTGGACTGGCAGATAGGCCAATTGAACTCAAAGGAAAGGCAGATGCTGGTACACCGCCGTATAGTTGGCATTGGGAATTTGAGCCGCCTTCTTGGTACGATTACTATTACTATTATTATTCAGAATTTGATGATACAGAAGAAACTAAAAATGCAACAGTTAGTTATGATGCATATGGTGTTTATAATGCCTTTTTAACAGTAATTGATGCAGACGGAAACATAGGATATGATTCTGCCGAAGTGCAGGTAGTTACTTATGAACCTCCTGAGGTTTTTATTGATTACGCTCCATATACATATCACACCGATGAAGAAATCCAATTCAATTGTACTGTTAAAAATGGTTTGCCACCATACAGTTTTTATTGGGAATTTGATGATTGGGAAGAATCTTTTGATAAAGATCCAATACATTCTTTCAAGGAACCAGGAACATATCATGTTACTGTTGAAGTAAGAGATCAGTATAATGGTTTTAGTGATGATGACATATTTATAGATATTATTGATGGAAAACAATCTTTACCTAATGTGAGCCATAAAAACGGATTGATTCCATTAGCTTTGGTTTTAGTTTTCATATTTTCCTTAGTTATTCTCCTTCTCTATTTAATAAGAAAAAATAAAAACTAAAATTTTTATCCATCAGTAAACTTTAAACCAGTTTCTCTTTTATCTGATTTTCACATGCACGAATGGGCACTTGCAGAATCAATACTAGTAGCAGCAGTTGAAGCTTCTGAAAAAGAAAAACTTAAAAAAATAACAGAAATCACAATATCTTTAGGAGAACTTCAGCAGATAGAGCAAGATATTTTTAAGTTTGCATTAGATGAAATTATAAAAACTCAAAAAGGCAAACTAGAAAACGTTAAAATCAAGATTCAAACAGAAAAAAGTACTCTTCAATGTAAAAACTGCAATACAAACTGGAACTTTTCTGACATGCAAAAAAAACTCAATGAAGACGAATCAGAATCAATACATTTTATACCTGAAGTTGCGTTTGTTCACGCCCGCTGTCCAAAATGTAGTAGCCCTGATTTTGAAATCACTAAAGGCCGGGGTGTAAGCATCACGCAACTCAAAGGAGAAAAATAATGTTACCAGGTCTTGAAAATAAAGACATTGATCCAAGTATTTATGCAAAAAAATTATTTGAAAAACCTGATTTGATCACTCAATATTTAGATGGTCTACTATCAAAAAATGAGAACTATCGCTATAATTGCTTTAAAATCTTAAATATTATTTCCGAGGAAAAACCTGAGCTTTTGTACCAGCACTGGGTTTTTTTTGAAAATCATCTAAAAAGCGATAACGAATATCACAAAATGTCTGCTGCAATTATTTTAGCAAATCTAACAGCTGTTGACAAAGATAAAAAATTTGAGAAGATGTTTGATGAATATTATAACACTCTTAAGACCAAAAAAACAGTAACTCCAATTTATACGATTAAATACACAGGAATAATTGTAAAATATAAACCACACCTTGAAAAAAAGATAACAAATCTGTTGCTAAATATTGAAAACATTCATCCTGGTAAACAAATCGAACTTGTTAAATCAGCAATCATTGAATCTTTTTCTGAGTTTTTTGAAAAATCTGAAAATAAAGATGCAATAGTTGATTTTGTAAAAAAACAACTTAATAGTGAGAGCCCTAAGACAAGAAAAATCGCAAAAGAGTTCCTAGAAAGATTTGGGGGAAGCAATTAAGATGGAAGTTAGAACTAGTGTAATAGACAAACGACTTGGTAACATAAACCGAATAATTTCTGTTGCTAGTGGTAAAGGCGGAGTTGGAAAAAGCCTAGTTGCGTCTAGTCTTGCGCTTAATCTTTCTAAAAAAGGATACAAAGTAGGCTTGTTAGATCTGGATTTGTACGGGCCGTCATCTCATATCATACTTGGTGTTGATGATTTTGACTTTCCTGAAGAAGAAAAAGGAATCGTTCCACCAAACATTAATGGTATTAAATTTATGAGTATTGTTTATTTTACTGAGGATAAACCCTCTCCATTTAGAGGAATTGATATATCAAATATTATCATCGAACTTCTTGCAATAACCCAATGGGGTGAACTTGACTTTCTTATTATTGATATGCCGCCGGGCATTGGTGATGAAACACTTGATGTAATACGACTTGTAAAACGTAGTGAATTTTTGGTTGTAAGCACCCCTTCAAAAGTTGCAATGGGTGCTGTAAGCAAGCTTCTAAAAATATTAAAAGAGTTAAAACTGCCGGTTATTGGCGTTGTTGAAAACATGAAGATGAATGAATCAACGTATGTCAAAGATAATGTTACGAAGATGGGTTTACCTTTTCTTAACTCGGTTTCATTTGACCAAAACCTTGAAGATTCAATAGGTTTGCCAGATAAATTGTTAGAGACAAGTTTTATGAATGATTTTGACAAAATTGTAAATAAAATTTTATGAAAGGAAGCTATGTTTTAATAATTGAAAATAAAAAAGATCAAGGCATAGAGATAGGCAGTCTTGGAGATATATTTTTTAAAAAAGGATTTTATGCATACATTGGAAGTGCGTTAAATAGTTTAGAGGCGAGGATAAAAAGACACTTAAAAGATGATAAAAAACTTCATTGGCATATTGATTATCTGCTTAAAAAAACAGAAATCAAAGATGTGTTTTGTAAAGAAAGTACTGCTAGAGAAGAATGTGACATTGCAAATTTTTTTAATCAAAAGCTAGAATCAATTCCTGGTTTTGGCTGTAGTGATTGTAAATGTAAAGGCCATCTTTTTTATGGAGAATATGAAACTCTTTTAGACTGTTCTAGGAGTTCAAATCTCGCTCTTACAGTACTCAGATATTAGAAAAATTTAAGTATTATAACGTACATATAAATACTTATAAGTATTTGGTGATACTATGGCTTTAAAACAAATAAGTTTAACGATACCGGAAAAATTACTTAAAGCATCTAAAGAGTATTCAAAGGAATTTGGTTATAGAAACATCCAAGAATTCATTCTTGAACTTATTAGAAAAAAAGTGTTTTTTGAAAAAATAGAAAGATATCAAAAAATTGAAGAAGAAATGATAAAAGGCAAAAAGGTAAAAAAATTCAATCAGAAAGATGCTGTTGACTATTTAGAGAGTTTATAACATGGCATACATAATTGAATTCAGTTCTCAATTCGAAAAATCAATTAAAAAGTTAAAGAAAAAAGATAAAAAGTTGTTTAACCAAGTACAAAAGAAACTTATAGATATTGTTCAAAATCCAGAACGTTGTAAAACCCTTGGAAATGTTTTTGCAGGATATAGGCGACTACATTTTGGTCCATTTGTTCTTATCTACAAAATAGAAAAAAATGTAGTTAGAATAATATCGCTTGATCATCATGATAAAGCATATTAGTATAAATTAAAATATTTTCTAATAGTAAAATAAAGTTAATCTTGTCCCCTGCACTTTTATAACAAACTATATATGACGATATTATTGATAGTATAGAAGGAATTATGAGGAATTAAAATGAAGAACGATGAATGCACTATCTATATTATAACTAAAAACGGTGCAAAGCAGAGTTTCCGTAAAGAAAAAGACGGTTGGATTCAAACCAGCTCAAAGGGTATAGTTCGCCATTGTACTGCAGAACAAGTACTGTCTCATATTTTACCGCCATTAGCATTTGGGCATGTTACTCTTAAAGTCGAGCCTGATAAAGAAAAATAAATTTTGATGCAAACACTTAAAACCAATTTTTCTTATATTATATATGGGGAGAAGTATGGTATCAATTATTTACTCCACTATAGATGACTTAAAAGATGCAAGAAGAATAGCCTCCACACTTGTTGAAGAGCAACTTGTTGCATGTGTAAATATTATCCCAGGCGTAGAGTCTATATACCGATGGAAAGGAAAAGTTGAAAACGCAGATGAAGTAGTACTTATCGCAAAAACATCAGATGAACAAGTCAAAAAGACAATACAAAGAATACAACAACTTCACTCCTATGAATTACCAGATATAATTGTCATTCCAATTATCGGTGGACTTAAAGAATACCTTGATTATATCACAAACGAAACAACATGAAACTTGTAAGCCTGCTCTCCAGTGGAATCGATTCACCAGTAGCAACATACTTAATGAGTAAAAAAGCAGATGAAATAATACTCGTTCATGCTGATAATAGACCTTTTACAGATGAACGTGAGAATAAAAATTTTTTACAACTTGCAGAACATCTTAAAAAAATCATGAAATGTCCTGTAAAAGGATTTTTAGTTCCTCATGGTAAAAGCCTTAAAGAATATAGGCAGCATTGCGACAAAAAATTTACATGTGTTTTTTGCAAACGAATGCTATTACGATATGCAGAAAAGATAGCACAAAAAGAAAAAGCAGATGCAATTGTTATGGGTGATTCCCTTGGCCAGGTTGCATCTCAAACCCTTCAAAATATTTGTACAATTGAACAAGCTGTAAGCATTCCAGTTTTAAGGCCTTTAATTGGATTTGATAAAGAAGACGTAATCAAAATTGCAAAAGATATCGGAACATATGATCTTTCAATATTGCCTTCAGATGGGTGTTCTGCAGTTCCAAATAAGCCTTCAACGTCTGCAAAAATTGAAAAAATAGTAAAAGAAGAAAGCAAAATAGATGTTGAAATATTAGTTAAAGACGCAGTTGAAAACTTAGAATTAATCGTTTTTTAGATATTTTCTTTCCAGCCATCCTGAAACTGCATCTTGTTTAACATCAATTTTTTTAACATATGGTTTTATGTCAATTACAGGCGTATTATCAATTGCATCAAGTCCCTTAACTGTTAAAATATTATCTTTACGCTGAATCAACTCAACAATTGTAAACGCAAGTGGGTTAGGCCTATGCGGGGATCTTGTTGTAAACAATCCATGAGGTGTTGTATCCCATGGTGATTGAACCATTAGATTATAGCCTTGTGATCTATCAAGCCAATAAAAAATATGAAGATGACTAAAACCTTCAATGTCTGTTAACCCCTCTGCAAATTCTTCATAGATTTCTATTTTGCTAATTTCATCATTTCCTTGTCTAGGTGCTTGATTTGTTGTTTTGTATTTAGAATGTATTTTGCCTATAACCTTTAATTCAACAGGTATTGCTTTCATAATAAAATTTCATATGTCTTAATTGATTAAAATCATTTTTATTTTAAGTAAAATGAAAACTTTTATATATCTAAGTACCATACAAGATAGTGTATAATGGGATTTTAAATATACAATATGTTGTATCTTATGACTATCTGGAGAAATTAGAATGGAATGTCCATATTGCCACAATATAGAAACAAAAGTCACGGATTCCCGTGACACAGGAACACTCTCGATTAGACGGAGAAGAGAGTGTCTGAAATGTGGCAAGAGATTTACCACATACGAATACATTGAGCTAACTCCCTTGTATGTTATTAAAAAGGATGGACGACGTGAAAAATTTGACAGAAACAAAATTAGAAAAGGAATAGAAAAAGCCTTAGAAAAACGTCCGGTAAGCCATGAAAAAATAGAAGAAATCTTGGAAGGAATCGAAGAAAAAATCCGCAGAACTGGATCTGAAGAAATTGAAAGCACGGAAATAGGTGAATTTGTGATGGATGCTTTGAAAGTAACTGATCATGTCGCATACATACGATTTGCATCTGTTTATCGAAGCTTTGCTGATGTTTCTTCATTTGAGGAAGAAATTAAAAATCTTACAAAACAAAACTTATTAGGAGGAAAATAAAAAATGATTCGAAAAATCATAAAGCGAGATGGGAAAATTTCTGATTTTAACCCAATAAAAATAACAAATGCGATCTGGAAAGCAGCACAGGCAGTAGGCGGTAAAGACTATAAAAAATCAATAGAACTGACTGACAAAGTAATAGAGAATATAGAAAAATCCCTGCAAAAAGGAGAAATTCCGACAGTTGAACAAGTTCAAGATACAGTAGAAAAAACACTAATTGAAGAAGGGCATGCAAAAACCGGCAAAGCCTATATTTTATATCGTAAACAACATCAAGACATACGTGAAGTAGGCGGATTACTCAAGGACATAGACGTAGTCGATGGATATCTATCGATGATGGATTGGAAAGTACAAGAAAACAGTAATATGAGCTATAGCTTACAAGGATTAAATGTTTATGCAACAGAAAATATTGTCTCGCATTACTGGTTAAACAAAATATATCCGCCAGAAATTGGTGAAGCACACAAAAACGGATCATATCATATTCATGATCTTGGTACTCTTGGCGCGTACTGTGTAGGCTGGGATTTAAAAGACATTCTTTTATTTGGATTCAAAGGAGTTGCAGGAAAAATTGAGAGTAAACCTGCAAAACATTTTGGAACAGCATTAATGCAGATAGTTAATTATTTGTATACACTTCAGGGGGAAGCGGCAGGAGCTCAAGCTCTATCAAATTTTGATAGCCTTCTTTCACCGTTTATAAGATATGATGGTTTAAATTACGATGATGTCAAACAAGAAATGCAGAAATTTTTATTCAACATGAATGTTCCTACTCGTGTTGGATTCCAAAGCCCATTTACTAACATAACTTTAGACTTAACTATACCGGGGTATATGACAGATGAACCTGCGATTATTGGCGGAGATCTAAAAGATGATAACTACAGTGATTTTGTTGATGAAATGAACATGATAAATCATGCATTTGCAGAAATAATGCAAGAAGGAGACGCAAAAGGAAGACCATTTACGTTTCCAATTCCGACATATAATATTACAAAAGATTTTGACTGGAATAATGATGGACTTGATCCGATTTGGAAGATGACAGCAAAATATGGTGTACCATATTTTTCTAACTTTATTAATAGTGACATGAAGCCTGATGATGCTAGAAGTATGTGTTGCAGATTGCGCCTGGACAATAGAGAGCTTCGAAAACGTGGAGGTGGACTTTTTGGAGCTAATCCTAAGACAGGATCAATCGGTGTTGTAACAATAAACATGCCACAGATTGGTTATCTTGCAAAAGATGATAACGACTTTTTTGAAAGACTTGACAACTTAATGGATTTAGCAAAAGAAAGTCTTATTATAAAAAGAGAAATAATCGAGAATCTAACATTTAGTGGTCTTCATCCTTATTCAAAATTTTATTTAGCTGATGTGAAGAAAACCTTTGGAGAATTTTGGAAAAATCAT
>Ga0272442_10006298_pt1 | contig 15641 bp, 11 predicted proteins | sample SSMForm2O_FD_200262 | JGI IMG/M metagenome (GOLD analysis project Ga0272442, IMG submission 200262) | Marine sediment archaeal communities from Little Sippewissett salt marsh, Falmouth, MA, United States - SSM-Form-2O | ecosystem: Environmental > Aquatic > Marine > Wetlands > Sediment ...
TCTCATGATCTTCGGCCAGGCTCTAACTGTAATCGGCAATCCCCTGATGGCAGCGACCATACTTTGGCTCGCCAACCGCAAAGACATCATGGGCGATCGGCGTAACAAGTTGTTAGTGAATGTCCTGGGCGGTATTGGTTTTCTGGTCGTATTATTTATGGCCGTAAGGGTTTTATATCGTTTAGTATTACAACTGAGTTAACCTGTTTAGTTCTACTTAAATTAGTGCATTATGATTGATATGGAAAAACTGGACGAGCACGGGCTCGAAAATATACTCAGCGAGCCGACCGACGCCACTAAAGAAACACTCGCTAAGTTAAACGGTGATATCATTGTCCTGGGGGCCGGCGGCAAGATGGGACCGACCTTGGCCCTGATGCTCAAAAAAGCTGCCCCCGATAAAACCATTTATGCCTTCTCCCGATTCAGTGATCCCGCCGCCCGGTCCTCTCTGGAGCAGGCCCAAATCAAGACAATCGCCCTCGACCTGCTTGACGAAACTGAATACCACCAGCTTCCCCAGCTCGAAAATGTCTATTACCTGGCCGGCATGAAATTCGGCGCCTCCGGCAATCAACCCCTTACCTGGGCCCAAAACGTCTTTCTGCCCGGCCTGGTGGCCCGCTATTATAAGAACGCGAAAATCGTAGCCCTATCCACGGGCAACGTCTATCCCTTTACCGATGTCAATAGTACCGGCCCCAATGAAGAAACGCCCCCAGCCCCTCTCGGCGAATACGCCCAGTCCTGCCTGGGTCGCGAGCGTATCATGCAATATTTTTCTCAGGCGAACCATACCCCCATGACCATTATCCGGCTCAATTACGCCAATGAACCCCGCTATGGCATCATTGTGGATCTGACCACCAGGATATTAAACGATGATCCCATTGATCTTGCTATGGGAACCGTCAATCTCATCTGGCAGCGCGACGCCAACGATTACATTGTCCGCTCTATCAGTTTGGCCAAGTCTCCTCCGGACATTTTAAATGTAACCGGCCCCCGGAACATTTCGGTTCGCAGGCTCGCCGAACAAATTGGTAAATTACTTAGTAAAGAACCAAAATTCGTTGGGCAGGAATCACCCACGGCTCTGCTTTCGGATGCCGCCAAGTGTTTTCGCCAGTTCGGCCCCGCCCAAATGCCGCTGGAGGAGATGGTTTCGCACATAGTAAGTTGGGTCACTGCCGGCAAACTCACCCTTAATAAACCTACTAAGTACGATGTTCGTGATGGTAAATTTTAACAGGATTTTCTGATTTGAATCCGAACCTTGCTGAAAAGTTACGTCGGGGCGTAGTTGTCCCCGCCCATCCCCTGGCCCTGACTGCCGATCATAAAATAGACGAACCTCACCAACGCGCTCTAACGAGGTACTATTTGGCTGCTGGTGCCGGTGGCCTGGCTGTGGGAGTTCATTCAACTCAGTTTGCCATCCATGACCCTAAAGTGGGCTTATATCGTCCCGTGTTGGAGCTGGCTCAGGAAACGAAGCGCCAGTTTACCCAATCTAAAAAAATAAACGAGCCGCTTATGATCGCCGGTATTGTCGGCCCCACTAAGAAGGCCTTGGAAGAAGCCCACCTTGCCCGTGAACTTGGTTACCATTTGGGGCTGCTTTCTCTCAAGGCCCTCAGGGGGAAATCGATTGACGACCTTATCGCCCACACACGCTCTGTAGCCGATGTCATCCCCATTATTGGTTTTTATCTCCAGGAGGTCATCAGTGGAATGACCTTACCCCAAAAGTTTTGGGCCCGGTTTATGGAAATCCCTAATGTAAAGGCCGTAAAAATTGCACCTTTTAATCGCTATCAAAGCCTTGATGTCCTGGAGGCCCTGGCCCATTCCGGCAGGGCCTTAGAAATTGCCCTTTATACCGGCAACGATGACAATATAATTAACGATTTAGTGACTCAGTATGTCTTTAATGTAAACGGCAGTGATATACGGCTGCGTATTGCCGGAGGGCTGCTAGGCCAATGGGCCTGCTGGACCAGCCGGGCGGTGGAATATCTGGAACGTATCCATCAGATTATGGAAAATTCCCAGCCTGTTCCCCCGGACCTGCTTAGCCTGGCTGCTCAGTTAACCTTGGCCAACCGTGCTGTCTTCGATCCGGAAAATGGTTTTAAGGGCTGTATTCCGGGTATCTCCTATGTGCTTAAGCACCAGCATCTTCTTGAGGGGATTCGCAGTCTTGATCCTCAGGAGCAACTATCACCCGGCCAGGCTGACAGAATCGATAAAGTTATCCACGACTACCCTCATTTGACGGATGATGATTTTGTGCAGAAAAATCTCACGGAATGGTTAAAATAAGGCTAACTTGCTTGAAAAGGAGAAATGTAAATGAAAAAAGTGAAAGCTCAAATCTGTTTGGCAATTGTGTTATTGCTCATCTTCTCATTTTGTACGCAGGCAGATGAAAAACCGTTCCGGCTGGGGATCATCGGCCTGGACACCTCTCATGCCGTCAATTTTACCAAATATCTAAATAACCCCGAGAACAAGACCGGCTGTCGCGTCGTCGCTGGCTACCCCGGTGGCTCACCAGATATCCCCTCTTCGATTGATCGGGTACCCGAATATACCACCAAACTCCGTGACGAATACGGTTTGGAAATCGTCTCTTCCATAGAGGAACTTTGTAAAAAGGTTGATGGTGTTCTTTTGGAAAGCGTGGACGGACGGCCTCATCTCGAACAGGTCAAACCTGTTTTCGCCGCGAAAAAACCCGTCTATATCGATAAACCAATGGCCGGTTCCCTCACCGACGTCCTGGAAATCTTCGAATTAGCACGCCAGAATAATATTCCCTGCTGGTCGAGTTCATCGCTTAGGTTTATGCCGAGTATTATCGGCATGAGGAATAACGAAACAGTCGGCCAGATCTTGGGCTGCCACGCCTTTAGTCCCTGTGCTCTCGAAGAGCACCACCCGGACTTCTATTGGTATGGCATACACGGTGTTGAGATACTTTTCACTATTATGGGCCCGGGCTGTGTTAGCGTTTCCCGCAGCCATGCCGAAGATGCTGATATTGCCGTGGGCGTTTGGGCGGATGGCCGGATTGCTTCCTTCCGGGGTACCCGCAAAGGAAGGCATGACTATGGTGCCCTGGTCTTTGGCGCCAAAGGCAACGCCCAGACCGGGGGATTCGACGGTTACGGACACATGCTGGATAAAGTAGCTCTGTTTTTCAAAACCGGGGAAATCCCTGTTTCTCCTGAGGAGACTATTAATCTTTTTGCCTTCATGACCGCTGCGGACGAGTCCAAAAAATTAAAAGGCGCCGCCGTCTCTATTGCCTCGGTTATGGATAAGGCCAAGAAGGAGCTTGCCCAGCGCCGTTCCTGCAGGGCAAAATGTAATAAATAATCATACATTAGAAAAAAATGGGTAATGTATGGATACACCTGAGAAAGTAGCTGTTATCGGTGATGGTGCCATGGGTACAGTCAGTGCCCTTATCCTCTCCAATAAGGGCTATAATGTCAGTCTCTGGGGATATAACCAGCCACAGATTGAGCAAATTAAACGGCAGCGGGAAAACAGTTTGTTTCTGCCCGGTATCAAATTACCCATAGCTATCGAAATGACCTCCGATGATGAATCGATTTTTGACAAGGCCGCCATCATCATTTCCGCCGTGCCCTGCATATATCTTCGTCAGACATGGACGAGATTGAATTCTCATCTTCCTCCACATGTACCTATCCTCTCGGTCACCAAGGGTATTGAGAACGCTTCCTTAAAGCGTCCGTCCCAGATCATAGCCGAACTTGTTTCCTCTCGTTCTTTGGCGGTGCTTTCCGGTCCGAATATTGCCGATGAGTTGGCCCATTCGCTGCCGGCTACTTCGACTGTTGCCAGTCTGGACCCGACCCTGGCCCAAATGGTGCAGAAGATTTACAGTACCAACTGGTTTCGCATATATACCAACTCCGATGTTGTCGGGGTGGAACTGGCCGGGGCGACTAAAAATGTGATAGCAATCGCCGCCGGTATCATCGAAGGTCTTCAGGCAGGATATAATGCCCAGGCCGCTCTATTGACCAGAGGCTTGGTAGAGATTACCCGGCTGGGCTTGGCCCTTGGTGCTCGCCCGGAAACCTTTGCCGGTCTAAGCGGCATGGGTGATTTGATCACGACCTGTTTCAGCCCTAAAGGTAGAAACCGTACTTTCGGCCGGGCCTTGGCCCGGGGCCTAACCGTCTCAGATGCCTTGGCCGAAATCCCCGGTGAAGTAGAGGGTGTGAATACTTGTCGAAGCCTGGTTGAAATAAGTGAAAAGTATCAGGTCGAGATGCCCATAACTCGGGCTGTATATGAAGTGCTCTTCGAAAATAAACCCGTCCATCAAGCCCTCTTTGATCTTATGACCCGCCGCCTGAAAGCCGAAAACATAGGTTCCGAGTGCAAGTAAATATTTATACTTTTCAAATCTGTTCAAATTAGAATGATGCTGGAAAATATGGATTGGAAGGACTTTTTTAATTCTTAATGAAGCAGTGGGCCTTTGCGTCTCGATTCTGGTGCAGCGGTGGTACTGCTGTCCGTGACTGCACGACCGGCCGGGATTCTAAGCGTAAAGGTAGTTCCTTCGCCTATAGTACTTTCCACATCGATTTGCCCCTGGTGTTCCTCCATGATTTTTTTGACCACCGCCAGACCCAAGCCCGTCCCGGCGTGCCCCTTGGTGGAGTGAAAGGCGTGGAAAATTCCGCTGAGTTGTTTTTCTTCGATGCCCATGCCGTTATCGCTGACTGAAAGAACGGCTTCCTGCAGACGGCTGTCGAATGTTGTTTTGATGGTGATTACTCCGCTTTCAGGCTCTGTTGCATCCAGGGCATTTAATACCAGATTCAAGATTACCTGCTGCATGCCGTCCCCGTCCACTGCTATAGGGGGTAATTGATCGTCCAGATCGGTAATTAGAGCCGTTCCTTTTTCATCCGCCTGGCTGGAAAGCATTTCCACGATTTCGCTTGCAATCTGATTCAATTGGGTCAAAACCAGATGGGGCTTACGTACTTTGCTGAAGGCCAGCATATTAAGTACCAGATTATGGATTTTGGTCAGATTGCGCTGGAGGATGCTCCAGCCCTTTTTGGCCATATCGATTTTCTGTTTGTTCAGGCCCAGCTCAACCATGTCAGCGGCGCTTTGCAGACTCTGCAGGATGTTTTTTATACCATGTGAGAGATAAGCTACCGTTTCACCTGCTGCGGATAGCCGTTCCGCCCGCACTCCGGCCTGATATAGCCTTGCATGTTCCAGCGCCAATCCCGTCTGAAAGCCTATCGCCGTCAACAGACGCAATTGCTCCGCGGCATAAGTATGAGTAGCCACCGTAGTGTCCACGTAAATCACGCCCATAATCAATTCTCGCAGAGTAATGGGCACACACAGAGCCGAACGAATACCGTAGTCCTGTACGCTTTTACCCTTGGCGAAGCGCTTGTCGCGCATGGCGTTGGCACAGATCACGCCTTCTTTATTTTTTATGACATGATCTACGATGGTATGGCTGACAGTAATCTCACCCGAGTGCTCCTTACTGCGATACCGCATAACGACCGGTCTTAACTCTTCCTCGCTGTCGTTACGCAGGAGGATGAAGCCGCGATCGGCGGGCAGATTATCGAATATCATATTCATTACCTGTTCCAAGAGCTGCTGACGATCGAAGATGGAATTAATCGCTGTGGACAGTTCGTACATCATACGTAGATTGCCCACCGCGTCGGATGTTTCCGGTCCGGCTATGATAACCGAATCGTCCAGGGAAGGTACCGTTGCCATGATGGAGGACTCGACGATATTGCCTTTTTCGTCGATACGTAGTCCTTCCAGTTGACCGGGTATTCCTCTGGCCCGTACCCCTCCATAGACAATAAGAGTCGCCCCGCAGCGGATTTGATCACCCTGCTTTAATTCCAGTGTCGAACTTAACTTTACCCCGTTTACATATGTGCCGTTCGCAGAGTTGAGATCGCGGATTACCCAAACGTTATCATTTTTCTTGGTCAGTTCCGCGTGTCGGCGTGAAACCGTATTATCGGTCAATGGTATATCTTGGCTGTCACGACCGATAAAAGTTGGTGATTCGCTGAATTCGAAGGTCCTTCCTTTGTCTGCACCTTGTAATATATATAAGGTCGGCACTTTACAATATCCCGTTATAGGACTTAGCTATCTAAGTCAGCTTGTCTTGGTACAATATGCATTGTTCCGACAATTGCTACAATATTGTATATTATTCGGCCTAAATGGTCAAGAGATTCACTTGTTCTAACAAATGAAGGGATTTTTTTGTTTTTCTTGACCGATGGTGCTGACTGGACCGTGTCCGGAGTATATTCTGGTCTCGTCCGGTAGGACCAGCAATTGCGTACGAATGCCTTCTATCAGATCTTTCATATTGCCCCCGGGAAAATCCGTCCTGCCTATCGAGCCGGCAAATAGCGCATCTCCGGTGAAAACAACTTTATCTTTGCGGCAGTAAAAGCTCACCCCCCCCGGGGTATGTCCGGGGGTGCTCAGCACTTCCAGCTCGATTTGGTCGAATTCGATTACCTCTCCCGGCTCACAGAATTCATCGGCCGGATCCAATTTAAATGGATTCCCAATCAATAGAGATAAATTCCGGCTGCATTTGGTAAGCATCTCGGCGTCTATTTGGCTGATACAAACCTTAAAGGAATTGAAATGTTTCTTTAGTTCCTTGATCCCCGCAATGTGATCACAATGCCCGTGGGTCAACAGGACTTGCACTGGCTGCAGGTCTTCTTCTTCCAGAAAAGTTATCAACGGTTCCGGAGCATAACCCGGATCGATAATTAAACAGTCCTTGCTTTCCTTCGTTGAACGAATCACATAACAATTCGTCTCAAAATCACCTAATATGAAAGTGTCAATCTGCAATATTAATTCCTTTTTACTTGTAAGATACAGAAACGCAGGATGGGCTTACTACTATGAGAAGTAGCCTACCATCCTCCGTAGCAGGCTACTGGGGAGGACGGATCGCTACATAGCACGAGTCAGCCCATGCTGTTCTTCTTCTTCGGTATGGGTAGTCCCAATTCCTCTAAAACCCGCTGCATGTCCTGCCAAACCCGCAACCGGTTGTCCTGAGAATAGTTTCGCAGTAAATATGCCGGGTGATACGTGGCGACAAGCTTGACAGGTTTGGCGAAGGGATGAGCCAGATATTCGTGAATTTTGCCCCGCAACTGCCCGATCGCTGTATTGGTATTTAACAAAGTTCGCGCCGCATGTGCCCCCAGCGCCACGATAATCTCCGGCTCGATAATATCCAGTTGTTGGTATAAAAAGTCCATACAGGCGGTAATTTCCGTCGCCTGCGGATCGCGATTACCCGGAGGCCGACATTTGAGAATATTGCCTATGAATACCTCTTCCCGCTGCAGTCCCATCGCGCTGATAATTTTATCCAGCAGTTTACCCGCCCGTCCCACAAACGGCTTGCCCATCTGATCTTCGGTTCCCCCCGGTGCTTCTCCGATAAAAACTATTCGCGCATCCGGATTACCCTCTCCGGGTACCACATTAAGCCGGCCTTTGTGCAGCGGACATTGAGTGCATTTTGCCACCACCCGAACGAGTTCATTCAGTCGCTGGCGTTTTTCCTCAATTTTTTTTCCAGTCGGTAACCACCTGCCGCCTAGAAACAGATCCGTTTCCAGTTGGCCGACTAATGTTCGTCTTATTTTTTCTTGTTTGGTCTCGGGGTTCAAGATGGCCTTTCTTCCGGCTGAAAAACCGGCTACGTTTCCAGAACAAATTGCACTTCGTACAGTTGTTTGTAGAGTGTGCAGCTTTGCAGGAGCTCCTGATGTCGGCCCTGGGCGATGATTTTTCCTTTGTCCATCACCACAATTTTGTCGGCGTCTATAATGGTACTGAGCCGATGAGCGATGATAAATGAGGTACGGTCACGGGAAAACTCGGCCAACGCCTTTTGAATCTTGGTTTCGCTCTCGGTATCGATTTGGCTCATGGCTTCATCGAAGATTAAAATAGACGGATTCCGCAGAATCGCCCGGGCGATCGATAACCTCTGCAACTGTCCCCCTGAAAGACCTGCTCCCTGTTCTCCTACTATTGTCTGATAGCCCTCGGCCGTCTCAATGATAAACTCATGGGCATAGGCCCGCTGCGCCGCTGCTATGATTTCCTCCTGCATAGCTTCCAGATTACCGTAAGCGATATTAGCGGCGATGGTATCATTGAATACCACCGTTTGCTGGGTTACCAGACCGATCTGTTCCCGCAGGCTGCCCAGGCTGACCTCGGCAATGTCAATGCCGTCGATGGTGATCTTACCTTCCTTGGGAACAAAAAATCGGGGAATCAGGCTGGTAAGTGTTGTCTTGCCCGATCCGTTGGGTCCCACAATGGCTACCGTTTCTCCCGCCTGCACTCTCAGATTTATATCCACTAATGTAGGTACCGGACTGCCCTGATATTGGAAATGGATATTATGCATCTGCAGTGATTTTCTCATCCGCGGCAGTTCCAGCGCCCCGGCCGGGTCAGGCTCTACCGGTGCATCTATCATCTTATATACCCTCTCGGCCGACGCATTAGCCGCCTGTATCCGGGGTATAACATCACCCAGCTTCCGACCCGTCTCCGCCAGCGCCGCCAGCAGCGCCAATAGGGCAAAGAAATCGCTCGTTTTCATCTCTGTCTCGGTCAGCCAGTAAGCCGCAAATATCATACCCACCGTAGCGATTGACATACCCAGCGATTCTACTAGCGGTCCTCCCGCTGCATCAATCTTGGCCAAATGTTTTTGTTGTTTTAGCAGTTTTTCGTTAATGCGCGCAAAATTCTCTTCTTCGTGTGCCTCCCGGTGATAGCCTTTTACCACACGAATTCCGATGAGTGATTCCTGCAGATGGGCCAGCATCATTGACCAACTGGTCAGGGTACGTTTGGTAACCCGTTTCATCTTTCTACCCAGCTTACCAATCATCAATACCGCTATCGGCGCCCCCATCATCACAATCAGAGTCATTTCCATATTAATCATAAAAGCCGCCCCCGCCAGGGCGATAATCTTAAACGGCTCTCGCACCGCTTTACCGAACAGGGTGGTTATTCCGATATGGATTTGATTGGAATCCTGTACGAACCGGCTCATGGTGTCGCTGATGCCTTCCTGGCTGAAATAGCTTAGGGGCAGGTGTATGGTTTGCCGATAGGCGTCCCGACGCAGGGCCGTAATGCTCTGATATGAGACCTTGCGCACCAGATACTCCTGAATAAACCTCAGCACGCAGCGCAGTAAGGTAGCTACCAGGATCATTATGATGATAAAAATAATACATTTACGTTTGAATTCGATTCCCTGGGCTTGAGGCAGAAATCCCAGCAGCCAACTGGCCGCCGGTGCATAAATTGGTGGTTTATCCATCTGCAGCTTGATTGTTTCCGGGGATCCCTTATAGTGCGCCACCACCATACTAACGGTTTGGCTGGTTTTCCACTGCGCTAGTATTTCCAGCATGTCACTCCGCGTCAATTTCTTGTTCGGTGACGCAGTTAAAATAATATCCTGAATAATATCGTAATTCTTCAATCCTGCCTTTTCAGCCGGTGAATCTTGGTCGATTTCAATTATACGTAAGGGGCTCTCAGTTACTTTACTCTCATCCTCTGTCTTTAAAAAATCGGATAGCTCAATGCTTCCGAAGTGGATCCCGCTGCGGTGCCTGATTATGGCCCGGTTAATCCAACCATGCGGTCCTTCCTCTCCTATCATTACCTTCATCAGCGGCAGCATCGCCGCTATGCTCAGAGAAAACAGCAACGCCACGATGAGTGCACAAAGGACGGAAAGAGCGATTGTTCGATGTTGGGGGATTAGATAACGTAGTACGCGACGAAAATATATCATGTTCTCTTGCTCAAAATACCATTTTGCCAATACCTGCAATTGTTGCTTGCATAAACGCTAAACTCTAACAAAACAGCACCTTAACGTCAAGTAGAGTATTTTTTTACCTCCTGCGCCAAACTCCCGCCGGATTTCCATTGACGAAAACCTACGGATAAGAGATTATTTGTCTATGGTTTACCTTAGAATAAAAATAGATAAAAGGAGTACGTATTTATGAAGATCGGATTGTCTGGCCCGGACATCTGCCAGGCCGATATCGATGCCGTGCTCGCCGTACTGCAAACGCCCAGTCTCAGTTTGGGCCCCAAGTTGGCCGAATTTGAGACCGCCTTTGCCGACTACCTCGGTCGCCGCTACGCCGTGGCGGTCAACAGCGGCACCAGTGCCCTGCATTTGTGCATGTTGGCCTGGGGCATCGGTCCCGGTGATGAAGTCATCACCACTCCCTTTAGCTTTATAGCTACTACCAACTGCGTTTTGATGGCGGGCGCAAAGCCCGTCTTTGTGGATATCGACCCGGTCAGTTATAATATCGATGTGGATCAAATCGCATCTAAAATCACCCCAACGACCAAGGCTCTCTTGCCGGTGGAAGTTTTCGGCAATCCCCATCGTATCGATGAGGTATATGAGTTGGCCCGTAGCCACAATCTGCTCTGTATCGAGGATTCCTGCGAAGCTCTCGGTAGTATTGTCAACGGCGCTAAGGCAGGCACCTTGGGTAACGCCAGCACCTTTGCCTTCTATCCCAATAAGCAGATGACCACCGGTGAGGGCGGCGTTATTGTTACGGATGATCAGGATGCGGCTCATCTTTGTGCCTCGCTGCGTAATCAGGGTCGCGATTCACACGGCGGGTGGCTGGCCCACGCCCGCCTGGGTTATAACTATCGACTATCCGATATCAACTGTGCCCTGGGTATTTCCCAGCTTAATAGGATCGAAGAGTTTATCAACAAACGCCATCAGGTTTTTCAATGGTACAACCAATTACTCGCCGATGAAACCAGGCTTATTTTACCTAGTGAGCCGCCAGACTGTCGGATAAGCTGGTTTGTTTACGTGGTTCGGCTCCAGGATGAGTTCAGCGACCAGCAGCGTAATCAGGTTTTGGATTATCTGCGCGAGCAGGGCATCGGCTGTAATAATTACTTTACCCCCATTCACCTGCAGCCTTTTATCACCGAGCGACTCGGAACTCAGCCGGGCGACTTCCCCGTTACCGAAAAGATCTCCCAGCGTACCATTGCCCTGCCCTTTTGTAATAATTTGACTCAGCAGGAAGTGGAAACCGTCTGTGCCATTTTAAAAGCTGCCTTAAATAAACTCCATTCGTAAGCTGTGCCGATAATGTACTGGTGTAATCATGAGTAAGTTTGTCATAGAACCGTCTGCACGTATTAAGCGTCTGCCGCCTTATCTGTTTGGCAGAATCAATGCCCTCAAACACAAGAAGCGCCAGGCCGGCATCGACATTATCGATCTGGGTATGGGTAATCCCCTTGACCCCACTCCCCAGATAATTGTGGACAAACTCAACCAGGCCGTCCATGATCCCCGCAATCAACGTTATAGCGCTTCGATGGGCATTTATAATCTCCGCCGCGAGATGGCCCTGAAATATAAAGCCAAATGGGACGTTTCCCTCGATCCCGATCGCGAAATCATTGCCACTATCGGCAGTAAGGAAGGTTTCAGCCACGCATGCTTGGCCCTTTTAGGCCCCGGCGATACCGCCATAGTGGCCGATCCTGCCTTTCCCATTCACGTTTATGCCGTCGCCCTGGCCGGTGCCAACGTTATTAGTGTACCTCTGGGCTGCGATCAGGCCTTTCTGGATCGTATTGCCTACGTTTGTGAGCATCTATACCCCCGGCCCAAGACAATGATCTTGAATTATCCCCATAATCCCACCGCCATGACGGTGGAGGAGGGATTTTTTGAGGAAGTCGTCCGCCTGGCCCGGCGGTTCCAGGTGACGGTCATGCACGATTTTGCCTATGGCGAGACCTGCTTCAACGGCTATAAGGCACCCAGCTTTCTTTCAGTAAAGGGTGCCAAGGATGTGGGCGTGGAGTTCACCACTCTCAGTAAACCTTATAATATGGCCGGCTGGCGGGTTGGCTTTTGTGCCGGCAATAAAGACATTGTGGGCTCCTTAGGTACTATTAAGGGCTATTATGACTACGGGATATTTCAGGCTATTCAGATTGCCTCCATCATTGCCATCCGCCACGGCGAGAAATTTGTCGAGGAGCAGGCAGATAAATACGCCCAACGCCGGGACGTAGTCTGCGAATGGCTGGACAAGATAGGCTGGCAGGTTGACATACCCCGTGCCTCCATGTTCGTCTGGACCCGCGTGGCCGATGAGCATCTGCGCGGCATGAGCACCCTCGATTACGCCATGGACCTCATGGAAAAGGCCGAGGTCGCCGTCGCACCCGGCCGGGCCTTTGGTGAAAACGGTGAAGGTTACTTACGGATCGCCCTGGTTGAAAATGAACAACGTCTCCGCCAGGCTATGCGCCAAATCCACCGCTTCGTCCAGGCCAAACCTTCCCGCCGCACCAAAACATCCCAGAACGACTGACCCACTCTACCTGTACCGGACCTCGCCTCCACCTTCTTTTTAGAATCTTCATTACCAATTTCGTACGTTTTTTTATCTCCCGCTCACACGCTATCGGATCGTAAATTGTACCGGTAGGGTTTTCCCCGGCCCGATCAGGAAATTTGTCGCCTGATAGGAAAGTTTGCATTGTTCGGCCTGGGCATCCACCTTGATTTTAAATAAGTAGGTGGAATTTGCCGGCACAGAGATTGTCTCTGGTCCACCCCCACCGGTCTTCTGCAGGGTAATGTGCAGATCGCAGTTATTACACATTTTCGTCCAGATTTTGTCCTTATACTTCAGATGCGCTGGTGTTGTTGTCACACACGCATAGAATAGGGGTTTGAGAAATTCCTCTCGGCTCACGATTTTATTTCTGCTCCAGACCGCGGTACGCCCTTCCCTGAGCGCCTCTTTTATGCCCTCCACTGTTCTTTCCTTCACAAAAACCAGGGTCATTGTTCGGTGATCTTCCGGGGTGCTTTTTGTTCTTAGATGGGGTTCATGGTAGTCGGTATTTCCCACCATGGTTAGATTTTTTTCCATGCACCATTTGTGAGCCGTCGGAATATAGTCATTGCCGTTATAGACTTCCATGCCGTGCAGCCATTTGTTTTTATACATGGTCGTATGCACCTCCAGCCAGCGTCCTTTTTCCTCTCCCTTCCAATCCTGATGGTTCCAGAAAACAAACGCTCCCTGTTCGTTGGCCCTCTTGATCACCTCTAGAAAATCCTTCGTATCTAGGGGATTGATATCTTTCAGAAATATAGCGTTGAAATGACCCGGCGGCGTATCACGCGTGATCTCTGCTCCCTTGATAAGCAGCACATCCTTCGTCCTGGCCGACTCGGCGGCAATCTCAAACGGACGGTTATGCTTGGTCGGAATATCACCTTTGTTTGGTTGGTACTCGATATGATCTGTAATGGAGATAGCGTCCAGCCCCTCCCGCCATGCCTCATCAACCCGCACCGTCGGCCAGACATTGCCATCCGAGAAGACCGTATGCATATGAAGATCACATTTGAGCGTCAGATATCCCGGTATATTGGGGAAATTTATCTCATGCCTTGCCTGCCCCTCTGCCGCCGCAATCAATAAGAGAATTGCAATTATCGAACTTACGATTACTTTTCGTTTCATGGTTCAATCCCTTTCTATTCTTGTATTAACTTGAAATAATGTTGGAATTACGTGTCGCAATTATATAATATATCTCTGTTACGAGTAAAATCAATTATGTTGTTGTGCAAAATGTGTCAGTAAAGAAATTTGATAATTCGCTGATTTAGTACTTTGTGAAAGAGCTTTGCCCATGAACTGCCTGACAAAGAATCCCAGAATACTGTCCCTGTTGTCTGCCACCGCACTTGTATTATCTACGGTTGTGACAAGCGCTGAGCTTGTAGCAACCCGGTCACAGGGGCAGATTAAGGTAACAGGCGACCACTTTAAAATCACGATAGATCTGAACAAAGGCGGTGAGATTTCTAAAATCACATTGTTCGATGGCTCATTGTGGAACCAGGTCCTCGGAGCCGACGGCCAGACCTGCCCATCTGTCGAATTAGGAAATGCTGATGAACAATATAAGCTTTCCCGCTCCTCAGAAACAACTGTCACAAAATATTCTGCTACTCCGGATTTCATTCATTTCCAAACCAGCTCGGTGCCCCGCACAAAAGATGGCAAACCCGGCTCCTGGACAATAACTCTGGAATATGAAATTTATCCTCAAGGTGCGGTCTTTGTTGATATGGTTTATTCCATCGGCCCAATAGAAACCGAACTCAAAACAGCCAGTGTTTCTATGCAGATCGACAAAAAAATCCTGGCCGCTCCCAAATACCGCAGTAAACAGATGAGTTATACTCGTTTGCCCTGCTTTCCCACCGCCCGCTTTGCTTTCGGTGTTAATCCTGAACGAACCTACACCAATGAAATAGAAGCTGCGCTCGAATATCGTCATCCCATAGGCAATACCACTTTATTGCGCCCCGTTGCCCTCGAAGCTCACAGATCACCCGACGGTGACAGGCTTACCTGGCCCCTGTCCAGCGGAGAAGGAATAACAACTATCAAGGGACCATATAAATATCACAATCGTTTTTCCCTGGGCCTTGGTTCCGGCACCACCGCCCGAAAAAAAAGTAATATCATCGGCCATCGTATATATAGCTGGTTGAACTGGTATCATCGCGCCCCTCAGGACAGGTGGTATCCCACCCACGCTCAAATAGATCAAATGGCCGAAAAGGGGGCCACTGTGCTTTTCCTGGGTCAGGACTGGATGCGCCAATATAGTTCCTGCGGCTATCCCCACGCTGATTATACCCAGGCCCGCGATCACGATAATATGTTGGATATTATCAAATACGCACACCAGCGCGGCCTGAGGGTTTTAATTTACATGCGAGCCACGGAGCCTTATGGCTTGGACTCCAATTTTTTCCAGACTTATTGCCGCCGCGACTGGGATGGCATCTATATCGACTGGCACGGAATTCAGGTCGTCATGCACGAATTTTTCTATAAACCTGACCTCAAGTTTGAAAAAGCTCACCACTCTGACGATGCCGCCTATAATCCCGCTCGTGATTACTTTCTTTTCAGCCGCAAACTTAGAGACATTGTGGGGCCCAAAGGTCTTTTGGTGGGCCACTCCTGGGGTTGTGACTCCGGAATACTGGCAAGTCTTACCTTCGACGGCTATGTCTCGGGGGAATATCAGGATCAATGGAATATGTTTTCCGATTTGGATGCGCTCGGTTGCGATGGCATGTTGGGTGGTGTGGCAGCTACCCCCTGGCCCGTATCCAAACAATTTCGCACGCCCGAAGCAATTGCCAAAATGGCCGCCTGGGGTTGTTATCCATTTGCTTTGATTTCATTCAAATCCGGCGACCTGGTCTTTCCCTTGGAACTCGACGACCCTGTCAATGCCTACCCCCTTGGCTATTGGCGCATCTTGAAAACAATCGATCCGGATAAAACGGATGTTTACAATTGGCCCGGGGAGAATCTCATCGCCGCTACCTGCACCAATAGGGATTTTTATTGTCTGGTTTATAAGGAGAACCA
>Ga0272442_10006300_pt1 | contig 15636 bp, 17 predicted proteins | sample SSMForm2O_FD_200262 | JGI IMG/M metagenome (GOLD analysis project Ga0272442, IMG submission 200262) | Marine sediment archaeal communities from Little Sippewissett salt marsh, Falmouth, MA, United States - SSM-Form-2O | ecosystem: Environmental > Aquatic > Marine > Wetlands > Sediment ...
ATGCCAAAAAACAAAAGTCGCAAAAAGCGACAAAAAACACAATATCAAGGAGGATTTAAGAATGGGTTTAAGAATTCAACACAACATTGCAGCAATGAACGCTCACCGGAATCTGACGACTTCAGACGCCGGATTGAGTAAATCCCTGGAAAGGCTTTCTTCAGGTTATCGTATCAACTCCGCCAAAGATGACGCGGCGGGTTTGGCCATTTCACAGACCTTCAGGGCGGATATCGCCTCGGTTAAAGTAGCCCAGAGAAACATCTCGGAAGCAAATGCCCTCCTGCAGACCGCAGAAGGCGCCATGGACACCATAGCCGATATTCTCACCCGTATGAAAGAGCTGGCCACCCAGGCGGCCTCCGCCAATGTAGGAGGTGATGTCACCAAGGTATCCTCGGAATACAACGCCCTTGTGAGTGAAATCGACCGTATTGCCGATTCCACCAAGTATGCGGGTGTGGCCCTGGTCAATGGAAGTTTCAACTCCGGAAACTCGACTGACGAATGGGATTCCATTGCCAACATATATGACGTGACCGCAACCAACGCAACCACCGGCGCCTATACCTGTACCTCATCCGGTGCAGATCTCACGCTTACCAAAGACGGTGTCGCTGAAACCCAGACCCTGACCGACGGGGGCGGAACGGCAGGTTCGGTTAATTTCGCCACACTCGGTGTCAGCTTCAGCTACACCGGCGCCATGGTCGCCACCACAGCCGCTGCAGCCCTGGCTGCCGCCGACATAACCGTGGATGCCGGCGATGTGGCTAATTTCCAGATCGGCTACGAACAAACCTCACAATCTCAGTTGTCCGTGTCTCTTGGCGACGCCAACACCGCGATACTCGGTCTAGCGACCGATGACATCAGTACATCCGCCAATGCATACGGTGCGCTGTCGACAATCGATGCGGCCATCAGCACCCTGGCGGGTAGTCGCGGCGACATCGGTGCCTATCAGAACCGTCTGAGTTATGCGGCTTCAAACCTGTCTATCACTGCAGAAAACTTCACTGCCGCGGAATCGGTCATCCGTGACGTGGATATGGCGGCTGAAATGACAACTTTCACCAAGAACCAGATCCTGCTCCAGGCCGGTACTGCCATGCTTGCCCAGGCTAACATGGCTCCGCAGATGGTCCTGTCACTCTTTGGTTAATGGTTCAAAGGTTAAACGAGAGAACCCTGTTTCCGGAGAACCCGGGAACAGGGTTTTTTTTGATGTATTCAACGTCTGGCAGACATCTTGCTGTTTCTTTTCATAGTTCCAGTTAAACCTCAAGTTTCAGGTAAAATTTTCCGATATAGGAAGAAAGAGCAGGTATCATTTTCCGCCTTATCGATATTCACACATGAAGGAGTCCATATGTCATTAAGCACAAATCTCATTTCCGGTCTTTCGAGTGGTTTTGACTGGCGGTCCATGATTGACCAGTTAATAGCGGTTGAACACAGGCGCGTGGACCTTATAGAAGACAGGAAAGGTGACTATGAATCGAAGTTGACAGAATGGCAATCATTCAATACGAAACTCCTCTCTTTGAAAACCGCCGCTGAAGGTCTGAAAAGTTCTGAAGATTTTTATCTTTATCTTCCAAACATGACAACCAACAGCAGCACGGTGAGCGCTTCCGATCTGATATCCGTTTCCACATCATCATCTGCAGCAATAGGAAGCTATGCAGTAAAAATATCTTCCCTTGCAACGGCACAGAAGTTATCCTCCTCTTCTTTTACCAGTATTGATGAAGCATTGGGAGGGTCCTATGCCGGTGACATTTTAATAAACGGTAAGGTTGTAACCATCGGTGCTTCCGATGACCTCGCTGATGTACGAGTCAAAATCAACAACCTGAATGCCGGTACGAATCCGACTCACGTCACAGCAAGTATTGTTAATTATGGAACATCCGGTTACCGTTTAATCATAACAAACGATAACACAGGCGCTGAGGGCATATCTTTGCTGAATGCCTCGGCAACGGATATTCTGGGCAATCTGGGTTTTACAGAAACAGCAGCGGCCTCCTGCGAAATCAAGAATGCCGTTACCGGTGGTGCCCAGAGCGACCGTTTCACCAGTATAAGTCAAACAATCGAGTATCTTCTCGGTCTTACTGCCGGCCAGTCAAGTACGACACTGACCATACAGGATAGCTCGGGAACCAATTCCGACGTTATCTCCATCGATCTCGCAACGGATGACCTTTATGCCATAAGAGATGCCATCAACAATGGTAAAGGAAGCGCCAATATCAACGCCTCCGTGGTCACGGAAATTGAAGATGGCACCACGTATTACAGGCTTCAGATAGATGGACTGCACGCAACAGACCCCATTTCAGATCAGAACAATATCTTTCAAACATTGGGTATGATAAAGGGCGGTGTCGGCGATGTCCTTGGCGTTACAGGAACCAATGAAATGACAACAGGAGGTCAGGTCATCGATCCCGACACGCTTCTTGCAGATATCGATGGATACATGACATGGACGTCAGGTGACGGGATTGACTTCACCGGGACTGATACTGCAAACAGTGCAGTGAATTCGACATTCACGATCACTGCAGCCAGTACCGTCCAGGATTTGCTGACAGCCATCGAAAGCGCTTATGGCAGTGTAACCGCTTCCATTTCGGGAGACGGCAGCATCCAGATTGTTGACGACACGACTACGAGCCCAAGCTATCTTAATGCAACTTTGACCGATACAATAACCGACGGAAGCCTCGACTTCGGAACCTTTGGAGCTGCGGCAACGGTGAGAGAAAGGGAACTTATTGCCGGACAGGACGCCTCCATTGACGTTGATGGTGTTACGATTACCAGATCTGATAATACAGTGGACGATGTCATTTCCGGTGTGACTCTCAATTTATTGAAGGCTGATCCCGGCACAACGGTCACCCTGAATATCGATCGAGACCTTGAGGGCATCACCGAAAAGATCACCACCTTTGTAACAGCCTATAATGTAATATCTTCCTACATTCATGAGCAGCAATCCTATGATGCGGACAATAATGAAACCGGTGGCATACTCTTTGGCGATGGGACTCTCTCATCCGTGAAATCTGACCTGACATCCACACTTGTGGAAAGTGTGTGGGGTGTCTCTTCCGACTTTTCAACCATGGGATTGATTGGGATCACTGTTGATAATGAAGGCCAGCTCAGCATTGATAGTGACACGCTCACGGGTTATCTTCAAAGCAATTTCAATGACGTCAAAAATCTTTTTGCAGCGAATGGCACAACAGACACAGGAACATTACAATATATTTCTCATTCACATGATACACAGGCTGATGAATACACTGTTTATATTGACAATGCGGCTACCCAGAGCACATCAACTTCCGATACTGCCGTGAGCGGAACCCTTGGGAATGATGAAACGCTGACAATTACAGAAGGAACTGCGGCGGCAACAGTTGATTTATCAAGCAGTATGACCATAACGGATATCGTAAATGCCGTTAATGATGAACTGGATTCGTTTTATACGGAAACCCTGGCGGGCCTGGAACAGCTGTACTCAGATGAGAGTCAAACAACGACAATCAATTCCTCCACGACGTGGGACAGCATTTATGATAGCGCAGGAGCTTCGGCCAACCTTGTTAACGGCGATGTAATTACCTTTTCGGGAACATCTCGAAGTGGTGAAGCTGTTTCCGGTTCATATACTTCAAATGTCGTTACTGAGGATACTGTTCAGGGTCTTCTCTCAGCGGTAGAGGAGGCCTTCGGAAACACAATCAATGCTACTATTAATACTTCCGGACAGATTGTTGTCACTGACAAAAATTATGGAAACAGCCAGATTTCTTTAACGTTCGATTATTCTCAAGCCCATGATCTGGATTTCGGGTCCGTTCTGACGTCCAATACGGGTGGCCAGGAAGGTCGTTATGCCATGGACATTACAGCGTCTGCTGATAGTGGCGATCATCTTGTTCTCACCCATAACAGCTATGGAAGCGATTACAGCTTTACCATATCAGAAGCGGCTGACCTTTTATGGATCGGCGGAGATCAGTCAGTGGAAAATGGTGAAGATGTGGCCGGCACGATCGATGGAGAGGCTGCAACCGGTTCAGGTCAGGTCCTGACAGGGGATGACGGTGAGACAACCGTGGACGGTCTTGTTATTAAATATACGGGAACTTCCGAGGGGCTTGATGTTGGCACCGTGACGCTTACATTTGGTGTTGCCGAATTGTTCAACCGTGCTCTCTTTAACATTACTGATACGTACGAAGGCTACGTAGCGTTTAAAACAGATTCTCTCAAAACCAGTATAGACAATTTTGAGACCAAAATTGAGAATATGGAAGCATTTCTTGATCGTAAGATGGAGATGATGATCAACCGCTTTGTTGCTATGGAAATGGCTTTGAATACAATTCAAAACCAGAGTGACTGGCTCACCGGTCAACTTAACGCTTCAATGAATGCATGGTACTAACAATATCAACTCATTGTGAGTTTCAAATATAATCATTACAAAAAAAGCATAATAAAATATTTTTACAATAATTGAGCACTAAAATAATGATATGGGGGAAGATGTTCATGTATAAAGGTGTCAATGGCATTAATGCTTATAAGCAGACCAATATAACAACAGCGGATCCTACTAAGTTGATACTCATGTGCTATGAAGGAGCGATTAGGAACCTGAAAATTGCCAGGGAAAAATATGGTGCCGGCGAGTTTGAGGCAAAAGGAAAAGCAGTTCAAAAAGTATATGATATCCTTGATCTCCTGATGCAGAGCCTCGATTTTGAAAAAGGAGCAACAATAGCAACAGGTCTCAACTCCCTTTACAGCTATATGATGCGTCGCGTCATGGAGGGAGACTTACAAAAAAATATGGAAGTCTTTGACGAAGTGATCGGAATGCTTGAAGACCTCGAATCTGCATGGAAGGAAATTTCAACCACACCTCGAAGTAACAGTGCCGGTGATTCCAACGTTACCATACCTCCAGAGAAGAAAAAGTTGGAAGTCTCAGGTGTAATAGGCGGAGCATATTAATATGGATACACATGAATCAGCAGTCGTCAGTATTTTCAATCTGTTAGAAAAAAAATTGGCGGCATTTCAAGATTTTCTATCGGTCACGGTGTCACTCAAAGAAATATCCGGAATAAGCGATATGGATCAAATTGGTAAGCTCCTGGAAAAACGTGGCCATTATATCAATGCAATTGATGCAATTGACGGACAAATCGACACGTTGAGAGGTAATACTTCATCAATCACATCCATGGTATCGGATAAAATGAGAGAAAAAATTACTATAATCATACAAGCGATAAAGAAAACAGCAGAAAAGGCACAATCGTTAAATAAGGACATTGAAGCACCATTGGTTATTCAACATGACGCGTTACAAAAACAGTTATCAACAACCAACCACGCTCGGGATGGTATTAAGGGATATGTATTGAAGGAATACGGGAAAAATCAACCCAGATTCCTGGACACAAAACTTTAAATTAAAGTATTTCAATAAGATGCCGATAATAGTTTAAAGGAACATACCATTTTTATTATGGGGATAAGAAAATGGGTATCACTGTGAATACAATGAGCATATCGGCTTCAACTATTCCCGGTGCTTCATCCACACAAAAGGGAGATGCCGATAACGTCACAATGGGAGGCAATCGGTCTCATCTATCTAGCAGCACCGGATCGGCCGATAAGCAACGAGAGCAGACTGAGAATGTTCAGAAACCAGTCGGACACAGAAATGTCAGCATCGCTTTTTCCACGTACGGAAGAAATAATCAAAAAATCTCTGTAACCCTTACTGATATAGAAACAGGAAAAGTCATACGAGAAATCCCTCCGGAAGAAATACAGCAGTTATCCGTAAAGCTCGGTGAACTTGCGGGTATGTTTGTTGATGATATGATCTGACATATACAAGCACCCGGGCATCTACACCTCCCATGCAGAAAAGTAAAAATCGCACCCAGTCACCATCCCACACTGCACCGAGATCAAACGAGGCATTAATAATACATCCATCATCATGTGCAACTCATTATCACCTGGGTGCACATTTTTACACCAAGCTAGCATGCATGCAATATAAAATCACCTGCCGGTCCCTCATAGCTGAAAGGTCAAAACAAATCTGACTTTTTAGTCTTAATTCCTCGCTTTTAGCCATTAGCCTTTGGGGCTTTGCCGCATTAGGTAAGAGCTGTGGAAAGGTTCTTTATATCTGAATGTTTCTCTTTCCTCTCACGGAGACTTCTTTCAGTAGGCACGCTATCGACTGCCAACGAATACTGGACGGGATAATCCGATTCATTAAGGATAACCTGTTTCCCAAACCTGTTTTTCTGGTTAATCACAAGAGGAGCTCGAAGATTTGCCGTTACTTTGAATGGATTCGACCTGATGGTCACGATAGACAGTAATACCCCATCATCGGGTGATTCGATTTCAAGAAACCTCGTATCATTATCGCTGATCATAAGATCATATTCAGGTGTCACAATAAAAGGATTGATAACGACAAAGGCAATTGAACCGTCATCAATGGACTGAAGCCACAAAAAGGGAGTGTTTTCATTTTGCGTCAGGAGCACATATCTTTTGAGATGTTCAAAACCCAGGATACCCCCTCCTTTCATCTGAATAACCCTGCATTCATCTATGGTGATATTCCCGAAGCGGGTTGTTGATATTTGCACGTTATGTCTCCTTTTCCTTTTTCGTCAATTGAGTCCAGAGATTGGAAAGGTTATCGTCATGGGTCATGCCTGATTCCGCTGCCAGAATGTTCTGTTTCTGTATTACTTCATAAACTTCTTCACGGTGAACGGCCATTTTCTCCGGGGCTTCAATTCCTACTCTAATCTGCTTTCCCTTGATATCCGTAATGGTAATCTTAATTTCATTACCAATCCTGATTGCCTGTCCCAACTTCCTTGTCAGGATTAACATATTTGTCCCCTCTTATCGTAGAAAATCGATTATTGATAGATTACCGATACTTGACGCCATTGCATAGGATGCCTTTAAAACCACTTCTTTCATTGAAAATTCAGTTACAATCGCGGCCATATCGACATCTTCCGTGCTCGAAATCAACTCTGTCAGTTTATAATCAAGATCGCTCAGGTTGGTTTCCGCAATCTCCAGGCGATTTGTCCTCGTACCACATTGGGCAACATACTTGTTTACTTGTTGGATACCACTGTCGAGATTGTTCATCTGGGATGCGATAGTATCCGGATCATTTGCTTCAAGGGCATTTTTCAGGTCGTTCAGAGTCTTGAACAGATCCACTTCTCCCTCTCCCTGATCCGTGAAAACAGATTGCCCTGGAATTGAATAGGCGAAGTTTATGTTCTTGCCTATCGCAACGGAAAGTTCTTCTCCATTGCCGTTATAATAGCCTTCGACATGGGCATCAACATGAAATATGTCGTCGACGGCCATGTCAACCGTTCCGGCCGTAAACGTGAGATCAATTCCATCACCGAGAGTAATGGTCCCGGTGTCCAGATCATCTCTCGCCGCTCCCCATGTCTGTCCCCCATCATCAGAAACCTGATATTCAGCAGCAGCAAAGTTGCCTCCTGTTACAATCTTGACTACGTAGGTCTTATTGACGGCGCCCGTATACGGTCCACCACCGGCGGCAACAGTACCGTCAAATGTATTATCTGATGCCGCTGCAGGTATTCCTATCGTTGCGGGGAATTCGGCAGTTGAAAAAGGCGCATCACTTGTCTTGGTCCCGGAAAAGAGATATCGATCCCCATACTGTGAATTCACCAGCGATCTCATCTCGTCCATAATCTGATCCACAGATACAGCCGCGATGCTTCGCGTCTCCGCCGATGCCGTTGCCGTTGATTGAGAAAGAGCTATTTCTTTTGCTTGCACCAGCAGATCGTTGACGGATGACAATTTTGATTCAGACATAGTCAGCCATCCCTTTGAGCTGTCAATATTTTCGCGATACTGCTCAATGGATGCTTTCGATTCTCGGTAGTCAAGAACCCTGCTCATTCCGAGGGGATCGTCCGACGGCCTGTTCAAGGATTTTCCGGAAGCCATCTTTTCCATGAGTTCGTTGTAACTGTTCTGAACCTTGTACAGATTATCGATCATCGTGTTAAATTTCATTGATTCCGAAACACGCATAACCATAATATAACCCCTTTCCCCTGCTTCAAACCTGAATTTTTCCTTTTTTTACTTCAACTCACCATTATTACCACATAAACATCACGGGTCTCATTGTACCAAAGACAACAAAGTGTCAATCAGTTCATCGGCGACACTGCACAGCTTAGCCGCTGCATTATAGCCCATCTGGTACTGCATGAGATTAATCATTTCCTCATCAACGGACACGCCGGATATACCTTCTTGCTTACTCACCAATTGGCTCATCATGCTGTCGCTGTGATCGTATCTTCTGCTCCCATCGGCAACATCCTGACTAATCCGCCCCATCAAAGAAGAATAGTGGCTGTTAAAGGTTGCCGTTTCTCCAGCAATCGTAACGTTCGCGTCTTTAAGTGCTCCCAGACTTATTGCATTACCGCCATCACCGTTGACCGTTGCCGATGCCGCTATTTTATTAATATCGGACAAGATATCGGCACTGACACACATATCTTTTGCCTCAGTCATTGTCGAATCGAAAAAATCTCCTCCCAGATTCTTATCCAGATCATACCCCAATCGATGTTGTGTATTGACCTCGGATACGACAGAAGCAACAAGATTATTGAGACTGTTCAGATAATTTGCTGCCGTGGTATCACGAATCTCGAGAAGTCCCGCCATTTGTCCCCCCGTTATATTGCTATTGATCGATTCTTCATTCGGATCATCGGCAAGAACAATGTCATAATAGAACGAATTGGCTGGGTTTGCTGTGACGTTAAGCTGCCACGTTTTATCACCCTCAACAATTGGCGTACCGTTTGATAGAAAGATGTTTACAGATCCTGCGGCATCTTCAATGTATTGGTAATTTATAATTTCTGCCAGCCCTTTCATCAGTTCGGACCGCTTATCCCGGAGGTCATTTGTATCACCCAGACCTGTTGTCATCTGCGTAATTTTTTCATTTAAATCGGCTATATTTGTTACGTAGTCGTTAACCTGATTCACAAGATCATATATTTGAGCGTTCGCATTGTCCTGTATAGAAATGAGATCGTTGCTGTACGAACGAAACATATAGGCAAGATTCTCAGAAACGGATACCAGGGCTACCCGCTCGGATTGACCGGAAGGATTCTCTGACAAGTCCCCCCATGCATTCCAGAATTCGCTCAACAACTCGTTAATGCCACCCCCCTGGGTCTCATTAAAAATGATCTCAATCTTTTCGAGCTCTTCCTTCCTTGTTTCATCATATCCAAAACCGTGCGTCTGTTCGTTGATTTGAACCTCGAGAAACTGATCATACATCCTTTGAATCTGCTCTATCTCGACACCTATCTGGATCTGCCCCGTACCCATATCAACGCTTCCGACAGATTGGAATATGGGACGTTGTCTCGAATATCCGGGTGTGTCAACATTCGCTACGTTTGCTCCCGTCAAATTAATGGCGGTTTGATGAGTCAACAACGCATCTTTAGCTATATTTAATATGCTTATTCCTGACATCTCTCTATCCCTCCCTGCACACAATTTTTCCGTGCGTATTATGAGTCCTCAGTTCCCCGTTGTTGAGATAGGTTGAGGGGGGAGACAGGAGTTGATTAATAAATTCAATTGATTTTCGGACATAACTGATTGAAGAATCAAGTAAAACCTTATTCTTTTCATTCAATTCATGGGCATTCTGTACCAGCGCTTGCAATGTTGATCGGCACTCCAATAATTCTTTCTCCTGATGACTGTTCCCATGTGACATCAGTGTCGAAACAGTAATTTCTTGTTCATCCACGCCGAATACGTTAGCAATTCTTTCAACCAGCTTTACCCTTACTTCATTCAACATCTTGGCCTTTAAAACACAGGTTTCTTTTCTGGAATTGTTCTCGTATAGTTCTTCCGTATCAGATCTTACCAGTATTTCACGCTCACACAAAAACAGTGCACACATTTCCTGATAGACGTCTATTTCTCTTCGAAGGACTGATATCATCGAATCATAGAGAGGGTGCAATTCACTATTTATTTCAACATCATGGAATGTATATCCAACTTTATCCACCATAAGGCACACTCCGAGTCATTATCACGTATTAAGTAATTATTGATTCATGAAAGGTAATATATATAGGGGGGAGGAATAGAACGTTAGGCAATTATATCGATCAGTGATTCTCCAATCATCTTTTCGGCAATGTCTTCTCCATTCACATGATATGTTCCCTGCTCGATCCGATTTCTCAAATCCTCGACCTTTTCCGTGCGAAGATCCGGCAGATTATCAAGAGCCTTTCTCGCCTGCTGTATATCCCTTCCCTTGGTTGAAAGACTTACCTTTTCTTCCTGCAGAGCATTCACACCAGCCTGTTTGTCGGGCTCGGAATTCGTCTGACCATTTGTTTGATATTGCTGAATAATCTCGCTTACGGGATTCCTGATTCCAGAAACCTTCATGTGAAGTTTCTCCTTTTTCGTTCTATTTTACTACCTTATCGGCACTATTACAACAAAACTTTAATCGTTATGCCCGCTATTGAATTTATCGAGTTGATCGAGAAAAATTTTCCGAAGACCTATACCTCCCCCTCTCTGAGCAAGGTCTTCTGCAACTTTCTGATCAAACATCATCGTATATGTATCACCCGACGAGCTTTTATTTGATAAATAACCTCCCTTCGGGACTGTCTTCCTGAGCGTCTGCAACAATTGATAGATTAAAATTGATTCAAAATCAGCACACGCCTTTTCCAGTCCCTTTTCCCTCCTTTCTCCTTTCGGCACTTTATTGATCTTGTTATTATTTATTTCATTTCCCTTGTTATATGATCCGGTCGGAAGCTGTGTATCCACGTTCTGTTCTCCCTTTTATATGATAATCAGATCCGCCTGAAGAGCCCCGGCAGCTTTGATGGTCTGTAATATGACGATCAGATCGCGTGATGAAACGCCGATGGCATTCAGAGCACTGACAACTTCCTGAATCGTTATACCTTCAGGAACCAACACCAGCTTTTTCTTTTCTTCCGACACATTAACAGATGTATCGGTTGTAACGACTGTCTGTCCGCCAGGAGCCATCGTTGCTCCACCCCCGACGTCAACCGGGGTTCCTCCCGCCGGTGCCGCCGGAGAAAATGGCAGTGGCTGTGAGACATTCTGCTTTTCAGTAATTTGAATGCTCAAATTACCATGTGCTACGGCTACGGTTGATATTCTCACATTATTCCCCATTACCACAGTGCCTGTTTTTTCGTTCAATACAACAACAGCCGCCGAGTCAACGGCTGCATCCAGATTTTCAATAACTGACACAAGGCTGACAATACTCCCGTTAAATGAATCTTTTATTTTTATTTCTATGGAACTTGAATCAACGAGCGTTGCTTCTACATCATGCACCCGTGCTCGAATGCTTTTTGCAACTCTTTCACAGGTGGTAAAGTCGGGATGACGGAGATTTACGGTTAATTTCCTTTTTTTATCAAAATCATACCATAGTTCCCGTTCGACAAACGCACCGTTGGTAATACGCGCGACGGTGGGATGATTCTTCGAAACACCACCACCGGTTCCTCCGGCAGAAAACCCTCCGACGGTTATCGGTCCCTGTGCTACGGCGTAAACCTTGCTGTCGGCTCCCCGAAGTGGGGTCATAAGGAGGGTCCCGCCAAGAAGGCTGTCGGCGTCTCCTATGGAAGAAATCATGACATCGATTCTCGTTCCAGTTTTGGCAAACGGAGGTAACTTGGCAGTAACCATTACCGCTGCTACGTTTTCGGACTTCAGTGTCTTATCCTTCATCGAAAGCCCTTGATTACTCAGCATATTTGCGAGAGTCTGGTCGGTAAAACCATTTTTAATGCTGTCACCTGTTCCGTCCAGCCCGACAACCAAACCATATCCGATCAGTTGATTGCTTCTCACGCCTCCGATACTTGCGATGTCTTTGAGTCTCGCTGCATAAGCGGAAGATGATACAACCACCATTACGGTGAAAAGAATGAACATAGATTCGAAGATCCTGCCTGCTTTCATAAAAAATCGTTCCTTCCTCACTTCATAACCATAAACACAAATCCTAAATAATATCAAAATGGCCAGACCCAATCGAGTACCCGTGTAAGCCATCCCGGCCTCATCTTGTCGTTGATCACGCCTTTCCCTGTATAGGCGATCCGTGCATTAGCAATATACTGTGATGACACAACGTTATCAGATGAAATATCATCCGGCCGTACAATACCTGATATTATGATGAACTGATCTTCTTCATTAACCGTAAGCTGCCGTTTCCCCTCGATAATCAGATTCCCATTTTCCAGCACGTTGACGACTCTCGCCGTAATCCGTGCCTGCAGAGCGCCCTCTCGCGTCGTATTACCTTTGCCCTTCAGGGAGTTTTGAGATGAACCACCCAGTTCATATTTTGAGAGAATCCTGTGCTCCGGACTTGCTTGAGTCACACCTGCAATTCCTGCTGTAGCAGAAGAATCTCTACTGGTATTCGTGTCTGCCTTGTTTTCACCAGTTGACGACTCATTAACGATAATCGTTAGTATATCATTGATATATCGTGCCCTTCTGTCTGCAAAAAGAATATTATTTGCTCTCTCGCCCGGCCACAGCGATCCGGACATTGAAGGTGGCGTTATTTCGGAAGTAGCGATCACCGGCTGTTCAATTTTTATCGGTTCAAGGTGTGTCGCACATCCCATAAATAAACAGGTTATGAGAAAACAGCACAGAACGGTACACAACCGTCTCATCTTTTGCTTTTCAATTGTATTTCGATTAATAAACACCATCATAACCTCGTTAGTCGTTAATATTCGGCACAAACAAGTGAATCCCCCACAACTTTGGCATATATGATCTTCTTTGATGATATATTTTTGACACGTATAAGATCACCTGTTTCTCCGTTTTGTTTGGATAGACCGATCGTTGATATTTTCAGGGGACCCTTTTGAAGCACAATCCGTACAAGCTTACCCTTTTTAACAACCGGTAAGTTTTGTATCATGCTCCTGGTTATTTCCGTATTCAGTTTGACATTTTTCCTCAGTGTCTGACCAACGACATCATCTAAAGTAGTAATAACCCTGGCAGGAATGCGGTCAAACCACTTATTCACTAACCTGATATCATCACGGCTGATCCTGGTATCCTTGGATAAGAATCTGGAACTGACCACCACACCCTTTAATACGTCCAACTTCACTCTCACTGTTTGTTTTTTTACGAATACTCCTTTATTATAGAAGCGCACGGCGAACATGGAATGCCCGATATAATCCTCTCTTCTTTTATTGACGACCCGGTATGTAATCTCTTTTCCCGGCAGTGTTACGCCGGATATCCCGGCTGCAAATTCAATTCGAACCGACCCCTTCGACCACGGCATGTTTTTCTCAATATGGGCGACAATAATTCCTTTCATAGTATCTTGATCAATGTTCGTCATCGGTGCGGCATAGGAATACTGATGTGCAGTACAAAAAACGACGATGAAAATAAAAATTCCAATTATAGTTCGGATGCTATGCCCTCGGAATACTATCATTTCCTTACCTCTTGAGATTATTGATCATCTGCAGCATGCCATCTGCTGTTTGAATCGCCTTGGAATTAATTTCATATGCCCTCTGGCCCACAATCATCTTGACCATCTCGTCCACAACTTTCACGTTTGACATTTCAAGGAAATGTTGTGAGATCGTTCCCATACCTTCCTCGCCGGGATTGCCTGTTAAGGCTTCACCGGATCCTTCCGTCGCATCAAACATGTTTCTCCCCATACTGCTCAGACCTGCAGGATTAATGAATTTCGCCAGTTCAAGCCTTCCGCTCGACAGGGTAGCGCCGGCTCCGTCTGCTGCCGTCCATGTTCCGCCGCTATCGATGGAAAAGTGCACCGTCTCCTGAGGAACCGTTACTTCAGGCGTTAATTTATATCCTTCAGCAGTACAGAGATTTCCATCCTTATCGACCTTGAAACTCCCCGCCCGTGTATAGACGGTGCGATCATCGTAGGTTATTTGAAAGAAGCCGTCTCCTTCTATAGCCCAGTCCAAATCATTCTCCGTTTGTTGATAGTCTCCCTGGGAAAATATTTTTTGAGTGGCCACCGGTTTCACCCCCATCCCGATTTCAGTACCGATGGGCAATTGATTTCCCGATGTTGTCTCCGCACCCGCGTTAGAGACCACCTGGTACATGAGATCCTGGAAATCAGCCCGCGATTTCTTGAATCCCACTGTATTTATATTAGCCAGGTTATTGGCGACAACATCCTGATTCAGCTGTTGCGCTTCCATTCCGGTAGCCGCTGTCCATAACGCTCTTATCATTTCATTCCTCCTATGTGGCTTTTCATTTTTCGATTATTACAACTTGCCGATACGATTCGTTGACAATTTATCCTGTTCCTGTAATGTTTGCATCACCTTCTGGTACAACTCAAATGAACGGTTAACATTAATCATATCAACCATTTCTTCTACGGCTTTCACATTGGAAAGTTCAAGATATCCTGATTGAATTTCATAGCCTTTTCCCATTTGAAGTTTTGCTGCATCATCGGGATTATGAAAAAGGCCATTTCCCTGTTTGACAAGTCCACCCGGCTTGCCGAAGGCTACAATCTTCAACACACCGACCTCACTCCCTTCAACATTGACAGCCCCGCTTTCGTCGATTTCAATTTCAACATTATCTCCCGGAATTGTGATTTTACCCGATGTGCCGAGGACATAATCCCCGTCCTCGGTCACAAGGTTTTTATCTGTGTCGAGGGTAAACTTCCCGTCCCGTCCATAAGCTTCACCATCTTTCGTCTGAACGACAAAAAAACCTTTTCCATTGATAGCTAAATCCAGTGTATTGCTTGTTTTTTGAATAACTCCTTGAGAATAATTTATCGTTCGTATCGCACTCTCCAAGGGTCGTTCCGCATTGTAGAGGTCATCAGGATCTTTTTCCAAAAAAAAGGCTTTTTCTGCCTTGAACCCGCTCGTATTAACATTTGCGATATTATGGGTTATACAATCGAGTCTATTGATTTGCCGTATACATTCTCTCGACATCGCATTCAGTGCGCTAATCATGTATTCCATCCATTAGGTTTTTATTCTAAAGATAAGCAAGTTACATGCCAGGATTAAAGGCTCAAGGCTCAAGGACACAGACTAAAGGTTCAATCGATTTTGACGGTTTCGTAAAAAACGGAAATCCCCTCTTCCCATGATAGGCTACAAAGGGGGTTTTGATGTAACTAAATGAAATATTAGCACATTCACCCTTACCCTTATCCCCTCACAGCAAGGGAATGGCAGTTTTATGAGATTTTTCGGAACCATCAACTTTGTGCTTTGTAATGTGTTATTATTTATTGTTGGGGGGGAAATATGATCCGGGTTTTCCCTTTTTCCAAAGGATCAGTTTTATGGGTAGGCAATTTTGTTCCCGGGG
>Ga0272442_10006301_pt1 | contig 15632 bp, 23 predicted proteins | sample SSMForm2O_FD_200262 | JGI IMG/M metagenome (GOLD analysis project Ga0272442, IMG submission 200262) | Marine sediment archaeal communities from Little Sippewissett salt marsh, Falmouth, MA, United States - SSM-Form-2O | ecosystem: Environmental > Aquatic > Marine > Wetlands > Sediment ...
ACAACAATAGCTGCCAAAAGCACTATTATAAGGAAATCCTTAAACTGACTTAGGAACAGTTCGAGTTTGCCCTGTTTTTTCTCTTCCTTCAAGACGTTTTTGCCGTACTTTTCCAGCCGTTCTCCTGCTTCGGTACTGCTAAGTCCTTTTTCCGAGGAGCCCAGCCGTTTCAGGGCTTCTTTTACCGAAAGCTGGTGATAGTTCATTACGTATAAAGTACCCGCCATTCGTATTCCGGGTCTTTTTCCTCCTCCTGTTTTATGCGGTAGCCGAAGAAGAACCCCATAAGCATGCCTCCAAGGTGCGCGTTTTCAGCTATTCCAGTTCCTCCGCCGGTCCCGAACCAGGCCAGAGATATTATGATAAAGAAAACCGACATTATCCAGAGTTTCGTGGGGACAGGGAAAAACAGCATAATCACGGGTGTGTTGGGGCGTAGCATGGTAGCGGTTCCGATTATGCCGAATATAGCCCCACTTGCACCCAGTGCCGGCGTGTAGTCCTGGAGTATAAGTATCGAGGTAACAACATAGAAAGCGGACGCGAACAGTCCTGAAGCAAGGAATATCTTTATGAACTGCTTTCTGCCTACGATATTCTCAACAAGACCTCCAAAGAAGAATAAGGCCATGCAGTTGAACATAAGATGGACTGGTCCGCCGTGCAGAAACATGTTGGTTAAGAGTCCCCACAGCTGCCCGCCTGCCACTATACTCCCCGGCGAGAGCAACATTGCCTCGGTGAAACCCGGAACGAATAACTGGAGCAGAAAAACAACTACAAGAACTCCAATTATCTGATATGTCACAGGCAAGTATCTTATTTCTTCCAAATCCATCATATTTTCCCCTTTATTATCTTCGCGACATCCGAAGCCTGGGCCTTTCCTCGGAGTTCGGCCATTGCTTTACCCATCAACGCCCCCATGTTCAGGCTCTTGTTTTCGGATATTATCTTGAGTACTCTGGCCTTTAATTCCTCCGATGACAATAAAAATGCATCGAGTTTTTCCGCGGCCTTTTCCGCAGGAATGTTGTTTTTGCTCATCTCAGCCATTATCTCGGGGACGGATTCGCGCGCTATCTTGTCTTTCTCCAGAAGTTTCAATATGCCGTTCACTTCTACGTCTGCTTTAACTCCGTATTTCTTCTCGGCCTCTTTCGGGGCACCCATGAGCACGTAGGCTATAAGGCTGGGCTTTACCTTAGTCTTAGACGCAAGCTGATTGAACCTCTGCAAGCACCTCGAGTGCAACAACTGCTGCGCCAGTTCCTCGTTTAGCCCCATCTTCAGCAGCTCTTTTTTCTGCTGTTCAGGCATTAGGCTTTTTTCTTCCTTTATTTCTGTCAGCAGGTCTTTATCTATCTTTATGAAAGGCTGGTCTGTTTCAGGGTACATCCTCGCGCTTCCCGGCAAAGGCCTTAAGAACTCCGTACTTTCTCCTACTGCCTTCCGGACCTCTTTTTGAACCCCGTCTTTCGCATCGTTACACCTTTCGACTATAGCGTTTAAAGCTTTTTCAGCAACATCCTTTCTTTCGACGACCAGAATAAAGGCATCCTTTTCTTTTAGTCCCAGCGTTTTCGAAACCCCGTCAACCTCCTGCTGGGTTATGCCATACTTCGGCAGCTCGTCTGAGTGGAATATACCTTTAACGCCTGCGACACTTTTGGCAACTCCCGCGAGTTCTGTTCCGAAACGATAATCCGGCATCAGTTCCCTCCCTGTTATTCCTTTGAACCCCGGCAGTTTTACTCCCAAGACAGTTTTATTGCTCTCAAGCCCGTTTTTTATTATTTTCGCCCCTGTTTTTTCGAACACGGAACTTACGTCTTTAAGCTCAGGCTTTACCTCTCCCGACAACAATTTTTTTATCTCAACCAGCGCAGATTGTCGTTTCACCTCGTTCTCTACGAGACCCTTTATGTCCTTAAGAGTCTGCACTCCCTTTATCTCTATCCGCCTGCCTTCTTTTATCGATACGTTCAAATCCTGGCGTATGGTTCCCAAACCTCTCTTGACTTTGCCGGTGGCCCTCAATATCATGCCTATTTTCTCGGCCACTTCTCTTGCTTCTTCAGGCGTTGATATGTCCGGGTCTGTGCCTATCTCTATAAGCGGAATCCCCAACCGGTCCAGGCGGTAAGTAGTAGTGTTGCCCTCTTTTGAGATTATCCTTGCGGCGTCTTCTTCGAGGCATATTGTCGGGATTTTTATCTCTTTCCCGGTCTTAGTCATGACCTTGCCGTCGGTGGCAACGAGAACGGTACGTTGAAAACCAGAGGTATTCGAGCCGTCTATAACTGTCTTTCGCATGACTTGAAGCTCATCAACGGGAGTCGCGTTAAGCATCAACGCCACGTCCAAGCAAATCTTCAATGCATCTTCATTTAGCGGGTGCGGGGGCTCTTCGTCCAGTTCCACGAGGCAGACGGTATCGTCGTAGCCTTCGTAGATGAAATTACGGTCTCTCAAGAGTTCATGCAGGGCCGCAGGGTCCACCTCCCCAAGCTCTCCTGCCACGGCACGTATCTTCCTCTTTACTTTAAAATCCGGCTCTTCATCTCTTATCCTGCCGGGGCAGGAGCAGAAGAGTTTATTCGTTTCTAACTGCTGGTGTATCTCGATGCCGCATTTAAGACCTATTTTGGAATAGTCCACAGTATATTTAGACGGGAATAAATAGAAAGAGACGGCTCCACTCCGCTCCAGCGTTTATCCGTAAACCACGAGGAGCAGGCCCATTAACACTATCATCAGCGCCACTGTCGTACCGAGAATCGGCAGATACTGTGTCCAGAGCCACTTCAGATAGGAGTCCTTTACCGCGTAAAGGGCCGCGCCTATTGCAGCACCGATACAAATACCGATAGCACCGTATATCTTTGCTTTAGCCATTTTGTTGGATTTTTACCAATATACTATTATTACACGAATAAAAACTGTTATTCAAAATGCCCAAAGGTAATTCATTTCGGCCCCTTTCTTTAAAAGAAAGGCCCCGGGGTTCAAAGAAAGGAATCACAAGCCCTACTGGCTGTGCGCATGAACGAAGCGTAAGCGAAGTGATTGCGTTTCGCTCGCAGGTTCCAAAAATTCTGCATTTGCTTGTTGTTCTTAGACTTTAGGGGCTTGCATACAACCTATTTTTAATAACAATGCCCTTATTATCCACAAAAATGCCCAAAGGTAAATTCATCGTTTTTGAGGGGGTCGATGGTTCTGGTAAGTCTACTCAGGCGAAGCTGCTTGCGGAGTATCTGAAGACGAAGGGTAAGAAGGTGATTCTGACAGCGGAGCCTACAAAGGGCTTCATAGGCCAGATAATCCGGATGATACTCAACCGCGAGATTCCGAATGTGGAGCCGAGAACGTTGGCCTTGCTGTTTACAGCCGACAGGGCCGAACACCTTGAGAAGATAGTCAAACCCGCACTCGAAAAGGGCAAGGTCGTTATAAGTGAGCGTTACTATTACAGCACTCTCGCATACCAGTCCTCGCAGGGGTTGCCGATAAACTGGCTGCAGGAAATCAATGATTTTGTTATAGAGCCGGATTTGGTGATACTGCTGGAGATAAACCCGGATGAGGCCCTCGCAAGGATGGACCGCGAGAAGGACATATTTGAGGTTGCGGATTTTCAGCACGAGGTCCAAAAGGAGTTGATAGAATTCGCTTACAGACGCTACAAGAAACTCAAGTTTTTCAAATCCAAACACCCCTGGAAGGTTGTGAAGAGCACAGGCAACATAGGCGAAGTACAGGAGAAGATAAGGGAGGCTGTGGATATAAGGGTTTAATCAAATCGTTTAAAAGTTTAAACAATTCTAAATTTTAACACCCGCAGCCTTGGTTATTTTCGAGAATTCTGCACTCAGCTTTTTCGTCAAAACACCGGGCTTCTTGTTCCCTATGACTCTGGCGTCAACTTCTATTACCGGAATAATCTCCGCGGCTGTTCCGGTCATGAAGACTTCATCCGCGGTGTAGACGTCGAAAAGCGTCAAATCGCGCTCTATAACCTCCATTTCTATGGCTCTTGCGAGCTCTATAACCGTCATCCTCGTTATACCGCACAGAACACCTGCCGACAAAGGCGGCGTGAGGAGTTTTCCGTCTTTTATTAAGAACAGGTTGTCTCCTGAACCCTCGGCGGCGTAACCCAGACTATTCAGCATCAATGCTTCGTCGCATCCGGCGACAGTTGCCTGTATCTTTGCCAGTATGTTGTTCAAATAGTTAAGCGTCTTTGCCTTGACGTCTATGGCTTGTGAAGAAACGCGCCTCGTTCCTACTGTGACGACGGATATGCCCTTTTCGTACAAATCCCCGTAAAGACGGTCGAAGTACTGTGATATGCATATTATGCTCGGTTTAGGACACTTTCTCGGGTCAAGACCCAAATCACCGACGCCTCTCGTGACAACAAGACGTATGTAAGCGTCTTTGAGTTTATTCTTCCTCAGACTTTCGCAGACTATACTTATCATCTCTTTTTTTGGTATGCCTATGTCCAGGTTTATGCTCTTCGCGGAGCTGTACAATCGGTCTATGTGCTCCTCCAGCTTGAAGACGTTGCCGTCGTAGCAGCGTATGCCTTCAAAGACGCCGTCGCCGTACAATAATCCGTGGTCGTAAACGGATATTTTCGCGTCCTTTTTGGGGTAGTATTTCCCGTCTATGTAAATCAGAGGCTCGTCCATTTTCGTTTTTGATTTAGAATCAGTACGTGTTTTTATTGTGAGGAAAAATAAAAATCGGACCGTCCTTTTTATCGCGCTCGCCGCATTACATCCTGCGATAAAAACAGACCACCCTTTTTATCTCTCACTCTCAAAAGATACACGCATGGACTTCGAATATGAGAAGCTCCTTGACAGGGCTTATTCTCAGGTGCCTGAAGAGGTAAAGAAGATTAAACGTTTCGAGATGCCTAAGGTGGATGTCTTTTTCGAGGGCAATAAGACAATCCTAAGGAATTTCTCTCAGTTGGCGAGAACCATGAGGAGGGACGAAACCCATATGCAGAAATTCCTGACTAAGGATTTGGGGGCGTATTCGACTATGGGTGGTGGCAGGTTGATTTTCAACAAGAAATTCTTCGGCAGCAAGATAGGTGATTCTTTCAAGAAATACGCTGCAGAATATGTCATATGTCCAGAATGTGGAAGGCCGGACACCCGGTTTACGAGCATGGAAGGTGTGAGGATAATCAAATGCGAGGCGTGCGGAGGCTGGAAACCCCTGAAAGATTAGTGCCTCAGGCTTTTATTTGAAAATCCATTAGTTACTCATGAGAAATATTATCTCGTTCGTGGTCGCCCTGATATTCGCCTCTGCAGCTTCTTACGCGCAAAACGAGCCCGATGCCCCCGGGGGTTCAGATACAATAGTTTTATTACTGGCCATTATAGCGTTTATCGTAGTTCTGGCTTTCATCTATCTTTTGGTTATGAAAATCCTTGAAAACAGGAGGCGAAAGCAGTTAAAGAGAGAAAAGAACACAGAAAGGAGAGAATTTTTAGACGGAAAAGAGCGCGAACTTGCAAGAGAACAGTATGATGAGCTCAAGGAGACTATAAAAAAGCGTGAGGAGACGATAGAACTTCTCGCGTCCAAAAAAGAGAACAAAGCCCAGGCAGAACAGCATATTACGAAATATAAAAACGATATCAAAGAGCTAAAAGAGAAGCTTTCGAAACTTGAGAAGAACAACCCTTTTTTGACTGGCGTCCTGTTGAGTCCTGAGGCTAATGAAGAAAAAAAACCGACAAGAAAAAAAGAGGAAACAAACGCATTGAAGGAGATTATAGATGAGACTCAAACAGATGAAAAACCCCTTCATGCGAAAGGTCAGATCGAAAAAGAGATAGAAAAGCTTTCGAATATGGTGAGCCAGGGAAAGACTAAAACCGATGTAAAGCTCTATTTACTCCGGCACGACTATACAGAGCTTGAAAGAGAGATGATAATGAACAAGGTCTTTGAGGCTGAGAAACACGAGGAAGTCGAGAAACCAGTCGAGGGTTCTGAACAGACCGAGATTTTAAGAGAAGATTTGAAAAAGCAGCTTCTTGAGCTCAAATGAAGAAGATATTAATACGCCATAGGGATTTTGTCGCAGAGGGGGAGATTAACGAGGATATGATAACCTCACAGGAGCTTTTGGATATGCTTCCCTTGGAGAACACAGTCGAAAGGTATCTCCAGGAGCTTTACATGGATGTGGGATTGAAATTCGGCTACGAGAACCCTGTTACACAAACAGAAGCCGGGGATATAGCCTACTGGCCCCCCGGTAGAGCCTTTTGCGTCTTTCACGGTGACAGCCAGCCAGTAAATGAGGTAAACATAATCGGAAAAGTCGTAAAGGGCCTTGAGGATTTCACGAACGTTAAGAAAGGCGATAAGTTGAAACTGGAGATTCCGAAGTAGTCAAAAAAATCCGAGTAACTGTTTTATCCTTTGATTGACGTTGTTTTCCAGAGGCGGGCCGTGGCCGGGATACAGCACCTTTATGTCTATTTCCAGTAGCTTTTTCAGCGAGCTTTTCAATTCCCTCATGCTCCCGCCGGGAAAATCTGTCCGTCCCACTCCGTCCGCAAACACAGTATCGCCGGAGAAAAGAGTCTTTGTTTTTTTGTCGTATAGGCATATAGAGCCCATAGTGTGGCCGGGGGTCAGCATGACTTCAAGTTTTGTTTTCCCCAAGTCTATTGTTTGAGCATCCGTCAGGGTTTTGTTTACCTCGAATGGTTGCACCGGGGCATTGAAAAAAGTCGAAAGAGTTGAGTCTTCAGGACTTTTTTTGTAGAACTCCGCCTCTTTTTTCGACATCCATATCTCGCAGCCTATTTGCCGGAGTCTTGCGTTCAGAGCCGTGTGGTCGAAGTGGGCGTGGGTGTTTATCACTATGTCTATTTTCGTCTCTGGAATATAGTCCATGCCGGGGTCTATCAAAACGCGTTTATCGTCCTCTATCAGATAGCTGTTGGAGGACATGTTTTGGCTGAACATAGCTTTGACTTTCATTTCACTCCTCTTCAGAAATCTTCTCGAAGTATTTACGTACCAGTTCCTCCATCCTTACAGGTATGTTCTCAGAGTATAGTTCTGCGGGGGAGCCGGTTACGTCTATGGGTGAACTTCCACCGGTTTCGGACGGATCTTCGAATTCTGACGCCCCGGAGCCTGTGTTGTATTCCGGGTGTATCTCCATCTCTATATCTTCTCCCTTGATTTTTGCGACGCTGCTGCTCCCGTATATGTCGGGGTTCGTATCTATCCCTCCGGATATACTACCCCCCATGCTTGCATGCCCCGTGTTTGAACTGCCTTCCGTGGACTCCGCCTGATAGTTCGGGTCAAGGAACTTGGAAAGGCCTATGTCAACACCCTTGAAGTCGGTTACTCCCATAAGCAGCAGTATACCTGAAAGGACCACGGCCATGAGGACATACACCATGGTCTTTTTGGGGCTGAAGAACATCCCTGTGCTCACGTTCCTGAGGTCGTTCGAAACCTCCCTTAAAAGGCTCTCGAGCACAAAATTCGGCCTCCGGTTTTTGTTATCATAAGCAGTATCAAGACGTTCATCAAGACTCTTGTATTTTTTTGTCACGTTAGCCACCAAACCCTTGTTTCGGGTTCTCAGAGTCAGCAAAACTGTAAGAAACAAAGCCGGAACGACAGAGTAGTAGTAGGGCACCATAAAGGTAATGGCTAAGATGCTGAAGAATAAAACCAGAACAATAAACTTGAGTACCCCGTTGAATACGTATATGTTTCTTAGTATGCCTTCGATTTCCATAAGCTGGTTTTCGAATATCTTGTTTATCATCTCAACACGCTCCCACACTTATATTATTGTCCGAGAGGCAGTCTTCCAGTTCACCAATTCTGGACTCGGCTTGCGTCAAATCCATATCTAAAGATTCCTTGAGGCTCTTCATCGCACTATATCTGTCTTTCTCCGCCTCGTAGCTTGACTGCCATTTCGTTGATTCTGTTTTGTAGTACTCCATATCAAGGACAGCCTCTTCGGCCTCGGCCTCCTTGAGCACGTTTTGACTGAGGCAGTCAGTGAGTTGTTTCATCGCCTCTCCAAGTTCGGCTTCCATCTCGTTGTATCTGCCGCTCAGTTCCATCTCTCTTTCCTTTGTGGCTTCCAGCACCTCGCTTTTCGTCTCTACGTCCTCGGACGTTCTTTGCAAATCACTTGCGAGGTTTTGGGCCTCCTTTAACCGAAACTCATACCTATCATTTATCTTCTCAAGCTGGTTTTTGAGTTCCTGATACTTTTCCATATAATAATAGTTAAAGCCCACGAGGGCTACCATCAGAATAATCACAACCAACAGCAGCTTCAGATTCACGTTCTTAACTAAAGTTACCTGTTTTTTCGTCTCTACGTCTGTTTTCATGCGTTTGAGCTCCCTCTCAATGCTCCTGATGTCTAACTCTTTTTTCGCCACGTAGATTTATTAGATTCAGCCGTAAAAAGTTACATGCCCGAAGAATATATGGGAACGAAGTTCGTTACGAGTTTTCTCGGCAGGGAAAAACAGGGATGCCCGGAGATGCTGTCCTTTTCCGGAAAACTGGCGCAATTCGAGGATAAAAACAACGGAAATTTCAGTTTGAGGTGCACCAAGGGCTTTTTCATAAGTTCGGGTGGTTCCGGTTTAGGGCATTTGAAGGAAGATGATGTGGTTCTTGTAAAGGACTACGATGCTGCTACGAACACCGTTCTTGCGCAGGGGCCGAAGGAACCCAGCTCGGAGAGTATAATGCATTACCTTATCTACCAGCGCTTTCCGGAAACTGGGGCAATACTTCACGTACATGATCCAGAACTGCTGGAGAAGGATATAACGACTACTGGGAAAGAAGCACCTTACGGAACTCCGGAGATAGCAGAGCTTGCTTTGAAGGCGCTTAATAAATCCTCGATAATAAATCTGAAGGCGCACGGTACAGTGTGCATAGGCACGACCTTGGAGGAGTGCCTCGGGAAGATTCTTAACCTACGAAGAACAAAATAGAGCATGAAGGTTTTAACGGGGGGAAAACGCAAGGACATGCGTCCTGTGTGGATGGAGGACAAGACAGTAAAACTCATAGACCAGCCGCTGTTGCCCCATAAGTTCCGGATTTTTGACTGCAGCAATTACGAAGAGACCGCTAAGGCTATCAGGAACATGGTAGTAAGAGGGGCTCCCGCGATAGGGGCTACTGCATGCTATGGCATGGCCCAGGCGGCCTTGTCGGCTTCAGTCTCCACGTTTGAGGAGGATATGCAGAAGGCAGCGGAAACCCTAAAAGCTTCCAGACCTACCGCATACGATTTGTTCCATGCCGTGGACTATTTTCTCAACATAACAGAAAACCTCGGACCTGAGGACGTTAAGAGCAGGGCTCATGACATAGCCGATGCATACGCCGACAGAAGCGCCGAGAGATGTCAGAAGATAGGGGAATACGGCGACAAACTCATTAAGCCGGGAATGAAGATATTGACGCACTGCAATGCGGGAGCGTTGGCATGTGTGGACTGGGGAACGGCCCTGGCCCCACTAAGGGTAGCCCACACCTCTGGAAAAGACATCTTTGTCTTTGTTGACGAAACAAGACCCAGATGCCAGGGTGCACGGCTTACTGCATGGGAGATGGTCCAGGAAGGCATACCGCACGCGTTGATAGCGGACAACTCTGCGGGATATTTTATGCATAATCACGAGATAGACCTGGTGATAACCGGAGCTGACAGAGTAGCCATGAACGGAGACGCGGCAAATAAAATCGGAACTTACGAGAAAGCTGTCCTTGCGAAAGAGAATGGAATACCTTTCTATATAGCCGCACCCAGGACGACGTTCGACAAAAACTGCCCTTCCGGAGACGGGATTCCAATAGAGGAACGGGATGGAAACGAGGTAAACTACGTGACAGGGGAATTAGACAACGGCGAAGTCTCGAAGGTAAGGATTTCGCCAAAAGAAACAAAGGCAAGAAATCCGGCTTTTGACGTCACTCCCGCAAAATACATCACAGGATATATAACCGAATACGGCATTTTCAAATCCAAGGAGATACCAGAATGGATAAAGTAGACATCGGGGTTTTCGGTGGTTCGGGTTTTGCGAGCCTTTTAGACGATTACAAGGAACTGGACGTAAAAACACCTTACGGCAAGCCGACTGAAAAAGTGATAGTCGGCGATTACTCCGGCAAAAAAGTCGCGTTTTTGCCGAGACACGGCCATAAGCATCAGTTTCCTCCGCATAAAATCCCCTACAAAGCCAATATCATGGCGTTTAAGCAGCTTGGAGTAAAGCGTATTTTCGGACCATGTGCTGCAGGTTCTCTGCAACCGGACGTAAAACCGGGCGACTTCGTAATATGCGACCAGTTCATTGACCGTACGAAATCGAGGGGCGATACTTTTTATGACGGCCCCACGACAACACACATAAGCACTGCCGAGCCTTATTGCCCTCAACTCCGCGATTTAGCTGTAAACTCCTGCAAAAAGCTCGACATACCCGTACACGACCGGGGTACTGTAGTTGTGATAGAAGGCCCCCGTTTCTCAACAAAGGCCGAAAGTAAATGGTTTTCATCCATGGGCTGGGGAGTCATAAACATGACCCAGGTTCCTGAATGTGTTCTCGCAAGAGAGCAGGAGATGTGCTATGCCAATATCTCGCTCATAACCGATTATGACGCGGGCCTGGAGGGCAACCCGGAGATAAGACCAGTTAATATAGACGAGGTCCTGAAGATATTCAAACAGAACAACGAAAAACTCAAGACACTCATCTTTGAGATGATAAAGAACATCCCAGACACGGACTGCGAATGCCGAAAGGCCTTGGAAGGCGCGGTTCTGTGATTTTCCTGCTCTGAAATGAGTGCAAATGAACGAAACAGAGGTAAAGATTCTGGATATAGACCGCAGGGAAGTCGAAGATAAGCTCCTTTCTATGGGTGCAAGGAAAACCCACGAGCGCGAAGTACACGCTAAATACTACGACTTCCCCGATAAAAGGATAAAGAAAAGAGGCGATATCCTGAGACTTCGGAAGATGGGCGAGAAGGTGGAATTGGTCTACAAGGTTCACATCTCAGAAAAAGAAGCCAAGATTATGAAGGAGCATGAGGTAACGGTTTCAGATTTCGATACTGTGGATAAGATATTCGGACTTCTGGGTTTCGAAGTGTGGCACGAGCACAGAAAAACAAGAACGACATACGAGCTTAACGGCGCCCACTTTGAGATAGACGAATATAAGGACAAGCACTCTTACATCCCGGTTTTCCTTGAGATAGAAACGGAAGACATGCAAACCCTTGAAAACAGTGTCAAGCGCCTTGGATATGAAATGAAAGATTGCACACCCTGGACGGTAGTCGATTTAATGAAGCACTACTCCCCCCCACGAACCAAGTAAGCTGCTACTCTCCCAATGCCAAGTATTATGTTTACGTGGCGAAGGCTTACCCATGAACCAAGTAAGCTGCTACTCCTCTCCACGAATCCGGTAAGCTGCTACTCGCCTCCACGAATCCGGTAAGCTGCTACTCTCCCGAATAGTGAAGCTTGCTGTACACGGGATAATTGATTTTTTCCCTGCCTTTGAGGAAGTCCAGTTCTATCAAAAAAGCTATCTCGACTATTTTCCCCTTTAGCTTTTCAACCAGCTCGCACATTGCATGGACCGTACCTCCCGTAGCCAGTAAATCGTCGATTATCAGCACTTTCTGTCCGGGTTTTATGGCGTCTTTGTGCATACATAACGTGTCCGTCCCGTACTCTTTCTCGTAGCTTGCCTCTATACATGCCGAGGGCAGTTTGCCGGGCTTTCTTACGGGTACGAACGAGGCCCCAAGAAGATAGGCGAGCGGCGCACCGAAGATAAAACCGCGAGCTTCTGCACATACAATCACGTCAATGTCTTTGTCCTTATATCTCTCATAGAACAAATCAACGGAATCCTTAAAAGCCGCAGGGTCTTGAAGAAGCGTTGTTATGTCCTTGAATATTATGCCCTTTTTCGGGAAGTCCGGTATGTCCCTTATCTTTTTCGAGAGGTCCATTATTATTCCTTCATGTTATATGTATATCTAAAAAAACCTCATTTCGCTGACGCTCTATTCAGAATTTTACCTTATCTCATACGATAAAAAAATGGCGGGCAAAAAGATATACTGGGAGGACCTCGCACCGCTTTTGCTCAGCCTTGCCTTTGGGACTCTTGCATTTTTTGTGACGAGTTCAAGGCAGGCCTTTCTTGAGATGATGCTTCTTGCAGGCATCTGGGGCGAGCTGGTTTTGATAAAAGACAAGCTTAGAAAATGAGATATCTGGCTCTGGCGGTTATCGCGTCTTTGCTGGCCTTGGCCTTGTGCTTCGTATTTCCGGCAGAGAAGGCTGACGTCTATGTGATAGCCAATGGCGCCGTAAGCAAGGGGGAGCTGGAGTTCGCATCTCTTGTGCTGGAGGAAGAGTACGGCGACTGGATAAACGTACATCTGGCAGACCAGAAGTTCCGGGATCCGGAATCACACGACCCGAACCTTCGCTTCCACGAGTCTTTCGACACCTATCAGTACAAAACCGAGTCTTTCTTTGACATAGCTCCGGGCTATTATCATAAGTTCAACGCGGATATACTCATAATCCTGACAGACAAACACATCTATCCCTCTGAGGAATTCAACTATGTCTTCGGGCAGGCGAGGATGGGTGAAATGAGGATGGCGGTTCTTTCAACGTGGTATCTTAAAAGGACGCCGGATGCGATGCACGTAGCCGAGGACAGCCTTTTCCAGCAGCGGCTCAGAAAGCTTGTCCTGCACGAGACCGGCCACACACTCGGGCTTTTCCACCACCCGAACAGGGAGTGCGTTATGACGTATTCTGCGAGTCTCCCCGAATTTGATAAAGCAGGAATCAAGCTGTGCGGGCAGAGCAAGGACACGCTGAATGTCACAGTGCCGGAATTTCTCTGCGGCAAAGACTGCCTTATCTATACTGTTGCGGCTTTCTTGCAGGCGTTCCTGCTGTGGTCGGTACTGTTTTTTGTGTTCATGTTTTATACAAAAAGGAGCAAACCATAACATGCTTTATCTCATAGGCCTCGGGTTGTACGACGAGAGGGACTTAAGTTTAAGGGCGTTGGACTCTTTGAAAGAGTGTGATGCGGTTTACGCGGAAACATACACTTGCCCTTGGCACGGCAGTCTGAAAAAGCTGGAAGATATGTGCGGGAAGAAGATAACGCCCGTTGAAAGGAGCTTTCTGGAGGAGGACGACAAGAAGCTTATAGAAGAGGCTAAAAATAAGGATGTCGCAATCCTCATACCAGGGGACCCATTGGCCGCGACTACCCACGCATCTTTGATTTCGGGTGCGAGGAAAACAGGCACAGAGGTCCGGGTTGTCCACTCTTCTTCCATATTTTCAGCTGTTGCAGAAACAGGCCTTCATCTTTACAAGTTCGGAAAGACGGCGACTGTAGCGTACCCGGAGAAGGGCTACTTTCCGAAAACACCATACGGGGCTATCGGTGAGAATAAAAAAATCGATGCACATACCCTCCTTCTATTGGACGTCAAACCGTCGAGGTTCATGACAGTTAACGAGGCTATAGACATCATGCTGGAGCTGGAGGAGAAGGAAAAGCGCGGGCTGTTCACAGAGGATACGTTCGTTTTAGGAGTCGGCAACCTGGGCAGTCTCAAGCCCACGATGAAATCAGGCAAAGTAAGGGACATGAAAAAACAGAAATTCGGGGAAACGCCGCACGTACTTATCGTTCCAGGCAAATTACACTTCTCGGAGGAAGAGTTGTTATAACCGATTTAGCATCCCTTTCTCCCAAGATAGCATCCCCTTTCTCTGAAGAGGACTCATTATAACCACTTTAGCATCCCCTTTCTCTGAAGAGCATCGACCTGAGGCTTTGAGTAAGTCCATAACAAGTCGCCTTTCTCATCACTTTGCACTTCCCATGGCTCGACTATGACGATGTCTCCCTCTTTGGTCCACATACGCCTCCTGACTTTTCCGGGAATTCTGCATGTTCTGATGAAACCGTCTGAACATCTTACCTTTGAGCGACGGTTGCCCAGCCTTTCCTCTATGATGCCAAGAACCTCCTTGTTCCTCGGAATCCTGACACGAACGGGCTGGTTGGGATCCTGCTGACCCTTGTTCTTCTTCTTGTGTTGACTCATGGGTTTAACTTTAGCTTCAACGAATATAAACAGCAAACTGCGATTATACGACTAAAATCTCAGCAAATAATAGAATCTTCGCTTGCTTATGGTCTCTTTTTCAAAACTCTTAAAAAATCGTCTTCAGAAACCTTGGCTTGTTTTAGGATGCTTTTTAATGTTCCAGTTGCAATTTCGTCATATTTAGGTATCACAGCTCCTTTTTTGCCTGAAGCTGTCTGTTTCCCAATAATCATATGGCTGCCCCTTTGTCTAATGAGTATAAAACCGAAATTTGCAAGGGTTTTTAAGACTTCACGCGCCGACAGGACGGGGAGCTTTCTCATTTTTCATAATTTCTATCCTTGTCAGCAGAGCAGGCTCTTCTTTCGGCGAATAACCAAACTCCTCTATATAAAGCTCCACGGCTTCCTTGAGGTTCTTGAGAGATTCTTCAACGGTCCTGCCCTGACTTGCAACATCTACTTCTGGAGATGTGGCTACATACCATTTCCCCTCTTTATTCACGATAGCGGACAGATTATACCTTTTCATTCTCGTCTGTTAATGTTTCTTGGTCAAAAGATAAATATCAGAATCTCAGCAAATAATAGAATCTTCGTGTCTCTTTAGAAGTTTGTCGGTCTTTGCTCACGGTCTTGAAGCTCTTCTTTACCTCGACGCATTTTCTCCCGAATTCCCTCCGGGCTTTCTCGCCGACTTTTTTGCTTCCCAGATATACATCGAGACCTCCCCTCACTTTTTCTACCCTCGATATGAAGGCCCTCTGGTCCTCGCAGTTTGAGACAAATCTCGTTATCTTTTCCACGATATTTTCCGGGAATTCACCGCGCACCTGCAGAACGGCCTCGTAATATCCTGAACTGGCCCTCCCGCAGTCCGGGCATATGGTTCTTTTGATTTCGATGGTTGTGGGTTTTTCCAACACGAGGCTGTCTTTGGAGAGGGTTACGGTGGCTTCGAATCTCTTTCCCCTGCCGGTTATCTTGATCTCCTGCTTTATGTCCCCACCGAGCTTTTTTATGTTGGTCTTTAGTACGTCCTTTACGACGGATTTGACTGCCTGATCTGGCGAGGGGAACGCTGTCCATTGCCCTTTAAACAGATATTTTTGGCATGTGGTGCAGTAAGGGAGTTCTATCTTTTTGGGCAGTCTGAACCGTATGTTCTTCTCTATGTAGCAGTCTCTGCAAAAGATACCCACTTCCGAGGGTTTGCCGCATTTTGGGCATATCATGTTAATTGGGCTTTTTTAACGATAGCCAGGCCACGCTGAATATCATTACAAAGACGCCGAGATAGGATATTGTTTCGTTTCGGGCCAGCAGGCCGCCAATGAAGAAAAGGATGCCAGCGAAGAAAGAGAACATCGAGTTGCTCTTGCTGTAATC
>Ga0272442_10006302_pt1 | contig 15630 bp, 18 predicted proteins | sample SSMForm2O_FD_200262 | JGI IMG/M metagenome (GOLD analysis project Ga0272442, IMG submission 200262) | Marine sediment archaeal communities from Little Sippewissett salt marsh, Falmouth, MA, United States - SSM-Form-2O | ecosystem: Environmental > Aquatic > Marine > Wetlands > Sediment ...
CGGAACTTCCCCGGCCAGGGCGTAGCCTCGTAAGGCCCATGCCAGTCCGCGCACCACTCCCAGACGTTACCGTGGCAGTCGTACAGCCCCCAGGCGTTGGGCTCCCTGGTGCCCACCGGGTGCGTCCTGTTCCCGGAGTTGGCGCCGTACCACGCGTACTGGCCCAGCCGCGCCTCGTCGTCGCCGAAACAGAAACGTGTCTTCGCCCCCGCGCGGCAAGCCCACTCCCACTCCGCCTCAGTCGGCAGGCGAAAACCCCAACTGCCGCCCGGGCCCGCCCGCTCACGTTCGCCCCCCGTGCCAGTCGGGTCCGGCACCAACGCGTTGAGCTTCTTCAGAAACTCCTGGCAGTCATTCCACGAAATGCTCTCAACCGGAAGACGCCCGTCGCCCTTGAAGCAAGACGGGTTTGCGCCCATGACCCGCTCCCACTGCTCCTGCGTTACCTCGCACCTGCCCATGTAAAACGCCCGGCTGATCCGCACGCGGTGCAGCGGGCCCTCATTTCCGGCCCTGCCCGCCTCGTCATCCGGGCTGCCCATGTCGTACATCCCCGCAGGGATAAGCACGAACTCCATCGTGACGCTCTCGGCCCCAGCCGCGCCACCCCGCTTCGAACCCCCGCCCGGGGAAATCCCGGCCGGGATCTCCACGGCCAATTCCACCGGCAGCCCCAGCTCACGTGCCGCCTCAAGTTGCCGCCGCCGCGCCTCCCCAGGACCGAACTGCCAGTTGTCCCACGCCGTCCACAGCCACGCACCCAACAGCGCCAGCACCACCGCCAGCAGCCCCGCAACGTACAGCGCCAGCATCCGGCCCCGGCGACGTTCCTTCACGGGCGCGCCCCTAACGGCCGGTTCGCGATTGCCCGCTGAATCCATGAGTACTCACCTTCCTCTCATGCCGGCCGCGACACACCTACCTTCCGCAACACCACGGCGAGTTCGTGTTCGGAGTTGATTTCCTTGATTGAAGCCGGCTCCGATGCCCAGTCCAGCGAACCGAAGAAGAGACGGTTGCGGTCTATGTGCCAGCGGAAAAAGGCAACGAACCAGAGTGTGTCTGAGCCGGCAATCAACTCGATGGAAAGCGGCACGGGGCGGTCAACTCCCAGTTCGGGGCATGGCGTTGCCGCCGGATTGTCTGTGATAAACCGGAAATCACGAATGGCTGCGGGGTCGAAGCGAAACGGGTCCGAAGAGACGGCATACGCAGCACGGAACCCGGCAAGGTTCGGGCCATAGTCGTTGAACCAGAGGACGTACTGTCCATCGATCGGGTGGAGTGAGGACGATTCTGCGGCTGCGCCGCCCGGTATGTCTATGGGGTCCGGCGCCGGCTCCCAGGTGACCATATCCTGACTCGTGCAGGCCGAAACCCGAGCGCCGCCGAGCGCCGTGTAGAGCAGGACGATCTTTTCCTGATGCTGGAAAACGAACGGGTCTCTCCCGACGGCGGATCGAATTGGACCGTGCGCCCAGCGCTCCCAGCGCTGCAGGTCTGCTGACGTGGCATAGGAGATGAATGTCTGGCCGTGGCCTCTACCCATATAGAACATGTAGTAGACACCATCGTGCCGGTACACAAAGGGCGCCCAGATGTGTTCGTCCTCCCAAGGGCGAACACCCACAGCCAGCGGCATTGGATGCCGTATCCAGCGACAGTAGTCCGACGTGCTCGCATGACCGAAGGATATCTCGTTACCGGGAGCTATACAGATCTCACCAGGATGCCCATCTATGTGGAAGAGGTGCAGATGGCCTTCAGTCGGGACGAAACAGAAGTCTTTTACGTACCCCCCCGGAGGGGAGTACCCCTTTGACAGAAAGGACCCATCGGGAAAATGGCAGTCCTCTGCCTCTTGGTGCAACCGAATACCGGCACGAATGCCAAACTGCTTCGAGAGCTCTTCGATTTCTTCTTCCGGCCACACCATCACAGTCTGCCTTTCCGATCGAACGCTTGGAGTCACTCGTTCTGAAGAGACGCGCTCGGCGCGGCTATTCAGAATCGAGTGGACTCCGTTTTTGTGCCTTTCGTGTTCCGACGATCATGGGCTGGAAGAACCTTCCATCCATCCTCTTCACGTCAGAGTAACCTGCCTCGGTCATGAGTTCGAGCAGGCGCGGGATCCCGATGGCGTAGTACTGTGAACGCATGACATGTGTTCGGCATTCCGGCCCACCACGGTCTTCGACAAAGTACATTGTGAAATCATAGGTCGGCGGGTGCGGGTCCCACACCTGCCAGCCCAACCAGCGGACTTCGTTCTCTTCTCGAATCCCATATGGCTTTACCTGTTGCCTGGACAGGTCTTCCTTCTGGTAGTCTCGAACGGTCACGATGCAGCCGCCCCCGGGACGAGTACACATGAAGAACTGTCGGAAGGCATCAAGGATCTCTCCGTCCGTAAGCAAGTGGGGAACCGAGTTGTCGGCCGAGAGGACCAGATCATACTCCTTGCCATGGTGGTCATGCGCCTTGCGCATGTCCGCCACGGAAAAGGCGACCGAGAGGCCTCTGGCCTCTGCCTCCCGCCTTGCCCGCTCGATCGCTTCGGGAGAGAGATCGGACGCCGTCACGGCGTATCCGAGTTGGGCGAGACCGATTGCCTGGGTTCCGATACCACACGAGACATCGAGAACCGATGACACATCTGCCCACCCCTCCCGAATCACGGAATCGAGCATGCCGGCCTGCCGTTGCACGCTCGCCTTCCAATTCGGATAGATCAGGTGGTAGAGCGGTGCAAGCCCTGCGTAGAACCGGTTCGTGTCGTTCATCTCTTCAGGCACAACTGCCTATTCTGCAACAACTGCCGATTGCCGGGCAAGGCCTTCTTTCTCGAGATGTTCTCTGATCGCAGCGGCCAGCGAGCCGTGGGCATCCTGGCTGAACGGGATGGACGCACGGTCTTCCGGTGAATACAGCCACACCGGTGCTCGGCGTCTTTCCTCGGGCTCGTTGGTGTACCGCGGAAAGACGTGAGCATGCAGGGCGGCATCCGCGTTTCCCAGGATCTCGTAGTTGATCCGATACGCTTGTGTCACCGAGAGCAGCGCGTCACCAAGAGCTGCCATGTCGTTCAAGAACAAGGCACGATCATGCGATGACAGTACATTGAGATCGGTAACAACAGGATCAGGCAAGAGCAGTGAGTACCCCCTCAGAAACTGATGATCGCCGAGAACAACCCAGCCGGATCGCACATGGCACACCACATATGGATTCCTGCCTGCCCGCGCCATCTCAACCCGTTTGTGGATCAACGTCGTCATCTGCTCATCTCTCCCCAACGACCGGCTGCGGTGCGAAGACCCCCGGGACATCCGCCATTCCCGCATGCTTGAGAATGCCCGGCACTTATCCGCACGGAGAATGGCACAGCGCCATTGTGGATTCGCGGAACGTGCGAAATGCGCATGACGGCACGGCACACGATATCCGTCGCAGGGTCGCCTTCAGCTCCTTCGCTCGGCGTATTCATCATGGCCTGAGGTTCGGCAGATAGGCTCCCATGGACTGCAGCCGCATCTGCAAGTCGTGAATCTCGATGCTGCGCACGTCGCTGCCTGCCTGGGCCGCCATGGCGGCCGCCACACCGGCGGCCTGGCCCGTGATGAAGCAGGCGGGCATCACACGAATGGAGCCATGCATGGCTCTGTCCGTGCTCACGCAACGACCTGCAACAAGGGTGTTGTCCAGGCCCTTGGGTGTGAGGATCCGGTAGGGGATGCCGTAGCTTTCGCCCTGGCCGAGGCGCTTTGTCTTGAAATCCCTGTGAGATCTCTCGTAACTGTCCTTGTCGGGTTTCGCACTGTGGACATCGACGGGATGGCAATACCGTCCGATCTCGTCCTCAAAGGACGATGAGCCGTCATAGTCCTGGATGCTCAGGACGTAGTCGCCGATGATGCGTCGGGTCTCCCGAACACCCATAAGCGAACCGGTGGAAACAAGTTCCATCGCCTCGTATCCCTTGAGATATCGCTTGTAGTACCGCTCGTACTCCAGAAGAGACTTTCGCCCCCACACGTAGGCGCGGGTAAGCGAGTTCTCGTCCGTCCCGTCAAGACCGAACGTGTGGCCAATGTTGCCGCCACCCAGCGTTTCGCCCACGCGCCACATTCCGGGAAGATGGCGGTCCTCCACGGTGAAGACACCGTCCTTGAACGCTTCCTCAATGCGGCTGTTTCCGGTGTCAAGTCGGGAATCACGTACCGCCTGCCAGTCGATGCCGGCCCAGAGACTGCCCAGCGTGCCGGGCATCATGTTGCCTTCGGCGTCGCCCTTCTCGAAGGGCGCTCCCGCAAGAGCCGCAAGGCATCCGTCACCGGTGCAATCGACGAACACTCCGGCCCTGATCCCGAAGAGGCCGGACTTCCCCGCACAGACGGTCTCGTTCACCCGCCCCTTGTCGGCATTGACATCCACAAGTTGCGTGTGAAACGTGAACGGAATCCCGGCCTCCGTGAGCAGCGCGTCATAGACGCGTTTGAGCACTTCCGCCCGGATGCTCCGGCGGTCCGGTGTCACGCTGCCGTACGCCTCCCGATGGGCATCAAGAATCTCCCGGAAGATGTCGCCCGGGAGGAAGTTTGTACCGTCCGAAAACCTCGAAAAGGCAGGGACCAGGCCTGCCGTTCCCATACCGCCAAGACAACCGTGGGCCTCGATGAGCCGGACCGAAGCCCCCTGCCGCGCCGCTGCCACTGCCGCGGCAATCCCGGCAGGCCCCCCGCCCACGACGAGGACATCAGTCGCATAGCGCACCTCGAGTTCTCGTTGATAGGACAGTTTCGCCGCGTTGTCGGTCATGTTGCTCCCTCATCTGAATCATCCAGCCACAGCGCGAACACCTGAACTGCACATCCTGCCGTTCCTCGACAGCATTATGCCCGCACAGGTGACTCCGAGCAAGAGAACGATCCATGACCCCGGCTGGGGGCAAACGGTTATGTCTTCAGGGACTCCCGAACTGCCACGAGGAGGGCGCGGCCATGAGCCAATCGCTTCAGAGTCAGTTGACCAGGCTCTACCTCAACCCGGATGACGTCGAATTGCGGGTGGCTTGTCGATCGAAGCAGCGCGGGATCTACAGGCCCAAGCAGAGAGCGGAACTGGTCGACAAGCCGTCTTCCTCTCTGACCGTGAAGATGGCTGTGGGTGGGAAGTCCGACCCGGACGAGGTTATCCGCGTCTGCGAGGAGCACCTCCAGAAGAACCCCTTCGACGCCTCATTCCTGTTCAGGCTGGGCGAGGCCGCACGCGGGGGCGGGTACTTCGCTACGGCGGTCTACGTCTTCAATGACATCCTGGCACTCTGCCGGGGCAGCCAGAAGCTGGTCAGGATCGAGAAGGCCGGGCTCAAGGCGCTGGGGCTGTCCTACTACGGTGCGGGCGACCTCAGGAACGCGCAGAAGGTCCTGGCCGCTTACGAGGGGAAGTACGGTCTCGATAAGGAAAGCGACAGCTTTCGCCAGCTGGTCGAGAAGGACCTGCCCGCCAGGGTCGCGGCGCTTTCGTACGAGGGCGCCGAGAGCTCCCGGGAGGTGATCCGCAGGCCCGAGGAGGCGGACGAGCTGGCCCGCGAGGAACGCGGCTACCACACGGAGAACGAGAAGCTCGAGCGCGTCGGTGAGCTCGAGAAGGTCCTCGCTGATGACAACAGGAACTCGCAGGAGAAGTACCGCGCCGCGACCGACGCCTCCCGGCTCTGCCGCGACCTCAAGCGCTACGACGACGCCATTCGCCTCATGGAGGCGGCCGCCGGTTTCGACAGCACCAGCCAGGCGCGCGTGGGCTTGGCCGAGCTGATGGTCGCCAAGGCCGACCACGAGATATCGGCGCTCAGGGCCCAGCTCGAAGAGAAGCCCGAAAGCGAGCCCCTGAAGTCGAAGATCGCTGCCGCCGAGAAGAGGAAGTGGGAAATGGTCGTCGAGATCTACGGCGCGCTCGTGAACAAGGCGGCCACCGACGAGTCGCTGCAGTTGGCATTGGGAGAGGGCCATCTGCACCTCGGGGAGCTGGCCGAGGACCAGGAACAGGTCAAATCGGCCATCACCCAGTTCCAGAAGCGCTACTCCAAGGAAGAGAACGGTTACAACGCCGCCGTGCTCCTCGGCAAAGCCTTCGCGCGCATAGGCGTCATCGACCTGGCCAAGCGCCAGTTCCGCAAGATCCTCGACTCGGTGAGCAGTGACGACCCCTCACGCAACGAAATTGCCTTCCGCGCGCTGCGCGAGCTTGCCCAGGTCCAGCTCGACGCCGGCGACAAACAAGGCGCCTACGAAAGCCTCGGTGAGATCTACTTCCGCAACCGCACCTGGGAGGATGTCGAGGAGCAGTATCTGCGGCTGAACGAGGAATTGGGCAAGTAGCGGGGTGCAATCCCCCAGTTAACGCTACAGCCTACAGTCTGCGGTTCGATGTCCTAGGCGTGTCCTAGTGGGAGCTAGGGCCGCTCTAGGGACGTTCTAGGGCGGGACCACTGGGTTCGGGCGCCTTCTTGGCCAGCAGTTCCCCGTTTGCCACCCAGAGTGCGAAGTAGGGCAGCTTTGAGTTGCGCTTGCGGATCATGACCAGGAAGGGCTCGTCGAAGATGAAGTCGCGCTGCTCGCTGATGCAGGTGACTATGACCATCTCGCCAAAGAGCGTCACGCCGCGCTCGTCCAGTCTGAAGCGGACGGCCTGGCGGGCGACGGCAAGCTGTTTGCCGTTGGCCTTAGAACCGGGCGCGGTGATCCGCTTGCCGCTGAGTTCGGCGAAGTCGTGGGCCACGTCGAAGTCTATGATCGGCACCTCCATGTTGGCGAGGTTGTCCATGCCGGTCTCGGGCTTGGAGGCGGCCATGCGCGCGCTCACGGCTTCGACGAGCTTCTTGAGCGTCGGCGCGGGCGGCACCTTGGCGAGGATCAGCTGGTCGGACTTGGAGCGGGTGTCGATCTCGAGAATGAAGTCGTCCTTGCTCTTGTAGTCGTACAAGTGCAGTTGCGCGGCGGCCTTCTTCTCCCGCTCCTCGCTGTCCGTGTACTGGTGAATGCCCCAGTTCTGCACCTGCTCTCCGGCGAAGGCCATCCCGTACTGTCTGTCGAACGCCCACTCGAAGGGCAGGCCCTTGGCGAGCAGGCAGTAGGCCGCGAGCTCGCCCGGAGGAAGCGCATCGATGGGCCCCAGCTGCCTCGGCGCGGCAGTGATCGCCTGTTTCGCGGCGATCTCGGCCCGGATCTTCTTCGCAAGAGCAGGGCCGCCGAACCCGGCGACGGCGACGAGGGACGCCTCGTCAAGATCCGCGCGCGTGACTTCGCGGCGGTTGAGCGCGGCGGCGGCCGGAGGGTTGCCCGACAGCTTGACCGGCCCGCCGGCCAGCTTGCAGAGCTCATTCCAGGCCAGCTGCGCCGTAGCGCAGTAGAGCAGGTTGCGGTCCTTCTCGATGGGCGCACCGAGGTGCGCAGTAACCGTCGTCTTCTTGAGCTCCCCCGGCGCGAACGTCGCCGCCGCCGGCCCCAGCGTCGTGACAGGCTGCTTGGGCACAAAGGGATCCGGGACCACAACCACGTACGTGGAGACCAGATAGGCGCCGACCCCGACCAGGATCGCCAGGACCGCAAGGCCGATCAACAGTATTGGCAGCCATTTGCGTTTGGGCATACTGGGCTCCCGGCGAGCGTGTCCTGTCATAGACAACGCAAGAAGAGTGGTGATGGTTCAGCGACTAGAGAAGAACCGGTTCGGCCTTACGCACCCGCGGTCGCTGATTCCAGAGCCTGCCGTCCAGCTTGCGCCCGGCCTTCTTCTTGTTGACGCCGCCCCACTGCTTGAAGAAGAAGGGCACTTCCTGCTCGCGGCAGCGGTCGCGGATCTCGCGCGGCCATGATCGTTTCATAGGCCGCGCGCCGGGGCCCGACTCGCCGCCGACAATGACCCAGTCGATGCCGTCGAGATCGAGCCCGGCTACCGGGCCAAGCAGCGGTTCCATGGATACGAACTTCAGTGCGGCCGGAGTGCTTCTGAGGCAGTCAAGCCGATCCAAGTGATCGGCCGTCTCGACGGTGACGCCCATCCAGACATTCGCGGGCCAGTTCAACTTCGGATCCAGCTCGGCCAAGCGTTCGCCGCGCTTGGTCAGCACCTGGAACGTGTGCCGCGGTGCTCGCTCCATCACAGAGAACACGCGCCGGATGAACTGCAGCGGTACATCTCTGTGAAACAGGTCGCTCATCGAGTTCACGAACACGTGCTGCGGCTTGCGCCACTTGAGGGGCAGCTCCAGCATATGCTCCTGCAGCGTGACCTGGAAGCCATTTCGATAGTTGCGCTGCCCCATGGCCTTCAGCCGCCGGGCCATGCGCTCGGCATAACAATGCCGGCAGCCGCTGCTGATCTTGGTGCAACCGGTAACCGGGTTCCAGGTGGATTCGGTCCATTCGATGGTGGACTTAGCCATTGCCGACGATCCTTATGGGCTTAATGCTGCACTTCTTATGACACGTATTGTGAAGTCCCAGATCGCAACTCTATCCACTCCGCGCGCCTTCACAAAGACAGGTAACCACTCTCGGGCGTAGTTCTCGAATATCTCTAGTTTGGTGACGGTGTCGTCGTCGAATGGGGCGGCATGCAGGTTGCGTGCGCTCGCCACTGTTTGTCCTCCCGCAGGTGCGATATACTGCCAGCTAACAGGTCTGCTATCGACGCATCATTATTGCGGTGAGATTGTTGTTCGCAAGCAGATTCTCCGTGCCGCATCGAGAATAGGTGATGCTGCAAGGTATTGCCGCAGCGTGCCAGTGCAGCTATCATGTTCCCCAGGAGACGCCGGTATGCCCGAAGAGCAGACGAAGAGCCCGGACGCGCGTTCTGACGCGGCAGCGGCAGAGGCCGTGCCCGTCGGCAGCCCCGGGAATCGGCTCCTTGGATACTTGATGGTCACGGTCTTTTCGGCTGGGCTCCTGCTTCTGATCCTCCTGGCTGTCATCGACTTCGCTTGGCTGGCCGGTATGCGTCCCGAGAGCATTTCGCAGAGCGGTTATCGCGTGGGCGGCGCCTTCGGGATCATCTTGAGGACGCTTGTCTTTGGTGGACTCTGCGCGTGGGGAGTCGTCAACGGTTTGGGGCGGATCAATCCCTCGCGCTACTCCGACGCGGCACTGGGCATGGCCCGGTTGGAGGGCTTCTACCGGGACGCGCAGTTGATGAACAGGAAGTGGACCGAACCGCCGGAGTGCGACATCAACTACGCCCAGCACACCAGCGAGCAACTGGCGGGCATCTGCAGCAGCATCGATCCTTCAGCTGCTCCGCAGCGATACGAGGCGCTGCTCTACGCGGTGAAGCAGCGGGTGGAAGATGCCATCCCCTCGGCGCGCGTTACCGACGACGGCCTAGCCATCGTGCGCGAGAACGAAATCCTGGACTCGGTCCGCTGGGACGACGTCAGAAAGATAATCGCCTACAAGTACGACAACGGCACCACCGACGAGATCTGCCTGGGGTTCCTCGCCGCTGCCGACGCCAACAAGCCGTTCGAGATCAGCGAAGAACGCCCGGGCTTCATCGCCGCCTCCGAAGCCATGCAGAAGCGATTCCCGGGCATCCCCGAGAACTGGTACCAGGAGATCATGGTCCCGGCGTTTGCGCGCAAGGAGACGGTGTTGTATGAGAGTGAGAACTCATGAACAAGAAGCCATTGAGCAATGATCAACTTGCGGTTCGGCTCAAGGCGGTACTGGCCGAAGCGTATCCCGACATCGAGATACGCGCCGAGCCCTGGAGCGATGATCCCTCGCGCACGGCTCTCTACTTCGTTACGGAGCGGTTCGCTCCTCTCTACCAGATGCAACGCTACCATCTGCTGATTCACACCATCCCTGAGGACTTCTTCGATGAACACCTGCAGAACACCGTATGGTTCGAGTTGGCGCCAGGGGAGACGCCCGACGACCTCGGGTACCTCAAGGAGGAGCAGGTCGCGGAGATTGCGGACAACGTGCTGTCCGTGCTCGAAGCCGAGGGGTTCTTTCCCGCCTTGTACGAAAGCATGTGTCCGATGGGTAGCGAGGAGCCCCACGAAGTCTGCAAGCATGACTTCAGCATGGCCAAATCGGCGCTGCTGGAGTGCGGCTTCAAAGAGGATGAGTTCTTCGACATCTTCCACGTGCTGATGGATCGCGGAGGGTTCTGCGACTGCGAGATACTCTACAACGCAGCTCCGGAAGACGATTAGGCGCATGAAACTCCACATCCTCTGCGACCTGCACCTGGAGTTCGAGCCGTTCGAGCCGCCCGACGTCGGCGCCGACGTTGTCATTCTGGCCGGGGACACGCACATCGGCGACCGGGGGGTGAGCTGGGCGGCGTCGGCGTTTGGGGATACGCCGGTGCTCTACGTGATGGGCAACCACGAGTATTACGGCAAGATCTATCCCAAACTGCTGGATCGCGTTCGCAAGGCTGCCGAGGGTACGAATGTACGGGTGCTGGAAGATGAAGTCGCCGAGATCGACGGCGTGCGCTTCTTCGGGAGCACACTGTGGACCGACTTCCGGCTCTTCGGCGATCCGGTGCTGGCCGGCCACGCCTGCACGGAGAAGGTCACCGACTTCAAGCGGATCAGGATGCTGCCGCGCTACTCGAAGCTCCGGACCGCCGACGCCGCCGCGATCCACGCGCGCTCCAAGAAGGCGCTGCGGGAAGCCAGCGAGGAGAAACAGGTTGACGTGGTCATCACCCACCACGCCCCCAGCACCAAGTCCCTCTCAGAGGAATTCAAGGACGACCTGGTCAGCGCCGCGTTCGTTTCCGATCTCGACTATCTCATCGAGCGAACCGGCGCCAGACTCTGGATCCACGGCCACACGCACGCGCCGTTTGACTACCGGATCGGCGAGACCCGGGTGATCTGCAATCCGCGGGGATACCCGGATGAGCCGGGGACGGGGTTTCAGGCGGATATGATCGTGGAGGTGTAAGGGCATGAGCAAGCCGGTGATTAGGCTTTGGGACTCAGTCGGGCTGGGCATCATCATCGCCCACCCCTCCGGGGTGGTCTTCAGCAATCAGACCGGCGGGACGGCCTGCCTGCAACCGGAACTTGAGGGAGTATTCGTCCCCCTTCGGAACGACGTGCTGACAGAGACGCAGGAGTTCCTGTCACCGGAGCGTGATCTCTGCGAGCACTTCACTGGACCCAAGCATTGCGGAGCGGGAGCCACGCCAGGGCTTGATTCGGAGGACGCCGATTTCATTGACGGTGTGCTTGCCAAGCATCGCTTGGCTGCTGTCCTCCGGGTTGAGCGCAACAAGCTACGTGACTCCCACGAAGCCTGGGTTCAAGTTGTTGTATCCGGGGATGAGAGTGATGAACACCCGGTCTTCTCCGGCTTCGGGCCGTATCCAAGGCAGGGAGTTCTGACTTGGTCGAATAGCGACTAGTTCGGTGAGGAAGACGCCAGTGCCCTTCAACCCCAACAAGATCGACGAACGCATCTACCAGAACGGCTACATCGGTGCCGAGGAGGCCGAGCTCCTCAAGTCGATGGGGATAACCGATATCCTGAATCTCGACCTCTACTACTTCCGACCGGAGCGCATTCACGCAGTTGGGCTTCGCATCCGTCACGTGTTGGTTAACGACATGTACCCGATGAACGACGAAATGGCGCTCAAGGTAGTCACCCAGTTCCACGAGGCTCTCACGCCACCTCCGTCGAAGCTCTACGTCCACTGCAACGCGGGCACCAGCCGCTCACCGACGGCGATCTGGTTGTACTATCTGGCGCTGGGCATTCCCGATGCGGAGGCAACGGAGCGGATCCAGTCAGTCGCAGAGTATCTGACGGCTCCAGACCCGGTGCTGGTCCACAAGCTGGATCTGGAGCGCATTAAGGGCATCTATCAGGAGGCTGGATAGGTTCCGTTCTCCGCCGCTGATAGGCACGGGCATTCCCGTCAGTGTTGGTAATGCAGCACCACGATCGGCTTTCCGCCTTCGCCCTTCCAGAGATCGGCGAAGAAGCAGTAGCCATGTTCGAAATCCTCAAAGTTCTGGTCGGAGCCCGGCTCGACTATGTGTCTGGTTGCGTCCGCCAGTATCTTTGAATCTGCGGGAGTGAGGTCGTCGCGCTCTGCGTGCAGGTAGACCTCCAGCTCGTCCCCATGCTCGGCGCGCAGATCGTCCCACTCGGCTTCGGATATCTCCTTCACGAAGCGATTGGAGACCAGCTTCGAGTACCAGCTCTCGCGGGCCTTCCTGTTCAGCTTGATGAATTCCCTCTTGTAGGTCATCCGGATGCTCCTACCACCTCACCGCGTGCTGAATCCCGCCTCTAGGCATGAACGCCAGCACATGCGGATTGTGGGGGTTGAACAGTATCGGGCCCTCGTCTTCGAACATGAGGAAGTTCATCCAGTACTTCAAGAATGTGCCCCAATTGGCCTCGATCACGCAAGTGTTCGCCTGGCAGTAGTAGACAAGGTGATAGTCCAGCCAGTCGACACACTCTGAGAGAAGTTGCCGGACGCGTTCAGGCTTGTCCGCGTTGTAGTCATCGAACCAGTTGCCGATGTCCTGCCATTCGAGCTTGCGCGCCCAGTGGCCCTCGTCCAGCTGCATTACGTGCCTCCTCCCGGTCTTGAAGTAGGTCGACCAGAAGAGACGCGCGCTCTCGGGAGTGAGAGGCCTGATGTTCGCCAAGTCACCCGGCTCGTGCTCTTCGGATTCGAAACCGAATGTGGCCATGTAGTTGCCGTCCTGGATTGCCCGATACTTCAGACCTCTCATTGCTGGCCAGGCGACTACGTCACCATCGGATGAGGTCTGGTGTGGGGCCTTCGACCGGTATTCTCGAACGATTTGCTCGTCTTCGTCGAACCCCTTCGCGTGTTTGCCCTCGGCGTCCAGCTTACGTGCGTACTGGATCTCTTCGAGGATCTCGTCGCACTCTTCGACGGTGACAGGGCCTTGCCGGCCTTGGTGCTCGTTGTAGCAGAGCCCCGCCGGCCACTCGTGCGTCAAGTACGAGAGCCACTGCAGGTAAGCTCCGAGGAGCTCCAGCCTGGCCTTCTCGTGGCCGGGCTCAAGCGCGAGCAGTTCCTTGAGGAGGTCGATCCTGCCCTTGCGCCCGATCGCCTCCCGGAAGGCTTTGTTCTGGCAGAAGTTCTGCTCCGTCCGGGCCAGCCACCACGTGCTCCACGCGTCCCCGTCCCGATATGCCTGTAGCAGAACGGGGAAGATCACTTCCTCGTAGAGTTCGTGCCGGATCTTGCCTTCGAACGGCCGGTTCTCCAGGAACCACCGGGTCCACTCGGCCTTCTCATCAGAGCTCTCGAAGCTGTCAATGAACGCGCGCACGACAGGACCCGCCTCGGACCTGCGCCCGGAGGCCAGCAATTGCTCGTACTGGTCGAAGAGATCGGCGTTCATGACTGTCTCTTTTGCAGGAATTCCCTCGCGAAGCCCATGCAGTTCTCGGCCAAGCCTCTGTCGAAGCTCTCCCGGAGTGACTCGACAACCTCGGTGACATTTGGCTCCAGCGGCGACTCACCGGCCACGGCGAGCTGTTGGACCTCGCAAAGGCCGGCGAGAAGCACGAAGCTGCAGGACCTGATCTCGATATCTTCATCAACCAGGGCTTGGAGCAGCATGTCCAGCAGTTCTCTGTCCCAAGTGTGCCCGAGCAGGCACGTCAGGAGCCTGAGGGCATTGCATCTCTGACGCACGGACAGTTGCCTATCTCCGTGCAGCCATTGATGCAGGGTGATGCATAGCTCGTCCGGCCCGGTGGCTACTTCGGCACCGAGGTCCGAGGACAAGGGCATCTTCTCCTTGTTGAGAATGTTCAGAAGGGTGTTCTCCTGTTTCTTGTTCACGCAGATCGCCCCTCGATCTCCATCAATCGACCATTCGCCTCATCAGCAGCCATGCCCAGCGCCGAGAACGCAATGTACTCCTTCGAAAACGAATCGGCCCTGGCTTCCGGTCCGGCCAACCAGTCGTCGAGTACCGCATCGTAGCTATCCAGGAACGCAGCACACTCCTGCAACTCAGCTTCGCCAAGAGACTCAATCAGGTCGCTGCGGTAGCCGTCGTCGGAGATGCCATACTTCTCCGCGAGAGGGATGAGATGGCGAAACGGCTCCGGAACCTTCTCGGAGTCGAGCTTCGGCGGCTTGGCCTCGGGATGTGGGAGTGTGTAGCTCATTTCGGCTGCCACTATATTCCCCAGCAGAGTGGCGGTCAAGGGGTTGCCGGAAGCTGTCCGCCATGTATCATCGTGACCTCAAGGAGGCATATGTACCCGCCATGACTGCGATGAACCCAAGACTCGATATCGAGGTCGTGTGGACAGACGAGCACGCCGTCGAAGTTGAGCTGCGTGCCGCCAACGAGCGCTTCTCCGGCGTAACGCGGTTCTACACTGCCCACTCCGAGATCGCAGAGTTCGGCAAAGAGTTGTCCGGATTCCCGACGGGGCTGGGCGATGTTCGCGAGTTCGAGTTCGGCAGCGTCGACGCGGAGTCCAGGCAAGAGGGTGCCAAGCTGCGCTTCTGCCTGAGCGCATCAGGACATGCCCGCGTAGACGTCGAACTCTTTTCCGCTGAGGCTCCGCCTGGGTGCAAGGAGACCGCCTCGTTCTCAATACCCACAGAAGCCGCCGCGATCGACCGCTTCGTGAAGTCTCTCCTGGAACTGCGGACGGAGGTAGGTGCTCTTGCCTCCCTGCCGATGGGAGGCTGAAGAATGCCTTTCACCATCGCCTGCGAAGGTCACTTCTCCGATACCTTGCGCTCGGATGAGCAGATCGAAGAGGCGTTATCCTGGATTGCCTCCGGGGCTATCGTGCGCCCCGAGTTGGAGATCGACGAAGTCGACGGGGGTCTGGGCATTCACATCGGCTGTCTAAGGGTCCAAGGCGAAGCCATCTCCTCGATCGCGGGATGGCTCGTGTCGGTCATACCCGCAGAAGGAGAAGACCGGACGGTAGTCTGCACCGAACAAGAGAGTGAGGAGTTCGTCCAGGGCCTCCTTCTCTGCGGGTGTCCGGAGAGCGTCAACAAGGCAGCGATCCTGACTCAGAGCGGTATGTGTCAATGCCAGTTAGACAGAATCTGATGTCGTCAGCTGAGCTCTGCCCCGAAAGCCGGGTCCCGCGACACTTCGTGTCGCCCGGCTTCCGTGGGCCCGCAGAGCTCAACTGCCGACGCCCCCTTCCCGTTCCCCCGCTCATGGCGGGGGAAGCCTCGCCTGTCGGCGAGAAATCAATTACGGCGTGATGTTCGCGTTCAAGCCGCATCTGGGCTTTTCCTCGGGCTTGTTGATCCATGCTGCTTCCGGCACCCTCGGCGGGGCGGGCTCTCCCTTGACGAAGCGTTCCGGGTGTAGGCGGTAGAAACTGCTGAGGACTGCCTGGCGCTGCTTTGAGATCTGTCCGGCCTGGCCGGAGTGCATCTGGTGCGGGGTAAGCAGGCCGATGCCGGTGTGGTGATGTTCGCCGTTGTACCATTCGAAGAACTTCACGCAGAAGGCGCGGGCGTCCTCGATGGAACCGAATCTGTCCGGGAACTCCGGCCGGTACTTCAGCGTCCGGAACTGCGCCTCGGAATAGGGATTGTCCGTGCTGGTGTAGGGCC
>Ga0272442_10006303_pt1 | contig 15629 bp, 13 predicted proteins | sample SSMForm2O_FD_200262 | JGI IMG/M metagenome (GOLD analysis project Ga0272442, IMG submission 200262) | Marine sediment archaeal communities from Little Sippewissett salt marsh, Falmouth, MA, United States - SSM-Form-2O | ecosystem: Environmental > Aquatic > Marine > Wetlands > Sediment ...
CGCGGCCACATCCTTGCTTTGAAGTCCCTTGATATAAGCCACGGCCGTTTCCGCATTTAAATAGGGATCTTCCGAAAAAAACTCAAAATTCCGTCCGGAAAGCGGCGTTCTTATAATATTCACGGATGGACCAAGAAGGATATCCTTACCCCGGGCACGCGTTTCTTCACCCAGCGCTTCTCCGTAACGCACGGCCAGATTGCGATTCCAGGTGGCCGCCAGACTGGGTCCAGCAGGAAAAAATGTGGCGGAATCCGTGGGAAGATTCAGCGGCTCCCAGGAATCCCGTTCCATTTCTTCCCGAACACCGGTTGGCCCGTCCGCGGATTTCAATTCGGGAATGCCCATCCGCGGCACACCTGCAGAAGAAAATTTTGCATTGCCATGCAGCAGGGCGACTTTTTCCTCTAAGGTTAATAATCGGAGAATACTGTCTGCCTGTGCAAAAATATAATCTTCCTCCGGCTGATCGGCTGCCATAGCACTGGACAGCGGAATAATCAGAAAATGCAAATGAAGCATAAATGCCAGAACAGCATGGATTGTAAACGAACGATTACGCTTTGAAATATGCATGAGGACCTTCCTGTAATCCAATTATAATTCTGTTTTCAAAAAAGCATCCTGGACAGTTTACAAAACCACGGACAAATAATTGTAATCCCCATGTCAAAAAATGTAAAAAATTGTACGAAAGAACCTTCAGACACCTTGCGAAGGTCAAAAAGAGACCTTCGCAAGGTGTCTGCTAATTCAATCCAATAAATACTCCGCAATGAGCGAATCCTGCCTGATTTCTTGATATTCCTTGACGAATGCCTGATAGTCCATACGGGTATCAAACCATTTCTGAATAAATACATGATCCACCAGTGATCCCTGGCGATTCTCTGTCCATTCTAAATAATTCGAAAAAGGCCAGTCTTTGACATGACTGACAAGTTTTGCATGCACCGGATTTAAATGAATATACCGCACCAGGTGCATTAAATAGGCCTCCTTTTCGATGATTTTTATCTTGCACCGGCTCTCAAACAGAGTCCCCTTCCTATCCATCTTCCTGTTCAATGTCTGAACATAGGCGTTAAAGATCGTTTGCACCCATCGGGATACACTCGTTTCCCCGTCCTGTCTTACCAGAAAGTGATAATGATTTGGCATCAGGCAGTAAGCAATGATCTGAATGCCATATTTTTGACAATACTGTTTGACGTACTTCAAACAGAAGAGATAATCCTCATCGTCCCAAAAGATATTTGCTCGATCCACACCCCGGTTGAAAATATGATAGTAATCACCTTGCAATGATTTGTCACCAACACGATTGAATTACAGGAAAGAATCTGTTAAATCTAAAAAGGGAAATGAAAAGAATCAAGGATTTTATGACTCACCATGACCTTGCGAAGGTCAAAAAAAGACCTTCGCAAGGTCACAGAAGCCATCCTGATTGTAGCCCCGATTACAGAAATGGTTCAATTGAGTTTACTGTCTCTGGGGAAGAAAATAGCCAGTGGGGTAGTTCGGCAGGTTCATGTAATGGTTGTTGGTCTAAGCATGGAACCTGCGCGTGCAAATGCCCCTCTGGCCAACAGTGGAACTGGGATGGGTGTGTTGTGAGCTGTTCTAATACCTTTGAACCTTGCGCTAGGGACACTGATTGTTGTAATTATCCTGATGCTTACTGTGCTGGTGGAGATGGGACACTTAGTTCTGGTTGGTGTATTGATACAGGTTCAGATGAATGCGGTCCAGCTGTTCCTGATTCTTGGCAAGTATGGCCCACTACACCTGATTCAGTTAGTGGAGGTAGGGCTTGTTGTGATATTGCACATGGTTTTCCTGGAGAATACTGGACAGAATTTGTTGATGTAGAGTCTTATTGATTATTGTCGTGCAGGTAGAACTATTTTGTCTATTTCAATTCTTGAATCAAGTGGCATACCCATGCTCTTTGCACCTATTAGTTTATCTGGAGATATTGGTATTTGTTGACCTTGTGGACCATATAGGACTGATGGAACATAACCTTGCTGATGGTCAAATGTGATGTTTGTTCTGCCTTCAAAAGGATTAGGGCCATTGCTGTACAACCTTAAGGCATCTGGAATCTCCTGTGTTCTGTTGTCCACACTGGTTGTATTCAGTGTATACGCTCCTGTTATTGGATCAGTATCTGTGTTATATGTTGTTCCTGAGCCCTGGCTTTTAAATTCCAGGTGAGCATTAGCGCCTTCTCCATTAGGAAAATATATGCGACCTGTTACATCGCTTGCTAATCTTTTTTCAAGAGGAGGAATCTTTGAGTGTGAAGCAACATGGGATGGATTAAATGGCGAAACATCTGTTTGAGCCGGTTCTGAATCAAGAACATTGGCTAGCATAAGTAACGATACTGAACCGATTTTAATCCAGTTACCCAAATTTCTTAATCCTACTTTTTTCTTTTTTTTATCCTGTTGCGACTCTGTTTTATCCATAATATTATTGAATACTCCCATTGCACTACCCTCTATCAATAACACCTCCGGGAGGTCTGAATTTTTAATCCGCAGCTACACAGTTTCCCATTTCTTATTTCTTCCCGTGAAAATGTGTAGACCTCCCGGAGGTGTGATCGTTATCCTTAATCAAACAGGTATCTCTCCATCCTTCTAAATACCTTGGCAGCAGGCTGCTCCAAGACAAACTCTGAATAGTCTTTCCTTTTTTTAAAATATGAATTAATAAAATCATGGTCAACCAGTTTTCCGTTTCGTGATCTGATCCATTCCGGATAATTGGAATACAACCAGTCTTCAATCCGGTTGACAAGATGAGGGTACGTGTCTATCGGATTCCTGTGAATGTAACGGCAGAGATGAATCAGATAAGCTTCATCTTCAATCTGAATCGCTTTAAACCGCCCCTGGAATAGAGAACCTGATTTCTGACGCTGCCTGTTCAAGTCTTGAACATACGCATTAAATATATCCCTGATTGCATTCCCTAACGGCAGATCACCATCCTGCCTCAAAAGAAAATGATAATGATTCGGCATCAGACAATATGCGATTGATGTAACTGAATATTTTCTGAAATATTTTTTTATCAGGTCAAGTGCGTAAACATAATTTTCTGCGGTGTAAAAAACAGGCTTTTTATCAAAACCCCGGTTGAAAACATGATAATAATAACCGCGTGAAAATGTGATCGCTCTCCTCGGCATATCAAGTCCTTTTTCAATCACCTCCGGGAGGTCTGAATTTTTAATCCGCAGCTACACAGTTTCCCATTTCTTATTTCTTCCCGTGAAAACGTGTAGACCTCCCGGAGGTGATTGATACCCACACCTATTTTAATAATTCTTGCGCAGTATTTTTTTTCAAAGGTAGCACTGTAATCGTTCCTCCCCTGAATATACAATTTAAAAATATTCAAGAACATAGTGCATGGATTTCATCAATTCCGGTGCGTTCACTCTTCTTATTTTTGAAATCTCGCACTATCTATTCGAATTTTCAACAAGATACTCATTATCAATCAAATGTCAATCTATTTATCCAATAATCCTTTATGACCTTGCGAAGGTCGTTTTTTGACCTTCGCAAGGTCAAGGAATAACTATTCAGACAAACGAAGCATCACCACATCATGAGAGGGGATCTTGCGTTTCAGCACCCTTCGGGTGGTACCGATGTCCTGCTTAGCCCACAAATCCCGGATTTTGTATTCTGTTTGATCGAAAAAATAATGAAAATGAAACCTGTCGTCTTTGATCGGATGCTTTTCCCAGTCAAACTGCAGATTCAGAGTCTCTAAATCCGGATTGAAAAAGCAGACAGCCAGATCACCGTCTTTCAGCGGTTTGGCATAGACATCCAGGTCATTGATCTCCAGACATTTGAATCCATGAATACCGAGAGAATCCTGATCCACGGCAATGACTTCTTTATTCGTCAGGATGTTCCGGGTTTTTTCACCCATTGTTCTCAGATCATTGCCGGCAATTAACGGGGCGGCCATCATGCACCACAGAGAAAAATGCGCCCGGTCTTCGGAATCCGTCATTCCATTGCCCACTTCCATCATATCCGGGTCGTTCCAGTGATCCGGGCCCGCATATTGCCGGATGTCTTTCCGCATGTTCAGAATCTGCAGAACCCCCCAGGAGGCCCAGGTATCATGATGTTCCGCACCATCGAAAATCGGTGCAATATCTCCTGTGGTCCTCCAGAGATGCCCGATGTCCCCCGCCCACTTCCAGGGATTGCTGCTTCCCCATTCGCAGATACTGAACACAATAGGACGCCCGGCTGCATAGAGCGCGTCCCGCATGGTCAGATACGCACCCCGGGTATTCAGGCCTTCCGTATTACACCAGTCATACTTCAAATAATCGATGCCCCATTCAGCGTAGGTCTGTGCATCCTGGTATTCATAGCCCCGGCTTCCCGGATGGCCCGCACAGGTTTTCCACCCGGCATCGGAATAAATACCCAGTTTCAAACCCAGCGAATGCACATAATCGGCCAGGGCTTTCATTCCGGAAGGAAACCGCTCCGGATCCGGATGGATAAAACCCAGGCTGTCCCGGTTGCCGTGCCAGCAATCGTCAATATTCACATAAATATATCCGGCTGCTTTCATGCCGCTAGAGACCATGGCATCGGCCGTTTCCCGGATCAATGCTTCATCCACATTACATCCGAAATGATTCCAGCTGTTCCATCCCATGGGGGGCGTCAGGGCCAGCCCTTCATATTTCTGGCCGAACACAAAGACCGTGCTCAGCAGCAATAATGATAATATCTTATTTTTCATGGATTTATCTCCTGTAAATTGACATTTTAAGTATGCACATTGGATTCCTGTTATTTGAATTGGGTACGATTCAAACAGGATTCCTTTCTCCCGTTTTCAAATACCGCATCATGGCTTCAATATAATAATAGTCGGCGTAACTCAGGGGCACATCCACTTCACTATCTTCAGGAATATTGCCCACGCCGTGCTTTAATAAAAAATTGCCGTTTTGACCCGATGCAGAGCGGTATGTGTCACTGCTTAATGTGCACAGGATCTGCTCTGCATGATTCAGGTAAACGGCAGACAATTCAGGATTTACATATGACTTTAATTCAAGAAGCGCCGATGTAATAATCGCCGCAGTAGAAGCATCGCGAAGTGCGTCTGGAATATCGGGAGCATTAAAATCCCAATAGGGAATTTTATCATTCGGGAGATTGGGATGATTGAGGATGAAATCAGCAATTTCCCGGGCTTTTTGCAGATAACGCGGATATCCGGTTTCATGGTAGCTCATTGCGAATCCGTACAGTCCCCAGGCCTGTCCCCTGGCCCATGCCGACTCATCTGAATATCCCTGGGCCGTATTCTTTTTCTCCACGACACCGGTTTCGGGATGATAGGAGAGCACATGATAACTGCTGCCGTCCGGCCTGAAATGATTGGCCAGGGTTTTGTCGGCATGACGGACCGCGACTTTGAAAAATGAGGAGTCGCCTGTTTGTTTGGCCGCCCAGAAAAGCAGCTCAAGATTCATCATATTATCGATAATAACCGGATACTTCCATCCCCTTTCCTGATTTTCCCCCCAGGATTGAATGCACCCGACCTTTGGATCGAACCGGGTCATCAGGGTTCTGGCCGCTGTAATCATCACAGGAATATAACTGGTATCCTGAGTCAGGCGGTATCCGTTTCCAAAACTGCAATAAATCTTGAACCCGATATCATGATCCCAGTGATTCCATTTCTCCTGTTCCACTGTGCGGGTTCGAAAACGGGCTCGTTCTTTTAACATCGAATCACCTGAGAATTCATATAAATACCACAAGCTGCCCGGGAAAAATCCGCTGGTCCACCAGCCCGACGTATTGGTTTGAATCGATCCGTCAGAATTGAGCGTCCTTGGAAATAAGGAATCCGGTACGATTTTATCCAGGGCGATGTACTGTTTCACTGCCTGATTCAATGAAGACCGGACAATTGTATCGAGGTTCGTCGAACGGCTGCATGCGCTGATAAAAACAATAAAAGCTACTATCGATAGCAGGAATTTCTTTTTCATATCAGGTTGTTCCCTAAAGACAATAATCACATGCATTTTCAGGTAAACATTTCAAGTTCAATGTCCAATCATCTGATCCGTCAATACAAATTACGCTGGATTGATACCAACTGCTTTAAAAAAGGTATAACAAAAAACACCATCCGGTTCAGCCGTCCTGTATAAATCACGAATTCCCTGATCGAATGCTGCTTCGCTTGTCAGTCCTTCGGACAATGCTTTTTCCCGCACACCCTCGATCATGGCCGTAAATGTTTTTTTTGTAAATCCTTCAACCAGATGCGGGCGGCTGCTATCCACATACACCATGCGGGGAGAAACCTGAACATCGATCAATCCCGAACGAACAAACAGTGGATACAATTCCCGGCCAATTTCCGAATTCCCCCCTGAGCTGGCCTGAAGGTCGATCAGGCATTGAATTGCGTCGTGTGCGGATCGGCTGTCCGGATAAAAATAGGTGGATCCATGATCGCCCTCGATTGCAGTGATGCTGCCCCCGGGTTTCAGCACAGTTTTCAAACGAGTCAAGACCTGCAGGGGATCGGGTATATGCTCAAGCACAAAACAAAGAAACACATGATCGAACGTTTCGGGTTCGAACGGCAGATCGAAAATATCCGCAACTCTGAACTCAATATTATCAAATCCAGCAGCACCTGCCTTGGCTCTCGCTTTTTCTAGTGAAGCGGATGAAATATCAACAGAAATAAAATGCGCACCAGGACTCTTCTCCAGAAGCGTCAGGGTTTGTGCTCCCACTCCGCATCCGGCTTCCAATACAAGGCTTCCCGGCGGATATCCGGTGTCTGAGTGCAACAGTCCGGTCAATGTCACAGCCTGATCTTCAAGCCTTTGATTTTCTCTGGATGAATATCCGTGGACATACAATTCATTCATAGAGGATCTTCCTTACGATAAAAATAATATTTATAGTATCATCATTATTATTTTTGCGACTTCTGCAGTGTCTTGATTCTTGTATTCAACCCAGAGACTCAAAGACCCGACAACTCAACGACTCAATAAATCCGGTGATTCCTCTCGCCTTGATGACAACCTTATTTCATGATCGATATCTCTATTTTCTGTGCTTTTTTTCTTATTTCTTATTTCTTGTCTCTTGTTCTGCTTCTCTCCGTTTCTCCATCTCCCCCATGCTCCGTTTCAGCATCTCAACCGACGATCCTACGACTCTACGACCCTATGACTCAATAACTACAAGACTCATCACAATACCATTTCTGTATTTCCACAATATCCCGTTACCTTCCTAATCTTTGGTCTTCCCCTCTACTAAAGCAAATATCGTCCCGTATCCGGGTAAATCCAGCACAATAGTCTCATTGATATTGACTGAAAACGCACGGATCGATTCGAGATCCGGTCCGCCGGCCGGCAGCTCCGGACCGGCCCCGTTGATGCGTACCCGGCGGGAGAAATCCCCGTTACCCTTTCCGCCGGTCAGCGTGACCCAATAACACCTCGGCCCGGCTTGAAAATCTTTGAACTGAATTTGAATAACCTGATTTTCAGAACCCTTGTTCACGAGTACAATGCCGGCTTCCCCGGAATCAAATCCGGAGACATACACAACCACATTGGTATCCCCAGTGGTTTTCGAAGCCATCATGTGATCTCCGAAAAATCGCTGGAACAGTGTCATATAATAAAAAACCGGCCGTGGGTGAAAACGGGGGACACCGGGTTCGCCATTTTGAGAGAACATGCCGTGATCGTTACCACCGGCCCATCCGTTGGCCAGATTCCACCGGCAGGCCATTGCAAACCGGTTTCTGATTAATTCACCCAATACCAGTACGCTATGCATACCGTTTATATAACTCACCTGCTGCTTCGAACCGATGGCAAAAATATTCCACTCTGTGAGTGCCACCGGTTTCATTGCCACACCATGTTTTTGGCTCATTTGTTCCATATAATTCATCATATGCACACATTCGGTTTCAGGGGAGTTTAAAATTGTGGCAATTGAGGAGCTCTCCTGCCAGGGAGTAAAATAGGAATGTACAATAAAAAAATCAGCCTCATCGCCCGCCTGACTGAAAAATCCCGAATTCCATGTTTTCTGAACAGGCGGAAACCAGTCCTGTTCAGTCTCCAGCAGCACTGCCCCAATATCAATATCAGCTCCGGTTTCTTCAGCAGCAGCACGCATCGAGTCGGCAAATATTTTAAAATGTTTTCCATAAAGCTCACCCGAGATTACAGCCGGCTGACCGTCCTGATTGATCAATGTGTCGATGAGATATCCTGCCTGCCAGGCCCCGTAATTTTCATTTCCGATTTCCCAGAATCGGGTTCGCCCGTTGTCGTAGCGTACCCAATCGGCCGCATAATGGGCTGCTTGAGCCACCGGATCCGGTCCTGTACCATAACGGGCATACGCGTAATTCACTGTAATCGCGCCCGTGTTTCGGGTCTGTTTCAGCACGCGATAAAAATTGTCAACAGCCAAAGCTTCTTCATCATCATTGCGTCCGCCTCGATATCTTTCCCGAAGCTGATTTTCGACTGCCCAGGAGGGTTCATTTGGAATGTCTTCCGGCAGTGCCTCGGGCCTGGCATCCCAGAAAAACATATTGCTTAAATTTCCCCCGGGATACCGCAACACATGGGAGGACAATTCACAAATCCGGCGAATGAGTCTTGGTTGAGTAATGATCTGTGTCATATAGACATTGGTATTGTGTCCGTCAATATATTTTGATACATGCGCAATTGTATCTGAAAAATGCACAACCGCATGAACGGTCGGCTCCGCTTCAATTGGGAGTATTTCCACAAAATCTGGAATGATTGCCTGTTTTGACTGAATGTCCCCCTGAAAAAAAACCTGTTCATTCCCTGCAGATACGACAGAAAATAATCCGATTGCGCTAAAAATGATCAAGTATTTACCGGTCATAAAAATATCCTTATTAAATTCAATAGTCGATTATACAAGACAGTGCTTCAGCATATAATTCAATATAAAACCAATTGTTCCGCAAATGCAAATAATTTAAACCGAAAAAATACGCCCATGACAAAATCTGAAATATCACGGACGTATAAAAAGTCATTGTTATTTCATACTATTTAAATATAACTAACTTTTTAATGAATACGCTCTGAGGACTGTAAAACCGCGCAAAATAGGTGCCTGAATTCAAATTCATATAACACTGGATCATTGTCTGTTCCGGATCAATATCTTGAGACTGAACCACGCGCCCCAGAATATCGATAATATCTATTTGTTCATATTGTCCCGGCGGAATATGAATCTTGAATATTTTTCGAGCCGGACTGGGCAAAACAGTCACTTGATCGGGTGAATCAGCGGCCGCAGAGGCAACCGGCTTGACCGAAGCCTGTACCTCACCTTCAATAAGAACAAACTGGACGGAGAGCGCGGGTGACATAAACGTGATATTATCTCCGGTTGAATAGGCATACACTTCGATATCCTCGAGATCATCAATGGGACCGCCGGTAGCATGATTGGGACCATAATCATTCACATAAACCACTTGCGAAAACTCCCCGTTATCATCCCCGCCGGTGAGACCAATGATATAATATTGATCTCCGTAATGATACTCCTCAACATTCAGATGAACAATCTGTGATTCCGATCCCTTGTTGACAACCACCAGACCAATATGTCCCGAGCTGTAAGTAGAAGCGTATGCAACGATATCCTCATTGCCGGTAACCGATGATTGAACCAGATGGTCTCCGAAAAACCGTTTGAAATAATACATATAAAAATAATCGGGCCGTGGATTCCAGACAGGCACATCCGGTTCGTTTCCGTCATTAAACATGCCATGGGTATCCCCGTTATCATAACCGCTGGCAATGAGCCAGCGGCAGGCCATGCCGTAGCCATTTTTTATCATTTCGCCCCAGATCAGAACGGCCTGCATGCCGCTGATAAACGAAGTATTTCTTTTGTTAATCTCTCCCTCCACTTCGGCAGTGATGTTCCATTCCGTGAGGGCAACCGGCTTGAGTGCAGCACCTTTATTCTGAATATCGTTCTTGATAAAACTCATCATGGATTCAATTTCCCGGGCGCCATTTAAAAATCCCTTGGCGGACCTGCCGCCTTTCGCTCCAAAATAATTATGCACCACGTAAAAATCAGCTGCATCGCCGATGGTTTTGAATACGCCTTCGTTCCATTTTTTATTCGGAGGATTCCAATTGTCATAGGCCGCGTTGTAATGCAATATCTGTGCGCCGATGTAAATGGTTTCATTCCGTTCTTCTGCTGCCTTCCGCATGGAATCTGCAAATACGAGAAAATGCCTGCCGTAAATTTCCCCGCTGATAATTTGCGGCTGTCCGTCCTGATTCAGAGACGTGTCAATCCGGTACCCGGCTTCCCAGGAACCCGCATTTTCATTGCCGATCTCCCAGAATCTGGTATAGCCGTCATCGTATCTCACCCATTCTGCCGCATAATGAGCAGCCTGAGCAACCGGATCAGGAGCCGTGCCATATCTTGCATACCCGTAATTTATAGTAATCAACGCGTCACACCACACCTCATCAATCATATAATAAAACTCATCCGTTGTCATAGACCAGCTGCCTTTTCCGTATTGTTGAAAATCGGGGTGTTCCCATTTATCACCATCATCATAATAGGCAACCTCCGGTATTTGCGGTGAAGTGCCGTCCCAGAAAAATATGTCCCCCCAGCTGCCGCCCGGAAAGCGAATTAAATCGGGTTCCAGCGCCTCAAGATGTTCGAGTAAAACAGGTTCCTCACCGATATGTCCGCACCAGGCGGCCACTGCCGTTCCGAATATATAGGGGGATACTTTTTGCAGAACATGGTCCGCATCCACGGTGATAAAGACTGCGGGTGCCCCGGCGGGTTTCTGTTTTTCGACAGATTGAGGGATATCCGCATATCGGTCATAATGGTCTTCAAGAAAACAATTATCTCCCGTCTGAGAAACCAGAAACGCGGGTAAAAAATAAATCATCACCCGTAATAATAAATCTCTGTTCATGGCAACCGTCTTTCAAATAAGTGTTATTTTAAAAGCAATAGTTTTCTGGATTTTGTAAAATCACCGGTCAACCCTCGAATTTGGAGCCGGTATTGATAAATGCCGCTGGGGAGCGGATGGTTTCCGTCATCAGTACCGTTCCAGCATACCGACTGAATTCCGGCGGATTGATAACAGTTTATAAGCATTTTCACAGGCTGACCCAGATAAATAAAAATTGTCAATTGGACATGGCATGGATCAGACAGGGCATATTGTATGGTCGTAGACGGATTCGAGGGATTCGGAAAGTTTTATGCCAGATACACACAGGCTGCCAGGCCTGCCGCTTCCGAAACTGTGGTTTTTGCAGGATCCCCTTTTCCAATAGCAATTTCAGTGACGGCTGCGAATCCTTCCACCGCCGACAAAATTTCGAGTCGCAAATAGCGGACATTGGCAGGAGGAAATGTCGCCACTTTCATTTTGGCATCGCCGTTCCACGTTCCGGAAGCAATCTCAGCATATTCGGTGCCATTCAGACTGGCTTCAATTCGATAGGATTGAATACTCCCTTCTTTCCGAGGTGACACCATCGGCACATATTTGGGAACATAATAGAGAATATTAACGCCCTCGTAAACATGCCCGAGATCAATGGTCAGAGATTGAGGCAGATCATCTGCAAATTCCCAGACCGAATAATCAAATCGGTCATTTTTTCCGTCAATGGCATGGTTCGCATCGCCGCTGGTTGCCGATGCTGAAACCGGCAAAATAAACGTTTCAATTTGAGGATCCTGATCCGGCAATTCAGGACGAGTGAGATCCGGCGACCACAGCTGCCCGACCTCTTGGAGCCGTTCCACAATATTATCGTCAAGAAGGCCTTCATCATTGGGCGGGCAATTCAGAATAAATGTACACCATCGGGGTTCCAGATAATTGAGATTACTTTGAATCGATTTCGCGCTCATCAGGTTGGCTGTGGGAATCTTTGAATCCCAGAACCAGCTGTTTCCTCCTCCTGTATAAATAAGTTTGCTCAGTAATGCGGGCAGTGTATTGTCCGATGGACATGAGCCGCCTGCTTCATAATGGATCAAATCATTGTTGTATAAACACGGCAAATGTGTATTGTCGATCAACAGACAGTTTGGCTGCAGCGCTTTAACCAGTTCACGGATCCGCGGATAGGGGACTTCCACATGGCCCATTTTCCAGGACCATCCGTCGATAAACAGCATGGAAATATCCCCGTAATCGGACAGGATCTCTGTAAGCTGGCCCTCAATGATTTCCATATGCGCATCCGTAATGGGTCCGTTGCCAATGCCTTCGGTATTATCCCAGATGGAATAATACAGGCAGGGTTCCAGCCCATGGCTACGAAAAGCATTCACATATTCCTCAACCACATCGCCTTTGCCGTCTCTCCAGGGAATATTCGCCACATCAAATTCAGAATAATCACTGTCCCACAGACAAAAACCATCGTGATGCTTCGTGGTCAGAATTCCGAATTTCATTTTGGCAGAAACAGCGGCTTCCGCCCACTGACCGCAATCCAGACCGGCAGGACTAAATTTTATGATCTCCTAATTCGCCTCTCCCCAAACTCCGCCCGTAAATGTCCGGATTCCGAAATGGAGGAACATGCCAAATCTTAGGTCGGCGAACTCTCTCTGGAGCGTTTCGATGTTATTCTTCGCGCATGATGTGAAAACAAGAAATAACAGAGTAAAAATCCATTGTATTCTTAAAGAAGGATCACCATTTTTCATAGAGATATCCTTATATTTTTATTATTCGCAGAGATCACTCCAGCTGACGGTTGATGCAAGGATGCTTTGTTCTGTTCGGATGATTCTCTCTGCCAGGCGGATCTAAATCCTCAGAAGGATAATCAGATCATTGTAAAACCTTCATTTATTTTACCTGAATCATAATGGTATCCCCTTCCAGACCTTCAGCAGAAGCATTCAAGGTAATCCGTCCTGGCGTTTCTTCGGATTGAATGACTGCCAGGCATAATCCGTTAAATGCCTTTCGCTCCGCTGCCTGAAAAGAAACATGGTCCGTTTGTGATCCGTTATCAACTGCTCTTAAAAATCCATGCCCATGAATCTCAAAATGAACTTCATTATCCGCCAGCGGACAAAAATTGCTGTTCTTATCCAGAATTCGGACGGTCACAAATGAAAGGTCCCTCCCGTCTGCCAGAATCATTTTCCGATCCGCGCTGAGCTCTATTCTTGCCGGAGAACCAGCTGTTTTTATTTCACGGACGAGCGTCTCATGTTCCCCGGTTCGACCGACACCCCGAATGGTACCGGGTTGATATGCCAGACGCCATGTCATATACAGCCGGTCATCCGTTTTACTTTGTCTGCCCTGAGATTCTCCATTCAGAAAGAGCTCTATCTCATCACAATTGGTATAAGCCCAGACATCAACCGTATCTCCGGCTGCCCAGTTCCAGTGGGGAAAAATATGCAGGACCGGATGATCCGTCCATTCGCTCTGATAAAAATAGTAAGCATCTTTAGGAAAGCCAGCCAGATCAACCACGCCGAAATATGAACTTCGGGAAGGCCATCCATAGGGCGTTGGCTCTCCCAGATAATCAAAACCGGTCCACACGTAAATGCCTGACAGAAAATCATATTTACGAACGATTTCCCAGGTTGCTTCATGTGTCGACCCCCACGGCGTACGACAGTTATCATAGGACGAACAGGTATGATCCGGATTGCCCAGATCAAAGGGTTTGTCCCATCGCTCCGGCCAAACACGTATACTGTCCGAGGGCATATCATAATATCCTCGTGTGGCCAGAGCCGAATTGGTTTCTGTACCAATAAATTTTTGTCCCGGAAACATGTCCGGGAATGATCCAAATGTTTCATGATGGTAGTTAAAACCGATTAAATCCAGGGCGCCGGACTGAATCACATAATTATGCGGAATCGGATCATTCAATCCGGATGTAATCGGACGGGTGGGATCCATTTCCCGGACAATATTGGTCAGTTCTCTGGCCAAATTCACACCCGTACTGTCCCATTGTTCGAGAACTTCATTGCCGATGCTCCAGATGATCACGCATGCATGATTTCGGTCTCTGCGAATAAAATCTTTTAAATCCCGTTCATGCCATTCATCCCAGACCATCGCATAATCATAAGGATTTTTATTTTTCTTCCACATGTCGAACACTTCATCCATGACCAGAATACCCATTCGGTCACAAAGGTCGAGAAGTTCAGGAGCCGGTGGATTGTGAGACGTACGAAGACTGTTCACACCCATTGCTTTCATAATCTCCAACTGACGTTCAAGCGCCCGGGTGTTCACAGCCGCACCGAGGCATCCCAAATCATGATGATTGCACACACCTTTGATTTTAACAGGACGGCCATTGAGGAAAAATCCATTTTGCGCGTCAAATCGAAAAGTCCGGATCCCAAATGAGGTAACATAATGATCACAAACCCGGCCATTATATTCAATGTCGGTCAACGCCTGGTATAAACAGGGATCCTCAAGGCTCCAGAGTCTTGGATGAGAAATGGACATATCATCTGTAATGCTCAGGATAGTACGGGCCGGAATCAGTGTGTCTCTGACGAACATGGCCACCACATTTTCAGAGGTATTTCTAATGCTTGTTTTTAAAAGGATCCATTGATCTGAATCGGTCTCATTTTTTACCCGGGTGTGAACTTTCACTTCTGCGCCATTTTCTTGAACCACCGGGGTCGTGATATAAGTGCCCCAATGATCCACATGAACCGGATCAGTAATCACCAGTCTGACATTCCGGTAAATTCCGGATCCAGAATACCAACGGGAATTGGGCTGCTTGGAATTGTCCACTCGGACGGCAAGTATATTCTTTGCCTCACCATATTTCAGATACGGGCTCAGTTTATATCTGAAAGAAATATACCCATTGGGACGTTTTCCCAGCAATTGTCCGTTAATCCAGACTTCACTGTTCCTGTAAATACCATCAAATTCAATAAATACGCATTTCCCCTGAACGGATTCTGGAAGCTGAAAGGATTTACGATACCAGCCGAACCCTCCGGGCAGTGCGCCTCCACCCGGCGTGGCCGGATGATCCGGACTGAATTCACCCTCAATACTCCAGTCATGAGGTAAATCCAACTGCCGCCAGTCAGAATCATCAAAAGCGGAGTCTGCTGCGGCCACATCGCCCAGCCAGAATCTCCAATCCTGATTAAAGTCTTTAATTTGCCGAATTTTATTTCGGGGCGGACTGCACTGAACGATTCCGATGAGAAGACTTACAGTCACAATACGAAAGTTACGGTTTTTCATGATCCTTGTCTCTTTTTTTTTGAATGATTCTCATGAAAGATAGCGGCGCAATCATGATGCATCATGTTTTAAATATGTGACAGGATTGATTGAATGCATGAAAGAAAACTGCTCTTGTTAAATACAACCATTCACCATATTATGCTCAATTATAAGAAAGCCCTTGAATCATCAAGAGCCTTCTTAAATTGAATAGT
>Ga0272442_10006304_pt1 | contig 15628 bp, 8 predicted proteins | sample SSMForm2O_FD_200262 | JGI IMG/M metagenome (GOLD analysis project Ga0272442, IMG submission 200262) | Marine sediment archaeal communities from Little Sippewissett salt marsh, Falmouth, MA, United States - SSM-Form-2O | ecosystem: Environmental > Aquatic > Marine > Wetlands > Sediment ...
CCGTCGCGGTCCGTGTCGAGCCCCTGGGGATCCGCGAGATCGGCGGGTTTCTCAGGCTTGCGGAACGACCTGCCGGCGAAGATCTCCGCCGGGCCGACGCGGTCCAGCGGCGTGCGCCAGATCGTGTTGCAGGCGCCTTTCTTCCTGACCGAGAACCCGGACACGTAGGCGTACTTCCCGTCGGGAGACACCGCCACGTGCCCCGAACCGCGATGGTCGAGACCGGCGATCCGGCGGGCTTTGTAGTCCGCCGGGACCGATCCGTCCCGACCGACCGTCAACAGGATGCGCCCCGAACCGATGTCGGAGTGCTTGACCCTGCCGTTGGCGTCGTTGAGAACCAGAAAGCTGCCGTCGGGCGCTACGGCCGGGAAACAGTCGTAGTCCACCGAAAACGCCGGGTAGGTGCTGCGCGAGAGCGCGTGATGCACGATGGGCATCTCGCCGATGCCCTCTGCCGACATCCACGGCCAGCCCTTGCGTTTCGGGGCGGGAAGTGCGGGCGAGGCCGGTATCACCTGGCGGAGGTACTTGCCCTCGGGGTCGTAGGCGCAGACCACCGTGGAAAAGGCGTGAGCGGTCAGGTTGCTGCCGAAGGCGATGTAGAGAGTGCCGTCGGCACCGCAGGCAATGCCCTGGGGGTTGTCGACGTTCTGACCGGACCAGCCGATGATCCGGTGCAGTCGCGGCCTGAGGCCCAGCGAGACGCGGACCTTCACTCCCGTCACGGGCTTGCCCGCGTCGTCCTTGCCGTCCCAGACGAGTTCCTGTGAGAGTCCCTTCCTGAAGGGCTCCGGCGAGTTCGCGCCCAGCACTCCCGCCGCCAGGTGGCGCAGGATTCTGCCGCCCGCGTCGAGGATCGCGACTTCGACGTCGGTCGACGCCTTGACGGAGAAGGAAATCTTCACCTTCCCGTTACTGCGGACCGCTTCGGGCTTTCGGGCAAAGCCGGCGCGGGGCGAAGCCCCGCCCGTTGCAGAAGAGGCTCTGGCTGTTCCTGTGCTGGCGCAGGGGACGGCGAGGGCGGCCAGGACGATCAGAGAAGCGTATCCAAGCACGAGCTTTCCTCCTATCAGGGTAGAAGCAGCCTGGTCGGAATCCGCGTCTTGGTTACCGGCATTCCGGGATCGATGCGACGCTGGGCCAACCGCGTGATACAGACCTCGGCCATCTCCCGGACGCTCCAGACAACGGCGGGCTGGGGCGGCTGGGTGACGAAGCGCTGCAGGTAATCGTCTTCGTACTGTTCGAGAGTGCTCCAGCCGACCATTTCCAGGTCCCGGCCGAGCCGCAGTCCGAGATCGTCTGCGGCCCCTATCAGGGAGTGACCCAGCCCCTGCCACAGGACGATCACTGCCGTAGGGCGATCCGGGGACTCCAGCAATCCACGAACGGCGGCCCTGGCGTTATCGGTGCCGCCCTCGGAGACCTCGATGAGGTGTTCGTCCGCAAGGCGAAGGCCGGCGCGGGCCAGGCCGCCGAGCGCGCCGCTGAGGCGTTCGAGGACCATCTGGCTGCGATCTCCGGAGAGTCGCAGGCCCAGCCAGGCGATGCGCCGGTGGCCGCGTTCGGCCAGATACGAGGCGGCCTGCAGGCCCCCGGTGAATCCGTCCTGGAGGATGCCGTCGAAGCCGGCATCCTCCAGCCAGGCGTCGGCGATCACCGCTGGAATGCCGGCTTCGCGAATCGCCCCGAGCAGGTCGGGTTCGATGCTGTCGACTATCGCCCCTCCGGCCCGGGCGGCGCGCAGGTGTTCGACGACTTCACCGGGCGTGCGTCTCTGACAGCCCACGCCGAGAAGGGACCACTGCCTGGCGCCCGCTGCGCGCTGCAGCTCGGCCAGCATGGTCTGGAAGAAGCTGTTCTTGATTGGAGCCCGCAGCGAGGGATCCGAGACCACGAATGCCAGCGGGCAGCCGCGGTCGGGTTCGTTGGCGCGGGCCAGGACCCGGTAGCCACGCCGATCCTCGGCAGCGACCAGCGCGTTGGATTCGAGGATCTTAAGGGCTCGCCTCACAGTGCGGCTGCCCATTCCGAAATCCTTGGCCAGCGTGCGTTCGCTGGGCAGGAAATGGCCGGGCGCGAAATTGCCGTCTGCAATCTTCAATTGCAGTAAGTCAGCCAATTCTTGTGCTTTACGCGTCCCAACCTTAACTGCGCCTGCTGTCATGCTGCATCCCCTCCTGCAGTCCGTCTGCTTTATGTACCCCGCGTTCACAGTTTTGTCAGGGGAATTTGCCGGCAGTCGCTACCACAAAATGTAGGGTGCAGAGCGGGCAAGGGGGCCCTTGGTTGTGTCGGGAGGATGGTAGCCTACCGTGTGGGGCTTCTTTTCGGCGGCGTCGAGCCCTTCAGGGAGAGCAGCCCCTTCTTTGAGGGGCCTGCTAGGATGACATTCGGGTGGCCATACGTTCCGCGGCCCGGAGCAGGCAGGCCACGATCTTCTTGCCGTTGCGCTGGAAGTGGGCGCCGGGGACTACCGTGTGCAGTTCGCCCACGGGGTGTCCGCCGGAGTCGAGCACGGCCAGCGCTGCGCGCCTGGGTCCCCCGCGTGCCGGGCGGTGGGGCATGGGCTCGATTTGTACGCCGGCCTTGCGGTAGGCTGCCGCGCGCCGCTTGAACGTCGCGATGGAACCTATCCTGCTGCCTGCCGAGCGCACAAATATGTTGAATTCGTTTCCTGCCAGGTGCGCGGCGACCACGATGGTGGGTCCCTCGTCCTCGCAGGGCCGGAAGGCGTAGCCGTACTGCGCCAGCTTGAAGCTGTCGGCCACCTCGACCTTTTCTGCCATCACCAGCCGGTCCCCGTAGAAACGGGCGAATCCGATCGACTCGCCGGTTTCGTGCGAGTAGGCGCGCATGGCCTCGAGGGCCAACTCCTCGAGGCTGCCGCCCGAGCCCAGTGTGCGCCCCAGCGATTCGAGCGCGGGGCCGCTGGCGTATAGCCCGGCGCCTGTCTTGACCACGAACTCGTCGGCGAGCAGCGACTTGAGCAGGCGGGACAGGGTGGGGGCGGGCAGATCGTTGAGCTCCCGGCCCAGATCGGTGAAGGACACGCCGGCATCACCGGCCGATGCCAGGATCTTCAGTGCCTTGAGCCCCCTGCTCAGGGCGGGAATGGTGCGGGCGGTCTTACGGGCGGGTGTCCTGCTGTGCGCCACCGGTCACCTCCTGTGTAATGCGAACGTAAGTGCAATCATAGCTATGTAACCGGCGGTGGTCAAGGAACCGCGCCGGTGCTGGCGCGGAGCGGCCCGGTGTCGGTTGACACCGGAGCCCCGGAGCAGGATAATCCCGCCGAATGGAGGGACGGAGATGTTGCAGCGAGCTATGATCTCAACCGCCGTTCTGGTAGCGGTAGCGGGCCTGTTCGGATGCAGAGAGAAGGCCGATCCGGACAAGCCGGCCACCAAGGAGAAGCAGGCGGAGAAGGCCCCCGCTTGGGAGTCGATCGAGGACGGAACGCCCACGGGTGCCGGGCGTACCCGTTTGGAGAGGATCGGCGTGCACTGCCGCCAACTGGAGGTGCTGGGCAAACGCAAGCCGTTGCCCTACAACTCTATCGAGTCGTTGGGTTGGAAGGTCTCAAGGCAGGCCGGCGAGCTGGTTGCCGCCTACGAGTTCGCCCGGCGCGAGAAGGTCAGCGGGGAAGAGTCCGATGCGGCCAAGCTCAAGGCAATGGAGATGCCCGAGGGGAGTTGGGCGAAGTGGCCCGAGGGTATAAGGGATCTCGACCGCTTGGCCATCAACGCCAAGGCCCTGGCTTTGGCGGCCGGAGAACTTAACCTCGAAGAGGTCAGGACTCGCCTGGACAGCCTCAAGAAGGCTGCCGGGCGCTGCCTGCCCCGGCCGGGCGCAGCCGCGGCGGGCGCAGGTACTCCCCAGAAGTAGGCAGTTCCCGGGGCAAGAACATCTCATGAGAAGCGGATCAGTTCGCGGCTGGCGGATCGCCGTTCCGGCGCTGGCGGTCGTTGGCGGATTGGCCGTCCTCTGGGGCTGCACGGCCGGTGAGGACCGGGGCGGCGATCCCCGGCCGAGGAACGTCAGGGGATATGCCGGGTCGCTGCAGCTCGAACTCCGCGAGACCGCCGGTCTGGAACGCAGGGCGGAGTTCGTGCGAGCAGGGCTGCCGTTTCCCAGGATGGCGCTGGCTCGCGCCTCCAACCTGCGGGCGGTGCTTTCCGACGGTCGTGAGATCGACAGCCAGCGCAGGGTTCTGTCGCGCTGGCCCGACGGGTCGGTGCGTTGGATCGAACTTGGCTTCGAACCCAGCGTGGCAGCCAGCGCCGTGGGACGTTACCGCCTGGAGTTCGGTCCCCGGATCAGGGCCGGCAGGGTGCTCAAGCCCCTGCGGGCCTCGCAGGGTGGCGGGTTCATACGGATCGACACCGGCCGGCTCAAGCTGGAGGTGATCCGGAAGAACGGGCGGGTCCACGCCTGGTTCGATCGCAACGCGGACGGCAAGTACGCGCCGGACGAACTGGCACTGGCGGGCTCGGGCATCGGGAGCTTCGTGCGCTTGCGCGCCGTGAAGAAGGGCGCTCTGTCGGGCAGCTTCGCGGGCGAAGCCGCCGCCGAACTGGAGGAGTCCGGGCCGCTGCGCGCCTCGGTCGTCTGGCGCGGGTGGCACCTTTCGCCGGCGGGCAGGAAGACCTGTCCCTACGTGATGCGCATGTTCGCCTATCGCGGAAACGGGCGTTTGCGCCTGAGGCACACTCTGGTTTTGAGCGAACCGGCAACCGAATCCGCGATCGAAGAAGCAGGTCTGGCCGTCGACATGACCCCGGGGCGGCAGCTTCCCAGGGAATTGCGGCTGCTCCGGGAGATCGCGGCGCCCAAGCGCTATCCGGATCTCGCAGGATTCAAGACCGGTTTTCGCATGCTCCAAGGCAACAGACCGCTGGCTGCCTGGAAGACGCCCGGGGCCATCGAGGCGCTGACCGAGAGGTTCCGGCTGCTGGCGGTTGTGCCTCGCCCGGAGACCTCGGCTCCCTGCGAGATGCGGGTCGAACCCCGGGAACGCCGGCTGGTGGCCGCCTTCTGGCCGAAGTGGGGCGGGGCTCACTTCGACAGGCGTTCGCCTGACGTTCGCGGAGAGCCGGGCTTCGAGGAGTTCAGCAGGACCGAGAGCTACGAACGCTTCTGGCGGAAGCCTTCGGCCGCGCAGGGCGCCGGCGCGGCGCGCACGCACGAGCTGTTGCTCGAGTTCCTCGCGCCCGGCGCTCCCGGGAATGCAGCGGCGGACCTTGCGCTTCGGGCGCGGCAGCCGCTGTTGGCCTGGCCGGGCAGGACGTGGTTCAACGGGTCGGGAGTTTTCGGCTCGGTGTCCGCGCGCGGAGGCGAGGGTGGCGGCAAGCGCGGCGAACTGGAGCGCGGGGAAGCCCGCCTGAGTTCCTGGCTGCGCGATCACCAGTGCCGGCGCTTCGGCTGGATGGGGATCTGGGACTACGGAGACTACCAGACGGTCTACCGGCGCAGGGAGGATCTGGATGTCGGCGAGCGCTGGTGGAACTGGCACGGGCAGTGGGGCTGGATGCAGGGCCGCGACGACCTGGCCTCGGCCCTGCTGGTCCCGTGGGTCGCCGCGGGAAGACCGGGGGACTGGGAGCGCTTCCGGGCTGCTGCCGCGCACAATCTCGACGTCGACACGGTGCATGCCACCGGACGGGAGGCCGGCATGGTCGGGGCAACCCACGGTCCGGGGGTCACGCACTGGTCGACGCCGGCCGCGCTGGGGTGGACCTATCCGGCCAGTTGGCTCGACCTCCACTATCTCGGCGGCGAGCGCCGGGGCCTCAGCGTGCTGGAGATCCTGCTGGGCTCGATCGGCGGTCGCAACACGTCAGACTTCGGCAACAGGCAGCGCGGCTGGAACCGCGACCAGGCCGGTTATCTTCGGGTGAGGCTCGCGGCCCACGAGGCCTTCGGCCGGGAGCACGCCGCGGCGGCGGCTCGCGCCCTGGAACATTTCGCGAGGATCCCCGCCAGGGAGCTGGGTCGCAGCGGCTGGGCGCGAGAACTGGTCCCGGCATTGATTCGGTACCATCGCCTGACCGGGAACCCGCTGGCCGCCCGGCTGATCGATCGCGGTACGCAGGCCTACCTGGCCAAGCGCGGACCGGCGGCCCGCGGCGACGTTGTCGACCGCAATTGCTACGACGCCTGCGCCTACGCCTGGAGACTGACCGGGGACCGCTGGTTCCTGGAGCGCGGTCGCGAACTGGCGTTGGATTCCGCCGCCGGTACCGCCGGGAGCGTCGAGGTCGAGTCGGAATCCGCACCGCCGGCCGACCTGGCCGAAGACGCTCGCACCATTCTGGAAGTGGGCACGCTCCCGTACCTGGAAGCCGCCATCGCGGAAGCCGAGAACGCCGACTGAACCGGTTGTCACCTGGCCGCCAGCAGGCCGTTGAAGAACGGCCTGCCAGCGCTAGCGCGGAACCATCGTGATCCTGGGCCCGTTGCCGCCCTGGACCTGGAAGCGGAATTCTATTCGCTTCGGGCGCCGAGTTCCAGAATTACATTTTCTTTTGCAGGCTCCTGCGGGCCGGGTATGCTGAGCGCGTGAGCCAGCCTCTGAAGATCGACGGTTCGATGGGCGAGGGCGGCGGCCAGGTTCTGCGCGCCGCGCTGAGCCTGGCCGTGATTACCGGCCGTGCCTTTCGCATGGAGCGGATCCGTGCCGGGCGCAGTCGGCCGGGGCTTGCGGCGCAGCACCTGGCCTGCGTGCGCGCGGCGGCGGAGATTTCGGGCGGTCGGGTTTCCGGCGACCGTGCGGGCAGCCAGGAGCTCTCCTTCCGGCCGGGGAAGGTCAGGCCCGGGGATTTCCGGTTCCGGGTGAGAACCGCGGGATCGGCCGCGCTGGTGGCCCAGACCGTGGCGCTGCCGCTGGCACTCGCCGAAGGCGACAGCAGCGTGAGCATTGCCGGTGGGACGCACGTGGCCTGGAGCCCTTCGGCGGGCTATCTCGCCGGAGTCTGGTGCCGGGCGATCGGAGCGGTGGGGTTGCACGTTGTCGCGCGCACGGAACGCGCCGGCTATTACCCCAGAGGGGGAGGGGAGCTGTCCCTTGCCGTGCGTCACAGCCTGCACCCGGTGATGCCGCTGGACGCCGTGGTCCGGGGTGCGCTGCGCGGGGTGCGTGCGGCGCTGACCGTGTCGCGCCTGCCGGAAAAGACCGCCCGGGCCTGCCGGGATAGCGCCGACGCCCTGCTGAAGGAGAGCGGGCTCTTCGCGGACTGGAGTTCCGAGCGTCTGCCCGCCAGCTCGCCCGGCATCGCCCTGGAAATCTTCGCCGACTTCGGCGTGATCTCGGTCGGCTTCGCCGCCCTGGGCGAGCGCGGCAAGCCGGCGGGGAGACTTGCCGAGGGGGCCGCCGGCGCCCTGAATTCGTTCCTGGGGTCCGGTGCGGCGGTGGACATGCACCTTGCCGACCAGCTGGTGGTGCCCCTGGCGCTGGCCCCGGGGATTTCCCGCATCAGTACCGAGCGCGTAACCGGTCACCTGCTGACCGTGGCCGAGGTTACGCGGCTGTTCCTGCCCGAAGCGGAGATCTCGATAGAAGGTGCGCGGGGCGAGCCCGGAATAGTCCAGGTGCGGGGCCGGGGCGCCCGGTAGCCTGCATATTCGGTGTTGAAAGGAACGCCCCCGCGGGATTACCGCGGGGGCGGCGCTATTGTGCCTTTGACGCGGTTCAGGATCCGATGGCGGCGGTGAAGACCTCCAGCACGCCGACCACGTCGCCCATGGAGTCCTTTATGGGCGCGTAGACCTGCACCTCGGCGTGGCCCTTCAGACCCCGCGTGGGAACGCTGATGCCGCGGGTGTGCAGCACGTGCATGTGCGCCTGGTGGTCGGTGTCCACCTTGATGACCCGGCTCTTGCCCTTGAGGAATACGGCCGCGAGTTCGGGGGTCATCACCGGGGGGCGGTAGCCGCTGCCCGCTGGTTTGTCGCAGGACAGGGGGTCGCCGTAGGCGCCGATCAACAGCGGTTCGCCGCTGTCGGGGTAGTCGGCCCGGCGGCGCCAGATTACCGTCGAGCAGGGCACGCGGCAGAGCCGCTCCAGGCGCATCAGCGTCTTCTTGATCGGCACGGTGGCCACCTCGTTGAAGTCCATTTCGTCGCCGCACATGAACTCACGGGCGTAGGGCATCCAGGCTTCCTTGACCAGTTCGCCGTCGACGAAGACCTCCCCGATTCGGGCGGTTTCCGCCAGCTCGGCGGCGATCTCGTCGACGGTCATGCTTTTCTGGGTCTTCTTCTTGGCAGCCACCATTCACCTCCCGGATGCGAGCTTGACGGCCTGGGAGCGCAGAGCGCGGAACGTCGCCGTCGAGATGTCGCGCCAGCCGGTAACCGCGGCTTCTTCGGAACCCCAGTCGCCGGTCTTCTTGCCGCGGGTCGTGAACCAGTGCGCGGGTTTCATGCCCATCATCCGGCACGCGGCGGTCTTGACCCTGCCGCGGCCGCGCTTGCGGGATGCCGTCTCGAGCAGGTCGATCCACTGCATCTGGTTGCGCAACACCTTCGCGCGGATCGAGGGATAGGAGTCCTCGGTGCCGAATTCCGCGCCGGGGTAGAAGAAGGTGCCGCCGCCGTCGCCCGGCACGTTGTGCCAGGGGTCGGCGCCCCAGTCGATCGAGATCCAGCGGGGCATGAAGCCCTGCAGGTCGCGCATCCACATCAGCGTGGGGGTGTAGGCCGGCGCGCGCAGCGAGTCGGCGATCCCCCCGCTGTTGGTGCAGGCCCAGAATTGCTGCCCCTGCCTGACCAGTTCGGCCTGGCGCCCGGGGTGCTCGCCGGTCCCGCCGGTGTTGGCGATGTAGACGTCGACAAACTCGGACATGTCCGAGTATATGTCGTCCTCGTAGCTCCAGGTCGACCCCAGGGTGTAGTCGAAGGTGACCGGCCGGGTGCTCTTGCGGTCGTAGGTGCCTTCCCACAGCTTGCGGAAGTAGCGTTGGATGTTGTTGTCGTGCAGGAACCGGCACTCTTCGCAGTCCCAGGGGAAGTAGCGGTAGCGCTGCTTGTGGTTCAGGAAGATGTCGAAGCGCGTCCCGGTCCACTTCTTCTTCCTGAAGTGCTCGACGATCTGGCTGCCGACTGCGCGCCACTCGGCTTCGTAGCCGGGCTGACCGAACTTCACGAAGTCGGCCGGCCAGTTGAGGTTGAAGGGCATGAAGAAGCGCTTGACCGGCACCGCTCCGCGCCGCGTGCCGCGAAACGCGCTGCCGTCGAAGTAGCCGCCGAAGTGCCGATCCCACTCCTTCCAGCTGGCCACGCGCTTGCGCGGGCCCTCGCCGGTCAGCGGCGGGGCGAAGCCCTCGTGCACGTGGCCGGAGTGGCCGTAGGGCATGTAGTGGATGAAGCCGCGGTGGTCGTGGGCCGCGCGCCAGACGCCGCGCTCTATGCTGAGGTACTTGCGGCTGGTCATGTGCCGCGGGTTGGCGTTGACGTCCTTCCAGCCGCGGCTGACGCCGTCGGCGTAGTTGTTGAAACTCATGTCCAGCGTCGCGTGGGCCGTGATGCGCGCGGAGCTGACCGTCACCTCCAGCGGCACCGCCACGCTCTCGCGGCCGGCCCTTATCTTCAAGCTGCCGGAGTAGCTGCCGGGCTTCGCGTCGGGCGGCACGAAGAGGTCGATCCAGAAGCCGGCGAAGAGCGGGTTCTTGAGCCCGGCGTTCTTGCGGAACGCGGAGGTCGAGCCGCCAACGACCTCCTGGGGAACCAGCGCGTCGGGGTACCACTTGTCCTTGATGCGGTGATACCACTCGACGTAGACGTCGAAGTCGCGCTTGCCCAGGCTGGTGCGGCCCGGCCCGGAGAGTTTCCCCGGGGTCACCGAGACGCCCGTGTTCTTCTTCAGGGGGCCGACCAGTAACTGAAAGCTGGCGGCCATGTTCCGGCCGGTGGCCAGGCGTACCGGCGGCGCCTCCGGCGCCTGGTCCTCGCCGTCCATGGCCTCGCCTTCGAAGGGGTCCAGTCGTACCCAGTCGTCGCACCACAACACAGTAAGGCTCATGGAGGGGCTCCTTCCATCCAGGCGAACGCGCGTAGGGCGGCATTCTGTCACGAGCGGGAAACGCTTTCAAGCGAAGCGGCCGGGTCCTCGAGTGGGTGAGGCATCACGACTTGCGTCAGTGCCTTAGGTTCTCTCAGCGTCTCCATGTTCACTGCAGGTGTTGGGCGGAACGCGGATTTCCAGCTTTTTCCCGAAACCAAGTGACTACTTCTGTCGTCTAACATTGATGACAGGAGTAGTCAGGTGCGCCGCCGCATTCAGGCTGGGTGGCGCCGGAGGGAGGTTAGTGTGGTCACCGACGGGAAGATGGGAAGCCTCACCGGGTTCCAGCTGCAGGTGATGGAGCAGGTTTGGGCCGCGGGCAAAGCGGGCAAGTCCGTGGCGGAGATATGGCAGGGCCTGCGCGAGGAGCGCGACCTGGCCCGGACCACGGTGCTGACCATGGTCCGGCGCCTCGAGAAGCGCGGCTGGCTGCGCCGCCGGGGCCGGCCGCCGAAGACCCGCTACGTCGCCGCGCGCTCTCGCGAGGAGACCGTGGGCAGAGTGGCCTCCGGGTTCGTCGACGAGTTCTTCGGGGGGTCGGCCTCCAAACTCGTCATGTCCCTGCTGGGTTCCGGCCGGCTCGATGCCCGGCAGGTCGAGCGCCTGAAATCGGCGCTGGATCAGTACGAGCAGGAGGAGCGGGGCCGATGAGCGCGACACTATCAGGCGTGGTGGGGCTCTTCACGTTGAACCTTGCGGTTCAGGCCACCGTGGCGGCCGCCCTGGGCTGGCTGCTGGTGAAGACGGTGCTGCGCGCCCGGCCGGCACCGGCGCGCTACGGCGTGCTGCTCACAGCGCTGGTCTTCGTCCTGGCCTCGCCGGCGACTGCCTGGCTGGCCGGGAAGGCGGGCCTGGGCTACATAAGGCTGGGTTCCGAATCGGCGGCCGGTGCGGGGGCGGGAGTCCCGGCCTTGCCGCCACCGGTTTTTGAACCGAAAGACGCTGCGGAAGTCGTTCCGGACCGGCCGCTGCCCGCACCGGCACTTTCCGCTGATACGGTGCCGGATGGAATCGACGTACATCCATTGCCGGCGGCGGCCGTCGCGGCGGCGCCGGTAGTGCCTGGTGCCAATGGACAGGAGATCCGCGAGCCCGGCTGGGGCGCGCTGGCGGCGGGGCTGCTGCTGGCGATATGGGCTGCCGGGTTCCTCGTTGGATTGGCGGCGATGGTCCGCGGCCGGGTGGTCGTGGCCAGGCTTCTGGGCTCGCTGCGGCCTGCGCGTGGCACGCGGCTGGCCGCTGCGGTTACGGGCGCGGCGCGACTCCTGGGTCTCAGGCGCCCGCCGGAGCTGGGCGTTACCGAACTGGTGCCCACGCCGCTTTCGCTGGGTATCGTTCGTCCCAGGATCGTGTTTCCCGAGGCGATGGAGAATTCCCTCGCAGAGGACGAGATGCAGGGCATCATCCTGCACGAGACCGCGCACATCGCCCACCGCGACCACGCCGTGGGACTCCTGCAGCGGATGGCGGGGGCGTTCTTCTGGTGGAACCCGGTTGTGCGGCTGCTGAACCGGGCGCTTGGCGAGGCGCGCGAGGAGATCTGCGACAATTACGTCGTTAGGGCCCAGGGCGGTGGCGAGCGCTTCGCGCGCTGCCTGGTGGCGGTGGCCGAGCGGACCACCGCCTTCCACCGCCTGCCGGTGGCCGTGGGCCTGGTGCACCCCCGCAGCGGCTTCGAGCGGCGCGTAAGATCGCTGCTCAGGAAGGACCGCAACACCATGACCAGGATGAACCTGGCGGCAGTGGCACTCTCGGCGCTCTTCGCGCTCGGGCTCGGCGCGGCGGTGCTGGGGTGCGGGGTGAGCGAGAAGAAGACAGACCTGTCTTCACTGATCAGTAGCCTGGATGCGGAACGGGTACCTCCTGAGGTGATCCGAGACCTGGTTCACTGTGCCGGGCGCGAAGGAGACTCGGCGCTTGAGCAGTACGCTCAGCGCAAGAAGCCTCTGTGCGTGTGGCTGCCCGACATGAGGCTGCTTGTCGAAGCCGAGAAACTGAAGGGCGGATTCTGCATACAGGTTGTTACCGGAATGGCTCCCGCCGAGATTGGATATGTCTCAGCCCAGATGTGTCCTGAAGGCGTGGAGATCACTTCCCTCGAGAAGCGCGAAGGTGACGTCTTTCTGGTAGGGGCTCTCTTTGTCGGCGGTAACGTTGATGCCGGAGAGGCGCGCCGCGGCAGTCCTTTCAGCGTGGAGATGACCCTTGAAGACATGCGCGACGCAGGAAGATTGCGCAAGGTTCTTCTCAGTGGTGGTTCGGGCCGTTCGGCCTGGGGGCCCGCGGTAGGGGGGCTGCGCTGTCGGGTCAGAAGTGTTGCGCTGATCCCTGAAGCGAATGCGCCTGAAGTCGGCAGGGCAGAGGTGAAACTCGAGATACGCAACACTTCCAGCACGTCCCGGAAGATCAGGATCCTGGCATCCCTGAGCGGCGAGCCGCTGCTGGGCTTGATGATCAAGAAGGGTTCCGAATGGCGATTCGCCGACGGGAGCCTCATTGTCCGTGGGGATGAGCCCGAGTTTCGCGAACTCGCGGCGGGAGCAACGACGATCGTGGGTTACTCCGTGGGGCTTTCCGCGAGTGAAGTCCGGAGCATGCGCGGCGGCGCGGGGATGAAGGGCGTCGTCGTCGCTTACGGCAAGGGGCCAAAGGACCCGGCATCGCTTTTGTCCGGTGTGTTGGTGCTCGAGGGGCCGCAGTCGACGCGGGTTAACCGCGCGGTGCAAGTCAAGGAGAAACGCACGTATGCCGGGAACGAGTATCCTGCCCATTCGTTGTGTGTCTCGAATGACGGCAAGTATGTTGCCGCGGGTACCGGCAACAGCGCGGGTTCGGTGGGGGCCAGGGGCAGTGTCGTCGTCTGGGACGCAGGTCACGGGGGAGTCCATGCCAGGATCAGGGGGTTCGGCGGCAACGTCGAGGCGCTGGGGTTCTGCGACAAGGGCAGGGCGCTTTGGGGTGGCAGGTACAAGGCTGTCCTCTGGGACTTGCGGCGAAAGGCGGCTCGGCTGACCTTGAGGGCGCCGGCGATCGATGTGCCGATGCAGAAATCTACGACCGCAGTATCTGCAGATGGTGCAAGGTTCGTCACGTTCTGTGACAAGGGTTTCCAGGTCAGGGATTCCCGCACCGGTCGGGTGATCAAGACCATCCCCTTGCGCCGGGTCAGGCGCAGGGACAGGTACGGCAACACCTACGTGGACTATCCGGTTGCGCAGATCGGCCCCGGCGGCAAGCTTCTCTACCATGCTACCACTGCTGGAAAGATCACAAGTGCCAGCATCGATGGTTCCAAGACCAGGACAATCGTCTATGGCCCTGTGGAGAGGCGATACCATTGCAGAACGCGGTACCTGCGTATCTCCGCTGACGGAAGCGTGCTCCTGGTGAAAAACGAGGGAGACAATGACATCAAGGTAGTTGATATACGCAGCGGACGTGTGGTCTGCGCCTTGGGCGGAACCCAGAATGCGTTTGCTGCGCGGTTTTCGCCGGGTTCGGGCATGATCGCGACGGCTGACTACCTTGAAGGACTGCGGTTTTGGAACGCGCAGAACGGCAGGCAGGTCGGCAGATGGAAACCGGCTGGTGGTCGAGTTTCCGTCAACGCGCTGGCCTTCTTCCCGGACGGCCGGCGAGTCGTGGTGGCGCTTTCCGACCGGACAGTGCGCCTGCTGGCCGTCGAGTACCGAAGGGCTGCGCCAAAGGAGATTGCGCCGCTGCCGGGCTCAGGCACCAGGAGCAGGATAGGCTCGTTCTTGCAGACTGGAATGACGGTTGCCGACGCCGAGAAGCTGTTGGAGCGCTGCGGCGCCAGGGACATCTCAAGTTCTGTCAGCGCCAAGGGTCCTGAACCGCCTGACTCGCGGAGGTGGTTCGAACTGCTGGACGGGACCGTGGTGGCGCTACGCTTGGTGAGTCGCCAGGGACGAGCGGTGGTGGCGAGCATTGACCGGGGGCCCGCCGGGGCAGGATGCTGCAAGGTGACATGGAAGCCAACCACGGTCAAGCGTTTCGACCTCGGGCCATACGCTGGGATCTCGCGAAGCCCCGCGAACGGTCTGCATGTGGAACTTGTTGCCGAGCGGCACACGGTGGAGTCCGGAGAGGCTGTGGATGTCGTCTTCAGGATGAAGAACGTCGGACGTGCGCGTTTGGTTCTCAAGCGCGATTCGGTGAGCTTCGGATGCATGGCCCTGAGGATGGGCGGATACGGTGGGTATGAGCCAGAGAATGCAAGCGGTTCGTGGTCCTTGCTGTCAGAGGATGCCGTCCTGAAGGCCGGAAAAGAGCGCCGAATCGCAGTGCGCTTTTCCTCCTGGCGTTCGAAGGCGCGGGACGATGCGGGGCCCCTGCCACCCGGCAAGTACGCGGTCACAGCAGTGGTTGCTCTCGGGAAGATGGCCGTGGCTGCTACCCCCGTCAGCATAGAGGTGGTCAAGAAGAAGACCGGTGGACCAAGTCCGAACAGCGTACGGCGAATTCCCGCCGCCAACGTGCGTTTCCACCCCGTCAAGTCGGACAACCAGAAGCACAGCGGGCTCTTCGCCCTCGGTCGCCAGGACGAGAACTTCAAGCGCGCCGCGGAGCTGGGCAAGGCACCGGACGCCAAGCTGTCCGCGCCCGCACAGCTCTTCGCAATAGCCGCAAGCAATGACGGCTACCGGCCGGTCGAGGGCCTTCCGGTGACTCTCGTCGGCAAACTCCCCGGAAGCGGTACAGCCAACCGGAAGGCCATATCGCACAGCGGCGATCACTTTGTGTTTCAGTCCGGGACTCTCGGCAAGGCGATCGAGATCGTGGCGAGAGAGGTGCGTTCGTCAGGTCCCACTCCGCCGGCCCTGCGGGAGAAGGACTGTTACGTGGTTGTGGAATTGCCTCCCCTGAGTGTCGGCGTGCACAAGGCAACGATCCGTTTCGAGGGCTACCGCAGCTACAGTGACGGCAGGGGAACGGTTCGGGACAGGTCGATGCCGACGCTGGCCTCCATGACCTGCGAGTTCGAGGTCCTGCCCGCTTCGACAGTGCATGTCGGCATGAAGTTCGAGGCCGCCGCGGCGATGCTCAAGCGGCACGGCGCGCGCGAGGTCGACATGGACGTGGCGCCGCCCGAATCCCCGCGCGGGGGCCACAAGGAGGTCAGGAGCTACCAGCTTGCGGGGAAGCGGGCCCTGGTGGTCGTCGCCGGCACAAGGTCGGGAGGGGGCCGCTTCGTCGAAGAACTCAGCGTCTGCGACAACCCGGACAAGCCCAAGGCCCTGCGCAAGTGGAAACGGGTGCGGACGTGCGACGTCGCCGGGCGCCCTGCCGACCCCGGCGATGCCCGGGCCAGGGCGGTGCGCGCCAGGGCGGCCGGGATGATGAAGCAGTTGGAGAAGGGCAAACTCCTCAAGACGGGTTGGGGCCCGACGAGCGGCTGGAGGATGAAGGATGCGCGGGGAAGACCTACTATGGAGAGTCAAGTCGGAAAGGTTCTTTTGCCCGATGGTCACTGGTCGTGTTCCTCCTGGCTTCAGGCGGGCTTGGTGTGCCGTGGGGGCCGGGCCCGGAACGGCCTGTTGT
>Ga0272442_10006305_pt1 | contig 15623 bp, 15 predicted proteins | sample SSMForm2O_FD_200262 | JGI IMG/M metagenome (GOLD analysis project Ga0272442, IMG submission 200262) | Marine sediment archaeal communities from Little Sippewissett salt marsh, Falmouth, MA, United States - SSM-Form-2O | ecosystem: Environmental > Aquatic > Marine > Wetlands > Sediment ...
TGTGTACAAGGCCCGGGAACGTATTCACCGCGGCATGCTGATCCGCGATTACTAGCGATTCCGACTTCATGGAGTCGAGTTGCAGACTCCAATCCGAACTGAGGATGGCTTTTTGAGATTTGCTTCCTCTCGCGAGGTTGCTGCTCTTTGTACCACCCATTGTAGCACGTGTGTAGCCCTGGACATAAAGGCCATGAGGACTTGACGTCGTCCCCACCTTCCTCCGGTTTAACACCGGCAGTCTCTTTAAAGTGCCCAACTTAATGATGGCAATTAAAGACAAGGGTTGCGCTCGTTGCGGGACTTAACCCAACATCTCACGACACGAGCTGACGACAGCCGTGCAGCACCTGTCACCGAGTTCTCCGAAGAGCACCCCTCTGTTTCCAGAGGGTTCTCGGGATGTCAAGTCCAGGTAAGGTTCTTCGCGTTGCATCGAATTAAACCACATGCTCCACCGCTTGTGCGGGCCCCCGTCAATTCCTTTGAGTTTTAATCTTGCGACCGTACTCCCCAGGCGGTTCACTTAATGCGTTAGCTGCGGCACTGAGGGGGTCAATACCCCCAACACCTAGTGAACATCGTTTACGGCGTGGACTACCAGGGTATCTAATCCTGTTTGCTCCCCACGCTTTCGCGTCTCAGCGTCAGTATAGAGCCAGAAAGCCGCCTTCGCCACCGGTGTTCCTCCTGATATCTACGAATTTCACCTCTACACCAGGAATTCCACTTTCCTCTCTCTTACTCTAGTTAAACAGTTTCAAATGCACTTCCTGAGTTGAGCCCAGGGCTTTCACATCTGACTTGCCTAACCGCCTACACGCTCTTTACGCCCAATAATTCCGAACAACGCTTGCACCCCCCGTATTACCGCGGCTGCTGGCACGGAGTTTGCCGGTGCTTCCTCTGGTGGTACCGTCAAATATGAAAGGTATTGGCCTTCATACATTTCTTCCCACCTGACAGAGCTTTACGACCCGAAGGCCTTCCTCACTCACGCGGCGTTGCTGCGTCAGGGTTTCCCCCATTGCGCAAGATTCCTCACTGCTGCCTCCCGTAGGAGTCTGGACCGTGTCTCAGTTCCAGTGTGGCTGGTCGTCCTCTCAGACCAGCTAACCATCGTCGCCTTGGTAGGCCTTTACCCCACCAACAAGCTAATGGTACGCGAACTCATCCTTGAGCGATAGCATGTAAACAGAGGCCATCTTTGGCTATACTCCCAAAGAAATATAGCATTATTTGGTATTAGCCCACCTTTCGGTGAGTTATTCCTAACTCTAGGGCAGATTGTCCACGCGTTACTCACCCGTGCGCCACTCTACTAATTCGCCGAAGCGAACTTTCTCGTCTGACTTGCATGTGTTAGGCACGCCGCTAGCGTTTGTTCTGAGCCAGGATCAAACTCTCCAGTTTAAAATATGTTAATACTTTAATTTAAACTTGAGTTGGACCCACAAGCTACTATCCCACTATTTAATTTCAAAAGAACTCTTAAAAACGAAGTTGCATTTTTAAACAAAAAAACTCTTGTTGTCAAGCATTATTTACGATCTTAAAAAAGTAAAAGCTGCCGTGCAGGAGGCGGTTTATAACCTCACAAATTGCAATAGTCAAGAGATATTTTTAAAAAAACAAAGTTGCACTCTCAAACAAAAAAACTCTTGTTGTTAAGCATTATTTACGATTTTAAAAAGTAAAAAAAAGTAAAAGTTGCTGTGCAGGTGGCGGTATATAACCTCGCACATTGAAAGAGTCAAGAGATATTTTCAAAAAAAGAGAATTAATTAAAAGTTAATTGTAAAAATATCCATTTTAACATAGGCTCAGATTCCTTTTAACATTAGAAAAATGAGATGTTTAGGGGTAAGATTGAGAATATTACACTACTATTGGGGTAAAGTATGATCTTCGGTAAAATGAACATAGGAACGCTATCATTGGCGAATAATATCTTTCTGGCACCAATGGCGGGTATTACTGATTTAATATTCAGGACACTTGCACGGGAATTCGGGGCTTCGCTCTGTTTTACCGAAATGGTAAGTGCCAATGGGTTGGTGAGGAAGACGGAGAGGAGTTATCGCTATCTTGACTCGTCAGTCCATGACAGTCCGCTCGGCGTTCAAATTTTCGGTTCCGACGCAGACACCCTTGCAGAAGCTGCACGGATCGTTGCAGGGATGGGGGCGGATCTCATCGATATTAATATGGGCTGTCCCGTAAAAAAGGTGTTAAAGGCGGGGGCGGGGGCAGCGTTGATGAGGGAGCCTGAAAAGGTCTCACATATAATGAGGAAGGTGCGAAGTGCCATATCGCTTCCCCTGACGATCAAGATCCGCTCCGGTTGGCAAAAGCTGGGCATCAATGCCGGTGATATTGCCGAACGGGCTCAGGATTGTGGGGTCGATGCGGTGATACTGCATCCCCGGACAGTGGAGCAGGGATTCAGTGGTGATGCCGATTGGAGTCTTATAGAAAGTGTCGGGGACCGCCTGCAGATTCCCCTGATCGGAAGTGGAGATGTCCGAAGCGCGAGGGATGCCTCGAGGATGATCGATGAAAGCGGCTGCAACGGCGTAATGGTGGGGCGGGGAGCCCTCGGAAAACCCTGGATATTTAAAGAGATACTGGATTTTCCCGCCGGCAGCAGCCCATTTCCATCTTTGGACGAGAGGGAGGAACTTATAGGCCGTCATCTTAATATGACGCTGGACATGTATGGTGAAGCGATCGGAATAAAGAAGTTTCGCAAGCATCTTCTCTGGTACACAAAAGGATTAAAAGAGGGGGCGCATTTCAGGCAGTCCATTGTTTCTGTCGCTGAAAAGAAGGCCATACTCGATGCGGTTCATACCTATTTCCGGAGCCTGGCCGAACTGAACAGCGAGGGCTAACGCCGCTGCTTGCAGCGGGGAAGCGAGAATAAAAAATATTTTTTCCGGAAGGGTCGGAGATTTTCCGCACCAAGTTTTGGAGAGCTTCCATGGGAGAGAGTGTGGAGGGAAGATCCTGGTGAAGGAACTTTTTTCGAAAAAACAGTGTCCTGTCGAGGTATTCTTTTTAAGTCTCTGTAATAAGATTTTGCAATTTCGGGGGATTATGTTTTCCTGTCTGGGGGAGAGGCCCTTAAATTGTAACTAATTGTCTTGATTGGGGAAATAGATTCTTGACTTTTGTCCGGTGAGGAGGCATAATCACAAAACACTCGGGTTTTTTAACGTTTGAAGTGTAGAATTGAAGGAAGGCAGAGGAAGATTGTGGCGTTGGATAAATTTAAAGAACTTGAGGAGAGAATACAAAGTATAATAGAAGAATATTCTTTGATAAGAAAGAGAAACAGTGAGCTTGAGGCATTGTTAGAAGGTACTAATGCTGAGTTGGAGAATGCAAAAAACAGGGTACGAGTTCTGACCGAAGGAGAAGAAGCCGTACGTGTCAAAGTTGATTTGCTTCTTGATATGCTCCATGATGTGAAAGTACCTCGGTAGTTTGGGGGCGGTAGCACTTGAAACAGCGGTATAATATCAGGATAATGGAGCAAGAGCTATCCGTTTTGAGTGATAAAGGGGATGAATATGTAGAAAAAGTTGTTCAATATGTGAATGACAGGGCAAGAGAAATAGGAGATGCTTCCGAAAATGTAACAACGTTGAGTATTGCTATGCTGGTCGCGCTGAATATTGCCGACGAGCTTTTTAGGATTAAAAAGGAAAAGGAAGATTTATTTAGTAGCTTTGAAGGAAAAACTGAGGAATTAATCGATTATATAGATGAAAAAAGAAAGAGTATAGGTAATCCCCTGCAATGTTCGTGATTAGCTTTTGTTTTTTGAACCATCACCTTATACTGGGAACCCTTCCTTGTTAGTGGTGAGCATGTCTATCGGTGTTTCTTAGGAAATACCGACGGAAAGCCTAAAGCAGCAACAGGGAGCCACACTTTTGGATAAGGTTCAAAGGGAATGTTAACACGGCATCTGCGGGGGACCTCAACGGAAGTTTTAGCGTAGATAATATTTAAAAGAATTTTATTGTAAAGGTTGAGCATTATTTTCGGGTAGTTTTCTCTTCAAGATACCACTCCAATTTCTCGCCAATTTTTTCTCTTATTTTTTTCTTTGTTTAGATTATAAATAGTGATTTTATATTAGATACTTGTGGGGGAGGTGAAGTATTTTGTTAATGAATTGTTTGATAATAGCGGTACTAGTGGCAACTATTGTTGTGGGTGTTTTGCTGGGATATCTTCTCCGGAAGAAGGTCTCAAGCAAGATGCTGGAGTCTTCTGAAAATTTATCAGCACGAATTGTGGAGGAGGCAAAGAAAGAGGCAGAGACGATAAAGAAAGAGTCTATACTACAGGCAAAAGACAACCTCTTGAAGGCGAAGAATGAGTTTGAAAAGGAGACAAGGGGGCGAAAGCAGGAACTTGACGGCGTTGAACGGCAGCTCCGTCTTAAAGAGGAGAATCTGGACAAGAGATTGGATATGCTCGTCCAGAAAGAGACAAATATTGAAAAAAAGGAACATTCCGTTATCAGCAAGGAGAACCTTATCAAAGAGAAACACGATAAGTTAGATAAGGTTATAGAAGAACAGAAAGAACGATTGGAAAAGATAGCGGGAATTTCATCCGAACAGGCAAAGAATCATCTCATTCAGTCGATGACGGCGGATGCGAAACGTGAAGCGGCGGGTGCCATCAGAAAGATCGAGGAAGATGCGAAAAGGGATGCCGATAAGAAGGCAAAGGAAATCATCGCCTATGCCGTTCAACGATATGCCGGTGATTTTATTACCGAGAATACCGTATCGGTGGTTAACCTTCCCTCTGACGAGATGAAGGGAAGGATAATCGGCAGAGAGGGGAGGAATATCAGGGCCATTGAAGCGGCAACGGGTACAGATCTCATTATTGACGATACCCCCGAGGCAGTGGTTCTCTCAAGCTTTGACCCTATACGCCGTGAGGTGGCGAGACGGTCCCTGGAAAACCTGATCAGTGACGGAAGGATCCATCCCGGGCGGATCGAGGATGTGGTGAAGAAGGCCAAGACAGAAGTTGAGGAAGTCGTCCGTGAAACGGGAGAACGAGTATCCTTTGATGCAGGGGTTCACGATGTTCATCCGGAGCTTCTCAATCTCCTCGGGAGATTAAAATTCCGGACGAGCTTTTCCCAGAACGTCCTTGTGCATTCTATAGAGGTTTCCCATCTGACCGGCATGATGGCCTCCGAGCTGGGAATGAATATAAAAGAGGCGAAAAGGGCAGGGTTGCTTCATGATATCGGCAAGGCTATTGACCATGAGGTAGAAGGAACGCATGCTGCCATCGGCGCCGATTATGCGAGACGCTATGGCGAATCGGAAAGTATCGTGAATGCAATTGCAACCCATCATGACGACGGAAGGACCAACACGATTCTTGGTGTACTCGTCCAGGCTGCCGACAGTCTTTCAGCGGCGAGGCCGGGGGCCCGCAGGGAGATGCTTGAAACATACGTGAGACGTCTCAATGAACTGGAATCAATTGCAAACTCCTTCGGCGGGGTCGATAAGTGTTATGCCATTCAGGCGGGAAGAGAAATACGGATTCTTGTGGAGAACGAGAAGATATCGGATAATGACGCCGTTATGCTCTGCAAGGATATCGTAACGAAGATTGAGGAAGATCTCACCTATCCCGGACAGATAAAGGTAACGGTAATTCGGGAAATGAGGGTCACCGACTTTGCCAAATAGAAAGATGCTATAGGATGAAGTTGCTATTTATAGGAGACATAGTCGGAAAACCGGGCAGAAGAGCTGTTGCCAGGCTTCTTCCCGGTTTAATCGGGAGGCATGAGATAGATCTTGTGATTGCCAATTGCGAGAATGCCGCCGGTGGATTTGGTGTTACGAGGGATGTTGTCGAAGAACTGTACAGAAACAGGATCGATGTCCTCACATCGGGGAATCATATATGGGATAAAAAAGATGTAAAGGATTATATGGAGGATTACCGTACCCTCCTGAGGCCGGCCAACTATCCCGATGGACTGCCCGGATGGGGCAGTGTACTTGCCAACAACAACTCGGGAAGCTCTGTCGGTGTGGTAAATGTGGAGGGAAGGGTCTTTATGAAGCCCCTCGATTGCCCCTTCAAGACTGCCGAGAAAGAGGCCGCCGATTTAAGGACCAAGACGAATATCATTATCGTTGACCTTCATGCAGAGGCAACCTCTGAAAAGGAGGCCCTGGGATGGTATCTTGATGGAAAGGTGAGTGCCCTTGTCGGAACCCATACCCATGTTCAAACCGCCGACGAGAGAGTATTGCCAAAGGGAACGGCCTACATCACGGATGTGGGAATGACCGGTTCCCTGGATTCTGTTCTGGGGGTAAGAAAAGAGATAGCAATCGAAAGATTTTTGACCCTGACACCCAATAAATTTGAGGTAGCGAAGGGAAATGTCTGGCTTCAGGCCGTCGTAATAGATGTGGATGATAGGAGTGGAAAGAGCACTTCAATTGAACGAGTGAACGAAAAATTGGTGATGTAATAATCTGATGCAGGTGGCTAATGTGAAGAATGTCTATGATGTATTGTTGGAAAGGGGTTTTATCGAACAGGTAACGGATGAGGAACCGGTCAGGGAGATTCTGGACACCGACAAGGTGACCTGCTATATCGGTTTTGATCCAACGGCAACGAGTCTCCACATCGGGAGTCTCGTCCCCATAATGTCACTGACCCACATGCAGAAGCACGGCCACAAACCGATTGCTCTCGTGGGGGGAGGGACGGCACTCATCGGTGATCCAAGCGGTAAGACCGAGATGCGTCAGATCCTGACTCGCGAGGAGATAGACAAAAACGCCGAGGCCATCAGGAAACAGCTCTCAATATACATTGATTTTAAAAACGAACAGGCTCTTCTTTTAAATAACGCCGATTGGCTGACCTCGCTCAACTATGTTGAGTTTCTGAGGGATATCGGCCGCCATTTCAGCGTCAACAGGATGCTCGCTGCCGAGAGCTACAAAATGAGGCTGGAAACGGGTCTCAACTTCATAGAATTCAACTATATGCTCCTCCAGTCCTACGATTTTTACTACCTTTCCAAGCATTACGACTGTACCTTTCAGATGGGTGGGAACGATCAGTGGGGCAATATCGTGGCAGGTATTGACCTGACGAGAAGGCTGGAGGAGAGAAAAGTCTACGGGGTAACCTTTCCGCTTCTCGTGACATCTCAGGGTCACAAGATGGGAAAAACGGAAAAGGGAACGGTATGGCTCGATGGAAACCTTACCCCTCCCTATGAATATTTTCAGTACTGGATCAATACCGATGATGCCGACGTGGAACGATTTCTTGCCCTTTTTACCTTCTTGCCCATGGAAGAAATAGGGGAGGTCAAAAAGCTGAAAGATGCCGATCTCAATATGGCGAAGACGGTGCTCGCCTATGAGGCGACAAAGATAACCCACGGGGAGGAAGAGGCGGTATCCGCCTGGAGAGCATCGGCGGGTGCCTTCAATCTTAAGCCCGTCGCCGAATCACTCTTTCCTTCCAGTTCCATACCCCGATCGGGTAAAGCCGCCGATATTTCCGCCATACCAACGGTGATGAAAACGAGGGAAGAGCTCGAGAAGGGAATCCCCGCCTTTGAACTTCTGCATGATGTTGAGCTCTGTGCATCCAAAAGTGAGGCGAGAAGGTTGATCGGCCAGGGCGGCGGCTATGTCAATGGCGAGCAGATTGCGAGCTTTGACGAAAAGATCGGGATCGGTAATCTCGATGAAAATGGCGAGATCCGTTTAAGAAAGGGCAAAAAGAGGTATACCCTTATAAAGATAGGTCAATAAAGACCGAAAAAGCAATTCCTTAGGAAGATAGGAACACAGCGAGGTGAGGACGATGGCACTTTATCTCGTACAACACGGGCAAAGCCTGCCGAAGGAAGTCGACCCGGAACGTTCACTATCCAACGAGGGCAGATCTACGGTGGATCGCATCGCGAAAGTGGCGGCAGATTATGGGGTCCACATCTCACGTATACAACACAGCGGTAAAGTACGGGCACGCCAGACGGCGGAGATTATAGCGTCCCATCTGCATCCCGAAGAGGGCCTTCAGGAATCGGCGGGATTAAACCCGAATGACGATGTTGCCGTTGCCGCAGAGGCCCTATCGGGCGATGAGAACCTGATGCTCGTCGGGCATCTTCCATTTATAGAAAGACTTTTATCACATCTCGTTGCCGGTTCCTCAGATACAAGGATCTTCAAGTTTCAAAATGGCGGCATCGTCTGCCTCGACAAGGATCGGGCAGAGGATTCATGGTATATTAAATGGACGCTCATGCCGCAGATAGCATGATCTGATTCCAACGGTTTTATCGTTGCATCGTATCATGAGTGACCCGATTGGCAATCTTTCTGGTCTTGAGGCAACTTATTGGGGGGTATGGTGAATCTGAAAAAATGCCGTTTCATTGTTTTCCTTCTAATCTCTATCTGTTTTCTTGCTGTCTCCGGATGTGGGGGGTCGCATGGCGTAAAACCTGAGAAAAGAGAAGTTTCCCTGTCGTCTGGAAAGACGAAAAGCGAATCCACGCATGATCCACACTTTAATCTTACCGGTATCTGGAAATCCTCTCTTTTTGGAGAGATGAAGCTGAGGCAATCCGGTGATAAAGTAACCGGCGTCTACGATTGTAACGACGGCCAGATCGCGGGAGTTGTCGAGGGAAGCCGCTTTGTATATGACTGGTGGGAGCAGGCACCGGGGAGGCCCTATAAAAAAGCCTACGAGACCCACCGAGGTGACGGATATTTCGACATTTCAAAAAACGGCAAACGGCTCAAGGGAAAGTGGCGTCTTGAGGGCGTCAAAAAGTGGGGGGGTAACTGGCAGTTTTCATGGAGAAGCAATCTGCGTGTTAAAAAGATCAAGTAACAGGTATCAAAAAGAAAAAGTCGATTGATCCGCCCCGTATGACCCCTACGTCCTCCCCCTGATTTTTCCGTTTTACGTCCCTCCAACGTGTTATTTCGTAGCGAAGCAGATCCATTTTTCCGCGCATGGAGAACTTGAAATCGTTGCTTTTATTAGGTATAATTCTTACTATAATTGCCAAAACCTTATTACCTTTTCTGTGCTTACGAGATAGTAGTTGATCCCTCTGTGGGGTCTTTGTACAGGGGTGGCGGAACGTGATTCTTACTGCACATGATCGTCAATCGAATATAATTTTTCGAAGTATTTAAACCGTCACACCATGAGCTGCATAGCGAGCTCATTCCCTGCAACAGGTTGCGGGGAGACTCAATGAACGGTTATTGCGCCCATTTTCCCTTGTCGTGTTGATTCAGCTTCTCTGCATTTTGCTGCCTTCAAAATCAGTTTCCTATGGGACCGTCATCAATTACGAGGTGTAATGATTGTCAGGGAGGATTTTATGGATACACTCTTCGGCATCGTGGGAATCCAGGGATCAACCTTTGAGACAGTTCGGGAAGGTAATGAAATATGGCAATTCATCCTGTCTATTGCGATACTCGTCATAGGATTCATATTTCTGGAAATGCTCTGGCGTTACGTTAATCAATGGGTAAGTAATTTATTCGCGAGGAAAAAAAACGAACGGATCGGCCTCTATCTCAGCGGATTCATTCCGTTCCTTCGCCTCGGCTTTGCAGTGCTGGTATTGAGGGTTGCTGAAATTCCCATAACCCTCCCCCCCCAGTTGTTGATCCTTATTCATGGGTTCGAGCTGTTTTTACTTGCCATAGCCTTTATATTCCTTTTGTTTCATCTCATCAAAATGCTCGATCTTCTTGGTTTAGCGCTGCCCGCTTTGCTTGAACGGAAATCAGCGGCGCAGAACCTCAATAAAATGAAAAGTTTTTTCAGAATAATGGCAATGCTTTTCGTGGCTATTTCATTTATGTACACCCAGAAAACTTTTTTTCCTGAATGGCTCTGGCAGTTGGCGTGGTGGCGCTATGTATTAATTGTCATCGTAATCGGCGTTCTCTTTGCAGGCGGCCGTTTGATCGGTGCCTTCTTTTCCAGTATGTCCGATGTCCTGAGAGAGGATGAAGATCGAACGCGGATGAGGCTTGTGCTTGAAGCGTCCCTTTTTCCAATTTACATCCTTTTAGCTGCGATCGCTCTCTATGCGATCAGAGTTATCCTTGCCCTGCCCGATGCCGTAGACCGTTTTCTCGGGGCTGCTGTGAATGTCCTCGGTGTCCTGGTGGTGGTCTTTTTCGCCTATCGGCTACTCAATGTGATTGAATATGAGTTGAACAGGTATGCCGAGAGAGACGATACCAAGCTTGATAAAAATATTGCCCGTCTGATTCGCATGATTGCCCGTATTGTGGTCATCGTATTTGGCGTCATCTACCTCCTCCAGGCAATTACCGGTAAGCCCATGAATACGCTTCTGGCGGGTTTGGGAATCGGCGGCCTTGCCGTGGCCCTTGCCGCTCAGGATACGCTGAAGAATCTTTTCGGCAGTTTTATGATTATGATAGACAAACCCTTCATAGTGGGAGATCGCGTTATGGTTGAGGGGTATGACGGCTTTGTGGAGGATATCGGATTCAGATCGACGCGGATTCGTACATTTCCCGGTCATCTCATTGCCATACCGAACGAGAAAATGGCCTCGGCAAATGTAGAAAATGTCCGTGAACGCCCCTCAATACGGCGATTGACCAATATCACCATAACCTATGACACGCCTCCGGCCAAGGTCGAGCGGGCACTTTCAATCATCAAGCAAATCCTTGATAATCACGAGGGTATGCATCCTGATTATCCTCCCAGGGTTTATTTCAGTGAGTTTAACGATACGTCGCTCAATCTTATGATGATCTACTGGTACTTTCCTCCCGACTATTGGAAATATATGGACTTCAGTGAAGGGGTGAACATAAAAATTATGCGTGCCTTTGAGGCTGAGGGAATTGAGTTTGCATTTCCCACCACGACGACCTACCTTGCCCAGGATGATCGAAGGTCCCTCTCAATAAACATATCCGAGGATGTGGAAAAAGAGAAAAAGAAGGGAGAATAGGAAGTATTACCGAGAACTTGCTGCAGTGTTTCACCATCAAAAAGGGGGTGTAGGTATGCTTCAATTGTTTAAAAAGGCATCGAAAAAGGCCGGTCTTCCTCCGGGAAGTCCTGTCCACGTGGGGGAAATAAAAGTCGAAGAGGTTAAGATCACCCTCATTGATTATGATCAGACAAATTATGAGGAACGGGAAATTGAACATATTGAAGAGAGTTTTCCCTTCAAGGAAACACCGACGGTGACCTGGATCAACATTGACGGTCTCCATGAGGTTGATATCGTCAAAAAGATAGGGGACCATTTCGGTCTCCATCCCCTCGTTCAGGAAGATATAGTTCACACCGGTCAGAGACCGAAATTTGAAAACCTTGATGACTACATCCTCGTTATTCTGAAGATGCTTCATTACCGGGAAGAAGATGATGAAGTTGAGGCCGAACAGGTGAGTGTCATAGTCGGTTCGAATTTTGTCACATCGTTTCAGGAGCAGGAAGGCGATACCTTTAACTTTGTGAGGGATCGCCTTCGAAACAAGAGGGGACGTATCCGTAAAATGGGTGCTGATTATCTCGCCTATGTCCTTATCGATTCTATCGTCGATAATTATTTTTCCATTCTCGAGCAATATGGCGAAAAGATTGAAGCACTGGAAGAAGAATTGACGAATAATCCCGGCGTTGAGACCCTGAATACCATTCATCGTTTGAAGAAAGAGATCGTGCTCCTGCGCCGGTCTGTCTGGCCTCTGAGGGAGGTCATCGGCGCCTTTGAGCGGGAGGAATCATCGCTTATCAGTGATGCCATCATGGTTTTTATACGAGATCTCTATGACCATACGATACAGGTGATCGATTCAATCGACACCTTGCAGGAAATACTCTCGGGCCTTCAAGACCTCTATCTCTCAAGTGTCAGCAATAAAATGAATGAAGTGATGAAGGTGCTGACCATCTTCGCCTCCATCTTCATACCCCTTACCTTTATGGCGGGTATCTACGGAATGAACTTCGAGTTTATGCCGGAGCTGAAAGTGCGCTGGGCCTATCCCGCCCTCTGGATGGCGATGATTGTCGTAGCCCTGGGATTGCTCACCTTTTTCAGACGGAGGAAGTGGTTGTAGCAGGCGTGGCATATTCTTAAGAGCAGAAAAAGCCACCTGTTGCTATGAGGGTAGTTCTTCGGTAGGACTCCTTGATCAATAGGCTTTACCAATTTTTTTCAAAGGAGTTTTACGTTGCGGACGTAATAAATATTTATGAAGTTAAAGAGGGGGGAAATGATGAATCTGCAGGCATTGTTTAAGCCAAAAACGATGGCCGTTATCGGGGTATCAACAACCAATGACCGACACCCGGCGAATGTCATCTACAGCAAGAATCATCACCGCTATCCCGTGGAGGTCTTTGCCGTGAATCCACGAGGAGGAACGCTCCAGGATGACCCAATATTTTCTGCAATATCAGATATTCCGGAACAGATTGAGTTGGCAGTGATTGCGGCCCGTGCCGACTACGTGCCCGACATATTGAATGACTGCATCAAATCGGGCGTCAAGGCCGCCATCGTTGTCTCGGGTGGCTTTTCCGAGGCGGGCCGGCGTGATCTTCAGGCTCGCATGGTGGCAATGGCAGGGGAGGCTGATTTCCCATTTGTCGGTCCGAACTGTCTGGGAATTTATGTGCCCACCTATGTTGACAGTTTCTTTCTTCCGGCAGAACGGATGGTAAAAGCCGATGAGGGTAATGTCGCCTTTGTCAGCCAGAGTGGCGGCATCCTTGTGGATCAGATGATAAAATTTGCCGATGAGGGAGTCGGTCTTGCCAAGGCGGTCAGCATCGGCAATAAGGCCTTTGTGAAGGAACTCGATCTGCTCAATTTTCTTGCCCGTGACCGGGAAACACGAGTTATCGCCTTTTATGTGGAAGGGTTTGGAAAAGATGAGGGCCGTGAATTTGTGCTGGCCGCGGAAAGGTGTCCAAAACCGGTAATCGTCTTGAAGTCCGGCAAAAGCTCGGCAGGTCAGCGTGCCGTTTCCAGTCACACCGCATCTCTGGCAGGTGATTATGAGAGCCTTTCCGCCGCCCTCTCTCAGCATGAGGGTGTTGTCGAAGCCCTGAATGAATCGGAGCTTGTTTCGTTTTGCGAATCGATGAGCGCCTATCAGACCTCTATAAACGGGAATATCGGAATAGTGACGGGAAGCGGGGGACACGGCGCCCTCGCCGTCGATGCCTGCTCGGCCCAGGGTCTCTCTGTGCCGGAGTTGGGAGAAGAGACAAAAAAGGAAATCGAAGAGCATCTGTCATCCAGCGTAAAGGCGATTGCCTCTGTGCGTAATCCCGCAGATTTGACGGGAAGCGCAATTGACGACGATTTTGTGTCAACCGCCCGAGCACTCTGCGCGATGCCCGAGATCGAGTGCGTTATCGCCCTGCTCCTTCCCTATCTTCCCGGTATAACCATGGATCTGGGATCGAAGTTGAGCACCGTGAGCAGGCAGTCGGGCAAACCGCTCATCGCATACGTGCCCCATGTGGATAAATATCGGATGCTCATTGAAGGGTTTGAACTGAATGGGATTCCCGTTTCGCCGTCTATCGAGGGGGCGGTACTCATGGCGACAGCGCTGAGGAGGAGCAAGCCATGGTAAAAAAAGAGATTCTCACTATTCTAAAGAGATCGGAAAAATGGGGATGGGTTCTTGAACCGGAAGCGAAGCGGATTTTTTCGATTGAGGGACTCGATGTGCCGAAATTCAGCGTCGCAAGGGTACCCAAGGATGTGACTCAAATCGGAAAGGAGATCGGCTATCCCGTGGTCGCCAAGATCGTCTCTCCCGAGGTGCTTCACAAATCGGATGTCCATGGAGTTTCGGTAGGTGTAAAAGGGGATGCGGAACTGGAGACGGTCTTTGAGCGGTTCAGAAACATAGAGGGATTCGAGGGCATGCTTGTCGAGGAAATGATCCCCGGAACGGAAATGATTATCGGCGCCAAGCATGATTATCAATTTGGCCCCATGGTTCTCCTTGGATTTGGCGGGACGGGCGTTGAAATATACAAAGACGTGAGTCTGCGCATGGCACCGCTTGATGAGGATGATGTGGATTCCATGATTCATGGTCTCAAGGCAAAAAAACTCCTCGAGGGCTACCGGGGAGCCGAACCGATTGATATGAAGGCGCTGAAGCGGTCCCTTATGATGTTTTCCGGGCTCGTGATGAAACTGAAAGATTTCGTCGAATCCATCGATCTGAATCCCGTCATGTGCACGTCAGAGCGGTGCGTTATTGCCGACGCACGAATCATCCTGAAGATGGAGGGATAAAATTATCCGAAAAGGAGGAGTCTTCGATGCTTGACAACCCCGTTTTTATGTTCTTCCTGCTTGTTATTCTGCTTGCGGTTTCGGCACTCTTTTCGGGGTCCGAAACGGCCCTCATGGCGGTGAGCAAGATTCGCCTGAAACACCTGGCGGAGACGATGCCCGTGAGGGTGCGGCTTGTCGAAAAGGTTTTGAAAAATCCCGAAAAGCTGATCGGAACGATTCTCCTGGGAAACAACCTGGTGAACGTTGCCATGTCGGCCCTCGCCACGGCATTTGCCATCTCCATCTGGGGCGAAAAAGGGATTGCCTACGTGACGATCGTTCTGACCTTTCTCATACTTATTTTTGCGGAGATTACCCCAAAGGTGTTTGCCAAATATTTCAATGAATCCGTCTCCCTTCTGGTAGCGCCATTCTTCAATGTTATTATGATCGCCTTTAATCCTGTTATTATCGGTGTGACCTTTATCAGCACGCGGCTTTTATCGCTTCTCGGGATCGATGTGAGCAAGGTAAAACGGCCCCTTTTCACCGAATCGGAGGTGATAACCTGCATCAAGATGGCCCGGGATGACGGCTCGATTACCGATCAGGAACGGAAGATGCTCTCGCGGGTGTTTACCCTGAACGACAAATCCGTTGCGGAGGTGATGGTACCGAGGGAAAAGATGGTCGTTCTCCATGAAGACGATTCTCTCAAGGATGCCAGGGCAATAATTAACAAGACGGGGTTTTCACGGTTTCCCGTCAGCAGGGAAAAGAATCTCGAAATCGTCGGGTTCATCCATGCGAAAGACATCCTTTCACTCACCGATAAAAAAGACACTGGATCGATTAAATCACTGATACGGCCGGCCCTTTTCATACCCTTCGACAAGAAAATCGACACGCAACTCAGAAGCTTTCAGGAAAAACGGATGCACCAGGCGGTGGTGCTCGACGACAAGGGCGATGTGACTGGTCTCGTAACGCTGGAAGATATCGTCGAGGAATTGGTTGGGGCGATTAAGGATGAATATGATTAATCATTTATATTGGTTGCGGCATACTTCCTGAAAGCGATAAAGATTTAATGGAATAAACTATGGCGCATTGTAATTGGAAGAACTAAACCGCTTCGCGGTAGCCATCCCATCGCCTGTCTCATCGGATTATAATACCAGTCTCTATAAATCCAACACGTTTCTTAGCGCTTGTTGATCAAGCGAAATCCTCATACATA
>Ga0272442_10006306_pt1 | contig 15623 bp, 13 predicted proteins | sample SSMForm2O_FD_200262 | JGI IMG/M metagenome (GOLD analysis project Ga0272442, IMG submission 200262) | Marine sediment archaeal communities from Little Sippewissett salt marsh, Falmouth, MA, United States - SSM-Form-2O | ecosystem: Environmental > Aquatic > Marine > Wetlands > Sediment ...
AGCGACGGCCACGCCAGCATCGAGCAGATGGCCCGCGCGACCCAGGAGCGCGGCTACCAGTACCTGGTCGTGACCGACCACAGCCAGTCGGCCGCCTACGCCGGCGGTCTCAGCCCCGAGGCCGTCGAGAAGCAGCACCGCGAGATCGACGCGCTCAACAAGAAGCTCGATCCCTTCCGTATCCTCAAGGGCATCGAATCGGACGTCCGCAAGGGCGGGCTGCTGGACTACGACACGGACACGTTCGCCACGTTTGACTTCGTGGTCGCAGCCGTCCATTCCCAGTTGGATATGAGCGAGAAGGCGGCGACCGAACGCCTGGTCAAGGCGGTCGAGCACGAGTACACGATGGTCCTCGGCCACCCGACGGGCCGCCTGCTGCTCGAGCGAAAGGGCTACCCCCTGGACATGGACCGGGTGATGGACGCGTGCGCGGCCAACGGCGTCGCCATCGAGATCAACGCCGCCCCGAGCCGCCTCGATCTCGACTGGCGCTACGTCAAGCGCGCGAAGGAGCGTGGGCTCAAGTTCTGCATCGGCGTGGACGCCCACCGCGTTGCCGGACTGGATTGGATGCGTTACGGCCTCGGCATCGCACGTAAAGGGTGGCTCGAGGCAGACGATCTGCTCAACGGCATGAGCGTGGAGGGCTTCTTCGCGTGGCGCGATTCAAGACGACGCTAGCGGCCAACCGCGAACGCGCCGGCCGAGTCTTCGAGCGGCTCCGTGCGGCCTACCCGGACGCGCGCTGTTCGCTCGACTACAAGACGCCCTTGCAGCTTCTGGTGGCGACGATCTTGGCCGCACAGTGCACGGACGTGCGCGTCAACAAGGTTACCAAGACGCTGTTCAAGAAGTACCGCAAGGCCCACGACTACGCCGACGCGCCGCGCGAGGAACTCGAGACGGCCATCCGCACGTGCGGTTTCTTTCGCCAGAAGGCCCGCAGCGTCGCCAAGGCCTGCACGCACCTCTTCCAGCAGCACGGCGGCAAGGTCCCCGGCACGCTCGAGGAGTTGGTGGCGCTCGAGGGCGTGGGGCGCAAGACCGCGAACGTCGTGCTGGGCGAGTGTTTTGACACGCCGGGGGTCGTCGTCGACACCCACGTGCGGCGCTTGGCGAAACGGCTGCGGTTTACGCGCAAGGACGACCCGGCCAAGATCGAGCAGGACCTCATGAAGATCTGGCCGCGCGAGACGTGGACGCTGTTCTCTCACTGCCTGGTGTTTCACGGGCGCACGGTATGCCTGGCCCGAAAACCGCGGTGTGCCGGATGCCCGATAAGCGACCTGTGCCCCTTCCCTACGGCGCGAAAGGAGTGATCCCATGTACCGTGAGCCCGAGGCCGAGCGTTCGACCGCACAGAAGGGCCTGTTCGCCGCAGCCGCCCTCGCCTACGTCGCCGTAGTGCTGGTCGTGGACACGCTGGCGACGCGCGGCGTTGAGGTGCCCTTTCATTGGAGCGTATTCCGTTGGCGGGCCGACGGCGGCTTCGATGCCTTCAAGTTCGTGGCCTGGTTCCTTGTCCCGCTTGCCCTGGTGCTGCCCGCCATGGACTGGCACTACTTCGGCATCAAGCGCTGGCGCCGCATCGACTGGGGCGTCCTTGGGGCGTGCGTCCTGGTGGGCGCCGTGGCGGTCCTCAGTATTCGGCTGTTCCCGAGCCTCCGGTCCATCTACGGCAGCCACGCCGACGCGTCGCCCGAGGCCAAATGGTTCTTCCTTTCCTACAGTCTGGTGTGGACCCTGTCGTGGGTCGTGGGCTGGGAGTTCATGCACCGCTACGTGCTGCTGCGCCCACTGAGCGAGCTTTGGCCCAAGTATGGCTGGTTGATCATCCCGATCTACGAGGGCGCATACCATCTGCAGAAGCCCCTCATCGAGGCGCTCGGCATGTTCGCCGCGTCCGCCGTACTCACCTACTGGGCGCTGAAACGCCGCAACGCACTGCTGCCCTTCGTGGCGCACCTTATCATCGAGCTCGAATTGCGCGCCTTCCAACTCGTCGTATGACGCCCGACGCGTTCTGAATGACACGGCCCGGGCGCCGTCCCGTACACGAGAAGTTCTTGCGCCTTATCGGGCGTATTGGTACCATGTCAAGCGTGGACTCGGAACAGAAGAAAACGCTGGACGACCAGACGGACAACTGCCCCGTCGAAGAGCGGACCATGGTGCTCGGGCCGGCGGCTTCACAGGGCGCCGCCCGCGCCCGCAAGGCGTCCCTGGTGGTCTTGGGCGGGTGGGAGATCGGCCGGGAGATCGAGCTGGCCGAGCACGAGCATGTGGTGGGGCGCTCGTTCAGTGCGGACACACGGGTGGATTCCCCATCGGTGTCGCGCGAGCATGCCAAGATCGCTTGCGTTCAGGAGGGCGGGGCTTCTCATTTTGCCATCACCGACCTGGGCAGCAGCAACGGCACGCGCGTCAACGGCGCGCTGGTCGAGTCGACGCGGCTCGACCACGGCGACAAGATCCAGATGGGCGACATCTTGTTCAAGTTCGTACTGCGAGACGAGGCGGACGCCCGGTTCTACCAGGACGTCCACCGCCTCATCCACTACGATCAACTGACCGGACTGTTGACGATGGACGCGTTCCGGCGTCAACTCATGGCCGAAATGCGCAAGAGCGGCGTCGAGGGCCACCTCACCATCGCCATGACCGATCTCGACGGACTGAAGCGCGTCAACGACACCTACGGCCATCTTGCCGGGCGCATGGTCGTGCGCGAAATGGGCGTCATGATGCGCCACGCCCTGCGCGATCAAGACCTGGCGGCGCTCTACGGCGGCGACGAGGCCGTCATCCTCTTCCCCGGGACCGGGCTCGAGCAAGCGCGTGAAATCGCCGAGGCCTTGCGCCGCACCATCGCCGAGCGGATCTTCGAGCACCACGGTCAGACTTTCCAGGTGACCATCAGCCAAGGACTGTCTGAGTGGCCCAGGCACGGACGCAACGTCGAGGAGCTTATCGCAGCGGCCGACGCGGCCCTGTACGCCGCCAAAGCCAGCGGCCGCAACTGCGTACGTTGTGCGGCGGATTGACCTTGGGCTGAGGTGTCCGCCGGGCCGGCATAAGGGAGGCGCAATCATGACGTCTCGATCGATTCCATTGATCACGCTCACCACGGATTTCGGACTGCGCGATCCGTACGTCGCCGCCATGAAAGGCGTCATGTACGGCATCAGCCGGCGATTGTGCGTGGTGGACCTTTCGCATGAGATCCCCCCGCAGGACGTGCTCGACGGCGCGCTGTTCCTGGCCGGTGCCCTTCCCTATTTCCCGAAAGGCACGATCCACGTCGTCGTGGTCGATCCCGGCGTCGGAACGGACCGCCGCCCAATCGCCTTGTCCGCGGGCGACCAGACACTCATCTGTCCGGACAATGGCCTCCCGACGCTGTTCCTGCGCGAGCACCCGCTCCAGGAGGCCCGGGTCATCACCAACCGCCGCCTTGTCCGTGAGAGCGTGAGCCCCACCTTTCACGGTCGCGACGTGTTCGCGCCTGCGGCCGCGCACCTCGCCTGCGGCACGTCGATGGAGCAGCTGGGCAAGGAAACCGACACCATCGTCACACTCGACCTGCCCCGGGCGCGCAGAGAAGGGGGGCGCGTGGAAGGCGAGATCCTGCACACCGACCGCTTCGGCAACCTCGTTACGAACATCCACCAGTCCATGCTGGCCGACACCACGCCGAGCGTGGTGCGCGCCGGGCGCCAGCGGCTGCGCCGGATCTCTCAGACCTACGCCGAGGTCTCGCCCGGCTCGCCAGTGGCCCTGTTTGGCAGCACAGGCTATCTCGAGATCGCCGTTAACGGAGGCAGCGCCCACGCCGCCCTCCATCTCCGCAAAGGCGACTCCGTGAGCATCGAGTTCCCACTGCCGACCTGACGCCCGGCGCCTTCGCGCCAGGGCTTCACAGCACCCCCGCCTCCTCGAGTGCGTTGATGGCCGTGCGCACCTCTTGGGCGGACGTGTCCAGCGCGCTTCGCTCGGCGTCGGTGATATCGAGCTCGACGATGTCCTCGACCCCCTCCTTCCCAAGGCGCACGGGGACGCCGATGTAGAGATCCTCGATACCGTACTGACCGGTGAGGTAAGCCGAGGCGGGGAGCAGTTGCTTCTCGTCGCGCACGATGCTCTGCACCATTCGGGCGGCGCTGGCCCCGGGGGCGTAGTACGCCCCGCCGGTCTTGAGCAGCCCGACGATCTCGCCGCCCCCCTTGCGGGTGCGCTCGACGATTGCCTCGATGCGTTCCGGGGACATCAGCTTTGTGATCGGGATGCCCGAAACGGTGGTGTGTTCGGGCAGGGGTACCATGTGATCGCCGTGCGAGCCCAGGACCATCGTGTCAACGTTCTTGGCGCTCACGCCCAGTTCCATGGCCACGAAGGCCCTGAGCCGCGCGCTGTCCAAACACCCGGCCATGCCGAGGACGCGTTGGGCCGGAAAGCCCAGCTTCCGGTACGCCAACTGCGCCAACACGTCCAGCGGATTGGTCACCATGATGACGATGCTGTCCGGGGCGTGCTCGGCGATCTCGTCGCAGATCCCGGCGATGATGACGCCGTTCTTCTCGAGCAGGTCCAGGCGCGTCATGCCGGGCCTGCGCGGCAGCCCGGCCGATACGACGACCACGTCGCTCCCAGCAATCTCGGCGTAGTCGTTCGTCCCCGTGACCACGCTCCCGTAGCCGCGGATGGGCCCGGCCTCGGTCAGGTCCAGGGCCTTGCCCTGGGGCATCCCCTCGAGCACGTCCGTGAGGACGACATCGCCCAGTTCCATTTCCGCACAGTATTGCGCCACCGACGCCCCGACGTTGCCGGCGCCCACGGACGCGATCTTGAAGCGCTTGCCAACGGCCATGCCTTTCTCCTTAGGTCGAGTTCACACGCACTGACGGGCCGCAAGTATAGCGCAGCAGGGAAACGCCCCCCAAATGCTGCTCGCAGTGAGCGTGTAGCGGCGGGGACTTCGGGCTCAGACGGGCCCGGAGAGGAGCCGCTGCAGCGTTACGAGTGGCGGCAAACCGAAGGTCTCGAAAACCACCTTGCCGTCACCGCCCAATACGTACGTCGTCGCCGTGGCTGGCGCCTGCCCCGATAGCACCGGGATGGGCGCGCCTTCGGCTGCGGTCCCGCCGTTGACGACCACCGCGAGCACGAGCCGCTTGTCGGCCGCGAGTTCGCGCGTGACGACGAGCCCCTCGATCACCATGGCCGCCTCATCGGGTTGGCAGTAGGCGACCACGGCCGGCCGGCCCTTGCGTTCCCGGCGTCCCGGAAGCGTGCCCGCCAGCAGACGCTCTCGATACCACAGCAAGGTCTTGCCCCGCCAACTGGCGCCGCGGCCGCCTTCGAAGACAAGCTCGCCAAGGTCCTTCTGCCCAGCGGGTTCGACGCTGAAGGCGCCGGCGGGACGTGGCTCCGCCTGGCCTATCGAGACGACGGCGTGGTAGTGGACATCCGGGACCACGGCCGGCCACGTGAAGGTACCGTCCGTGCCGGTAGTCGTGCGCCAGAGCGGCAGCCCGTCTTCCCCGAGCAGCCCCGCCACAACCGCGCCCTCGATCGCCACGCCCTTCGGATCCACGACGCGCCCGTGCACCGAGCCCAGCGCGAACAGCTTCACGAGGGCCTCCTCCGTGTCGTCGCGATCAAGGGCGAACAGGGCCCCGAGCGGTTCGGTGGTGTGCTCGGCGAGGCCCACGATGGCGCCCTTCGGCGGCAGCGAGGCGAACTCGAGCCGCACCCGGCCCTCGCCGTCGCTGCGGCGCCAACCGAATTGCTGCGGCCACAGCACCGTGACGCCCACGCCGGGCGCCGGCCGTTCGTGGGGGTCGATGACGCGCACCAGGTGCGTGGGAATTGGTGCCAGCCAGAACGTAGGCAGGGCGCGTTCAGCGCCTTCCGCCACCTGTACGCGTATAGCGGACTGCTCGGGAGCCCGGTAGCCGGGCGCCGAATCCAGGCGCACCACGTTGTCTCCGGCCATGGCCGACAGCACGAACTCGCCCGATGGCGCGCTGCGTACGATGGCGGCCATGTGGCCCTCGGTGTCCAGGCGCACCTTCGCCCCCGCGATGGGTTCGCTGGTTACAGCGTCGCATACCTTGCCCCGGATCCGGCCCATGCCCGCCACGTGCAAGCGAACGCGGGGCACAGGGCCCTCGCCGGTGACCGTGAGGCCCTGCCACCCGGGACTGCGCACCTGGGACGTCACCGCCTGGCATGAATACACGCCCGGCTTGAGGCGCATGGCGAAGGCCCCAGTCACGTCGGTCTTCGTGACTACCGTATCGTGGGGCGGCTGCGCGTTGCGCACCATCACCGTCACGTCTACAACCGGGAGATGGCCTTCGCGCGACAGCACCTCCCCCTCGACGAACAGCCCCTGGTGCAGCGTCACCTCCACCGTGCCGCCCACGGCGATACCACTCACGGCCTCTTGGGCATAGGCCGGGTGGGCGAGTTTGAGCGCGACCGTGCCGTGCTCGGGCAAGCCGGGGAGGACGAAGCGGCCGGCCTCGTCCGAAACTGGTTCTTCGAAGCCAAAGCCCCGCAGTTTCGCCAGCGGGATCGCGACCTTCGTTGCGCCAAGCAACGCCGCCCGCGTCACCCGGGCGCCTTGGATAGGGTGGCCGCGGGCGTCCACGACCTTCCCGTGCAGAGAGGCGGCGTTATCGAGGCGGACGGTCTGGCCGGACACCTGTCCCCCGGCCGTCACGGTTTGGCCGCCGAAGGCCAAGCCGTCGGCGATGGCAAAAAGGCCTGTCTGCCCGGAGACCAATCCCTCGAAACGCCACGCGCCGTCTGCCGAACTGACCGTCTCGAGCAAGGCCGCGCCCAGCCCTGGTTCCACGAATACGTGCGCCCCCGCGACCGGGCTGCCCGCGGCGTCAACCACATGCCCCGACAGGGACGAGGCACCGGCAAAGGCGGCGCCCAGCGCCAAGACAGCGGCTGCACCGATCAACAGTAGCCCCTCCGCAAACGAAGCTCATCGACGGCATCGTAGCGCAAACACACCGGGACATCAACGTCAACCGGCGTAGGGGAATCCAAATCCGCGCGTAACCACCAGCTACAGCAGGCCACATGCGCCGGATCGTTCCAGAAATGCGAGACATGAGCGCACGAGCAGTGCGCACGTCTTGTCAAGAAGGGCATGTGCCACTCCCGGAGAAGCCTTTCTCGCACAATGCGCGTCCTTTGCGGAGCTTGAGTCCTTTGCGTCCCTTTGCACCGGCCTTGCGCGCGGATTTGGGGGGAAGCGCCGACAGAACGCCTGACGCGCATAGAGCGGACGCGCACGGAGCGGACACGCGAGAGCGACGCGGGACGGTTGTGCCGAGGTCGGCGTCTACGCGGTCGTGCCACCCTCTTTGGCTACGTAGAGCGTCATGACCGCGGTCAACACGCCGATGACGAACTGCAGTATCTGCGATATCTCGACATCTTCGGCTGGACTTGGCGCCCTGGAAATCGTGCGCACATGTTTCATGGTTTCTTGCTTTCCTCCCGTTGTTGGCTCCGAACTGGACTACTCCCGCCACGGAACCCTTCTAGCGTGTCTCCATATTATACGTCATTCATTTCTTGTTGTTACGCCCGAGCCGGGAAGCGCGCTGGATCGCGTCGGCACCATCATTGCAGCGCGCTAGTCCGCCTTGCGCCTACGGCGGCGGAACAAGGCCAGCGAGGCCGCGGCGGCCAGCAACGCGCTTACCGCAGGCGACGCCAGGGCCAGTCTGGCCGCCAGGATGACGGGCCACAGCGCCACGCGCACGGTCGCGGCCAGCGCCGGGCTCCGCGCTACCATGTCGGCCAGCGGCGGGCTCACGCGGTAGTACAGGTCTACAAAGGCCGTGCCCGCTGCATTGTCGAGCAGAAAAACGTCCCGGAACAGGCGCAGCGTGTCGATGGCGTCGACCATCGGCGTACCGAATGCGGCCGTGGCGATGAAGCACGGGCCGCTCCCGCCGCCGCCCCCGCCGCCGCCGCCGAGGCCCACCGCGATCGGTATGCCCGCGATCGCCGCCAGGATGGCGACCACCAGCGGCACACCCAGATCACATTCGCCTTCGCCCTCGCCTTCGCCCTCGCCCTCGCCCTCGCCTTCGCCCTCGCCCTCGCCTTCACCTTCACCCTCCCCTTCACCTTCGCCTTCGCCGCCATCGCTTCGGTACGGCGCATACACCGACAAGGCCGTCAAATCGGCCTCCAGCATTCGGTCCCCGGCCTCGACGTTCAGAACGCTCCCCCGGCCCCACTCGCCGCCTTCCTGGACCAGCACCCGCAGGCCGTCGTCCGGGTCGCTGTCCACGACCGTCGGATGTCCGAAGAACCTCGGGTCGTCGCCATAGTAGATGGTCAAGCCTTCCATAATGAGGTGAATGGGATTCTCGGCCAGGCGCGCGTCCGCAATCTCGTCGAACGTGATGCCCCCGTCCACACTGGTGATCACACTGATCTCGACGTACTGCCCGCCCGAAATGCGCCCTCGAATGGGCTCGGAGGCAACGAGGTCCGCCTCGTCCGGCCCCACCAAGGCGTCCAGGTCCTCGGCCAGGGCCACGAGGAGCATGGCGGTCTCTCCCGGCACGATCAGGGCCTGGGGCATCTGGACCGTCACGGTAGCGCCGGGGCGGTCGGGGCTCTCGAGCACGCTCGTCACGGGCACGTCGCCGCGCGCCGTCGCCCCGGTGCCCGTCCAGCGGGTGACAGAGACGACCCGGGTCGAGTCCGCCTCCGGCACGGCTACCTCCGAGATCCACATCGACCCATTGCCGAGGCCCCCGAGCACGCCGTAGGGGAAGTCGGCGTACCCATTGCCGTCGCGGTCGTCCGACGCGGAGGCCCGATCGAGGTAGAAGTCCGAGGTGTCCTCGTACAGTTCGCCGACCGTGCCCACCTGCTCGATGGTGACGTCCAACGCGTGGCGGACCAGCAGGTCGCCAAGCGCGACGGACGTGAGGTTGTAAGGACGATCGGTGACCGAGTCGATCTCGACGTCGTCGAGAATGAAGTTGACTCGCTGCGTGCTCTCAGGGCAGTTGGTCACGGCATGGACGGGCAGTGGCAGCGCGTCGGACGTCAGGCCCGTGACGAGCGTCGTGCCGTCGCGCGGGACGGCGATGTACACGTAGTCCACATTGCACGCCTGCTTGCACGCCTCTGTTGCGTCCGGCGGGATCGCGCTCGCCTCCCCCGCCCCCAACGCCGCGAGAAGCAGGCCCGCAACCGCCAAGGTCGTTCCCCGGCGCCAGCCAGCTCCCGAGACGTCCGTGCAGGCGGTTCGTGAACCCATCGCTTCTCCAGCGGACCGCATCGCTTCTCCCGTGAACCGCATCGCTTCTCCCGTGAACCGCATCGCTTCTCCCGTGAACCGCATCGCTTCTCCAGGTTGATTGGGCCCTTCGCCATCGGCGTTACAAACCCAGCATAGCCGTAGCGCGCACACGGTGCAACAAGCGCCTGCCGCGGCTTTGACTCTCGTCAATGACCTTCCCTACAATCTGCGGATGTCCCAAGGCCTGCCACCGCGCGTTGCTGGCGTATCCCGGCGCGAGGGGTCGGCCTGCGCAGGGCCCGAGGCATACGCCTCGCCCAAGCCTGATGGTAATAAGGATAACGCTTCCAAGCGCAGGAAAGGATGACCCCTCATGGACCTGGTGAGCGTGGCGGCACTGAGATCCGGCTACGTGATAGCCGAGGCCGTCACCAACTGCTCGGGGGCCGTGCTGTGCCCGAGCGGCTTGCGGCTCACGGAGGGCTTGATCGAACGGCTCAAGAACGCAGGCGTCGAGGCCGTGGTGGTCGAGGCGGCTGACAAAAGCGGGCCGACGCCCGATGAGCGTATCGCCGAACTGAACGAGCGCTTCGAGGGCGTCGATGACCCGGTCATGCTGCAGATCAAGGCCACGATCGAGAATCGCTTGAGCTTGATGCGCCTGGGAGACTGACAGGAGAGCCTATCCGTGGCCGTCGATGCAAGACAGCTTGAGAAGAAGGTCCTGCAGCTTTCCAACCTGCCCACGTTGCCCAATGTGGTCAAGCATATCTGCGCCATGGTCGAAGACAAGCGCATGGGCGCCGCGGAGATCGGCGAGCTCATCGCCAGGGACCAGGTCCTGAGCGCCAAGATCCTGCGCCTCGTCAACTCGCCCGTATATGGCTTCCCCGGGCGGATCTCGTCGGTCACCCACGCCTTGGTGCTTCTCGGATTCAACGTGGTCAAGGGCCTGGTGCTGAGCACGGCCGTGTTCGACACCTTCGCCCAGCACACGCGCGGCTTCTGGCGCCACAGCCTCGGCTGCGCCATCATCAGCCGCCGCCTGGCCAAGCAACTCGCCATGGCCGACCCGGAAGAGATCATGATCGCCGGCTTGCTGCACGACCTCGGCAAGGCCGTCTTGTCCTTCCTGGCGCCGGACGCGTTCGAGCAAGTCCTCGCCATGGCCGAAGAGAAGCACTGCCACATCGCCGTAGCTGAGCGCGAAGTCTTCGGCGTCGACCACGCGCGCGTCGCCAGTTGGGTCGCCCGCGAGTGGCATCTGCCGGACCGCTTGTGCGACGCCCTGGCCTACCACCACCGGCCGGACCTGGCCCAAGCGGGCAAACAGGTCACGGCCGTAGTTCACCTCGCCGACGTGCTCACGCGCGGCATGGCCTACGGCGAGCCCGGCGACAGGGCCATGCCCGCGCTCAACCACCAGGCCTTTCACGGCCTGGGCATCTCGTATGAGCAGATCGACGCGGTGCTCGAGCACGCCGAAATGGAATACGGCACCGGCGCCGAGGTCTTCACCGGGTTGGAGTAAGCCGCCATGGCCGAAGTGGTCCTGTCCAAGGTCCTCGCCGTTTCTCCGCACGGCAAAGAGCTCGCCGAGATGTCGGCCACGCTCGAGAACGCCGGCTATCGCGTCGCCACGGTCACGAGCGCCAAGTCCATGATCGAGGCCGTATACGCCGATCCCCCGCACTGCCTGATCGTCGAATCGGACGGTGCCGACGCCGCGTCAAACGCCCTCATCAAGGAGCTCAAGTCCGACAACGTGTACGGCCACCTGCCCGTGATCCTCGTGATCTCCGCCGACGAGTTGGCCCAGGGCATCGAGTGGCAGGAGCATCCGGCCGACGACTACCTGGTGAGGCCGTTCTCCGACGTCGACCTCCTTGCGCGCGTGTCGCTGTGCCTCGCGCGCGCGTGCCGCGAGATCGACGCCAACCCACTCACGGGCCTCCCGGGCAATCTGACCATCATGCGCGAGGCCGAGCGCCGCATCGCCGATGGCAGCCCCTTCGCCATGGCCTACCTCGATATCGATCACTTCAAGCCCTTCAACGACAAGTACGGCTTCAGCAGGGGCGACGAGGTGCTGCGAATGACGGCCCGCATACTCGTCAACGCCATCCGGTCGCTCGAGTCCGACGATACCCACCTCGGCCACGTCGGCGGCGACGATTTCGTCTTCATTACGCCGCCCGATCTTGTTGGGCCGGTCTGTCAGGTCATCATGCGGGACTTCGACCGCATCGTGCCCAGCTTCTATGACGAAGAGGACCGCAGCGCGGGATCCATCCAGACGGTGGACCGCCGCGGGAATGCGCAGACATTTCCGCTGCTGACCGTCAGCATCGCCGCCGTAGACACGCAGACCAGCCATATCCCCCATGTCGCCGACCTCAGCGCACGCGCCGCCGAGGTCAAGCACTACGCCAAGCAGCACGCCGGATCCAACTTCATTGTGGACCGTCGCAAGTAGGACCGCCGCGAGGCCCCCGGAGATATCACATGGACACAGCCATCGTCTTGTTGACCCTACCCATTGTGGCCGCCTCGCTCGGAACCGTCGCGCAACAGCCCGAGTTCCGGGCGGCCGGCCCGGTCTGGCCCGAAGGCCGGGAACGCGAGATGAACCTTACGGTGGGCTTTCGGGCCGTTGTCGAGGCGCCCGAGAACGAACGCGTGGTGCTGCGGCTGACCGCCTCCACGCTCTACCGCGCGTTCGTCAACGGCGACTTCTGCGCCCACGGCCCGGCCCGCGGCCCCCATGGCTGGTACCGCGTGGACGAGTGGGACCTCACGGACAGGCTCCACCGCGGCCCGAACGTCGTGGCCGTGGAAGTGGCCGGTTACAACGCCAACAGCTACTACCTGATCGACCAGCCCTCGTTTCTTCAGGCCGAGGTCATCGCAGGCGACCACGTCCTCGCTGCAACGGGCCACGTCGACGCACCCTTCGCGGCCCGCGTGGTGTCGGAGCGCACCCAGAAGGTCGAACGCTACGGCTTCCAGCGGCCCTTCAGCGAGGCCTATCGTCTCGCTCCCGCGTTCGACGCGTGGCGATCACACCCAGAGATCACCTGGCCGCCTACGCCCTGCCCCGATGACCCCGAGAAGAGACTACTGCCACGAAGGGTCTCGTATCCCGTGTTCGCGCTCAACCCCGCGCGACGCCACGTCGCCGCCGGCCGACTGGCCGCCAGGGAGGGCAAGTTCAAGCCGCGCCGGCTACGCGGTCTCGGGGGGATAGGACCAGCCTTCAAGGGCTTCCCCGAGAGCGAACTCGAGACCATTCCCTCCCTGGAACTGCAGCAATACACGACCGCCTCGTCCACCGAAATCGACGCGGCACTCGACGCGCCGGCCAAGCTGGCGCTGAAGGCCGGCGACTTTCACATCCTCGACTTCGACACGAATCTCACCGGCTTCCTCGGGGCGGCCGTGACGTGCACGGAGCCTACGCGCCTCTTCTTCGCTTTCGACGAGATCCGGACCGAGGGCGACGTCGATTTCATGCGCCTCAGTTGCCTGAACATCATCTCCTACGAGCTGGCGGCCGGAAGCTACCGTGTCGAATCCTTCGAGCCCTACACCATGAAGTACGTCAAAGCCATCGTGCTGGACGGCGCCTGCGAGTTGAGCGACGTCTATCTGCGCGAGTACGTCAACCCGGACACGACCGAGGCTCGCTTCGCCGCCGCCGATGAGCGACTCAACAAGCTCTTTGCCGCGGGCGTCGAGACCTTCGCCCAGAACGCCGTCGACGTGTTCATGGACTGTCCGTCCCGCGAGCGCGCCGGCTGGCTGTGCGACAGCTTCTTCACGGCCCGCGTGGCCAAAGACCTCGGCGGCCACACGCGCGTCGAGAAGAGCTTCTTCGAGAATTTCCTCCTGCCCGAGCGCTTCGCCCATCTCCCCGACGGCATGCTCCCGATGTGCTATCCCGCCGACCACTACGACGGCAACTTCATCCCGAACTGGGCCCTGTGGTTCGTGGTCCAGCTCGAGGAATACCTGCAACGCAGCGGCGACCGCCAACTCGTCGACGCGCTCGAGCCCAAGGTCCTGGCGCTGTTCGACTACTTTGAGCCCTTCCGGAACGAGGACGGACTGCTCGAGAAGCTCGAGCGCTGGGTCTTCGTCGAGTGGTCCAAGGCCAACCGGTTCGTGCAGGACGTCAACTACCCGACCAACATGCTATACGCCGCCGGCCTCGCCGGCGCGGGGCGAATGTACGACGCGCCCGAACTCATCCGGCAGGCCGAGGCCATCCGCGACGTTGTCCGCGGCCAGTCCTACGACGGCGCGTTCTTCGTGGACAACGCCCTGCGCAAGGACAACGGTCTCGAAGTCACCCGCAACCGCTCCGAGGTCTGCCAGTACTTCGCCTTCTTCTTCGATGTCGCCACGCCCGAGACCTATCCCGAGCTCTGGCGCACGCTGCGCGACGAGTTCGGCCCCAACCGCGCCGAGACCAAGGCCCATCCCGAGATCCACGCCGCCAACTCATTCGTCGGCAACATGCTGCGCTTCGAGCTCCTGTCCCGCTACGGCCGCTGCCAACAGATCCTCGACGAGTCCATCGACTACCTCCTCTACATGGCCGAGCGCACCGGCACCTTGTGGGAGAACGTCCATGCCCACGCAAGCTGCAACCACGGCTTCGCCTCCCACATCGTCCACACCCTCTACCGCGACGTCCTCGGACTCTACGAAGTCGACACCGTCAACAAGCGCATCCGCCTGCGCTTCGGCGACGTGACCCTCCCTCACTGCGAAGGCGTCGTCCCCACGCCCAACGGCCCGGTCGCCCTCGAGTGGCGGCTTGAGGATTCCGCGCTGACGTACCGCCTGTCAGCGCCCGGGGACTACGGCGTCGAAGTACAGAATCCCGGCGGCAAGCGCCTCGTCCGAGAGTGACGCGGCGGGCCAAGCCGACGGCGTGACGGGTCGCGGTGTTTTTTCTTGACAGATGAAGTCTACCATGGTAGATTTACCTTGGAACATCTACCCGGGTAGACAACGCCGGTCGCCGACAGAACCGAAAGGCACACGAAATGGGCGTTCCTCGACTGGGCCGCGTGCAAATGCGAATCATGGAGGTGCTGTGGGAGACAGGGCACGCTACGGCACGCGAAATCACCGACGCCCTGAACCGCACCGGGGCTATTGCCCACAGCACGGTACAGACCCTGCTGCGCAAGCTCGAGGCCAAGGGGGCCGTCGCCCATGACGTGGACGATCGGACCTTCGTCTTCCGGCCGACCGTTCAGCCCGAGCCCGTGCGCCAGACGGCCACGCGTGAGTTCGTTGACCGTCTCTTCGGCGGCTCGACCAGCGGTCTTGTCGCCTACCTGTTGCGCCAAGAACGGATCCCGCCGGAAGAGATGAGAGAAATCCACGACCTGATAGAGGCGCAGTCGAGCCGCGGCTCGAGGGAGGGGAAGTGACGATGCCTTCCGGCGACCCCGCTCCGTTCTTGTCCTTCGCTTGTGCGACGGTTTCCATGGGCGCAAGCCTACTCGCGCAGTCGACGCTGCTGATAACGGCTGGCCTGCTGGTCGCGTGGTCGACGCGACATCGCAGCGCCGCCTCGCGGTCCCTCGTGCTGCGTGTGACGCTGGCGTCTGTGGTGCTCGCCCCCGTGGCGTCACTCGCTATGACCGGTCTGGGTGTTCCCGGCATCATGATCGATCTCCCGCGCGACAACGCCGCCAGGGCGAGGGGCTCTGCCCCCACAAGCAGCCCTGTTGCACGCACCGGCCAGCTTTCTCAAACCACACCTGTCTCGCCGTCCCCCGGCGGTTCGCCCAGAGCGATGCCTGCACCGGGCGACAGCAGCGGGCACGAGGGGCCGTCTGTTCTTGCTGACCGAGAACCTTCAACAGCGAGTCCGGACTGGACGCCGAGGCTCTACGCTGCCCTCTCCGGTCTCTGGGCGCTGGGAACGTGCCTGCTTCTTCTGCGCCTCGTAACCGCGATGGCTCGTGTGGCGCGGTTTCGTCGGACTGCGCCGGAGGCCGGGGCGACACTGCGCGCCCAGTGCGCGGAAGTCGCCGGCGAACTCGGGTTGCGCGCCCCTCGGTTGCTCATCAATCCCGAGGTCAGGAGCCCTTGCCTGATTGGCCTGCGGCGCCCCGCCATTCTCCTGCCGCAGGGCTTCGGGGCTCAGCAGACCGTGCCGACCGACGTGCTGGTCCACGAGCTAGCCCACTTGGCGCGGGGGGACTGCGCCTGGAACCTGTTGGCCGGACTGGTGCAAGCAGCGTTGTTTTTTCAGCCGCTGGTCTGGCTGCTGACGCGGCGCATTGAGGACGCCAGCGACGACGCA
>Ga0272442_10006307_pt1 | contig 15623 bp, 12 predicted proteins | sample SSMForm2O_FD_200262 | JGI IMG/M metagenome (GOLD analysis project Ga0272442, IMG submission 200262) | Marine sediment archaeal communities from Little Sippewissett salt marsh, Falmouth, MA, United States - SSM-Form-2O | ecosystem: Environmental > Aquatic > Marine > Wetlands > Sediment ...
GTAGAACAAGGATGGTCGCGTGAGGAAACGTTCCAAATGCTGGCAAGGAAGGCTGGTTTGAGCCCGAACGATTGGCGGAACGGACAGTTTTCTCTCTACACGACGCAAATCATCGATGCGGACGCATTCGAGGGGACATGAGCTACGACGAAGCAATCCAAGAGGTGGAAGCGCTTAGGGAACGAATACGAGTGCTTGATCGACACTACTATGTCCTCAATGATCCTTTGGTGGCGGACGCCGAGTACGATGGATTGATGCATCGTCTCCAAAGCCTTGAGGCGTTGTTCCCCGATCTGATTTCGCCTGACTCTCCTACACAACGAGTTTCGGGGGAACCCTTATCCGTCTTTGAAACGATAAAACATCAAGTTCCAATGCTGAGCATGGACAACACATACAACGCTGAAGAGTTGCTGGAATTTGACGAGCGAGTGAGGAAGACTACGGGTCTTTCGTCGGATGAGTTGATTTATGTTGTAGAACTTAAGTTGGACGGATTGGCAGTTTGTCTCACCTACGAGAGTGGGGTTTTCGTGAGAGGAGCCACGAGAGGCAATGGGGTGCAAGGAGACGACGTCACAAGCAATTTGAGAACCATTAGCAGCATCCCCTTGCGGTTGATGGATGAGAGGTTGTCGGAAACGTTTCTGGAGGTCCATGGAGAGGTTGTGATGCCGAGATCCGCATTCGAGAAATTCAACGAAAAGCGGTTTCATCAAGGGCTTCAACCCTTTGCCAACCCTAGAAATGCGGCGGCAGGTTCTCTGAAACTCTTGGATCCCCGTGTCACCGCGGAAAGACCCCTTCGTTTCGTTTGCCACGGCGTGGGGGCTTCCGTGGGACTTTCTTTCCCAACGTACAGCCGCTGGATCGAATTTATGGGGAAGGTGGGATTGCCGCTAGATCCTCATCGACATCCTTGCGTTGGAATCCGTGAGGCGATCGAGTGGACGGAACGGTATGAGAGGGGCTTGGAGGACTTGGACCTTCAGGCGGATGGCCTCGTCGTAAAGGTCGACCGTCGGGATTTACAGGAGAAACTGGGAGCGACCAGTAAGTCTCCTCGATGGCAAATCGCCTATAAGTTCGCTTCCGAACAGGTGATGACGACGCTCAGGAAAATCGAGGTCCAGGTGGGTAGAACGGGCGTTTTAACTCCAGTTGCGGTGTTGGAGGCTGTACAGTTGGGCGGAACGACAGTCTCGCGCGCCACCCTCCACAACGAGGACGAATTGGTCAGGATTGGTGTTAGGGAAGGAGATCAGGTCATGATTGAGAAGGCGGGGGAGATCATCCCTAGGGTGATTCGCGCGTGTTTGACGGAGAGGAGCGGGGATGAGACGGCCTTTTCTATGCCGGATCATTGTCCAGTCTGTGGCGCTGCAGCGGTCAGGGATGAGGACGGCGTTGCGGTGAGATGCGTCAATGTTTCTTGTCCCGCACAGATCGAAGGTCGGTTTAGACACTTCGTTTCCCGAGCTGCGATGGATATAGAAGGACTCGGAAAGCAGGTCATTCATCAACTGGTAGAAAAGGAACGAGTGCGCGATTTGGCGGACTTGTATCGATTGGACCTCCAAAGCCTTTTGGATTTGGAAGGGTTTGCCGACAAGTCAGCCCGAAATCTTTTAGATGCTGTCGAGAGAAGCAAGGAGAGGGGACTGGATCGCTTTTTGTTCGGGCTTGGAATTCGTCAAGTTGGACTTCACGTTTCAGGTATACTGGCTCGAGAGTTTGGGAGCATGGAGGGGCTTCGAAATGCCACGCTTGAACGCCTTCAGGGGATTTCTGAGGTGGGACCTGTCGTAGCACGTTGCCTCAAGGACTTTTTTGAACGTCCAGATAACCTCGTTTTGCTTGAAGAACTCAGCCGGTTGGGTGTATGCCCCGAGAGAATGGTCGAAGATGCGGGAGAACGACCTTTGGAGGGGAAGACTTTCGTCATGACGGGAGCATTGACGCGATGGTCCCGAGAAGACGCACGATCCATCATTGAGTCCCGCGGAGGAAGGATTTCTAATAGCTTGAGCGGCAAAACAGATTTTCTTGTCGTTGGAGATCGTCCCGGATCTAAACTCAAAAAAGCTGAACAGCTGGGAGTGAAGATCCTTGACGAAGACGAGTTGGTTGAATATCTCGCGTGGAGCGAAAACTAGGACGGAGCGCTCGAAGGATGGGCATTTCGCGTAATATTGAGACGAGGTTGGAGCAGAAGACAGAGATTCAGTTGCGTAGATGGGGATGGAGCGTTCACTTCTTCACTGCCACTGGAACGGTTTGGGCTCTCTTGGGGATTCTAGCCATTCAAGGACATCAATGGCGACTTTTGTTTCTTTTGATGGGAATTGCGCTTTTGGTGGATGGATTCGACGGCACTTTGGCAAGGCTTTTGGGTGTTGAAAAAAGATTACCTCAATTTGATGGTTCGCTTTTGGATAACATCGTGGACTTTCTTACCTACGTATTTGTCCCCGCCTTTCTGGTGTTTGAGGCGGAGATGACGCCTCGGGGATTCAATTTCCTAACTGCATGTTTGATTCTTCTCTCCTCGGCCTACCAGTTTTGTCAATGTGACGCCAAGACGGAGGATCACTTTTTCAAGGGATTTCCCTCCATGTGGAACGCGGTGGTGATGTATCTCCTTCTTCTTTCGTCCAATCCATGGGTGAATCTGCTGGTCATATGGACATGCGTTGCTTTGGTGTTTGTGCCGACAAAGTATGTGCACCCCTACCGTGTACGCTATCACAGGAACATAACCGTGATGGTGGTGGCCATGTGGAGCCTTGTTCTTCTAGTGGTGGTTTTGACGTATCCAGATTATCCAGTTTGGTTGGTTTGGGGCTCGTTGGGGGGCGTGGCCTACTATGTGGGCATCAGTCTTGTCGCTTCAAGAAGGTCTCATGTGCTTGGTGCCGGGACAGATTGATGGAACCCATTGCATCCCAAAAGAGAGCCCTCCAACAAGAATATGGATTCCCGCACTCACCAGTCGGTATCGTAGTTGTTGCGGCGTTCTTTCTAGTTAGTACCTGTTGCGGAAAGGGTCTATGCGGCTGTCCAATGGGTGAAGAGAGCTGGCTTGGCGGGTTCGGGAAGGGTCCGATCGCCGAGCGAGAGTTCGGTTCCTCGGGCCGTTCCCGCCCTCGGAAGCGCGTATATAGACATTCAAACGCGCTGAGAATGAGCCAAGGCAGGTTTCTCCACCCATCCGACATTGGGCCAAATGGCCCCTTTCCGCAACAGGTATTAGTTAGCCTTGGAACGCAGGCCATGTTGGATCCAGACCGCGTTCCAAAAGGGGCCGAGTTCGAATACTTCGCGGAATCCCCCGCGATGATCGGTGTCCCGGGACACGTCGCTTGGGTGGATCGGTTTGGATCGGTTTGGAGCGAAGACGCAGAACTGCTGTTTTTTCTGGGAGAAGAACTTCGACCGTACGCTTTGAGCGCGAAAAAACTCGCTGATAATCGCCTTCCCCATGTGTCGGCGACCTGTTCCGCGGGGGGCTGTCGGTACGAGTTCGTCAGTTTCTCCTCTCAGGTGCCCGAGGTGGACCGAATTTCATGTCTACATTTCATATCTGTTGTGGTTGCCAATAGCACCGCGCGGATTCAACCTTGTCCCTTGGCTGTAGCTTGCAGGTGTCGAACGGATGAAGGAAACGTTGCCATGTTCTCTGCGGGATGCTATCGGTTTCAAGAAGACAAGGCATTGTTGAACGATAGGATTCTCTATGTGGGCTCTCCTGGGGGTGAACCTTTTTCGGTACATGGGGTGCCATATGGGGGACCTTTCACCGCGACTTCGCTGCAGGTGCTGCCATCGACTCCCGTTTTATGGCGGGTGTATCGTCCCGTTCTCGAACCAGGAGAACGGCGGCATTTTCATTTCATTCTTCCTTCACCTGCGATTTCTCTGCAGGAACCGAAATTGGTCTCCCTGCTGGACATGTTGCAGCCTGAGGCCTACGAAGAGAGAGTCCTCTCTCGGTGGAACGACTTTCTCGACGCAGGAGCGAGGTTCAGATTGGAAGAAGAGAAGATCTGTCAAAGCCTGGATTCCAACATCATCTACGGTTATCTTCTCGATTCATTGCCTGCGTTTCAGTTGGAAGATCCGGCCGATTTGGGCTCCATTTGGATTTCTTGTTTGGGGGCGATCGCCTTGGACGTGACGGGACACTTCGAGGAGGCCAAAACAATCCTCATGGGACTTATGTCGCACTGCAACTCTAGAACTCCAACTCCCGTTGATCCTCAGGCCTTGATCGAGCGTTGTCAGATATCCTGGGCCATGGGGGTCCACACGTCCGTCACCAGGGATATGGGATTCGCGAGGACCGCGCTGGAGCTTTTGGAGCAGTGCACAGAGGGTGTGGACCTGGAGCAACGGGAGTTGGATTCACGGGTGGCTCCGTGGCTGGCCTTAGCCTCTCGGGAAGCGGCTTGGTTGTCCGATTTTATCGGCGAGCCCCAATTGGCTGGACGGTTTCACGTCTTTTCAGGACAGTCTTCAGCGGCCCCAGAATTCAATGGGGAAGGAAACGTTCATGAATGGCTGTTGCCTCTAGCGCTGGGCGTAGTCGACCCCGCGGCGAACAAGGTAACCTCCTCAGTCAACGCATTGAGGGAACGATACATGGCAGAGGGGATACTGGTTTCAAAGCAAGGAGATCTGCTTCCAGCGTCCACCGCGATGCTTGCTTTGACGCACCTAGCCCGGGGTGAGGAAAAATTCGCATTGGACGCTTTCTATTCAATGCTTCTGCACACCAGTACATCTCACATAGGTGTGGACGGCGGGGTGGAAGCTTGGGGGACCAGAACCACTCCGTTTCCTGTTCCTTTCAGGGCCTTCTCGCATCTAATCGTCCTATTGACCCGTTGTATGATGGTGCGCGAGGAAGAATCCAGTCTGCACTTGCTCTCGTGTGTTTCCCCCCAGTGGATGTCGCCTGGTTCCACCATAGAGCTTCGAAATATGCCTACGCGGTTTGGGCCTTTACACCTTAGCGTGAAGTCCAAGAGGAACAGTGGAAGCATCCTTTTGGAAACAGCCTTTTTCGAGGATCCCACAGAAGTGTTCCTTCACGTGCCTTGGTTCTTGAGACTCAGATCAGCCCGTTCAAACGGTCGCCGTGCTAGAAAACTTGGCAAGGCTTTGGTGTTGAAACCTGAAAGCCAGGAGATCAAACTGCGTTGGGATCGACAGGCAATGACGACGGGCTGGGACGAAGCCGTGCAGCGGTACGAGTTGGAGTACAAGAGCCGTTTTCAGAGGTTTCAAGAGGAAAGAGGGGCGGTCTTTGTGCCCCGGCCTGCTCCTCTTCTGAACCTTCAGCAGAGAACAGATCAATATAGAATGATGTGTCCCTCCGCCTGGCAGAATTTGGCGTCCATCAAGAAGGTTTTGGTGGGACAAGAGAAAGAGGAGATTGTTTCTCCCAAGGTCCTTTGGGATGGGAATAGAGAGGGAGTTGCGTGGACTTCGGGAACTTGTCCCCAGTGGGTCCTATTTGAATTGGATCGCGTTTTTCTGCTGGAGGCTGTACGGTTTCATATGCCTGATACTGTGAAAATACAATGCCGTTACGACCTCTTCCTCTCACCCAATGGCAGGGATTGGCATGCTGCGGCTAAGGGAATCCAGCAGGATTCGGAACGAACTCCCAGTCTTTTGACGGTCTTTCCGCCAAGGCAAGCTCGTTTCGTGAGGATTACCTTGGATGAAGCGAAGCCTGGAGATGCCGTGCCGGTGACAGAGATTGAACTGGTGAAGGTTTGCCCCGAAAGACCTCATGCGCTTGTCCATAATTGTGCGCTTGGAAGCACAATCAGGGATGCTAATCTGAAGACTTACCCCAATCTGGTGAACGGGTCCCTACTTCAGTCGGAGGCCGTTTCCGCAGAGTCTATCCAGGATGGAGTGATAGACCTTCAGAGCGTGAGAACCGTTTGCGGCGTGGGCGTCTGGTACTGCGCTTTCACCCAAGATCTTAAACTGAACTTGAAGGTGTCCTCTGATGGACAAGACTGGCGGCCGGCGGGAACGTTGAACCTGACCCCCAAGGCGAATTTCCTCGCCATTTCTTTCCCTGAGTTGGCAGGCAGGTATGTCAAGATAGAAGCTCCTAGTGAACCTTTGAGATTCATGGAATGGGAAGTGTATTGCTGTCCCCAGCGCTAAACCCATCGGTTTAGCCATGAGCCCAGGCCGGCGGCCGCCTTGACCATCACAAGAGGTCTTTGACAGTCTCGGGCTATGGCTTCAGGGATGGTGAGATGATAGACCTGGCGCAACCATGGCTCCCTAGTGGCTCCGATAACGATAAGATCGTAATCTTCGGCTTCTTGAAGGATGGAGTGTACGACGTTTTTGCTTTCGATCGTTTTTGGACGGAGGCGGTTCCAGGGGACATGCTCAAGATCCCTGCACGTATCGAGAAACTTCTCCACATCGAAAGAGCGGCGGTCTGTGTTGACGGTAAAAGGCACAATTTCGCCCACCTGTTGGTCGAGGAGAATGCCGGCCGTTTCCAGAGATAACTGTCCATTAGGTCCCCCAGAGAGGGGAACCAGAATGCGTTGGAAACTGCTCTTGTTGCATTCCTTAAAGATGACGACGTTGCAGGGGGACTGTTCGATAATCGGGTCCACTTTGCTGCCTAGACGAAATATCCGTTCCGGATGTTCGCCATGCCAACCCATAATCAGCATATTTGCCTTCTTTTCTCGGACAGCTGAAACAATCCCCCGCGCCACGTTGCGGCAGTATCGGAACGTGGTGCTTACAGGGAAGAGCGGCAAGAGATAGAGCATGCTTTCCAGAATGGCTTCCCTGCCTTCTCCCATATAAAGCTCAGCGTCTTTCAGTGGGACTTGATCTGGGACAGGCACCATGTGCAGCAACTCTACACTGCCGTCCTTGGCGTTGCAGATCTTATAGGTGTTGCGCACCAGTTCCAATGCGTTTTGGGGATTGGCTAGGGCCACCATAATTCTGTATCCCTGTACCTCCGGCGACTTCTCCTCTTTGAGAACGAACACCTCATGTCCTTCGGGCTCAACGTGACGCTTAGCGTAAAGATGGAAGACTGCCAGACCCGAGAATATCCATAGAGGGGCGACGATCCAGGCGATGGGACTCATATGGATCAGCCAAACGGCCAAGAATGCCTGGGCGAGGATGGCCGCGATGGGAAAGAGGGGAAAAAAGGGCATGACGAAGCCGTATTTGAGTTCGTCGCTCATATGTCTCCTGATCTTGATGACGCAGAAATTGACCAGAAAAAACAAGAAGAGAAACATGATGCTCGCGCTGGCCGCCACGTCGATGGTGGGAAGGAAAAGCGCTACTGCAACCAGAATGCCGCCTGTGCCCAAAAGGGCGACCCAAGGGGTCTTACGTTTCTTGGAAATGGACGCGAGAGCGCTAGGCAGCATGCGGTCCCGCCCCAAGGCGTAGCATGCCCTTGTAGCGGAGTAAATCGTGGCGTTCAGTGCGGACGTGGAAGCGAAGATGACCGCCATCGTGAGGAGAACATTTCCCACGTTTCCTTGAGGGATGAGGCGGGAAACCGCCTCCCCAAAGCCTCTTTCTCTGAATTGACCGATCCATTCCCATGGCGCCTGATCGACGCCGGGGGAGCCTGCTTTGACGGATACCACCGTCGCGAAGGCAACGGCCACGTAAGTGAGGGTGACGACGAAGACCGAATAAATCATGGCCTTGGGGAGGTTCCGTCTCGCATCCACAGCCTCGTCACCGGCTTGAGAGATGACCTCAAAGCCTTCGAAGGCCACATAGGTGAAGCCCATGGTCATAAGCAGCTTCGTCCAACCATGCGGCATGAAGGGTTTGAAATTGGAGAGACGCGAGGGATCCCTAAGCGTGACAAGGATGCCTATGATTCCGATGAATGCCAGGAAAACGGTTTGTCCCAGGGTGAAAAAAGCTCCTACTTTGCCAGTCTCAGAGGCACCCCGATAATTGACATATAGGAAGAAGACGGCCACAAAGAGCGCCGAAATCTTGATGGCGATGTCCATGTGTTCGTTGAGCCAGCCAAAGGACCCGAAGTGGGCGAAGAAGCGCAAGGTGTAGATGGAGAAGGTGAGTGCATAGATGCTCCCTGCCACGCTGGATGCGAACCATTCCATCCATCCTGCGATGAAACTCGTTCCCCTTCCAAAGCCGATCCGGGCGAAATTGTAGGCTCCTCCGGCCCTGGGAATGGCTGAACTAAGTTCTCCGTATGACATGGCCGTGAAAAGAGCAATGATGCCGTTGAGGGCAAAGGTGAGTATGGCGCCGCCCGGTCCCACGTAGTGAATGGCATTGCCCACGCCCAAAAATACCCCCGCCCCAATCATCATGCCTAGCCCCATCATGGTGATATGAAATAGGGTTAGCTCACGTGAAAGCTCGGAGGAGATCTGTCGATCAGTCCCCACGCTCGTGCTCCTTCAGAAGCTCCCTGGCGGTCGCTGGCCCTTTGGTGTGAATGCGCTTCAGGGCTCTCTTGCTCCATACTGTCAGGTAGGTCAAGAAGGACAACGTCACAGTCAAGATGAGTATGCCGAGAAGGGCATCTTTTTCCATGGGTATATGGTTCCTCCGTCGATCCCAGTAAAATGTGAGTATGATCCCATCTAGATATTCTTCAGTCCAGCACCCCCCGGGACAAGAAAACCTATCGGCCTTTGCTTCACGTTTTGGGAGCCCTGTTTGTTCTGAAGAACGCGATAGAGGAGGTGCCGCATGTCTGAGAAGAAACTGGGGAAGATTCGTTGTCCCTCCTGTGAAAGCGAAGCCTTTCTCATGAGCAAACCTCGCTTTGAAGGCTTTCAGAAGGTGGGTGTCGTAGCGTATTGCTCCAGTTGCGGCCACGAGTTCGCCGAGGAAGAGCGTCCCCCTCTCTTGGAGGAAAAAAACGCCCCAAAGAACATTCTGGGCGAACGGGATCCAGATCCTCTTCCTCAAATTCTTGGGAAGAAGGAAGATCTACGCTTCTGCATGTACTGCCAAGAATACGTGGAACACCCCTTTACCCAACGTTGCATGAAACATCTACGGGAGGTGAAGGCTACCGATACATGCCCCGATTTCAAAAAGAAGGCCTGAGGACACCCGCGCCCGCAACGGCTCGGCTCCACGGTGAAGGGCATCTACAGTTTCACGGCTTGGCCTGTTTTCGCCGATTCTTTGGCGGCATCAAAGACAGTTATGGCTTCGCGGACTTGTTCCGGTTTGACTGGGAGTTCTTTCCCTTCGAGCAGATGATCGGCAAGCGTGCGATAGTATGCGGTCCAGTCCCCACGCAGCGTTGTAACAGTGGAAACGTGTTGAAGTCCCCCTAGCATGGTGGTGAGCCTCCCATAGTAGTTGGGATCCTCTTGTGCGAGATGGATGCGTCCCTCACACATTGCGCGTTCCTGAGGATCTACACCTTCCTTCACGAAAGCGCCCTGGGTCCCCAGGAGCATCCAGTGAGGCCTTTGGAGCTTAGCAGCTTGTCCCACCCACACTCGGACGCAAGAGCCATTCTCAAACTGGATGGTCATCATGCCGTTGTCCCCGATGTCCTGATCCCATTTCACGCTTTGTACGATACAGTGCACCGATGTGGGACGTGAGCCGTTCAACAATAGAGCCTGATCTACGAAATGTGCCCCCCAATCGTACAAGATGCCCCCACACATCGCTTCTTCCGCGCGCCAACCAGAAGAGGGACGGTCGCTCAGATTCGCGATCTCACCGTAGTACAGTTCACCCAGAAGGCCTTCTCTCAGGATTCTCTTGATGGTGAGGAAATCGCCGTCCCAACGGCGATTGTGAAACACGCTCAGGCATCGTCTTGTCTGGTCTCTGGCCTGGATCATGGCGTCCGCTTCTTTGGTGTTCATACACATGATCTTGTCCACCACAACATGTTTCCCCGCCCTAAGCCCCTTGATCGCGAGTTCCGCGTGCGTATTGTGGGGGGTGGCCACGATAATGAGGTCTACATGGGGGTCCTCGTAGAGACCTCTCGCCGACGGATAGGTCTTCACTTGCCAATCTTTTTCTGCGGCTTCCCTACGTTCCTTGCTTCTGGACGAGATGGCCGTTAGGTGAATCCGAGGTTCCAGGGACAAAAGGTAGGCGTGGAATGATCTTCCAGCATATCCGTACCCCACTAAACCAGCACCGATGGGCACATTCATGACATCCTCCTATGGATTTGACGAAAGGACGGATAGGGCTCCGCTTCTACACATCTTGGTCCAACCCTTCAATCCTTCAAGGGCTTTGAAGCCGCTCCAATGATCATGCATGAAGGTGTCTGTCACGGCAAGCATGGCACAGAGGGACACCTTTCGAAAGGCCGCCACAGTGAGAAGCGCTGACACTTCCATTTCTACAGCCAAGGCGCCCGCATCCTTGAAATGTTGGATTTTGGTTGATGTTTCCCGAAACGGAGCATCGGTCGTCCAGATGGGACCCGTATGAAAGGGGGTTCTAGAAGACACGAGAGCCTTGTGCGTCTCCTCGTAGAACTCGGGAGAGGGCAGTGCGGGGATTCCCGGCTCAGCGTAATGGTAAGACGTTCCTTCCTCTCTGAAGGCTTTTTGCGGGAGAACCAATGAGCCCAGCTTCACATCCGCTCGTAGAGCGCCGCAAAAGCCAAAAAAAAGGATCCGCCGCACGCCTCCAACTATGAGAAGTTCCAGAGCGAAGGCGGCGGAAGGGGCTCCCATGGGACATAGAGCCAACAGGATAGGCCCTCGCTTTCCGTGGATTTCCTGGAGTTGAAGGGTGGGATGGGGAGACTTGATTCGTTTTCCTATCTTCATCCCGCAAGCGCGCATGGGAGCTGTGAAAGCGGTTTTTCCTGCCCAGCCCCAACTCTGAATGAAAGGTGCGAGAATTGCGCCCGGAACAGGGGCATTCCAGGCGAGTCGTTGGGGACTGAGGAGGGATTCTTCTTGGCCGGCGAAGAAGTCCAACGTCTCCCCTTTACCTTGCCCTAATCTGTGCGTATTGCCACATGGCTCTCAGAGTGGCTGCACCGTCGTTCGGTGTAGCATGAACCAGAATGTCGTGATTTTCTAGATGAAGTATGGGCGCACTTTCCGAGAGACGGGATCCCAAGACTGCGTCGGAGCAGACCGCGAAGGGCTTGTTCACCTCTCTCACTAGACGAACAATGGCTTCCGCTGTGGACATGTCTTCTTGGAGGACGAAATCGGCCACCATTTTCAACATCGGGTTGTCCTTGAAAGGAGAAAACTTGGAGGAGAGGTGAACGCTTCGGGTTCCATAACCTAGTCCAAGCATCATCAGAGCATCTACGCCCTCCCAGCGGGCAAGAATTTCCAGAGAACGGGCAGTGGTACCCAGTTCGCGGGTGGCCACCAGGTCTACGGGATTATTCTTGCTCCAAAAGGGCGGCAAAAAGGCGGAGTATTCTTCCATGATTTTGGCAGGGAGCTTCGGTAGACGTAGTCCATATTGGGACACCGCGTCCGCAGCCAAAACGCCCCACCCGCCGCCAAGAGTAAGGATGCCCACGCGATCTCCCGCAGGGAGCGGTTGATGAGCCAGGGCTATGGCTACGTTAAACATCTCCCTCAGATCCCTTACCTGAAGGATCCCCACCTGTCTGCAGGCGGCATCGAAAATCTCGGTCGAGGTGGCCATGGCACCTGTGTGAGATCTTGCGGCTGAAGCTCCCTCTTCGGTCTTTCCGCCACGCAGGACGATGACGGGTTTCTTAGGCACAACTTCCCTGCAAGCATCCAGAAAGGCAGGTCCCTCTTTCAGGTTTTCTATGTAAACAAGCACTACACTCGTCTCAGGATCCTCGCCGAAGTACCTGATATAGTCGTGAAGCTTCACGAAGGCCTCGTTCCCACTGCTCACGAATTTGCCGATCCCGAAGCCGTGGTGATAGGCGCTGAAAAGGATCGTACCTCCCACATTGCCGCTTTGGGAAACGATGGAGATGGGGCCTGGTTTGTTGTAAGCGCCCGACATCAGGCAGAAGAGTTTGCACCTTGTCGAAACGAGGCCCTGTCCATTGGGTCCTCCTATGATCAGACCTGCCTCCTTGGCTTTCCTAGCCATCTCCCGTTCCATTTGTTTTTCTTCTTCGCCTGCCTCACTGAAGCCTGAGCTGATCACAAATGCCGCTTTGCCGCCTTTAGCCGCCAGGTCCTCTATGACCCCGAGAACAGCGTGATTGGGCACGCAGACCATGGCCAAGTCAGGTGTTTCCGGAAGATCCCTGATGGAGGGATAGGATTTCATTCCCAAGATATCTTCGCCTTTGAGATTCACGGGATAGACGTTTCCGGCGTAGCCCCCCATCAAGAGATTATGCAGTACGCTAAACCCCCATTTCGTTGGATTGTTGGTGGCTCCCACCAGGCAAACAGACTTGGGGTGAAAGAAAGGGGAAAGGTCATAATCTAAAGCCATTTTGACTCGAACTCCTTAGAAACGATGAGCAAAGCGTCCACAGCGATCATTCTGTCATCTAGGGGTTTCACGGGATTTAAGTCCACCTCTAATATCTCAGGACATTCCAAAGCAAGTTTGCCCAGGTTGGTGAGCATAGTTCCCAGTGCTTCCTGGGACAGGGGGCCCTCGTCTCGGAAGGGGCCGAGCAGCCGTGCGCAGGACAAGGAGGAGCATTGCCGTATGGCCTCCTCTTTCGTGAAGGGAGGGACCAGATAGGTGATATCTCTTAGCGCTTCGGTAAAAACTCCCCCTAAGCCGAAAACAACGCAGGCGCCGAAGGATGGGTCGTGGGCAATGCCCACGAGGAATTCCCTTCGGCCTGGAACCATTCTTTGGACGAGGACCCCTTCAATACGCTTCTCTCGTCGATGAATCAGATCGTAGGCTGCGTTCAGTTCCTTTTCGTCCCTGATATCCACCAGGACCAGGCCTGCTTCGGACTTGTGAAGAAGAGAGGAAGAGCACCCTTTGACAACGACTGGATATCCGAGCGTTTTCGCCGCGTCCGAAAGCTCCTCTCTCGTAACGACCAATCTCTCGTCCACGACATCGATGCCTTTCTCTTTGAGAAAAGCTTTTGCTTGATATTCGTTTAGGACGACCTGTTCACTTTTTTTTGTTTCCATCAATATGGCCTCCTATAAGCGGTTCAGGATATCATATTCTAGGGAGTTTGCTTCATGCTTCTTGGATTTCATGTTTCCATACGAAAAGGATTTAAAGCGGCTGTCGGGCGAGCCTTGGAGAGAGAGAGCGATTGTCTGCAGATCTTTTCGAGATCTCCACGCTCTTGGCACAGACCCAAGATGGACGCCCGACAGGTGGAGTCCTTTCGGAAAGCCAGAATGGACGCCCGCTTGCGGCCTTTGGTCGTCCATACGCCTTACCTGCTTAATCTCTGCTCTTCGTCCCGCTCCTTGCGAGAGAAGTCCAAAAGGCACCTGTTGGTCGAGCTGTCCAGAGCCAAAGAACTGGGAGCGGAGATGGTGGTAACGCATGTGGGGGGATCCGAGACCCCTTCCAGAGATGACAGGAGGCTGGTGTCTGCCATCGAATGGGTGCTTTCCCGAACTCCGAAGCCGTGTCAGTTGCTTCTGGAGAATGCTGCTCGACCCTCAGATGGCCTCGGGTCCAGCCTTCAACGTCTTTGTCAGGTTGTGGAGGCTTCTGATCCTAGGGTGGGCCTTTGTTTGGATGTAGCTCATGCGTTTCAGGCAGGATACGAGATTCGATTTCGGCAGGGATTGGATGCGGCATTGGGGGAAATGGAAGGCGCGCTATGCGCTGGAAGGCTCCGTCTTTTACACCTCAACGATTCGAAAACACCCCTGGGGTCCGGGCTGGATAGGCATGAGCGGATAGGATTTGGACGGATCGGACTTGCCGGTTTCCGAACGCTTCTGAGCACTCCCGGGCTGTGGGGATTCCCTGGCATACTCGAGACACCAGGCGCCACGCTAGAGGAGGACTTACCCAACATACGAGTCCTCAGATCATTGCTCAGATAGTCCTCGTTGCGGAAAGACAAGTGGGCGCCCTGCGCCTATTGGCCCTCAGACAAAAATCCCCCAGGAAAACAAGAACTCATTTTCCGTGTTTTAATCGAAGCGCGTTCTTCTCTGGAAGGCCAGCCCTGAGGATGGCCTTCATGGCTTGTTTGACCTTATAGTGCACTCTGTGAAACTCGATGACGCCGTCCCTCACTGTGGCATAGCAGGCCCTCGGGTCACCGTCTCTGGGTTGTCCCACCGAGCCCACATTGATCACGGCTTTCCGTCCATTCAGGTCGTAACGGCTGTCGGAGAGTTCTTCGGGGCGAAAGAACTCCCACGCGTCGGTGAAGACGCCTGGCAGATGACTGTGCCCAATGAAACAGGGCTCGTCGATGATGTCGAAAACCGCCAGAATCTTCTCGCTGGGACGCACTTCAACATCCCACGGCAGAATATACTCAAACGTGGGACTGCGCGGGGAACCGTGTACCAGACGCAGTCCGTCAACGATTTTCTGTTCGGGAAGGATTTCCAAGAAATGGAGCATATCTGTCACAGACATTTCAACGCTTGTGCATTGTCCCAATGCGCGTCGCGTCCATTCGATGGATAGCTGGGCTGTCTCATTGAAAGCGAGAGGTTCGTGGAAGATGGCGTGATCATGATTTCCAAGGATACACTCTTGGCAGGTCGACTTGACCTGTTCTATACACTCGCAGGGGTTGGCGCCGTATCCGACGATATCGCCCAAACATAGAATTTGATCCACATTCTGTTTGTCGATGTCTTCCATGACGGCCGATAGGGCGTGCGCGTTGCCATGAATATCTGAGATGATAGCGTAGGATGTAGGCATCTTGTTCGTCTATCTGTTGGTGGACCTAACGTTGGGGTAACGGTCCATGGTATGCTTGCATGCCTATCGTTGGCAAGTCAGGCATACGCCGGGCCGTAGCAATGGAGTGAAGGTGAGCATCGCTTCATGAGGGAAAAACCCGTTCAAACGCCAAATCCTAGGTGGGGCAGGAGATTTCTTCCTGGCCTTGTGTTGGCTGTCATTGTCTTGTTGGGTTTGGTCGCCTATGGGGACGCCCAGCAACTCTGGGCTCATATCAAAACGTTCTCCTGGCGGCTCCTGTTTCCTATCCTGGGATGCGTCTTCTTGAACTACGTCGTGAGGTGGTGCAAATGGCATTTCTACCTCAAGGTGTTGCAAGTCGACTTGGATTGGAGGGATAGCTTTATCGTCTTTTTGGGCGGATTGGTGATGTGTCTGACCCCAGCCAAGTTGGGAGAGGCGCTCAAGGGTTATTTCGTCTGGAGAATGAAGGGGATTTCCATGACCCGGGTGGCGCCCGTGGTGGTTGCGGAGCGGTTCACGGATTTTGTGGCTATTGCGGTTCTAGCCTCCATCGGAGTGACAATGCTTCCAGGAGGGGTTTTTCTGATGAGCACCATTTTTCTAGGACTGGTGGTGTTCCTCCTGGTTTTGGGACAGAGGAGATGGATTCTCGCGCTCTTGGGAATTCCCAAGAGCGGATGGGCCGCCCGAGTTGGGAAAGGGCTTCAAGAGGTTTACGAGAGCGTTTCACTCCTCTTGTCTCCCCGGAATCTCTTCCT
>Ga0272442_10006308_pt1 | contig 15622 bp, 17 predicted proteins | sample SSMForm2O_FD_200262 | JGI IMG/M metagenome (GOLD analysis project Ga0272442, IMG submission 200262) | Marine sediment archaeal communities from Little Sippewissett salt marsh, Falmouth, MA, United States - SSM-Form-2O | ecosystem: Environmental > Aquatic > Marine > Wetlands > Sediment ...
GTGCAGAATATCGCGGAGGGAAGCCAGGCTTCGGGAACTTCTAAAAAGACCGAACTGAAACTTACCAACGTGGCCCGAGCCAGCCTCGAGGAACTGCGGCTCGATTATGAGGATTTCCTCAGGCAGCAAAAACTCTCGATCTGGAACCGCAACGACCCTCGAAGACAAAACCTCATAGACCAGAGGTGCGCCACCGCCGACGACGTGGCCCGATGGGTGAAAAAAGAACATGCCCGTGGACAAGGTGGACAACGTGGACAAGATGGACCTGGTGGATAGAATACCCCGTCCACGATGTCCACCCCGTCCACTTCGTCCACAAAATCAACGCAATCCACCCCGTCCACCATCGAGGGAATCGCGGCCAATGCCGCCCTTGCCCTCATCGCCGTTGCCTGCGCCCTTCTTGACCGCCAGCTCGCGGTCCAGGCCAGGGCCTTCGAGAATGAGGGCGGTTTCACTGAAAGACTCTATCGTGTACGTTCCGAACGACGCAGGAATAAGAACTTAGAACAAAGGAACCCTTAAATGCTCGACGCCGATACAAAACGCCGCATCGACAGGAACGACCTCCCCGCCGCCGCCGAAAAAGTTTACAATTTCCACAAAGTCCACGGCGTCCACCCCCAACGCCCACAACCTCGATGTCTTGGTTCAGGGTGAATTGGATAAATCGTAGAGATTCTTTTTAAATTCATTCATCAGGAAAGAAAGAATTGAGAGAAAGATGCAATCTGACAATAAAGAAATTTCAGGGCATATTTTCAATCTTAACCAATACAGAGATAGTGTGTTTTTCGAGGCAATAAAGAAATCCGGAATCCCGCCATTTATACTTGAAATATTTCCAGTGAAAGATTAGGAATCTGATTCGGATCAAAGGGAATGGGGAATTTGCATGAAGCAGAATGAAGCACTGATTCCTGACCATGGAGGCTATCGCAAATTAAAGAGCTTCCAGCTGTCGCAGCTGGTTTATGATATTACGGCGCGATTCTGTGAACGTTACATCGACAAATACAGCCGCACCAGGGATCAGATGGTCCAGGCGGCCCGCTCCGGTGTGCAGAATATCGCGGAGGGAAGCCAGGCTTCGGGAACTTCTAAAAAGACCGAACTGAAACTTACCAACGTGGCCCGAGCCAGCCTCGAGGAACTGCGGCTCGATTATGAGGATTTCCTCAGGCAGCGGAAACTATCAATCTGGAACCGCAACGACCCTCGAAGACAAAACCTCATAGACCAGAGGTGCGCCACCGCCGACGACGTAGCCCGATGGGTGAAAAAAGAACATGCCCGTGGACAAGGTGGACAACGTGGACAAGCTGGACCTGGTGGACAGAATACCCCGTCCACGATGTCCACCCCGTCCACTTCGTCCACAAAATCAACGCAATCCACCCCGTCCACCATCGAGGGAATCGCGGCCAATGCCGCCCTTGCCCTCATCGCCGTTGCCTGCACCCTTCTTGACCGCCAGCTCGCGGTCCAGGCCAGGGCCTTCGAGAATGAGGGCGGTTTCACTGAACGTCTCTACCGCATACGATCAGAAAAACGCCGGACAAAAATGAATGAATTTCCCTGAGAATTTGTCCAGTTCCGCCTGAAGCAAAACAAACCGTTATTTTTATTCTATTCAGTAATATTCTGTCGTCCCTTCCTTTTATTACGGTTGACGATGTAAACGCCGGAAAGGAGCAGCAGGGCGCCGGTGACGACACGGACCGTGATCGGCTCCCCGAGGGAGAAGTGACTGATGAGAACCGCGAACACGGGGATGAGGTAAACAAACGACGCCACACTGCTCGAGGGCATCCTCCTGAGGGCCAGCACCCATACCAGGTATCCAGCGGCCGTACACAGGTAGGATAAATAGATCAGCACGATCCAGGCAACTGGGGGGAGGTTCACGATCAGGGAAAGATCCCGCGGCCTGAGAAAAAACAGAAGGGGAATCGTCCCCAACACAATGGCCAGGGAGGTAACGGTCAAGGTATCGTACCTCTCCGTCAACGCCTTGCTCGATACGGTATATATGGCCCACGATATGGGCGCCATCAGTGTGATCAGGGCGAAAAGATAATAGTCTGTCCCTCCGGGACTACTCAGGTGAACCAGGACGACAAGTCCCAGAAGGGAAAGCAGCATGCCCGCCAGCTTTGGGGCATCGATCCTCTCACCGAGAAACATAACAGACATGGTAAGTGTAAAAACAGGGGAGAGGTTGATGATGAGGCTCGCGATCCCCGGCGGGATCCTCATCTCGCCGAAGGCAAGGGACAGGTTGTACCCGATCACACCGAAAAAGGATGCGATCAGGATGGGCCGGAGATGGCTCCGGAACGCCGCCCTCACGGTCTTTCTCCTTTTCAGGAGAATCACCAGGAAAAAGGGCATGGCCAGGATGTAACGGAGTTTCACCAGCTCGAGGGGCGTGAAAAAGGAAAGGAGATACTTGATGGCCGGAAAGGCCCCGCCCCAGATCACGCATACCATCACGAGCGGGATATAAACAATGACGTGTTTGTCTCTGGAGATGGATCTATCCTTTCGTTTTTGTCTTCATCTCGACCAGCTCGAGGAAATGATTTCGCTCCTCATCGATGATATCGTCCAGGAGGCTGTGATGCTCCGGTGTGACCAGGGGTTTGAGCTCGTGATAAAACAGGATGGAATTGAGTTCATCCTGTATGGCGAGGTTGATCACGTCCACGGGATCCTTGACGCCCGCGATTCGTTCTTCGGGGCTCTGTGAGGGAAACACGGCGCCCTCGAGGAAGGCGGATATGAAATTCCGGTACTCCTCCGATTCGAGGAGAGCTTTGGGAATGGCACCAATGCCCGCCTCCATCTCCTGGAAGGTTTTTTTGTGTTCTTCTTCCTCCTTTGCGAGGTGGAGGAAGGTTTCTTTCTCCTCATCGCTTTTCACAAGATCCGCGGCGGCTCGATAGTACGTTTCGCCCTCCTCCTCGATCCTGACCGCGAAGTGCAGAATTTCCTTCGGATCAAGCGCCCTCATCACACAACCCCCTTTCGTTTATCCTTCTCTCTTGCCATTTGTCCCTGCCAGCCGCCAGCCGCCAGCCGCCAGCCGCAAGCCGCCAGCCGCAAGCCGCCAGCCGCTCACCGCTTCCCGCTCTCCCTGATCTTGAACTGATCTTTGCCTTTTGCACACACGGGGCAGATCCAGTCGTCCGGGAGATCTTCGAAGGGGGTTCCGGGCCGGATGCCCTGGGTGAGATCCCCGCGTTTGGGATCGTAGATGTAGCCGCACCATGTACAGATGTATTTATCCATAATTCACTGCTCGAGATCGAGGGCCCTGGATAAACCCGCCCGGTCGAATCCCACAATGATATCGCCGTCGATATCGATCACGGGCACCCCCAGCTGGTTGGATTTCATCACCATTTCCCTGGCCGCCTCGCGGTTCATCCCCACGTCGAGATCCGTAAAGGGGATGTTGAACTCGGTCAGGAAGGCCTTTACCATGGCACAATGGGGACAGGTGGAGGCGGAATACACGGTGATTTTTTTCTTCATTCTGTTCCCTCGTTTCCGTCAATTTTCCATGAGTCAAGTTCTCTTTCAACAGGGAGGCATGGGTCAAGGAAAAGTTATAAATGATGGAGGAGCTGAGAAGAACCGGCAGGATCAGACAATGAATGATTATTTCCAGCGGCTGCCGGGTTTCTGAAGGGGGATTTCCTTTTTACACAGGGGGCAGTCGCCAGCTTCCCAGGCGTCGATCTGGAGGGAGATCCAGGATTCGAGTCCCTCCTCGGGTACGAATTTGCCCCCGCTGCGATCGCAGATCACGCAGAATCCGGTCACTCTGGCTCCGGCGTTTTTAACGATGCTCCTCAGCTCGAGAACGGAGCCTCCCGTGGTGATCACGTCTTCCGCAAGGAGGATTTTTTCATCCTCCTCGATGTAAAATCCCCGCCTGAGTTTCAATTCGCCGTTTTTTCTTTCCGCGAAAATGGCGCGACAGCCGAGGGCGCGGGCCAGTTCCTGGCCGAATACGATTCCCCCGATGGCGGGCGTCAACACGATATCCGGCTTTTTCGAATAACGTTCCGCAAGGTCTCTGGCGATCTTTTCGGCGTGGTTGGGATACTGGAGGATCAGGGCGCACTGGAGGTATCCGGCGCTGTGGAGGCCGGAAGTGAGTTTGAAATGCCCCTCGCGAAAGGCGCCGGTTTCCGTTAACATATTCTTCTGTTCCTCAGAGAGGTCGTTCAGCTTCATTTTTCGACTCCTTTGCCTTTTATCGCCTCGCGAAAGCCGGAGGCCGCCGCGGTTGCCCGGTGGGACAGGTCCCCTTGCCCCGGGGGCTGGCTGATCCCGCGGGAAACGTTTATGATGTATCCCCCCCCTTTCGAGTCCGGGGCGGTTTCAAGGACCTCTTCCAGATCGCCGCCCTGGGTCCCGATCCCCGGGATCAGGAAGGGAAGCTCGGGGGCAATCTTACGGATTTCCCGGATGAATTCCGGTTTCGTGGCCCCCACCACGAGACCGATGTTGCCTGAGGCGTTCCACTGGAGGGCTTTCCGGGCCACCTGCTCGTGAAGGCGGTTGGGAACCTGGAAATCCGCGGATCCGGGATTGGAAGTGATACATAAAAGGTACAGTCCCTTTTCCGCGTATTTTAAAAACGGGGTGAGGGAATCCTCACCGAGAAAGGGACTCAGGGTCACGGCGTCGAACTGGAAGTAATCGAACAGGGCCGTTGCATAAGCGGCTGCCGTGGAACCGATGTCGCCCCGTTTGGCATCCCCGATAACCGGAATGCCGGAGGGGATGTATTCGAGGGTTTTCTTGAGAGCCCGGATGCCCTCCTCGCCGGCCGCCTCGTAAAAGGCCAGGTTCGGCTTGAACGCGCATGCATGGGGGGCTGCAGCGTCGATTATGATTTTATTGAACGCGAAAAGGGGATCCGATTCCCCGGCGATCGATTCCGGGATATTATCCATCCGGGGATCGAGTCCGACGCAAAGACGCGACTGGTTTCTCTTCGCCGACTCTTCGAGCTTTATAAAGAAAAGATTATTCATGTCCCGCTCCGATGATGTCTCTTATGCTTTTACAACCGCATTTCTCCAGGTACTTCCTCACGCCATCCATGACCTCGAGGGGGGCGAACGGATCCTGGAACACCGCGGTTCCCATGGACAGGGCGGTTGACCCGGCCAGGAAAAACTCGATGGCGTCCCGCCAGGTTCGGATGCCTCCCATCCCGATCACCGGGATCTTCACGGCCCGATAAACGTCCCACACCATGCGAACGGCCACCGGGCGAATCGCGGGACCGGACAGCCCCCCGGTCAGATTTCCCAGAACGGGTCGGCGCCTTTCGATATCGATCACCATTCCAACTAGGGTATTGATGAGCGACACCGCATCCGCGCCTCCCGACTGGGCGGCCCGGGCGATCTCCGTGATATCCGTCACGTTCGGGGTGAGCTTGACGATCAGGGGGAGCGTTGTCGATTGGCGAACCGCCCGTGTGATCTCTTCGGTTGCGGCGGGGGAGACCCCGAAGGCCATGCCCCCCTGCCTCACATTGGGGCAGGAGACGTTCAGTTCGAGGGCGGAGAGGTTGGGAGCGTCGTTCAAGGCCCGGGCGATTTCGGAGGCTTCCTCGATCGTTTCTCCCGCGATATTGGCGATAAACACCCCCTCGATGCCGTCCAGGGCGGGGAGCTTCTCCATGATAAAGGATTCGAGCCCGACGTTTTGAAGGCCGATGGCGTTGAGCATTCCGGAGGGCGTTTCCATCACCCGGGGCGCCGCGTTTCCAGAGGAAGGCCGCCTTGTGATGCCCTTCAGGAAAACCGCCCCCAGCTTTCCGGGGGGGTAAAAGGAGAGGTAATCCGTTCCGTATCCGTACGTGCCGGAGGCCGCGGTTACGGGATTTTTCAAACGAAGCGACCCGATCTCTATTGAAAGATCGATCATGCCTTATCCCCTCCGATCCCGGTTGAAAAGGGGATCGTCACGATATCGCGTGAGGAAAACACGGGGCCGTCCACACAAACGCGGAGGAATCCCCTTGTGGTTTCGATGGAACATCCCTGGCAGGCGCCCACCCCGCAGGCCATGTAGTTTTCCAGGGAAAATTGTGCAGAGAGTCCCCTGGAGTCGAGGATTTTTCTCAATGCGAGAAGCATGGGTTCCGGACCGCAGGAATAAACGGCCCGCTCCTCCGTGAGATAGGATGACGCCCTTTCCGTGATCAATCCCCGTTCCCCTTTGGAGCCGTCCTCCGTGGCGACGATGAACTCATCGGAGATTTTTCCGATTTCATCGGGGAGGAGGATGTCCGCTGCCGTTTTCGCTCCGTAAAGAAAAGCTGTTTTTTGTCCTTTTGTTTTCAGCGTTTTTGCAAGGAAGAAAAGGGGCGCCATACCGATCCCCCCCGCAACGAGCACGGCCGGTTTTTCCCCGATAGAAAACGGGGTTCCAATGGGACCGATGATATCGACAAGCTCGCCCTTTTTTGCCCGGGAGAGAATTTCCGTGCCTTCTCCCTTGATCTTGAAAAGGATCCTTACGGCATCTCCCTCGATGGACAGGATGCTGAAGGGGCGTCGGAGTATGGGATGAGACGCCTCGGAAACCCGCACTGTAATGAATTGCCCGGGTTCGGCCATGGAGGCGATTTCCGGGGCATCGTAAGTATGAAGACAATATCCCGGAGCCGGGGTATGGGTTTCCAGGAGTTTCGCAACCTTTTTTTTCATTCCTCGCGATCCTCTATGATCTTACCCTCGGAGAACACGAGTTTCCCCCCCACAATGGTGGCGGCCACCGCGCCTTTGCACCTCTTTCCTTCGAAGGGGGTGTTGCGGGAGAGGGAATAGAACCTGTTTGCCCGGATGGTGTGTCTCTTTTTCGGATCGATGACGGTCACGTCCGCAACGGCCCCTGTTTCGAGTGTCCCCCGGTCGATTCGAAGGATCCGGGCCGGATTCACGGTCATCATCTCGATCATGCGGTTTACTGTAATGATCCCCTTGTGAACGATATCCGTCAGAATGACCGGAACCGCGGTTTCCATCCCGATCAGCCCGAACGGGGCGTCCAGGTACACCTTGTCCTTGTCCTTTGTGGTGTGGGGGGCGTGGTCCGTTGCGATCACGTCAATGGCGCCGTCCTGGAGCCCCAGGAGCAGTTCCTGGCGGTCTTCTTCCGAGCGGAGGGGCGGTTTGACCTTTGTGTTGGTGTCGAAACTGGTCTCCTTGACCCTCGAGTCGGTGAGGGTGAGGTGATGGGGTGTTGCCTCGCACGTGATATCGAGCCCTCTTTTTTTGGCGCGGCGGATCAGGTGGATGGAACCGACGGCGCTCGTGTGGCAGATGTGGAGCCGGCCACCGTAGAATTCGAGGAGTTCGATATCCCTCGCCACCTGGGTGGTTTCCGCAGCTGAGGTAATGCCTGGAAGCCCCAGGAGGCTCTGAACGAATCCCTCGTGCATGACCCCGACATTCGAGAGATCGATGTCCTCGCAGTGATCCAGGATGGGGACGTCGAACATGGCCGTGTACTGGAGGGCGCGCCGCATGATCTCCGCGTTCATCACCGGGTAGCCGTCGTCGCTGAACGCGATGGCCCCGGCATCCACAAGGTCGCCGAATTCCGTGATCTCTTCACCCTTTTGTCCCACGGTGATGGCGGCAACGGGATGAACATTGACAACTCCGAGTTCGAGAACCCTCGAGAGGATGTACCTGATGTTGGTTCTCGAGTCGGTGACGGGACGGGTGTTTGGCATGGAGCAGACCGTTGTGAATCCGCCGGCAGCCGCGGACCGGGTTCCCGTGTAGATGGTTTCTTCATCCTCGCGCCCCGGTTCCCTTAAGTGGGTATGCATGTCGATCAGGCCCGGACACACGATTTTACCGGCGGCGTCGATCTCAAGGGAGGCCTTTCGTTTGATGTTTTTGCCCAGCTGCCGGATGACGCCCTTCGAGATATACACATCGCAGGTTTCGTCCAGATCCCTCGAGGGATCGATCACCCGGCCGTTTTTGATCAGGATCGTGCTCATGCTTCATCACCTCCACTGAGAAGATACAGAACCGCCATACGAACTGCCACTCCATTGGTAACCTGCTGGGTGATCACCGAGTGTTTCCCGTCGGCCACCTCCTGGGAGATCTCGACCCCGCGGTTGATGGGACCCGGATGCATGATCAGGACGTTCTTTTTCGCCCACTTGAGGCGTTCCTGGGTCAGCCCGTAAAGGAGCCGGTATTCCCGGATGGAGGGGAAGAGGTTTTTCCTCTGGCGTTCGAGCTGGATGCGGAGCAGGTTGATGACGTCGGCGTTTTGGATCGCCTCTTTCAGATCGGTCGAGATCCGGACGCCGAGTTTTTCAAAGGGTTTCGGAAGCAGGGTGCTGGGGCCGGCAATGGTGATATTCGCGCCGAGTTTGGTGAGGGCCCAGATATTGGAGCGGGCCACCCGGCTGTGAGTGATGTCCCCCAGGATCACAACGTTCAAGCCCTCGAAGCCTCCCAATTTTTCTTTTATGGTGAATGCGTCGAGGAGACCCTGGGTGGGATGCTCATGAGGGCCGTCGCCGGCGTTTATAAAGGAGGCGTTGATATGGCGGGCCAGGAGCTGGTGAGCCCCGGGGCAGGAATGCCGCATGATGATGATATCCGCCCCCAGGGCCTCGATGGTGCGGGCCGTGTCCAGGAGGGACTCTCCCTTTTGCACGCTCGAGGTGGAAACGTTGAAATTGATCACGTCAGCGGAAAGGCGCTTGGCCGCGATCTCGAAGGAGGTCCGGGTGCGGGTCGAGTTCTCGTAAAAGAGGTTCACCACGGTTTTTCCCCGGAGTGTGGGGACCTTTTTGATCGAGCGGGTAAAGATCTCTTTAAACCCGGTCGCGTTCTCGAGGATGAGCTCGATTTCCTCCCGGGTGAGATCCTCGAGACCCAGGAGATGTTTGTGTCGGAATTTCATCTTTTCTCCCTCGCGGATTTTTTCGATACGGGGAACCATTCATTCCCCGTTAACCTTTCAGTTCCAGAAGAAGGACCTTTTCGTCGCCGTCGATTTCCCGGAGACGAACCTGGACCAGTTGCCTCGGATTGGTTTCCAGTGCGAGACCCGTGTAGTCGGGCTGGATGGGATATTCCCGGAGCCCCCGGTCGATCAGAACGGCCAGTTTGACCAGGGCGGGACGGCCGAAATCCACGATCTGGTCCAGGGCGGCACGAACCGTCCGGCCCGTATAAAGCACGTCGTCCACCAGCACGATCTTTTTGTCGTCCACGTCGAAGGGGAGTGTGGTGGGACGAACAATGGGATGTTTGGCCAGGGTGGAAAGGTCGTCGCGGTAAAGGGTGATATCCAGGATTCCGAGTGGGGGCTCTTTTCTGGTGCGAGCCTTGATCATGGCCTGGAGTCGTTGAGCGAGGGTCACCCCCCTGGTGCGGATTCCGATCAGGACAAAATCCGGATCGTTTTTGAAATCCTCGGAAACGGCCTTTTCCATCCGATCGATCATATCGTCCAGGGCCTTTTCATCCTGTACCAGGGTCGATTCCTTGTTTTTCATCTTGAAAACCTCTCCAGGGCTTTTTGCCCGATATCTTTTCGAAAGTACATGTTTTCGAATTCGATCATATTCACGATGGAGTATGTCTTTTCGATGGCCTCGGGAAGGGTTGGCGCCAGGGCCGTGACTCCCAGAACGCGTCCCCCGTTTGTGACAATTTTGTCCCCCTCCAGCCTGGTTCCCGCGTGAAACACCATCCTGTCCGGCAGGGGGGGGATTCGCTCCAGTCCGTGGATCTCCTTGCCCTTTTCATACTTTCCCGGGTACCCCCCGGAGGACATGATGACGCAAACAGCGGGATCGGGTTTCCACGAAAGGGTGATTTCGGAAAGCCTGCCGTCGATCGTTGCCTCCATGATATCGACCAGGTCGGTTTTGAGGCGGGGGAGCAGGGCCTGGGTTTCCGGATCTCCGAACCGGCAGTTGAATTCGAGAACACGGGGACCGAGTTCCGTGATCATGAGTCCTGCGTAAAGGACCCCGCGATACAGGATGCCCCTTCGCTTCAATTCCTCGAGGGTGGGTTGGAAGATTTCGGAGGCGCACCTTTGAAAGATCTCCGGGGTCACCACCGGAGCGGGGGAGTAGGCCCCCATGCCGCCTGTGTTCGGTCCGGTGTCGCCCTCTCCGATGGGTTTGTGATCCTGGGCGGAATCCATGGGCAGGATGGTTTCTCCATCGGTAAAGGCCAGGAGGGATGCCTCCTCCCCGGCGAGAAATTCCTCGATCAGGATGCGGTCGCCCGCAGCCCCCAGTTTCCGATCGTTCACCAGGGAATGAATGGCCTTTTCGGCTTCCTCCCCGGAAGAGGCCACGATCACCCCCTTTCCCGCGGCGAGCCCGTCCGCCTTGATCACAATCGGGAAACTCCGGGAATCGAGATATCGTATGGCATCTTCGCTGCTCGAGAAGACCTGTGCAAAACCGGTGGGAACGCTCGCGGTGAGCATGATTTCCTTTGCGAAATACTTGCTCGCCTCGATCCTGGCCGCCTCTTTCGAGGGACCGAAGATCCTGAGGCCGCTTTGCTGGAAGGCGTCGACGATCCCTTCCGCCAGAGGCGCTTCCGGACCCACTACGGTGAGATCGATTTCCTCTCTCCTGCAAAACTCGATCAATCCGGAGAAATTTTCTCCGGGATCCACGGGTGTGACCTCCGCCAGGTTGGCGATGCCCGCGTTTCCCCCGGGACAGTAGATTTTTTTCACCCGCGGGCTCCGGGCGATCTTCCACACGAGTGTGTGTTCACGTCCCCCCGTTCCTGTCACGAGAACTTTCATAAGGTTTTCCCCGATGGCAATTGGATGCGTACCTTTCCCGAGCCGCCCACGGCCCGGCCGATTTTATTATAAGGAATGTCCCCTTCCCGGGTCTCCATGACACTTTTGAACCCATCCTCGTCGGATGGCGAAATCGCGACGATCATCCCGACTCCCATGTTGAAGGTCCGGAACATCTCCGGCAGGGAAACGAGACCGGTTTCCATAATGAAATGAAAGATGTCCCCGCGGTTTTTCAGGATGGAATCGGCCATCAAGGCCGCGTCGATGTTTTGGGGAAGAATGCGCCCGAGGTTTCCGGCGATGCCGCCCCCCGTGATATTGGCAATCCCTTTCACCGGGATTTTGGAAACAAGTGCCTGTATCATTCCGGAATAGATCAGGGTGGGTTTCAGGAGGATATCCCCGAGACAGCCGCCCAGTTTTTCGGGTTTTCCTTTCAAGTGAAGCCCGACCTTCTCGACCAGGACCTTTCTTGCCAGGGAGTATCCGTTCGAATGCAGCCCGTTGGAATCCAGGCTGTAGAAGAGATCTCCCGGTTCGATCTTCGATCCGTCGATGATTTTATTCTTTTCCACGATGCCGACGCCGAATCCGGCCAGGTCGTATTTTCCGCTCGAGTACATGCCGGGCATTTCGGCGGTTTCTCCTCCGAGCAACAGGCATCCGGCCCGGCGGCATCCCTCGATGATGCCCGATAGAACCTGTTCCGCCTGGTCCAGTCTCAGTCTCCCGGTGGCAAAGTAATCCAGGAAGAAAAGCGGTCGAGCCCCGCAACAGACGAGGTCGTTCACCACCATGGCCACCAGGTCGATCCCGATGGTGTTGTGGCGTTTCATATCCCTCGCGATGAGAAGTTTGGTTCCCACCCCGTCCGTGGAGGCGACCAGTGCCGGGTTTTCGTATTCATCGAGTTCCAGGGGGTATAACCCGCTGAATCCACCGATGTCCGGAAACTTCTTTTTCAACCGCCGGACCAGCTCCTCGGCCTTGTTGATACTGACCCCTGCCTCCTCGTAGGTCATTTCCCTCACAGATCTCGACACCGTTTCACCGTTTTGGTTTTCCTCTTGATTCATTGTTCCAGGATATCCTTTCTGATGCCTTCGGGTTTGCCGTCGGGGTATTCCCCGTCGAAACACGCACGGCAGTATTCCACCGTTCGGGGCATCACCTTTTTCATGCCTTCAAGGCTGATATAACCGAGAGAATCCGCTCCGATATAATCCCTGATCTCATCTGTTTCCTTGACATTTGCAATGAGCTCCCCATTCGAAGGGGTGTCGATTCCAAAATAGCAGGGATGGATCCAGGGAGGGGCGCTGGATCGAAAATGAACCTCCGAGGCGCCCGCGTTTCGGATCATGGCAACGATCTGCTTGCTGGTGGTTCCCCGGACAATGGAATCGTCCACCACAACCACCCGTTTTCCATTCAGAATATCCCTCACCGGGTTGTATTTCACCAGGGCCTCGAAATCGCGGATCTTCTGGCTGGGCTGGATGAAGGTGCGGCCCACGTAATGGCTTCGAATCAGTCCGAAATCGAAGGGGATGCCCGACTTTTTCGCGAATCCCAGGGCCGCCGGATTCGAGGAATCGGGCACCGGAATCACAACGTCCGCATCCGCCGGATGCTCCAGGGCCAGCTGTTCCCCCAGGCGGTGACGGATATCGTAAACGCTCTTTCCCTCCACCACGCTGTCCGGACGGCAGAAGTAGATGTATTCGAACACGCAAAAGGAGGGCGTGATCCGGGCGAAGGGGCGTTCACGGGAAATCCCCTGTTTTTTGATCTTCACGATTTCACCGGGTTTGAGCTCCCGGAGCAGGTGGGCGCCGATGATATCCAGTGCGCACGATTCCGATGCGAACACGTACGCATCTCCCAGCCTCCCGAAACATAACGGGCGAAACCCCCTCGGATCGCGGATGACGTAAAGGGCATCGTCTCGAAGAAGCACCATGGAGTAGGATCCCCTCAGGCGGATCAGGGAGGAATACAGGGCCTCCTCGAAATCGCTGGTAATGGATTGCGCGATCAGGTGAAGAAGGATCTCGCTGTCTGTCGTGGTTTGAAAGATCGCCCCCCTGCTCTCGAGCTCCTTTTTCAAAAGGGCGGCGTTCACGAGGTTCCCGTTATGGGCGATGGCCAGGCGGCCTCCCTTGTAATTCACAATAATCGGCTGGGCGTTCATTCCACTGACCGTGCCTGTTGTGGAATAACGAACGTGCCCGATGGCCGTATTCCCGGAAAGGGTTTCCAGAACCGGGCGGTTGAACACGTCCGCCACACATCCCGGACCCATGTGGGAATGCATCCTGCCTTTTTCCGTGGAAACGATGCCCGCGCTCTCCTGGCCGCGGTGCTGGAGGGCATAAAGCCCCAGGTAAACCAGATTGGCCGCCTCGGGATGTCCGGACACGGCCATGATTCCGCACGCTTCCCGGGGGCGGTCTGGTAATTTAAAGGGTAAAGGATTCATAGCTTTCCTTTAACTCACATACGGGAACGTCGAAGGCCTGTTTCACTTTCAGGGATTTCCCACCTGCGGTTCCAAGGAGACGATGCGGGATGTTTTGCTTCTCCGCCTCCTTCATCAGAGTCTCGCGGTTTTCCGGTTTGCACGTGATCACGATCCGGCCCGGCTCCTCGGAAAAGAGCTCGATGGCGGGGAAGCATCCTTCGGGAAGGCTGATTTCAGCCCCGGTTTGACTCCCGGAACGGATGCAGCATTCGGCCAGGGTCACGGCCAGCCCTCCCTCGGAGATATCGTGGGAACTCGCGATCAAACCCCGCCGGATGGCATCGAGCAGGAAATCCTGGAGCCTCTTTTCCAGCTCGAGATCCAAGGGGGGACACGGACCCACGATCCTGTTCTCGAGGGCGTAATAATACTGACTGCCCCCAAGGGTTGCCGCCGGGTTTCCGAGAAGGATCACAATGTCCCCTTCTCTTTTGAAACCCATGGTCGTGATATGTTCCGGTTTTTCCACCAATCCGAGCATCCCGATCACCGGGGTGGGAAACACGGGCTCTCCACGGTTCTCGTTGTAGAAGCTCACGTTGCCCCCGGTGACCGGAGTTCCGAGAACCCGGCAGGCGTCCCCGATCCCGGTTGTCGCCTTTTCGAAATAGTAATAGATCTCCGGACGGGTGGGATTTCCGAAATTCAGGCAGTTTGTCACGGCCAGGGGCCTGGCCCCGCTCGAGACCAGGTTTCTCGCCGCCTCGGCAACGGCCATGGCGCCCCCGGTGCGGGGATCGAGATACACCATCAGGCCGTTGCAGTCGCACGTGAGGGCGATATGTTTATCGGTTTCCCTGATCCTCAAAACAGCCGCGGAACCGCCGGGACCCGCCACGGTGTTCAGCTGCACCATGTGATCGTACTGTTCGTAGATCCACCGCTTGCTCGCGATTGTGGGAGTGGAGAGGAGGGAAAGGAAGGGTTTTGTCAAATCCGCCGGGGGGGAAAAGTTTTCAGGGGAGAAGAGTTCGATCGAATCCAGGGCCTCGGGGCGTTTTGATTTCGGATCGAGCTCGGGTGCGTTGGTCGAGATCAGGGCCGCGGGCATTTCCGCAACCACCCGCCCCTTGTGGCGAACCCGGAGCATGCCGTCCGTGGTTACCTTTCCCAGCACGCAGCAGGAGAGGTCCCATTTGTTCAGAATTCGTTCCGCTTCCCCGATATTTTCCTCCGGCACAACGGCCAGCATGCGTTCCTGGGATTCGGAAAGCATGAGTTCATAGGGGGTGAGATTTTCGGATCGCTGGGGGACCTTGTCCAGGTCGATGTCCACTCCGCTCTCGCCCCGTCCCGCCATCTCGCACGAGGAGCAGGTCAGGCCCGCGGCTCCCATATCCTGGATCCCCTCCACCACGCCTTCGTGGATGAGCTCGAGGGTGGCCTCGAGGATTTTCTTTCCCATGAAGGGATCCCCCACCTGAACCGCGGGACGGCGCTCTTCGGATTTCTCGCTGAGTTCCTCGGATGCGAACGTGGCCCCGTGGATCCCGTCCCGTCCCGTGGCGTTTCCGTAATACACCACCAGGTTCCCCTCGGTGCGGGCGCACGCAAGGGTGAGGTCCTCTTTTCTCATGAGACCAACGCACATTACGTTGATCAGTGGATTGCCGTTGTACGATTCCGAGAAATAGACGTCCCCCGCAACCGTTGGAACACCCACGCAGTTGCCGTAATCCGCGATTCCGGAAATCACGCCGGTTGCGATGTATCGATTCCTGGGAAGGGAGGGATCGCCGAACCTCAAGGGATCGATCATGGCGATGGGACGCGCCCCCATGGTGAAGATATCGCGTAGTATGCCCCCCACCCCAGTTGCGGCCCCCTGGTAGGGTTCCACGGCGGAGGGATGGTTGTGTGATTCGATCTTGAAGCAGATGGCCCACCCGTCCCCGATATCCACAACCCCCGCGTTTTCGCCGGGACCCTGGATCACGCATTCTCCCTCGGTGGGAAACGTTCGGAGCATCTTTTTGGAATGCTTGTACGAACAGTGTTCGCTCCACATCACGGAAAAGATGCCCAGTTCCGTAAAGGAGGGTTCCCGTCCCAGGATCTCCAGGATCTTTTCGTATTCCCCGGAGGTAAGTCCGTGGGAATCGATCAGTTCCGAAGTGATTTCAGGTTCTTTCATGATTATCCGTTAAGAGTGTTTAATATGGATTCGAAAATATTTCGTCCGTCCGTTCCCCCGATCTCCTGCTCGCTGCATCGCTCCGGGTGGGGCATCATTCCGAGTAC
>Ga0272442_10006309_pt1 | contig 15622 bp, 10 predicted proteins | sample SSMForm2O_FD_200262 | JGI IMG/M metagenome (GOLD analysis project Ga0272442, IMG submission 200262) | Marine sediment archaeal communities from Little Sippewissett salt marsh, Falmouth, MA, United States - SSM-Form-2O | ecosystem: Environmental > Aquatic > Marine > Wetlands > Sediment ...
AGGTGAAGGTGAAGGTGAAGGTGAAGGTGAAGGTGAAGGTGAAGGTGAAGGTGAAGGTGAAGGTGAAGGTGAAGGTGAAGGTGAAGGTGAAGGTGAAGGCGAGGGTGAAGGCGAAGGCGAGGGTGAAGGCGAATTCATGATCGCGTCTCCCTTGGATGGGGCCGTGCTCTATGTGTCACCGGATCTTGAGCGCTTCGTGTTGCCGCTGACGGCGAGCGCGCCGGCCCAAACGCGGGTGGTGGCCTACACGGTGGATGGCGAGCCCGAACCGGTCGGCACGTCGGACACGTCACCGTATACGGTACTGGCCGCGCGTGCCCCGGCGACCTGGGGGCTGGGCAACCACCTTGCGCAGGCCACGGCCGTCTTGGACTGGGTGGGGCCGACGGTGGTTACCGACGAAGCGGGATTCGCGCTGGCGGAGCCGCCCGCTGCCGACGACCTCGACCAGAACGGCATCCCCGACGATCCGTTCGAGGCCCTGTCTCAACCAGGGGACTGCTGGATGACGCGGATTGTCGTGCCGGGATACGGGAATCGGATCGTGGGCGCCGTGTCCTTCGAGGACGGGGCGACCAAGGCCCTCAACGACGTGCCTGTGGTCATGGTCCTGGAAAGCGCCTACGAGCCAGCGCGCAAGGCGACGGTCCGTGTGCCGCGGGACGTGTTGGAGCCCGGCGAGACCGGGGTGTTGCTCGTAATGCTCGGCGATGAGTTGTCCATTGTGTTCGGGCCGGACATGGCGACGGGCTTTGGGCCGCTGCCCGATGGCGAGTCCCTGATCGCCGGCGGGCAGTTCGTCGAGGTTAGCGTCTTGGTCACCACTGATGGCGGCGCCACGTTCACCGAGCTCGACGAGGCCCGACTTGCCGCGAATCCCATCCGGCTCACCATCGAAGGCCTGAGCTTCTCGGCGGGCACGACGCAGTGGCTCCACGCGCACTCGACCTTCGTGGACAGCAACGAAATGGGCGTTTACATCGTGGCTGAGGGCGCGGCGTGGACGACGGACGGTGTGGTCATTCTCGAGGTCGGCGAGGGGACCTTGGTTGCCGACCTGGTGTCGCTTTCGGTGTTCGCGCCTTTCGAGCGCGGCGGCGAAGGCGAGGGAGAAGGCGAAGGCGAGACGCCCGGCTGCCTCGGCGTGTCCGTGGCCGCAGCGCCCCCGAGCAGTCCGGGCGCGCGTCTCGGGGATCTCGCGGTTGTCCTGCTCGTGGCGGGGGCGCTGCTGACGACCGGAATGAGGAACGCCCGCGCGCGCCAGTGAGGCGCCGTATCCCGCTTGTCTCCGCGTTGCGCCATTGAAACGGCCTGCAAACACGGACTAAACTCCAGCGTGCCGAGGACTCGTGTAAGCACCTGGCATCCTGAGCGGCTGTTTGCGTATATAACCTAACGGGAAACCGAAGTGGACAAGATATTGGTGAGAGGCGGTCGGCCGCTGACGGGGTCGGTTCAGGTGCGCGGGGCGAAGAACGCAGCGCTGCCGTTGATGGCGGCCTGCATCCTGGCGGACCAGCCGTGCGTGCTGCACAACGTCCCGTGCCTGCATGATGTGTTCACGATGGACAAGCTGCTCTCGGGCATGGGCATGGGCATCGAGTTTACCGGGCGTGCGATGACGCTCGACGCATCGTCCATGGACTCTCAGACCGCCCCCTACGACCTCGTGCGCAAGATGCGGGCGTCGTTCTTCGTGTTGGGGCCGCTCTTGGGCCGCTTCGGCCGGGCCCGCGTGTCGCTGCCCGGAGGCTGTGCCATCGGTACGCGGCCCGTGGACATCCACCTCAAGGGCCTCGAGGCCCTCGGCGCCTCGATCTCCATCGAAGACGGCTACGTGGTCGCGGAAGGCAAGCTGACCGGCGCGGACGTGGCCCTCGATTTCCCGAGCGTGGGCGCGACCGAGAACCTGGTGATGGCGGCCTCGCGTGCCGACGGCGTGACCCGGCTCAGCAACGTGGCCCGCGAGCCTGAGATCGCCGACCTCGCCCACTTCCTCAACGCCATCGGCGCGCAGATTTCCGGTGCCGGCACCGACCTCATCACCATCGTCGGCGTCGATTCCATGGAGGGCACGGAGCACGCCGTCATAGCCGACCGCATCGAGGCCGGCACCTTCATCCTGGCCGGCGTCGCAACCCACGGCGACGTGACGGTGCTGAACGCCAATCCGGACCATCTGCCGGCCTTCTTGGCCAAGCTGCGCGAAGCGGGTGCGGCGATCGACCTGCACGCCTCGCGCATCCGCGCACGCGCCCCCGAACGCCTCGAGGGGGTCGATGTCGCCACCCACCCCTATCCGGGCTTCGCGACCGACCTCCAGGCCCAGATGATGGCCGCCCTGTGCGTGGCGGACGGCGCGAGCGTCATCAAGGAGACCGTGTTCGAGAATCGGTTCATGCAGGTGGCCGAGTTGGCCCGAATGGGGGCCGACATCGACCTCGACGGCAACACGGCCGTTGTGCGCGGCGTGGCGACGTTGAGCGGCGCGCCCGTGATGGCGTCCGACCTGCGCGCGAGCGCCGCCCTCATCATCGCCGGCCTCATTGCCGAGAAGGGGGAAACGGCCATCGCACGCGTCTACCACATCGACCGTGGCTACGAGCGCATCGAGGAGCGGCTCGCCGGGCTCGGGGCCGATATCCAGCGCGTGCGGGCCTAACGCGTACAGCCGAGGAATCAGCAGCATGATGACCAGACTCGAAGTGACCGACGACGCCTCGTTCGAGGCCGCGGTGGAGCGCTTATGCCGTGGGCACGCGGGCGCCGAGGCGGGCCTCGAAGACAAGCTGGCGGACGTGCGCGCCATCGTGGACGCCGTGCGCGAACACGGCGATGAAGCCGTTGCCGCATTCACCGAAAAGTTCGACGGCGTGGCGCTGCGTCCTGAGCAATTCGAGTTGAGTTCGGACGAAATCGACGCGGCCGCCTCGCAAGTCGATGCCGCGTTGCTCGAATCCCTTGAACGCGCCCATGCCCGGATCCGGGACTTCCACGCGAAGCACCTGCGCCAATCGTGGGAGGAGACGTGCGACGACGGGACGGTCCTGGGCCAGCGCGTGACGCCTATCGAGCGCGTCGGGATGTACGTGCCCGGCGGCAAGGCCTTCTACCCGTCGTCCGTCATGATGAATATCGCGCCGGCGTCCGTGGCCGGTGTCGAGGACATCGTGATGGTTTCGCCGCCGTCGTACGAGGGCGGCATTCACCCGGCCGTGCTGGCCGCGGCGCGGATCGCGGGCGCCACGCGCGTCTTCCGCATTGGCGGGGCCCAGGCCGTGGCGGCCCTGGCCTACGGCACGGCCCACGTGCCCTCGGTGCTGAAGATCGCCGGGCCGGGCAACATCTACGTCACCCTGGCCAAACGCCTGGTCACGTCCGTGTGCGCTATCGATTCCGAGGCGGGGCCCTCCGAGGTGGTCGTCATCGCGGATGACCAGGCCGAGCCGCGCTTCGTGGCGGCCGAGTTGCTGGCCCAGGCGGAACACGATGAGGACGCGCGCAGCATCCTCATCACGCCCTCGCGCGAGATGGCCGACAAGGCCCTGGCCGAGGTCGACTCGGAGGCCGCGGCCCTGCCGCGAAGGGCCATTATTCAGGCGTCGCTGTCGGCCCAAGGGGCGGTGGTGGTCGTCCGTGACATCGAGGAGGCGGCGCGCCTGACCGATCTGATCGCCCCCGAGCACCTGTCGATCCAGGTCGAAGCCCCGCGCGAGGTGCTCGATAAGGTCCCCAACGCTGGGGCCGTCATGCTCGGACGCATGACGCCCGTGGCCCTGGGCGACTACATCGCCGGGCCGAACCACGTCCTGCCGACAGGCCGGCGGGCGCGCTTCGCGTCGCCGTTGACGGCCGAGGACTTCCGCAAGGTGTCGAGCGTCATTTCGTATTCGCATGAGCGCGTGCTCGCGGACGCGGACGACGTGGTCCGGTTGGCGCAGGCGGAGGGGCTGACCGCGCACGCCAAGGCCGTGGAGATGAGAAAGTGAAGTATCAGCGCGCATTGCTCAGAGACGTCGAGGGCTACGTCCCCGGCGAGCAACCCAAGACGTCCGGCGTCATCAAGCTGAACACCAACGAAAATCCCTACCCCCCGTCGGAGCAGGCCATGGCCGCCTTGCGCGCCCTGTCCCCTCAGGCGCTGCGGAAGTACTCCGACCCGGTGTCGCTCGAGTTCCGGGCCGCGTGGGCCGAACGCTACGGCTACGATAATTCGGACTGGATCATCGCCGGCAACGGAATGGACGAGTTGCTGTCGCTGGCGATCCGGGGCTTTGTCGATCCAGGCGACGCCGTGCTGTCCACGTATCCGACCTACACGCTGTACGACACGCTGGCCCAGCTTCACGGCGCACGCCTCACGACCGTCGACCTCGACGACGACTTCCAGTTGACCGAAGCCTTCTTCGAGACGCCCGCGCGCATCTGCCTTCTCCCGCGGCCCAACGCGCCCAGCGGCGTGTGTTGTCCCCTCGATGCCGTCGAGCGCCTGTGCCGCGGCTTCGATGGACTGGTCGTGATTGACGAGGCGTACGTGGACTTCGCGGACGACCACTGCATCGAGTTCCCGAAGCGCTTCGAGAACGCCGTGGTCATGCGGACCTTCTCTAAATCGTTCAGCCTGGCCGGCATGCGGGTGGGCGCCGGCGCCGCACGCCCCGAGGTCGTGCGCGAGTTGATGAAGGTCAAGGACTCGTACAACCTCAACGCGGTGAGCCAGGCCGTGGGTTTGGCGGCCTTGCGCGACTACGACCACATGCTGGCCAATGTCGAGAAGGTCCGCGCTACGCGGGCACGCCTGATCACCGCCCTCACGGCAATGGGTTTCCACATTCCGCCGTCGCAATCCAACTTCGTGCTCGCGCAATGGGACGGCACGCCGAACGCGAGGGCGATCTTCGAGGCCCTGCGCGAACGCCGTATCCTGGTGCGCTACTTCACGGCGCGCCAGCTCGAAAATGCCCTGCGTATTACGGTGGGCACGGACGACGAGATCGACCAACTGCTCGAGGCACTGAGGCACATCATCGAGCGATAGGAGGGGAAACAATGATTCGCAGGAAGGCGAGGTCCTGGGTGTTGTTAGCGTTCCTGGTGTCGACCTTCGGCTGTGCGACCTTCGAGGGCGGGCGCTCGTTCAACATCCTTTCCACACAGGACGAGATCGCGCTCGGCAACGAGGTGGCGGCCGAAGTCGAGCAGCAGGAGACGGTGCTCGACGACACCGCTGTGCAGTCCTACGTCGCCGAGATCGGGCAACGGCTGGCCCGGGTGGCCACGCGCCAGGACGTGCCGTATGCCTTCAAAGTCATCGACGCGCCGGACACCGTGAACGCCTTTGCCCTGCCCGGCGGAAACATGTACGTGTACACCGGCCTGATGAAACTGTGCGAGGACGAGGCGGAGCTGGCGGCCGTGATGGCGCACGAGATCGGCCACGTCGCCGCCCACCACCACGGCGAAAGCCTCACACGCGCCTATGGCTACGGGCTGATCACGCGTATCCTGCTCGGCGAGGCGCCGAACGAACGCGCCCAGGTCGTGGCAGGGCTCCTCGGCCAGGCCGTCACCTCGCGCTATAGTCGTGAGCAGGAACGAGAGGCCGATAGACTCGGCATGGAGTTCCTGTTCCGCGCCGGCTATCCTCCGGACGCCATGATTGCGTTCATGAACAAGATGCGCGCCGAAGAGGCCAAGGAGGGCGGAGGGCGCTGGCTACCCATCTTCGCCTCACACCCCCCGACCACCGAACGGCTCCATCTCCTCCACGGCCTGCTGGCGCAGTATCCGCCCGACCTCGTGGCCGCCAGCCCCCGCTACGCCGACCGATACCAGCAGCACGCGCTGGCGCCGCTTGAGTAGCAGTGCGGGGCATTGCAGTCCGCCCTGCACGCAATTCCCAGGGCCCGCCGCGATCAGTGGACGGCGAGTTCCTTGCGCAGGAGGTCGTTCGCGAGCCTTGAGGCGGCCACATGTTCCATCCGCGCACGTCCGCGGAGTGCGCTGACGACCTCTGCGTCGACCTCAATCTCGAAGTGTCGTGTCTCCGGATAAAGGTCCGCTTCGACGGGCTCCACGTCTTCCAGATAGTCCGTGGAATCGTGCGTGTCCCAGAACCCCTGGTGATGTATTGGCCACGCGGTGACGCCTGGCGGACGAGCGTGCGTTCAGTTCTCGCGCCACGCGTTGCCCTGCATATACGCCTCGAGTCGTTTGCTGCAGGCGGCTCGGGCTTCCTCGTCCGTGTAGCCATCGAGCGCCTTCTGTTGCGTCTGCACGGCTTGGTCTACTTGGCCGCTTTCCGCCTGCGCGGCGGCCAGCGCCTCGAGGTACCGTGCTTGGTGATCCCCTTTGTACAGCCTCAGGCTACGCTGCGCAAGTTCGATGGCGCGCGGGCCGTTTCTAAGGCGATCTTCCGGCGCTGTGGCCAAGAGCCAGGCGAACTTACGGTACACGGCGGGGAGATTCAGGGTCTCTACCTCTCTCCGGAAGTTCTTTTCGGTCAGGTCAATGGCCTGTGTGTAATCGCGCACCGCCGCCTCTCTATCGCCCAGTTTGCGGTGCAGGGGCGCGCGCTGTGCGTATGCGGATATTCGATAGTCCAACGCTGTATTCGGCAGATCATCGATGATCTCGGTACACGCTGCGATGGCCTCGGCGGGTCTGTCGAGCTTGGCGGAGCACTCCGCCATACAAAGGTGCATGGATCCGCGCAGGTCGTCATTGACGGTGGGACACTTCGCAACGGCCACAGGATAGTCGTCCAGAGCGCCCTGATACTCGCCGAGCCTGTGCCGGGAGAGTGCCCGCCTCGAGTAATAGTGCCACACGTATTCCGAAGGGCACTCCCCGCCCTCGATTATCGCAGTGCATTCTTCGATGCAGGTTGGATACTCGCCGTCTTCGTATAGAGCGATGATCCGGTCCCCCGTCTGGCGCCACTCGTGGGCGCGTCTCCCAGTCTGCTTGTTCTGCATGGCGGTAACGAGGGACGGCAGAAGCAGCACGATCGGCGCGAAGAGCAGGATTGTTCCGATTTTGCGGTGTGTCGCCGCCTGTTCAGGCACAGGCTGCGCGCGCAGCCATTTCAGCAAGGCGCCGCCGGCCATGTATCCGCGCACGCCTATCCCGCCGACCACGCCCGCGGCATGACCCAAATATCGGTTCGCATCACTTCGCTCGTCGTACCCGGTCGTGACACCCATCCGCTCCCGAATGATGTGGCGGCGTTCGTCCTCGGCAGCCCAAGCCGTGTGCTCTCCCAGTGCCTGTCTTGTACTCCAGGTGCCCAGACCGAAAAGGAAGAAAAAGGCGGGATATAGAATCACAAGGTAAACGGCAGGACCCACAGGCCAGAACGATCCGAAGAAGTCCCCAATAGTCCAGGCCACGAGAAAGGCCAGGCCATTAGCGACGACAAGGCTGTACATCCGTTTCTTGGTCAGAGCGACAACGGTGCCTGTCAGGCCATCCCCCTGACTCGGCGCTGCGGTGTGGTCTCCAAGCTTGGCGTCTTCCTCCGCCCTGACGGCCTCGGGCGGCTGTTCGGCGATGGAACTGGTTTCTTTCGGATGCGTATCGGAGACCGCTTCCAGTGACGGCTCTTCCTTGTCTGTTCTGCTTCGTGATTGCTCCTGGCAATTCTGGTGCAGCACGGGGCCCTCGGGAATGCACTGAACGTTGCTGTCGTCACCAACAAACGATCGCAGGCACTTCGAACACCTCCCTTGGTGCCCACGAGGGTCGCGGGTGACCTCCATCCGATTTCCACACGTGCATGTAATGATGTACAGCATTCACAACTCCCCTCTTTGTTTTCTCAGCTCTAATGGTTAGCCACTATGCCGCGCAGAAAGGCCTCTCTTCAAATGAACCGAGATTGCAGATCGTTCCACCGGCGACGGTGGGAATGAGTAGAACGAGTAGAGATCTTCACCCTCTGTGCCACGAGCGGCCTCGTTGTGCTATATTGCCTGCTCATGAAGGCGTCTATGAAGACCATACACCAGATCCGCGAGGTTTCGACGCTGTCGTTCAACGAACGCGTCCTCCAGGAAGCGGAGGATAAGCGCAACCCATTGATGGAGCGCTTGAAATTCCTCGGAATCTTTTCGTCGAATATGGACGAGTTCTTCAAAGTCCGCGTGGCCAGCATCCAGCGCCGCATCGAGCTGGGCAAAAAGGGGCTGGGCGTCCTTCTCGAGAAGGTGGGGGAGAAGTCGCGCGAACTGGACGAACGGTTCCGCGCGGCCTACGCGGACATCACCTCGGCCCTCGCGGACGAGGGCATCCGGATCCTCACTGAACGCGACGTCGACAACCAGCCGAACGGGTTGGCGTCGTGGCTGCGACACTACTTTCAGGCAACCGTGCTGCCGAGCCTGGTCCCCATCATTTTGCACCGGGGGCAGCCCTTCCCACAGCTTCGCGACGGGGCGCTCTACTTCGGCGTGAAGATGTGGGGGGAGCAGTTCCGCTACGCCGTGCTCGAGATCCCCTCGGCACTGCCTCGCTTCGTCGAGTTGCCCAACGGCAACATCATGTACATCGACGACGTGATCCGCTACTCGCTGAACGACGTCTTTTACATCTTCAACTACGATCGGATCGAGGCCTTCGAGTTCAAGATCTCGCGTGACGCGGAACTGGACATCGACAACGATTTCTCCGAGAGCTATGTGAGCCAAATGGAGCGGGAACTGCAACAGCGCAAGGGGGGACGTCCGACGCGCCTGGTCTATGACGCGGCGATGACGCCGGGGGTGCTGCAATTGCTGCGCGAAGGGCTCGATATCACCGAGGACGACACGCTCATCCCCGGCGGCCGGTACCACAACATGAAGGACCTCATGGGCTTCCCGAGTGAGCGCGCGGACCTCTCGCACGACAAGAGGCCGCCGGCCCGCCATCCGGTGTTGCACCATCACCGCACGCCGATGGTGGACACGATCCGCGCCCAAGACGTGCTGGTCACGTATCCGTACCAGTCCTTCGGCCATGTGATCCGGCTGTTGCGCGAGGCCGCCATCGACCCCTCGGTCGAGGCCATCAAGATGACGCTGTACCGCGTGGCGGACCCGTCGCAGGTGGTCAACGCTTTGGTGAACGCGGCCCGGAACGGCAAGCGGATTGTGGTGTCGGTGGAGTTGCTGGCGCGCTTCGACGAGGAGAACAACATCCAGATCGCGGAGGTCCTGGCCGAGGCGGGGGCCCACGTCGTATTCGGCGTGCCGCCGATGAAGGTGCACTCGAAGCTGCTCCTGATCGAGCGCGTGGGCGAGCGCTTCGCCGGCCTGTCCACGGGCAACTTCAACGAGGTCACAGGCCGCCTCTACATAGACAGCGCCTTGCTGACGGCCGACCCGCGCTTGACCAAGGAGGTGGCGGCCGTCTTCGATTTCCTCGAACGGGCCTCCAAGGTGCGCATGGTGGCGTGGCCGAAGTTCAAGCACTTGCTGGTCTCGCCGTTCAACACGCGCAAAGTCCTGATGAGGCTGTTGGGCCGCGAGCAGAAGAAGGGCCGCGACGGCTACGTGTTCCTGAAAGTGAACCACCTGACCGACGCCCGGCTGATCCGCCGGATATACGAGGCCGCCGACGCCGGGGTGCAGATGGACTTCGTGGTGCGCACGACCTACGCCTTGCGGTCGCATGAAAACATCCGCGCCATCTCGATTCTGGACCGGTATCTCGAGCACCAGCGCGTCTATATCTTCGGCCGCGGCGAGGACCGCCGGGTCTACATGAGCTCCGCGGACCTCATGGAGCGGAACCTGGACAGACGCATCGAGGCCGCGTTTCCCATCTATGATGAGCGACTACAGCAGCAGGTGGTCGACATGATGGGGCTACAGGTCGCCGATACGCACAAGGCACGCGTCCTCGACGACGTGCAGTCCAACGAATACGTGGGCGACGGCGCACAGCGCGTGCAAGACGACACGTATCAGTACCTTCAAGAACTCCACGAATCCGCTTCCTGAGCGCCTTTCCCCAACGATCTGCAATCGTCCCAAAGGAGGAGACGAGATGCCCAAGCCCCCGATCCTGCCGGTGTTGGACTGGAGAGCCGTCTTTGATTCAGGCAGGCCCTACGCGGACTGGCTGGACACCTCAGAGAACACGGACAACGCCGGGCGCATCGAGGCGATCCGGTCGGCACTGCCGCTCGAGAGTCAAGTCGTGGGCTTCCTCGGCGCGCTGCCCCGGCCCGTGCACGTCGTCGCCATCGCCGAGGCCTGGTGCGGCGACGTCGTGCGCCACGTGCCTGTGCTCGAGCGGCTGGCCGAGTGCGCCCCGAGGCTCGAGGTCCGCTTCATCAGCCGCGAGCAACATCCGGACGTATTCGTCCGTTTCCTGACGAATGGGGGGGAGGCCATCCCGAAGTTCATCTTCCTCAGCGACCAATTCACCGAATGCGGCCATTGGGGGCCCATGCCCAACGCGTACCGGGAGATCATCGCCCGGGGCAAGGCCTGCGGCGACGTGGCCGCGGCCCGCAAGAAGGTAGGCGCTCTGTACGCCGCGGACGCCAATTACCGCGACGTGATCGCGGAGTTGGTTCATCTCATCGACGTGGCTTCGACCGCAACGCCGTAGCGCCATGGGGAGAATCCGTGCCTGAGCGATTGGATGCGATCATCCGGAAGTACTGGGGCTACGATCGCTACCTGCCGCTCCAGCCCGAGGCGATGGCGTGCGTGATGGCGGGGCGGGATTCGGTGGTGATTCTCCCGACGGGCGGGGGCAAGTCCCTGTGTTTTCAGGCGCCGGCGATCTCGATGCCGGGCCTGGCCGTGGTGGTTTCGCCGCTGATCTCGCTGATGAAGGACCAGGTGGACCAATTGACGGCCTGCGGCGTGTCGGCCGCGTGCGTTAACAGCGCGAGCACGGCTTCGGAGCGGCAGGCCGCCCACAGGGCGATTCGCCAAGGGCGGCTCGATCTGCTGTACGTGTCCGCCGAGCGGATCGTTCAACCCAATTTCATCGACTACCTGCGCAAGGCCGGCCTGGCCTTCATCGTGGTCGACGAGGCCCACTGTATCAGCCAATGGGGCCACGATTTCCGGCCCGAGTACCGTGAACTGGGTCTCTTGCGCGATGAGTTTCCGAACATCGCCGTGCACGCCTACACGGCCACGGCCACCGAGCACGTGCGCCAGGACATCGTCGAGGAACTCCGCCTGCGCGCGCCCGAGATGCTCGTGGGCTCCTTCGACCGCCCGAACCTGGTCTACCGCGTGCAGCCACGCGGGGATGTGTTCGAAGACGTGCGGGCGATCATCGAGCGCCACCGCACCGAGAGCGGCATCGTCTACTGCATCCGGCGCAGCGACGTGGACGGACTCTGCGCGCAGTTGCAGCAAGCCGGCTACCGTGCCCTGACCTACCACGCCGGGATGGACGACGCGGCGCGCAAGGCCAACCAGGATGCCTTCATTCGCGACGAGACGGACGTTATCGTGGCCACCATCGCCTTTGGCATGGGCATCGACAAGCCCAACGTGCGCTTCGTCGTACACGCCGGCATGCCCAAGTCCATCGAGCACTACCAGCAGGAAAGTGGCCGCGCCGGCCGCGACGGCCTCGAGGCCGAGTGTTGTCTGCTGTATTCCGGTGGGGACTACGGCCTGTGGCGATACATCGTCGAGAAGTCGGAAAGCGATGTGGCCGGCATAGCGCTGAAGAAGCTCAGCGCCATGTATGCGTTCTGCACGGACGTGGCCTGCCGCCGCAAGGCCCTACTGGCCTACTTCGGCGAGGCGTATCCGAAGGACAATTGCGGCGCGTGTGACTACTGTCTCAGCGAGATGGACGTCGAGGACGACGGCGCGGCCGTGGCCGAGGCGATACTAGCCTGCGTATCGGAGTTGGGCTCGATGGCGGGGCCCACCTATACCACGCTGGTGCTCAGCGGGTCGGTCGAGGATCGCGTGTTGGCCAAAGGACATCAGAACCTGAGTAGCTACGGTACTCTCGCCGACGCCGGCAAGGGCACGGTACGCGGCTGGATCGAGCAACTCGCCGCCCAGGGCTACCTCGAAAAGACCGGCGACTACGACGTGCTCCATATCACGCGCAAAGGGCGCGAACTGCGCCGTGGTGCCCATAGCCCCATGCTGGCCAAGCCGGCCAAGCGCCGCAAGAAGGCCAGGGCCGACACCGAAAGCTGGGGAGGGGTAGACCAGGGCCTGTTCGATGTGTTGCGCGCCCTGCGCCGCGCCGTGGCGGCCGAGCGGGGCGTCCCGGCCTACGTCGTGTTTGGCGACGCCGCCCTGCGTGATATGGCCAGGCGGAAACCGACGAGCCTGGACGCCTTCCTCGGATGCCACGGCGTGGGCCAGAGCAAATGCCGCGAGTTCGGTGAAGCCTTCACCGCCGCCGTCCGCGAGTACGGGGCCGACGCGCCCGAGGCCTTGACGGCGCCCCGCCCGAGGCGTACCGAGCGCCGCCACGCTATCGAGGCCGCGTATCGGCTGTTCGAGCAGGGCTATGGGATCGAGGAGGCGGCCGAGCTACTCGAGCGCAGGCCCTCGACCGTCGAAGGCTACCTTGAGAAGTACATCGCCGCCCGCGGCGTCACAGAACCTACGCGGTGGGTCTCGCCGAGCGTGATGGAGCGCGTGGGACAGGCCGCGGCCCAAACCGGCGGCACGCGCCTGAAATCCGTCCGAGACCTCCTCGACGGTGAAGTAAGCTACGCAGACATCCGCATCTGCCTGGCGTGTCTGCGCAACCGCTCCAAAGACGCGCCGGGGCGCTCGCAGTAGGCCCTGGGCAAACGGGGAATGATTGAATCCTGGCACGACCAGTTGCTACCATAATTCTCAAACACGTTTTCTTTGCCGGACGTTTTATGGAATATTGTAATAATCTAGTGCCCGATGGCCCTTGGGCCGGAGTGCAGGGAGAGATGTGTCCATGGAGTGCGCGTTCTGTCAGGTGCGCAGCGCGATAGGCTACTGCGTGGAATGCCGTTCCCTCGTGTGCGAGCAATGTGGCGTCAAATGCGACGGATGCGGCAAGCTGATGTGCCGCGAACACGTGCACGAGACGCCCCACGGCCGCCGCTTGTGCATCAAGTGCTACGTCGATCGCAACCGCCACTTCCGCAAGGTCGTGTCCGAGATGCGCGAGTACTGCCAGGAGATGAGCAAGGGAGACACTGGCGAACTCGGCTTCCTCTACTCGCAGTTGGACGAGTTGCTCGAACAGATCCGGGGATGGGACGCCGCCCTTCAGAAGGCCTATCGCGGCATCGAGAAACGCATTGATGAGCGCACGCGCAGGCTCCAGCGGGAGGTCATCCAGCGCCAGCGGGCCGAGCGTGAGCTGCATAAGGCCAAGGAGGGCGCGGAAACAGCCAGCCGGGCCAAGAGCGAATTCCTGGCCAATATGAGCCATGAGATCCGTACGCCAATGAACGGCGTGATCGCCATGGCCGAGTTGCTGCTCAAGAGCATGCTGCAGCCTCATCAGCGCCGGTACGTGCAGGCCATTCGCAGTTCCGGCCGCGCCCTACTGACCATCATCGGCGACGTCCTCGACTACTCGAAGATTGAGGCAGGGCGCCTGAGCATCGACCCCATCCCCTTCGACCTCGAAGTGGCCATCGGCGACGTCATCGAGCTCCTGTCGGCCCCGGCTGAGGACAAAGGGCTGGACCTGATCATGCGCTATGCGCCGCAGGCCCCCCGACGCCTGGTCGGCGACGCGGGGCGCATCCGCCAGATCCTCATGAACCTCGTGGGCAACGCCATCAAGTTTACCGAGAAGGGCCACGTCCTGGTCAACGCCGAATGCCTCGGCGTCCGCGACCACCAGGCCATGATGCGCATCAGCGTCCAGGATACCGGTATCGGAATTCCCAATGAGAAGCTGCCCCAGATCTTTCGGCAGTTCGCCCAAGGCGACACGTCAATGGCGCGCGAATACGGCGGCACGGGCCTTGGCTTGGCCATTACACAGCAACTCGTGCACCTCATGGGCGGCCGCATCGGCGTGAAGAGCATGGAGGGGGTCGGCTCGCGCTTTCGCGCGACGCTCGCCCTCGACCTCGACACGGCCACTCCGCCGCGAGCCCCCGAAAAGCCGGCCGACGTGGCCAACCTGCGTGTGCTGGTCGTCGACCACAACGAGATCAACCTGCGGGTCCTGCGCGAACAGCTCGCCACGTGGGGCATGCGCAGCGAGGGCGTCTCCACGAGCCAAGACGCACTCGCCGCTTTGCGTGACGCCCACGCCAAGGGCGAACCCTTTGGCATGGCGCTGATCACCCACCATGCCCTGGTCATCGACGGCAACCGGCTTGGGCAGGACATCAAGGGCGATCCGGACCTCAAGGGCACGGTGCTCGTCTTGCTCACGCCCGCGGGCGAACGGGGCGACGCTTCGCGCAGTTCGGCGTTCGGCTTCGCCGCCTATCTCAGCGGCCCGATGCGCCAGAGCGAGTTCCTGGACTCGCTGACCCGCGTCTGGACGGCCCACGTCAGGGGCGAAGAGATCGGCCTGGTCACCCGTCACACCATCGCCGAGACGCGCGGGGACGCGCGCGAGGGACCCACTATCGGCGAGCAGTTCATCCACGCCAAGGTCCTGGTCGCGGAGGACAACGCGGTCAACCAGGAAGTGGCCGTCGAGATCTTCAGAGTCCTCGGATGCGACGTCGACGTCGCTGCCAACGGCGAGGAGGCCGTGGTCATGTACGAGGCCGGCGCCTACGACCTCGTGTTCATGGACTGCCAGATGCCCAAGATGGACGGATACGCCGCGACGCGCCGCATTCGCAAGCACGAGGCCGAAGGCGAACACGTGCCCATCATCGCTATGACCGCCCATGCCCTCAAGGGCGACCGCCAGCGCTGTCTCGAAGCCGGCATGGACGACTACCTCGCCAAACCCGTCAATCCCGACGACGTGATGGACACCGTACTGCGCTGGTTCCGCGGGGAGCTCGGGGAGGCCATCCAGGAGAAGCCGGAGCCCACCGAAGAAGAGGCCGAAGCCGAGCCCGTGATCGACGAGGTCCAGGCCATCCGCACCACCGGCGGCAACATCCGAATACTCAACCGCGTCACCGGCGTGTTCATGAGCAACGTGCCTGGCGAAATCGAGCAACTCAAGGCCGTCCTTGGAGACGGCGATGCCGACGAGACACGCCGCCTGGCGCATTCCATCAAGGGCGCCGCCGCCGCCATCGGCGGCAACCGCGTACGCGACACGGCCCTCAAGATGGAGATGGCCGCGAAGGAAGGCGACCTCGAACAGGTCCAGGCCCTGTTCGAGGACTTCGACGCAGAATTCGTGCGCCTCACCGACGCCCTGTCAAACGTCGACTGGGACGAGGTGGTCAACCGGCAAGCCAGCGAGACAGTCGCGACCTGACGCTGTGCCAACGCCCTGTCCCGAGGACTCAGCCGCTCAACTCCTTCAGCATGACGGGCCAGGCCTCATCTGCGTAGAACCGGTGGTTGCCGTCGCCGACCACGAGATGGCAGTGTTGCTCCGCGCCGGCGGCGCGGTAGATGCGCTTCAGGTCGCGGAAGGCCCTGCGGACGCCCTTGATGGGGAAGATGCCGTCGGTCTTTCCGGCGACGATGACGACGGGCCGCGGCGCGAACAG
>Ga0272442_10006311_pt1 | contig 15618 bp, 6 predicted proteins | sample SSMForm2O_FD_200262 | JGI IMG/M metagenome (GOLD analysis project Ga0272442, IMG submission 200262) | Marine sediment archaeal communities from Little Sippewissett salt marsh, Falmouth, MA, United States - SSM-Form-2O | ecosystem: Environmental > Aquatic > Marine > Wetlands > Sediment ...
ATGTGAGTGCTGATTTTGTCTCTGAAGATATTGCCTCGGTCAGCGGTAATTCGGCCGAGTCGGTGTTCGTGAGGCTGGAAGATATGCTGGGCGCCAGCGCCACGGTGGTTCATCCGAATCCTGCGGCGACGCGGATTGAGGACTGGCGGCAGTGGACGGTTCCGCTGAGCGAGTTTGCCGGTGTGGATCCGACCTTAGCCGCGAAGCTGTACGTGGGCGTTGGTGATGGAAGTCCCGGCGGCGCCGGCGTGCTGAGCGTCTCCGAGGTCAGAGTTGTCGAAAGTTCTCCCGATATCGTCTGGGTCTCGGGCAATCACGATTACGACGTCGATGGGATCCTTGACGATTATCAATGGCTCGATATCCTGAAGGCTCAAGGCTATAACGTTGATTATCAACCCGGCAACTGGACGGAGCTGGACGCTGCAAAGATCGCCCTGTTGAACCGCGCGGGTCTGGTGATCATATCTCGCTGCACCAGCAGCGGTGATTACAACAATGACGATGAGCCCACTCAATGGAACGCGGTCACGGCGCCGATGATCTCGAGTTCCACCCATCTCGCGAGGAGCAGCCGATGGAAATGGCTCGATTCGGGCGATACCGTGACTATGGCTCCGATGATGGTTCTTGCCGATGGCACCGAGATACAGGCGATCGATGAAACGGTGGGTGCAAGCTCATTTATTCCCGTCGAGGATGCCGGTAACGGTACGGTGCTCGCGACAGGCGATGGCTTGGTATGGATCGCCGAATGGGAAGCCGGAGTAGAATTCTACGATGGCGCCGGTCAAGTCGCCGGTGGTCCGCGTATGTTGTTCGTCGCCGGTACACAAGAGGCCGCGGGTGGTCCCGATTGGGGTCAGTATAATCTCACTGCCGATGGCCTGAAAGTCTTCCTTGACGCGGTCAGGAGGTACGCCGGAAGCGATGTCACCCAGCCGGGCGATGTCGTCTTAGGGATTCCCAGAGGCCTTCCGTGTGGCGGCAGTCCTACTGCGAATTATTCGCCCTGCGGTGAATTACCGCCTTTGGCGATCGATGACAACGTCAACACGAAGTATCTGAACTTCGGCGGCAATTTTGATCCGGGTGAAGAGCCCTCGGGTTTCCTGGTCACGCCCTTAGATGGTGCGAGCATTGTCACGGGAATGACCTTCACGACGGCGAATGATGCCGAGCCGCGCGACCCGGTGGCCTTTGAACTGTCCGGTTCGAATGGGACCATCGATGGGCCCTATGAGGTGATCGCCGCCGGTGATATTGTTGATTTTGCCCAGGAAGCCGCATGGCCGCGTTTCACAAAGAACGCAACGCCGATTATGTTTGCGAACGGTACGGCCTATGCTCACTATCGCGTTCTGTTCCCGGCCCTTCGAGACACGGCAAGTGCCAATAGTATGCAGATCGCCGAAGTCGAGCTGCTTGGTGTTATTGCCAAGGGCAGCTATATGTATGATGGTAATGTCGCCTGCGGGTCTCTGGATGGAACGTGGGACCATGATAACGGTTCCGACGCGTGGGACGAATCCGGCATCGGTGCCGGCAATCCCGGCGGCGCTTCGGCGCTGATCGAGGATGGCGTGACCTTCCTGCGTATCCAGGATATCGGCGATCCCCGGAGCTTGGGTATCACCGATCCGAGCAACCGCAAAGTCTATCTGACTCATGGGATCAGCGGTGGCCTGGACGGTGCCACACTCGCGTTTGCGATCCGCGTGGCGACTTCCGCTCCGCTGGATAACCAGATCAGTGGCGATCCCTGGCCGGAAGGCGGGATTGGCTACCACATCCGTGACAACGGTAAGGGCATGATCGGCATCTCCGATGGTGTTGGCGTTATCTCCTTCTCCCTGGCCAAGGCCGGTGAGATCGCGGGGATCGATGTCGATTCTCTGGTCATGAACAACCTGGTGGGCACTGAGGCCTCGGGTGACGTGGACTCCGACGATGCAGCCGCAGCCACGGCTGTCAATTCGCTAGCCGTGGATGACGCGACCGCCTGGAACAGCTTTGTGATCAATATTGCTGCCGGTGGTGCAGGTACACACGTCGTGACTATCTCCGCCAATGGCGGTGAGCCCGTGTCGTTCGATGTAACTTTAGGTACCGATACCGAAGCGGGCGGCAATAACATCACGGTCGGCTCCTCCGGAACCGGTGGAATCACGGCGTTCGATGTGGATTACATTGCAGTGCAATAGCCTGTGTTCATGTTGGATAAGTTACCCAATGAGTACCCATTGGCGACTCATCCGGGTATGAAGTAAGGATGTTAGTAAGTTCGGGGCCTGCACGGATCGATTCGGTGCAGGCCCCGGTTGTTTTTTCTGCACACATCGACCGCTCAGGGGAGAAAAAATCAGAAATCTCTGAAAACAACAAAGCAGGGATAGGCGCGATTCGTGTTTAGCGCTGTCTTTGTCCGTATGGGCGATTATCATCGGAAAAAAATCGCCGTTGGCGTCCAAAAAGGCTTAAAAAACAGGGATAAAGGCGGTCTCTTTGGATAGGATCTGAAACTTTCGACATTTCTCTTGACGGGGATGTCGTCGATTTGGTAAAAATAGATAGCGGTGAAGACGGGCGGCTTTTATGGAGATTGGCTTTCGGTTGTAGAATGTATCTATCGTTCCTGGGCAACCACCTGAGCGTATGAGGTGGAGGGACGGAGTTGGAGTCGAGGTATGGTTTTCGTTGATGAAGTCTTTTCATATCCTCTTATCCTGCGACTCAGATATACTTTTCGCAAGGAGTCGTAAAAGCCAAGTCCTGCAAAAAAAGTTTTTTCTAACAAGCAAAGAGTTCGGTGATGATTCTTTGTTGCGTGAAAGTAGCTTGTGACAGGGACGGTCGCGTCATCTCGGTCAGTGTCCGTCACTGCTGCTCGCGCGCACCGTGAGTGCTTTGGCTCGTGGCCAAAGTGTTGAAACTTATGGGTTCTTATCAAGTTGATTGAAGGAAGGAGAACAATTATGTGCAAGAAACTATTCATGTTAACCTCTTTATTGTTGGTCTTGGGCCTGGTCTGCCCGAATGCGGCCTTTGGCGAGGTGGTCGAGATCCCGATCGCGGCCGAAAATGACGACGTCGAAGAGGGCGCCGATGGCGGTATGTACATGGACAGCACTGACCTGGAGCTCGTCTATGATAACGACGTCACCAATCCCGATGACCAGCAGGTTGTTGGTTTGCGCTTTTTGGATATCCCGATCCCGAAGGGTATGGCCATCATCAGCGCGACGGTGCGGTTTGATGCCGATGATGTGGATGATGCGGAGCACGTTGGGGATGCGTATGTGATCATCGAAGGTGAGCTGAGTCCGAATACCGCCCCGTTTGAGGATATGACAAACAATGTCTCCGCGAGAGCCAGAACAGCAGCACACGTCGCATGGGGTCCGGCGCATTGGTCAGAAAAACATGCGAAGTATCACACTCCGGACATCAGCGGCATCATCCAGGAGATCGTTGACCAGGATGATTGGGCCAGTGGCAATGCGTTAGTGATAATCATTAGCCAGGATCCCGCCACCGCATCGACGGGAGTCCTGGAGGCCGAATCGTTCACGGACAACGCCACGGAAAATATTGACCGAAGACCGACGCTGATCGTCGAGTTCGGCGAAGAGCCGGTTCTGGAAGCCCATGACCCGGATCCGGCGGACGGTGCCGAGGATGTCCCCCTCGATGCCAAGCTGAGTTGGACGCCCGGCAAGAGCTTCGTCATGCACGATCTGTATTTCGGCACGGACGAAGCGACCATTGCCGCCGGCAGTATGAGCGCCTTAAAAGCCAAGCTCATGCTGGCCTCCTACGATCCCGGTCCGCTGGCGCCGTTTACGACCTATTACTGGCGCGTTGATGAGTTTACATCCAACGGTACGGTACCCGGTCCGGTCTGGAGCTTCTCGACGCCGAATTACCTGCCGATCAGCGATGGGACGACGACTCTGGATTATGATAACAGTATTGAGCCGTACCTTTCTGAGGTTGCGTTTGATACGCCGTCGGACTTGACGGCCGGTGGGCTTGCTACGGACCTGTCGCTTCGTTTCCGTAGTGTATTGCCTGCTCCCCCCAGTTCCAGCTTCGACGCGGCGACCGGCGCCTACACCATCACTTCGGCCGGGATCGACATCTGGGGCAGCTCCGATGAATTCTGCTACGTTTACAGGGAGCTGACCGGCGATGGGAGCATCATGGTACGTGTCACCGACAACGGCACCGGCTCGAACGCCTGGGCCAAGGGCGGCGTGATGATCCGTCAGGACCTCACGCAAGGTTCCGTTAACGTGATGGGCGCGATCACCGGCGGCAGCGGCGATGGCGGCACGTTCCAATGGCGTGACACCGCAGATTCCAGTTCATCCTCGAACCGCACGCTGACGGGTATTGCCCCGCCGTACTGGGTCTACCTGGTTCGCATGGCGAACACCTTCACGGTCTTTATGTCTGCAGACGGTATTGTCTGGGAACAGGAAGGCGCCAATCCGGTGACGATTGAAATGACGGACCCGGTGCTCATTGGTCTGGCCGTTACGTCCCACCAGGAAAATGAGCCGCGTACCTTCACCTTCGACAACCTCAGCATAACCGGCGACGTAAGCGGTGAGGAGAAAACCGCAAACGTTGGCGTCCCCGCCAATTCCGCCGAGCCGGTTTACGCCGTGATCGAAGATAGTGCCGGGGCCTCCGCCATGGTGGCTCATCCGGATCCTGCCGCCACGCAGATTGCTGAGTGGGAACAGTGGACGGTTCCGCTGAGCGATTTCGCCGGTGTGGATCCGACCGCTGCCGCGAAGCTGTATATCGGCGTCGGTGACGGCCAGCCCGGCGGTATCGGCACGATTGACATCGCCGATATCCGTATGGTCGAGGTCGAGCCGGTCGCCAATCTTCTGGCCAACGGCGGCTTCGAAGATGGTGTGGTTGAACCGTGGAGCACCTATGGTAACGTGACGAAGGACGTGGTTCAAACCGATTCGATTGAGGGAGCCTACTGTTTGCATGTTGTGGTTCCCGAGGCCGGAGCGAACTTCTGGGATGCCGGTCTGCAACACACCGGACATGTTTTTGAAGCGGGCAAGAATTACACGCTTTCGGCCTGGCTCAAGAGCAGTCAGGGACCGCTGGACATCAACTTCAAGCCGGAATTGGGTGCAGATCCCTGGACCGGCTATGGTTCGCAGGCCTTCACAATGACGGAAGAATGGGCGGAATACAGCGTCACAACCGGTGTTTTTGACGCGGACGTCAGCCCGGCGACCATCACGTTCCACATCGCTTATGCACCCGGTGATTTCTATGTCGATGACGTACAATTTGTCGAAGTTGAATGATAACTAAATTCCCGCTTTTTCTGCGGGGAAGACAACAGGAATGACACCTTTCCGGGGCCTGTACTGATTCATTCGGTATAGGCCCCGGTGGTTTTTTATCGAAAAGGATGTAAGATTTTGGCGAGCTGTTGAATCTGGTTAGCGTGTGACCGAATTCCATCTTGCGTATCTCCATCGCCAACGATATAATGGAGAGAACGTGTAAGAAACGTATTTTTGGGGGCTGCGGCCAAACGTCTTGGAGGCGTGAACCATGCAATCTCAAAACGCAGAGTCAAAGTCACCGGTCTGCCAAAAGCAAGTTTGTTCAAAGAGGGGTGATCGTCCACCACAAAAGCGGAAATCTCATTGGCTGATGTGGGTTTGCCCCATTCTGGGTTTGTTCTCGCTGATCTGGTTTTTAATCCGTGTGATCCCCAAACCTTCCCGGGCCACCTATCCGTGCCAGCGCGCGGCGGCGCCGTTTGCGAGCGCTTTTGTGATTTGGATGACGGGTCTGATCGCATCGACGCTGGCCTATCGCAAGGCAAAACTGAGTCTTCGCCAATCACGATGGGCCATTGCAGGAGTATTTATCGTTGTGAGTGTGCTGGCGTTGTGGATGTCTCTGAGTCTGAGCAGTCAGGCTCCCGCGACGGCGGCCTTTACACCTTCCGAACCGCCCAACAGTCCGATGGGCGTCGCCAGGGGAATTCATGCCGGGCGCGTTGTGTGGATGCACGATCCGGCCGCGACGCATTGGGACGGCTCTACCGGGAGCTGGTGGGACGACGACAACACCGATCAGCTCGTCGTCGATGGCATGGTCTCCGAGGTCATTCAAACGTTGACGGGGGAATCCAGCGACGCCGCGGCGTGGGATGCGCTTTTCAGACATTTCAACCAGACAAAGGGCCGCAGTGACGTGGGCTATCAGCGGGGCGAGAGGATTGCGATCAAGATCAATATGAACCAGGAGAACAGCAGCGGGGGAAGCTGGTCGTCACGCGTGGGCAATCCCAGCCCCCAGGTGATTCATTCGATGGTCAGGCAGCTTGTTGAGGTTGTGGGCGTACCGGGATCGGCGATTACGATTTACGATGCCTCCCGATACATCGGCAATCCCATTTTCGATAAAATCAGGAACGATTCCAATCCGGAATTCCGGAATATCACTTTTGTCGTCAAATCCACTCTGGCGCGCAACGGTCGTATCGGGGCGGCTGGCGACGCGAGCAATCCGCTCTACACGCGGGCCGGAACCGCTTACCTGCCCCAATGCGTTACCAGCGCCAAATACCTAATCAATATGGCGCTGCTCAGACCGCACTCATTGTACGGTATCACGTTGTGTGCAAAAAATCACTTTGGGTCCGTTCGTTTTCCGTCTGTTTCCGGCAATGGCGGCTGGACGCCGGAGCCTTTGCACAATCATGGCGGGCGAAGCAGGAACATGGACACGTATAACTGTCTGGTCAATTTGAATGGACACAAGCATTTGAGCGGTAAGACGCTGCTGTATTTCATCGACGGTCTTTATCCGGCGAGGAATCAAAGTAACGAGGTCATCAAGTGGCAATCTTTCGGCGATGACTGGTGCTCCAGCCTGTTCGCTTCCCAGGATCCGGTGGCGATTGATTCGGTGGCGCTGGATTTCCTGCGAAATGAGCCCCGAAACGCCGACGTGACCGGCAATCCGGAAAACTACCTGCACGAGGCCGCGTTAGCGGATAATCCGCCTTCCGGAACGTCCTACGATCCGGAAAGTGATGGTGTGCATCTGGCCAGCCTCGGCGTCCACGAACACTGGAACAATCCGGTGGATAAGCAATACTCCCGTAATTTGGGTATTGGCGACGGCATTGAACTGGTTATTGCGTCGTATGCGACGGCGGATGGGCCGGTCGAGAATATCAGCACGGGCTTGAGGTACGATCGGATTCAACATGCCATTACCGGTGCCTTCTCCGGGGAGGAGATTGTCGTGGGTGAGGGGACGTATTTCGAGGATATCCATTTCGGCGGCAAAAATGTAACGCTTCGCTCGACCGATCCCGACGATCCGGCCGTCGTCGCGGCTACGATGATCAATGGTCGCGAGCGCGCCGTGGAATTCACCCGCGGTGAGGATGATCGGTGTGTCCTTTCCGGCTTAACCATTACTGGAGGACAGACGGGCATCTACTGTTCGGGGTCGTCGCCGACCATTACTCACTGCCGCATCGAAAATTGCAGCGGTTCGGGCATCGAATTACGCGATGGGAGCAATCCGGCGATCATGGCTTGTGAGGTTATGTCCAACGTAGGCGCCGGTATTGAGATGTGGCTCAAGAAGGATGGCCGGGTTGTTCTCTATAACTATCCCACGATGACCAACTGTATTATCGCTGAAAACGGCCAGGAGGGTATTACCGGTGGTTTTCCCATGATGACCAACTGTACGGTAGCTGCAAATGGCGGATATGGCATTTCAAGCCTCGAACCGACGGTGGTGAATTCCATCATATACAATAACGGCGATAACAGTGCTGTTATGCAGATTGATGGAGATGCCGTGATAACCTATACCGCCGTCCAGGGCGGCTGGCCCGGTGAGGGGAACATCGCTGACGATCCGTGCTTTGCCCTCGCCGGATATTGGGATCAGAACGGAACGCCTGATGACGCCAATGACGATTTCTGGATTCCGGGCGATTTCCACCTACAGTCGCAGGCGGGCCGATGGGATGCCAGCGAGCAGGTTTGGATCCAGGATGCAGTTACAAGCCCGTGTATTGATACTGGAAACGCCGATTCGGACTGGTCGGCCGAGCCGGAGCCCAACGGGCAACGCATCAATATGGGCGCTTACGGCGGTACGCCCCAGGCCAGCATGTCGCCGTAAGACATTCGATAGCACCACCCGTTCGGATATCGTATTGGCTATTCAATACTTACCATCCCCAAGCTTGAGACCTCGCTGCGCTCGGGGCCAAGCTTGAGGTTGCCACCCGTTAAAATTGAGAGAAAATGGGTGGCAGCCTCATCCCGATGGTCTTTTATCGGGATGGGGAGGGCTTTTCCCCGTCTAAACACACACGTCTTCAACTTTGAAGCTGATCCTCGGTGGTGGGCCGTAATACTATACATTAAGTGGTTATGAGTGATCACAATATCTGCACGGAAAAAAGTCTGAAAAATAATGTATGAACTTGGCTTCTGAAGTATCTATATACTATGAAGACACGATATGACGAGACCCAAAAACCAGAATGAATCGGCATTGGTGTGTGCGGCGCAGCGGCGTGATAAAGAGGCGTTGCAGTTGCTGTTGACACGCAACTGGTCATGGCTCAAGGGATTAGTGTACGGTATCGTCACGGATGCCGGCGAGGTGGACGACGTGCTCCAGGATATTTGTGTCCGTGTGATTGCAAAGATCGACACGTTGCGTGAGCCGGAGCGATTTCGACCCTGGCTGGCGGTTCTGGCCCGCCGGCAGGCCCTTCGGCACCGCCAGCGGCGTGCGCGAAGGCCCATTCGCCTGAGCAAAGAAATCACCGAAAACGCGTGCGATGAAAACGCTGAGCCATTCTTTGAAAATATAGAACGCCAGGAGAAGTACCGGCAGATATCACAAGCCATCCGTTCGCTGCCGGAAAAGTATCGAGAGGTTTTTATGTTGGCCTACTCCGGCGATTCAACGTATGAGCAGATGGCTGAAATCCTCGATATACCCGTTACGACCGTACAGATTAGGCTTTTGCGGGCACGGCGAATGATTTATGACCGAGTGACCCGTCAGGATAGAAATCACGTGTGGGAAAAATGAAAATGACCCAAGAGATGTTGGACATATTGATCGGAAAGTACCTGGATAGTGAGATCACGCCCAACGAACAACAATTGTTGGAAGCGGAACTGGAGCGGAATCCACAGGTCAAAGAGCTGCTCAGGCAATTACAGGCCCTGCACGAGAGCAGCGGCGAGGTGATCGCTTCGGAATTCGCCGGAGTGGGCAGGGCGGCTGATGATATTTTCGAGCAGGCGTGGCAACAACAGTCAAAACATTCATTCCGGTTTATTTTAAAGCGGGGCGGCCACCTTCGCTTCGCGGTGGGCGTCGCGGCGGGGCTTCTCATCGGTCTTGTCCTGCATTTCGTACTGCCCTCAATTTCTGAGCCCCAAAGCGATCCTATTCCACCGACGACGGTCGCGCAGAACACAGGCGACCGGATAAAAATCGAGGAACCAGACGTACCAAGATTTATGACGAACCCTGATAGTAACGTTTTTCGCAATGTTGACTGGTACAGTTTCACCGACAAGGAAGGCAATCAATGGCTTATTGAGGGGCTCCGGGAGGATATCGTCAGGCCGGCCGCTTATTCCGGAGACCTTTAGAATTGAAATTCAAAGAGATAAGAAAGGATGAACCATGAAGGCGAAAAGAATGATTTCAATATTTGCACTGGTTGTATGTTCGGCGAGTATGGGACTTTACGCCCAATCGGAATCCGTAGAAGGGCGTCCGGTTATTGGGATATTGCTGGATACGGCTCCTTTGCCCGATTTACTGGTCAAGCACCTCGGCTTGTCGCCGGACCAGGGGATCCGGATACAGAACGTGCACCGCGGTGGTCCGGCTGACAAGGCGGGATTGGAACGGGATGATATTATCATCCGTTTTGAGGGGGAGGATGTCGTTGACAACGAGACGTTTGTTGATGAGATACGCAAGGCTGGCGTCGGCACGGAGGTGTCGCTGGAAATCATCCACTTAGGCCAGCGCAAGTCCGTTACGCTCACGCTGGAGGCCCTGGAAGGCGGATTTGATTTTAAGTACCCTCCTGAGCCGGAGATTGAACGAACGTGGCGCCCTGGGAAGATATTCCGGCTCAGACCCGGCGACGAGAACTGGATGGAAGTGCTCAAGGACGGCATACCGCCGGAATTGGATATCCATATCAATCGGTTTTTCGATGAGCTATACACCTATCACCATTCTACGAACGGCGAAGATTATACGATCACCATCGAAGGAAATCCCAATGAGGAGGATTCAAAAATCACCGTTGAGGCGGGTGAGGATGAGTTTAAGACGACAGTGGGGGCAATCAATAAGCTGCCTGAGAAATACCGCGAGCCCGCCGAGCAGGCCGTGAAAAATGCTCGAAAGAATGTCAGAGTGAGAAGGTCTATCAAAATACGGCCGGATTCCTGGCAGATGCCGGACGATTTGAAGCCTTACCTTGAGAAACTCAAGCCATATCGGGATTTTCAGATGCCACCGTTCGAGGGCGGACCGATGTTCGAGAGAATCCAAAAGCAGATGAAAGAGTTACAGCGGCGATTGGACCGGCTCGAGAAACGTTATAGACCGCGGCCTGATTCCCAGGAGCCTGACAAAGAGGAATCTCAGGATCGTCAGAAACCTGTTCCGTTGGAAAAGGCGGATAAGAAAAGTGTCTGAAACACGATTTTGCTGTGCGTCCCTAAGAGCGTGTGTGAGAAGTGGCACGGGCATCCTGCCCGTGAGTCTCACGGGCGTCTCGCTCGTGGAAATAAGGCGATTTGAAGGGCCAGGATAGCTCTGCAACACATGGGCAAGATGCCCATGCCACGATAAGGCTGCTTTTCACACATGCTTTCTGGTTTTTTGCCTCCTGTAGGGAGCCTTAGGATAGCATCTTCTTGCTTCGCAGGATATGATGATAATGCTGTGCGAACCGGTGGGCTTCGTCGCGGACGTATTGGAGGAGCTTGCGAACGGGTGATCGGGCGGGCAGGCGAAGCGGGGTCGTGTGTCCCTGGAGATAAATCTCTTCCTCGCGTTTGGCAATGGAGGCGATTTTGACGTCCGGCGCCTTGAGTTGGCGAAGGACCTTCTGGGCCGCCCGCAGGTGGCCGAGGCCCCCGTCGATCAGCACGAGGTCGGGCCACAATTCTTCGCCCCGCAGCGCGTATTTATATCGGCGTTTGACGACTTCGGCGATCATGGCGTAATCGTCGATTCCCTTGACGGTTTTGATTTTGAATCGTCGGTAGCCGCTCTTAAAAGGCTTGCCATCGATGAATTTAACGAGCGATCCGACCGCTTCGGCGCCGGCGATGTTGGCCACGTCAATCCCCTCGATAATCCGAACGGGCTCGGTGGTTTCCAGTATATCTCTCAGTTTCACAAGGGCTTCCGTGGGATCGCCGGCAAAGACTTCCGGCTGCACGTTTTCATCGGGGGTGCCCCGCTGATCGAGCCGTTCGATCAATCGGATGCGGTCGCGATACATGGCCGCCTTTTCATACTGCAAGGCCTGCGAGGCCTCTTCCATTTGTTTTTTTAACCGGCGCAGGACCGTCGAGCGTTTCGAGCGAAGGAACCTGACCAGGTCGGTCATCACCTTCTTGTATTCGCGCCGGTCGATCCGGGCCGCACAGGGAGCGGTGCATTGCTTTATGCTGTATAAAAGGCACGGACGAAAGAATCTGCGCTTCCTGTCGTCCTCGTGAATATCCAGTTTACAGGTGCGAAATCTGAATATTTTCTGGAGGATGACCAGAACGTCTCTCAGATCTTTCGCGCTGGTGAACGGCCCGAACAATCGGGTGCCGTGAGGCCGGGGTTTTCGAGTGATATACACACCCGGATAATCTTCACTCGTCGTGATCTCCAGGTAAGGAAACGTTTTGTCGTCCACCAGGTCGGTGTTATACGGGGGACGAATGTCTTTGATCAGGCGAGCTTCTGCGAGCACGGCCTCGACTTCACTGGCGGTCTCAAGGAAATCAACGTTTTCAACCTTGTTAAGCATCTCGGCGATTTTCGGCCCGCGCGTGGCGATCGGATCCATGCTTTGTTGGAAGTAACTTCCGACGCGCGAACGCAGATTTTTCGCCTTCCCGATATACAGCACCTGATCGGACGGGCCTTTCATAAAATACAGACCCGGCCCACTGGGAAAATCCTTGATTTTTTTTCGGACTATTGCGATCTTGTCTTTTCTTTTGTTCATATACCGACTTATTGTAATGCCTTTAATATTCTGGTGAAAGGGCCGTTGCTAAAATAAAGATGGCTTCGTCCTGCGTGATGATTTTCGTCCCGACGGCGCGTTAGATGTTCTTGTCACTTTTACCTTTGATTGTGGCTGGTGTTTATAACATTCAAACGGTTACATTCACTCGAAAAAAATATTTGGCGGACGAGACGATGGGTATCGTTCACCTTTTTGTGTGGATGCAAGTATGAATGGCGTCTATCCGCTCGGAGGAATAAAATGATAATTGACATTTCAGGTCCGGCCATTTCATGAGGATGAAATTTTTTTTTCTTCATAGATTCAGCAACGGCAAGGACTAAGAACGATACGAAAAAAAAGTGCCCCGGAAAACCGAATTTTGCTCTTTACAGATTCATCAAATATCGTTAATCTGCCGATACTTGGTTTACGGGTTAGACCACTATATCTGGCATAATTCCCGGTGATCGTTCTATATATTGGGGTCTTGTTTTTTTCGCATGGAGGCGTATAAATGTCTGGTAAGTTCGTCCCTGGTCATGCTTTCACAACCGGGCCATCGCGACCGGAAGAACCTGTGGAGGCCTCCAAAACGATTCCATTAAAAGTCGAGCATTACTTTTCGACACCCGGCGTGCATCCGTTCGAGCAGCTTGAATGGGAAATCCATTCGGCCCGGATTACCGGTGACAACGGGCAGGTGATCTTCGAGCAGGACGATATCGAAGTTCCCGCCACCTGGAGTCCATTAGCGACAAAGGTCGTCGCGAGCAAGTATTTCTATGGGGATATAGCGTCCGGCCGGCGTGAGCGTTCGGTCAAGCAGCTTGTCCATCGCGTGTGCCGGGCGATCGCGGATCGGGGCCAAAAGGACGGCTATTTTGCCACGGACGAGGACGCCGACGTTTTCTACAACGAATTAACCTGGTTATGCGTGAACCAGTACGGGGCGTTCAATTCTCCCGTCTGGTTTAACGTGGGGCTTTTCGATGTGTATGGCGTTTCCGGCGGCAGGCATAATTACTCCTGGGACTGCGAGCGGGCGCAGGCCGCGGTCTGCGAGAACGGCTATGAATATCCGCAGGCGTCCGCGTGCTTCATCCAGTCGGTGAAGGACTCGATGGAAGACATCATGCGTCTGGCGACGAGCGAGGCGATGCTGTTCAAGCACGGCTCGGGAACCGGGACGGACTTATCAACACTGAGAAGCAGCAAAGAGAAGCTCTCCGGCGGCGGGAAGCCTTCGGGGCCTTTGAGCTTTATGAGGGTGTACGACCAGATCGCGGCGGTCATTAAGTCCGGGGGAAAGACCCGCCGGGCCGCAAAAATGCAGTCGCTCAAGATCGACCATCCGGATATTAAAGACTTCATTACGTGTAAGACCAAGGAAGAGAAGAAGGCCTGGGCCCTCATCGAGGCCGGCTACGACGGAGATTACAACAACCAGGCCTACGACAGCGTCATGTTTCAGAATTCCAATCTCTCCGTGCGCGTGACCGATGAGTTTATGGAGGCGGTGGAAAAGGACCTGCCCTGGGCCACCTATGCCGTGACGACGGGCGAGAAGATGGAAGAGCAGTCGGCCCGCGAATTGATGCAATTGATCGCCGAGGGCACGAGAATCTGCGGCGATCCGGGATTGCAGTACCACAGCACGATCAATCGCTGGCATACCTGCCCGAACTCGGGGCCGATCAACGCCTCGAATCCATGCAGCGAGTACATGTTCATCGATGATTCGGCCTGCAATCTGGCGTCCTTGAATCTCATGAAATTCCGCAGGGACGACGGCTCGTTTGACGTGGATCGTTTTAAAAAGGCCGTTCGCTTATTCATCATCGCCCAGGAAATCCTGGTGGATAACGGCAGCTATCCCGATAAGGCCATCGCGAAGAACAGCCATTTGTTCCGGCCGCTCGGTCTGGGCTTCGCCAATCTCGGCGCGCTGATGATGAGCCTGGCGCTGCCGTACGATTCCGACCAGGCGCGGGCGATGGCCGGGGCTATCAGTGCTATTATGACGGGTGCCGCCTATTCGGCCAGCGCCGAGATCGCCGCCGTCAAGGGGCCGTTTGAAGCATTCCAGAACAATGCCGAGGCGATGCTCAAGGTCATCAACATGCACCGCCAGCATGCCTGCGATCTTCCGGAGTCGCATTGTCCGGATTATCTGCGGAACGCCGCCAAGGACGCCTGGGACCGGGCCGTCGATGCCGGAACCCGCGTGGGTTTCCGCAACGCTCAGGCGACCGTTCTGGCGCCGACCGGGACGATCGGCTTTTTGATGGATTGCGATACGACCGGGATTGAGCCGGAGATCGCGCTGGTCAAGTACAAGCTGCTGGCGGGCGGCGGTATGCTCAAGCTCGTCAACAAAACCGTCGCAATGGCGCTGGAGCGGCTCGGCTACAGCATTGACGAGATCAAATCCATCTGCGACTACATCGACGAGCACGAGATGATCGAAGGCGCCGAGAAGTTGGACCCGGCCCATTTGCCCGTGTTTGACTGTGCCTTTAAGCCCCGCAACGGCAAACGGCATATCCATTACATGGCGCATCTGAAGATGATGGCGGCGGTCCAGCCGTTTATCTCCGGCGCGATCAGCAAAACCATCAACATGTCGAAAGAGAGCACGACCGAGGAAATTGCCGCCGCCTATGCCGAAGGCTGGAAACTCGGCCTCAAGGCGGTGGCGATCTACCGCGACGGCTCGAAGCGGCTCCAGCCGGTGTCCACCGACAAGCATAAGGACGCCAAAGCCAAGGCCAAGGCCTCCGCCGAAGCGCCCGTTTCGGGCCAGCCGTTCCGACGCCGGCTGCCGGACACACGACAAAGCTTAACACATAAATTCTCTGTTGCAGGACATGAAGGCTACCTGACGGTGGGGCTATACGAGGATGGTCAGCCTGGTGAGCTGTTTATCACTATGGCCAAGGAGGGCAGCACCGTCGGTGGCCTCATGGACGTGATCGGGACCTGCACGTCGATGGCCTTGCAATATGGCGTGCCGCTGATTACGCTGGTGGACAAGTTCCGGCACGCCCGTTTCGAGCCGGCCGGCATGACCTCGAACCGGGACATCCCCTTCGCCAAGAGCCTGATCGACTACATCTTCTGCTGGCTGGGCTGTCAGTTCATCCCCGGCTACGCGGACCGGAACACGCCCAATCGCGGTACCGCCGCCGAGAACAAGAACGCCACGACCGTCAAGACGCTGGTCGAAAAGACCAAGGATTTGACGCAAAAGATCGCCGAGGTCAAAGCCGTCAAGCGCGAAGATAAGAAAGCTCGTGTCGAGA
>Ga0272442_10006313_pt1 | contig 15609 bp, 13 predicted proteins | sample SSMForm2O_FD_200262 | JGI IMG/M metagenome (GOLD analysis project Ga0272442, IMG submission 200262) | Marine sediment archaeal communities from Little Sippewissett salt marsh, Falmouth, MA, United States - SSM-Form-2O | ecosystem: Environmental > Aquatic > Marine > Wetlands > Sediment ...
TCAGTCCCAATTCGCGGGCTTGCAGAATAGCGGCCGCGATGGGAGCCGCCATATGCGTTGGCGTAACGAAGTTGACGTTCGCACAGCCGGCGCGCTGCAATTCGAGCATCCCGCTGGCAAGCTGCTCCACGCTCACGCTGCGGCCCAGACGCTCGTGGCTGATGTCGTGATTCTGACAGAACACGCAGCCCAGGTTACAGCCGGAAAAGAAGATGGTCCCGGAGCCGCCCGCGCCAACCAGCACGCGCTCCTCCCCGAAGTGCGGCGCGATTGAGCTGATCACCGGCGCCGCGCCGATCCCGCAGAACCCAAGTTCCCCTTCGTCCCGCCGGACGGCGCATCGACGAGGACAGACCGTGCAGGGACTGGTCATCTTTCGCAGCCGTGCGACATTCTCCTTCTGTCGCGCCGAATCACTCATCGCCGGTTCACTCGGGCACCAGATTAGGCGTCACGATCCACTCGACCACCCACCGCCCGTCCTCTGCACGCCCCAGACACACGATGCCCGCATTGACGAATGTGACCACCGCCGGCGACTCATAGCCGGTCAGCAGCAGCGTCGCCAGCCGGCTAACGAACGGCATGTGCCCCACGATCATCGTATCGGTCGTCTCCACCGCCAGTTCATCGCGCAGCAGGGCGACGCTGTCGTTCGGCGCCAGACCCTCACGGGCGGTCGGTCCGCCCAAAATTCCCAGTGCTTCACTATAGATGTCAGCCGTCTGCCCAGCCCGTTTCTTGCCGCTATGCCACACCTGGCCGACAGCCGGACCGGCCCGCTTGAGAAAACCGGCCATCTTCGCCGCATCCGCCCGCCCCTCATCACTCAGAGGACGCGCGCCGTTCTCCTCTTTGGCCATTGCTTTCGCATGTTGAATGAGATACAATCGCATCACACGCTCCTTGGGTCGCAAAACGCCCTTCGAGGCCGATTATATCAGGATCTAACGGTCGGACAATGCACTTCAGTCCGCTCGGTGGTGTGGGGCTTGATTCTGCGCGGGCGAGCCCCCGTGTTGAGTGAGAGGGTATGTTCAGACAGAAGAATACTGGTTTCGAAGACGGAACCGGTTCCGGAGGCAGCGCGAACGGGAGGCTCGGGGCAAAAGCCACCCGGGCGAAGACTCGAACGCGCGGCCGGGCCATCTCGAAGGCGTCTCTACCCGGCCGCGCCAAGTCCAGCGCTGCGCGGTCGATTGCAGATAGTCTGGAAACCGCCTCAACCGGCAGATCCACGAACACGGGCATGAGAGAGAAAAAACCACAAACGGCTGAACAGGGCGGACGCGTGGCGCATCTGAACCAGAAGATGACGGTCCCCGCGCCGAAATTGCAGACGTCCGAACAGGACCAGCTTGATCTGGCCAGGCGGCTGCGGCACGGCGAGCGCGCGGCAGCCGAACAACTGGTGGAGATGTATTACGGGCGGATCTATCTGTTCATGCGGGCGATGGGCCACGACAGCCAGATGAGCGAGGATCTGACCCAGGAGGCCTTCATGCGGGCCTGGTATCACATCGGTCAGTTACGCAACGGCAAAGCCCTCACCGGCTGGCTCTTTCGTATCGCCAGCAACGTCTCGCGTCTGCATTGGCGAAAGCACAAGCACTCGGACCGCGTCCACAGTGACGAGGCCGAGCAGGCTGAAGGTGGCATTGACGGCCTGGCCCATGCCGGCCGGCGCGAGCAGTTCACGCAATTACACGATGCGGTCGCTCGCTTGCCCTGGAAACTCCGCCAGGTGATCGTCCTGCACTATATGGATCAGTTGACCATCGCCGAGGCCGCTGACGCGGCCCAGGTCAGGGCCGGAACCTTGAAAAGCCGTCTGAATAGGGCCCTGGAAGCGTTGCGAAAGCAGATCGACGACGCCGATGAGTAAGACGCACTTGACAACAGACGTCCGACCCTTTCACATGGGAGAGACATTGCGATGATGGACAAGGACAGAATCAAGAATCTGCTGAAGGCATTTGCCGCCCGAGGCATTGAATCACCCCGGCCGGGATTCGTCCAGGAGATCAAGAACCGCATCCCGCACCGCCTGGTCTGCCATCGCATGGACACCATCAGTATCATTGTCGATCTGCGTATCAGCCGTATCGCCGCCGCCGCGGCTATTGTCGTCGCGCTGCTGTTGGCCGCCAGATTCTTTGGCGGACGCGAGGCGATCAGTGGTGACGTCTACCGCGATGGCAAACTCTTCCTGAAGTACACGCTGAGAGGCGAAAACGCCTATCGAGGCGAGTTTTCCGAGACCCTGGCCGCCTTTCGTGACGCGCTGGTGGCCCAGGGCCGCGATGTCGTCTATTACGGCGATAGAGTCAAATCGAATGACCCGCACGTCATTCTGATGCACTGGAAGCTCTCAGACGACAAGTATGGGATCATTTTGGGCGATCTGTCGGCCCGCACGGTCCATGCCAGGACGCTCGTTAGGCTGCAGGCCCATATGCTCAGTGAACAGGCCCAGTAGAGACCAGGAATCTCGGTTCTGACCCTGACCTTGTGTTTCCGCTGGAGCCTTGGTACAATAAGAATGGTGTGACACGTGCTAAGTTTTGAGGCTGCATGACGGAAAGGGTTTTGCTATGCGGAGACGCAGGGGATTCACGCTGATCGAACTACTTGTCGTTATTGCCATCATCGCCTTGCTGATGGCGATCCTTATGCCGGCTTTGCAGCGGGTCAAAAAGCAGGCCCAGTCGGTCGCCTGTCGGTCCCGTCTGAAGACCTGGGGGCTGATGTTCAAATTCTACACGGACGAATACGATGGCAGCTTCAATCTCGGCTGGGGTGGCGGTGAGGCGGACCTCTGGATGAGTGCCCTGCGCCCCTACTACAAGGAGGAGTTTGACCTGCTGCTCTGTCCGACGGCGACGCGTGTGGACGAGTTGGGTCGGGAGGGCACCTTCATGGCCATGACCCGCGAGACGGCTACGCAGGGCGGCGAGAGATGGTTGTACAAGTTCAGCTACGGCATAAACAACTGGACCAACAATATGTCCGCCGACCGTGGCGCCCGGCAGCTAGGGGAATTCTGGAAGCGAGCGGATGCGAAAGGCGCCTACCGGATCCCCGTCTTCGCCGATTCGACCTGGCACGATGCGTGGCCAAGAGCAACCGACGAGCCGATCGCTTTTCCGCATGACTTCGGGGGTGGTGATACCGGTACCACCGGCGAGATGAACCATTTCTGCATCGACCGCCACAACGGATGGACCAACTTCCTCTTCATGGACTGGTCGGTCCGCCCGGTCGGACTCAAGGAACTGTGGACGCTCGAATGGCACCGCGGCTACGACGAGAACGGGCCTTGGACTCAGGCCGGAGGTGTGATTCCTTCCGAGTGGCCCACATGGCTCAGGAAATACAAGGACTACTGATAGACGCTTGCCGAAACGAAAATGCCGACTTCCCAGGAGTCGGCATTTCTTTTATGGGCGGGCGATCGCTGTACCGGTCCGTATCCCCACCCTGAAAAGGAGTGCTGTGACCATGAGCGCACGAGGGTGTAGGCGAAGCACGCGCATTTCTGGATTCACGCTGATCGAGTTGCTGGTGGTCATCGCCATCATTGCCCTGCTCATGGCCATGCTCATGCCGGCGCTCAACAGCGTCAAGAAGCAGGCCCGCTCCGTCGCCTGCCAGGCCAGCCTGCACCAGTGGACCCTCATCTGGTCCATGTTCACCACCGACCGCGACGGATTCTTCCACGCCGGCGCAGGCGGCGAGGGCCAGACAAGCGAGAGCAGGTGGCCGGTCATCATGCAGACAGAGTACAAGAACCTCGACATGCGCCTGTGCCCGATGGCCACGAAACCGACCTCCGAGGGCGGCCTGAATCCCTACGCCGCCTGGGGCATCTTCGAAGATGGCACATATGGCAGTTACGGTTTCAATGAGTGGCTCTGCAATCGGGTCGGCAGCGCTACCACCGGCCCCAACTATTTCAAGAGCGTCAACGCCAGACCCGCCGACGAGATCCCGTTGTTCGTCGACTGTGTCTGGTACGATGTCTGGGCCTTTCATACCGATGAGCCACCCCAGACCGACGGGGCCGAAGGGGGCTGGGCCGGCAGCAACGAGATGCGACGCGTCTGTCTCAATCGCCACAGCGGCGCCGTCAACAGCGCTTTCCTCGACTGGTCCATTCGCCGTGTCGGCCTGAAGGAGTTGTGGACCTTGAAGTGGCACAAGAACTTCGAAACCGATGGCCCCTGGACGACGCTCGGCGGCGTCACCTCTGAGGATTGGCCCCAGTGGATGCGGAAGTTCACCGACTACTGACGGACCCGTCGGCGCAACAAAAAAGCCCACCTCGCGACGGGCTTCGACTCTTCTCAGGTTCTGCTCCAGCGACGGATGACCGCTAGTAAATAATGGCGGTGGCCTCCTCGATCTTGTGCACGACCTCGCTGTCGTCCGATGGGTTCGACACGTAGCCGTCGAAACCCTTCTGCATCAAAGCGCCCGCCTCCTGATCGCTGAGGTGGTTCGCCAGCGCGATGATCTTCACGGTCTCGAACTCTTCGCTGCCCCGAATGCTCCGGCAGATCCCGTTCGCGTCGATCCCCGTGGCCATCAGGTTGATCAGAACCACATGAGGATTGAAACGCTGAATGGCAGCCCCGGTCTCGAAACTCGTGTAGGCCGCCTCGACGTCATAGCTGCCGCGCGCCGCCAGCCGGTCCACCAGCTCCGCCTTCGCACGCTCCCCGTTGTCGACGATCAGGACACGCAACTTGCCCATCGGGATCGCCTCGGTCGGCATGTTGTGCGCCTTCATGAAACGAACCAACTCGTTCAGCGGGATGCGCCGATCCTTGCTCCCCGGGATGCGATAACCCTTCAGCTGCCCGGAGTCAAACCATTTGGAAACCGTCCGCGGGGCCACGTTGCAGATCTTGGCCACGTCTCCGGTAGTCAGCACGTTCTTGCCTTTTGCCATCGCTGGATTCCTGTATCGAATGATAGCTATACCGTACCGTTCTTCGACCTTACGCAGCCGCGCATTTAGCCCGGAACGCAGAATCCTGCCCTAAGGAGCCGTTAGGAGGCCAATAGACGCCTCACGGTCCCATAATGAGCGAGCCACCATGAGTCGGAGATCGCGGTGACACAAACCGCCGTTGACGCCGCAACGGTCTCGGGGAAATGTGTTTTCTTTGCGCCGCATGCGCCTTAGAATGCCGCAGTCTCGATCCACACGCTAAAGATTCTGAGGAAACCATGCAGCAGATACGCCTGGCCCGGCCCGACATCACCGCCCGAGAAATCGACAGCGTCGTCGACGTCCTGCGCAGTGGCAACCTGTCCCTGGGCCCCAAGCTCACCGAGTTCGAGCAGGCCTTCGCCCGCTATCTGGGCCGCAAGCGCGCCGTAGCCGTCAACAGCGGCACCAGCGGACTGTTCCTGAGTCTCCTGGCCCTCGGTATCGGAGAGGGCGACGAAGTCATCACCACACCGTTCACCTTCGTTTCCTCGGCCACCTCGATCATGATGACCGGCGCCAAGCCAGTCTTCGTCGATATCGAGCCGGCGACGCTCAACATGGACCCGCAGCGCATTGAAGCCGCGATGACCGAGCGAACCAAGGCGATTCTCCCCGTCGAGATGTTCGGCAGTCCCGCCGGCTTCGACCAGGTCTGTGAGATCGCCGCGCGACATCACCTGCCCGTCGTTGAGGATAGCTGCGAGGCGCTTGGATCCACCCTGTACGACCGCAAAGCAGGGACCTTCGGCACCCTCAGCGTATTCGGCTTCTACCCCAACAAACAGATCACCACCGGCGAGGGCGGCATGATTGTCACCGATGATGACAGCCTCGCCGACGAGTGCGTATTGCTCCGCAACCAGGGACGAAAGGGCGGCGGCTGGCTGGCCCACGAGCGCCTGGGCTACAACTTCCGTCTCAGCGACATCAACTGCGCCCTCGGCCTGGTTCAGCTTGCCCGCCTCGAAGAGATCATCGCCAAACGCAACGAGGTCGCCGGCTGGTACCGCGAGATCCTCGCCGATGACGACCGCCTCATCCTCCCCACCGACCAGCCGGGGTGCCAAACGAGCTGGTTCGTCTTCGTCGTCCGTTTGGCCGAGCAGTTCACACGTCACCAGCGCGACCGCCTCATCGAGGCGATGACCCAACAGAAGATCCAGGTCAGCAACTACTTCCCACCCGTCCACCTCCAGCCCTTCATCGCCCAGCGGTACGCCCATAAGCCAGGCGACTTCCCCATCTGCGAAGCGGCCGGCCGGCGCACCATCGCCTTGCCCTTTCACGGCCAACTGACGCCCGACGACGTAGCCCTCGTCTGCGGTGCCCTGCGAGGCATTCTTGACGCGTCCCTGACCTGAAGTCACCCTCCTTCTCCGCCCCCCGCTCCCGTGCCCGCGATCGAACGCTGTCCGCACGCGTCATCTTGCCCCTAAACCCATTTTGCTGTTTGCATATCCGCTTTTTCATCACCATTATTTACGTAGAGAAAGGACGGAGAAAAGGCCGGAACGAAGACTGGAACTGGCCGCCGGATTACGGGGACAGAAGGGGGGAAAGACTAACTATGGGCTGGAGAGGAAAATTCGTCTTCATGCTGATTGTGTACGCCGCGGGCTTCCTGACAGCGATCTACTGTCTGATGCCGGCGCCCGAGGGCACCGCAGGACGGGCCGGACAGCACGGTAGCCTGGTCAAGGCGCTCCAGTCGGACGAGTTCGCCAAGTCGGTCAACTCGGGCATGCACAAAGCGATCGATCTGGGCAAAGAGGCCGCCCAGAGGGCCGCTCAGGTGATTCGAGAAAGGATCGACGAAGCCCAGGAAAAATCAGGTGGGTAGCCACACCACGAAGTAGTCTCGCCGAGGATTCTCCAGGTGGCGCCGGTCGGAGGGGACAACCGGGGTCCAAGGGGGGGGCAATGCCCAAGCATCAGTAGGCCGCGGATCGCGCAACTCCGCGGCCTACGCTGCATTGGTAATGGGCCGGTCACGCGCGCACGCGACACCATCTCATCCAGCATCCCCACACGTCGGAATACACTTGATGTTACCCGCTCCGACCACCACAATAGGGAGCCACCGTTCCGGATCGTTTCGCGAACGGCTGTAGGTGAAATGTTGGACCGACGGAGTCACACATCATGAAGCGAAACCAATCCTGTCTCTGGCTGGTATCCATATCCTTGGCTTTCTCTGCGCTTGTGACGCGCGCCGAGGAATCTCCTTTCCCGGGCCCGCGGGGCGAGAAGCTTGACCTGGCCTCCCGAAAGGACATCTGGGAAAAACAAAGCAACAATTTCCTCGCCCGCTTCGTCAAAGTCCCGCGCGATCAGGTCGTTGGCTTCGCCGTATACACGCACGACCGCGGTGTCCTCAAGATGTCCGCCCAGCTCTATCCGCTCAAGGAAGGCGAACAGCGCGAGGTGCGCCTCGAACTGAAAACCGATGGGCGCTGGCAGGAGGTCGCCAAAGCCCCGGTGATCTACCCCGGCTGGTCCGCCCACTTCCGTATCCAACCATGGGACAACACCCGCGACGTACCCTATCGCGTCCGTCACGGTGCCGACGCCGTCTTTGAAGGCCTCATTCGCAAGGACCCCATCGACAAGGGCGTCATCGTCGTCGCCTCCCTGTCCTGCAATTCCAACGCCGACCGCGGCGACCGCGAAGAGATTGTCCAGAAGCTCAAGAAGCAAGACCCCGATCTGCTCTTCTTTTCCGGCGACCAGAGCTACGACCACCAGGAGCACACCGCCGCCTGGCTGCTCTGGGGACACCACTTTCGCGAAATCATCAAGGACCGGCCCGTCGTCACCATCCCCGACGACCACGACATCGGACAGGGCAACGTCTGGGGAGAGGGCGGCATCGTCGCCGATGGCACGGACGGCAATTCCGGCGGCTACTTCTACCCACCCGAATACATTCGCATGGTCGACCGCTGCCAGACCTGGCACCTGCCCGATCCGGCCGACCCCACGCCCGTCGCGCAGGGCATCCGCGTCTACTTCACACGCCTTCGCGTCGGTGGCGTTGACTTCGCCGTCCTCGAAGACCGCAAGTTCAAGAGCGGGCCCAAAGGCAAGATCCCCCAGATGGGCCCCCGTCCCGACCACATCCGCGAGCCCGGCTACGACCCCAAGAAAATCGATCTTCCTTCACTGAGGTTATTGGGTGATCGGCAACTGGCCTTCCTCAACAACTGGGCCCAGGACTGGACCGGCGCCCAGATGAAGGCCGTCCTCTCGCAAACCGCCTTCTGCGGCGCCGTCCACATGCACGGCTCCAAAGAGAACCGCCTCCTGGCCGACCTCGACTGTAACGGCTGGCCCCAGACCGGACGCCGCAAGGCCCTCGAAGCCATCCGCCGCGCCCTCGCCTGCCACCTCTGTGGCGATCAGCACCTCACCGTGATCGTCAAGCACGGCATCGACGCCTTCCGCGACGGTCCCTACGCCTTCACCAACCCCGCCATCATCAACAGCTACTACGGCCGCTGGTGGTGGCCCGAAGACGAAAAGCCCGGTGCCAACCCCATCCCAGGCAGTCCGCTCCCCTGGACGGGTGACTACCTCGACGGCCTCTACAATAAGATCACCATGATCGCCTACGCCAATCCCGCCTACGACCGCATGCGCGTCATGCGCGAAAACCAGCGCAACCCCGAAGCCCTCCTCGCCGACGGCTACGGCCTGGTCCGCTTCAACAAGAAGACCCGCCAGACCACCTTCGAATGCTGGCCCCGCTATGCCGACCTCGCCGACGGCGACGCCGTCCAATACCCCGGCTGGCCCATCACCTTCGACATGACCGAAAACGACGGCCGCAAAGTCCACGGCCATCTGCCCGAACTGCGCTTCAGCGGCGCATCCGACCCGGTCGTTCAGGTGAGCAGCGAAGTGGATGGTGACATCCTGTATACCGTGCGCATCCAGGGCTCCAGCTTCAAGCCCCACGTCTACGCACCCGGGACCTACACGGTCAAGGTCGGACGCGACAGGCCCAACGCCTGGTCACGCTCAGGCCTCAAACCCGACGACGCAGGCACCGGCCCGCTGACGGTTACCTTGAAGTGATGGCTGATCACAGCGACCGCAGATAAGCGAGCAGGTCGTCCAGTTCCTGCTCGCTCAGGTCCTTCGTCCGCCCGCGCTTCTGCATCCAGTTGAAGTCGGTAATTGTCTCCCGCAGCGTCAGCGCGTCCCCGTTGTGCAGATAAGGAGCGGTGCGCCACACCTCGATCAGAGACGGTACGTCGTAAAGCACGCCCGACCCCAAACCCGGATCGACCTTCTCCATCGACGTAAACGTCGGATGCGGATGACAGGCTACACACCCGGCCTTGCCTTCGAAGATCGCTTTCCCACGCCGCGCCCCCGTCGTCAGCCTGCCGCGCGGCACGCCGGGGTAGTGACACTTCGCACAGCTCGCCTCCTCGGTCTTCGCGTCCTCCAGCACGCCGGCGTCCAAGGCCGGTCCCGGCACCGCTTGCATATGCAGCAGATATGCATCGATGGCTTCGGCCTGCTCCGGCCGAGGCTCGGCAAACTGAATGTGATGAATCCCCGCCCGCACCGCCGTCGCCGCGTCCGCCCGCACCCCGCGCCACATCACCGGAGGCGTTAACGCCGACATCAGCAGACTCTTGGTGTTCTTCGTATTCGCCATCCCGTCGTTCAGCAGGTCCCAGTACAGCGTATCGCTCCGCCCGTCCGGATGACACGTCGCACAGCTCTGCCATTGCTCCAGGCATAGCGACGCATCGTTGAAATACTCTTCCCCCAGCCGCGCCGCCGAACGCTCTGAAGACTTCGTGAGCTTCACAACACGCACCGACCCCTCCGGGCCAACCACAGCCAGCTCATCCGAGAAATACCCGGCCACATACGCCACCCCATCTCGCTCCAGCAGGGCACGCGCCCCATGGACGCCCAAAGACACGCGCTGGCGAATGCCCGCCATCCAGGTCAGATCGTCCTCGTCGTACAAGCCCGTGGCCCCACCCCGCGCCGCCACCCGCCTCAGCAGCGCCGCCCAGTCGATCACACTCAACTCGTGCGTCCCCGCGTGCGTCACCAGCAGATCACGCCCATTGCCTGAAAACGTCACCGCCCAAGGATTCGCCGCCCCCCGATTCGGATCGTCCAGAATCACCGTCTGGACCCACTCCAGTGTCTCGGCATCGATCAGCGAAAGGGCGTTCATGTTCATCGCCCCCTTGGCGATCGCCATCGGCGGGATCACCCAATGACTCAGAACGTGCGTCACTACCACATGCTTGCCGTCCGCCGATATCGCCATGCCCCGCAACCCTTGGCTGCCGTTGGGCAGCTCAATGTTACGAATCAACCGGCCCTCGTCGACATCGATCACCGAAATCTCCGCCCCGATATACGGATTCTCATCATCCAGGAAGGGCTTCACCTCCGGCAGATGATTCGCCACGAACAACCGCTTACCATCTGCGCCGAGCACCAGCGCCACCGGCTCCCGAACCACACGGACCGTGCGCACCGCATCCGTCTCCAGATCGAGCAGGGCGATCGTATGATCGAACCGATTCGCCACGCAAAGTACCTGATCCTTCGCATCGATCACCGGCGCCATCGGCGTGTGCCCCGCCCGCCATTGCCTCCCAATCGCCCCGGTTCGCACATCCACCGCCAGCACCCGGCCCGCCGGTTCAAGCGTCGTCACATACGCCGTCCCCTTGTGGACCACCATGCCGCTGCCCACCGCTGGCAGACGGATCTCACGATCGCGTTGTCCTGTGGCCCCATCGACAACGACAATCCGTCGCCCCTGTGACCCCAACACGCCCACCTGCGATCCGCCATCGAAGAACTGCACGTCCACCGGCGCCACATAGGAACCCCCCGCGATACTCGCCCCCGAGTCATCTCCCCCCGATGACCGCACGCCACACCCCGCATTCAGAACGAGAATGCCAATCAGTCCCAACAGGATGACGCCACGCCAGTCACTCAACAACCATACCCCGTCAAATGTATCACCACCTTAGCCCATACACTACCGGCAGGCAACCACTTCATTCGCCGCAGCCAAAGACCCCGCAAGCAGGTCATACACGTCCCGAATACGATGGGTGATTGGATGGTGGCGCGAGGTGCGGCGCTTTCGTATAGTGGTCGCGGTTGGACTTGGGGTCGAGCTTCAGTGGGTGGCCGTTAAGGGCAAGCGCCCTTCACGCGCTGACACCGATCAGTCTTCGCCGGTCTTGATGATACCCTGATAGACGGCAACCCGTTTCTTGATCTCGCGGGCCAGAGTCTCGTTGCCGTCAGCCAGAGCCAATTCATACGCCCTCTCCTCGTGGTGCAACGCCTTGGCAAACGCTCGCGTACGCCGATAGCCCGTCGCCAGGAGATGGTGCAGAATAGCAGACGTGTCGACCGCAGGCTTCAGCGCCACGGCCCGACAATAGTGCTCCACCGCCTCCCGTTGCTTTCTCTGATCGGCCAGCGCAATGGCGAGGTGGTAGTGCGCATCAGCGTCGTTCGGGTCCAGATCGACGGCCCGGGCCAGTGGAGCGATAGCGGGTCTTCCTTGCCCCGCCAGCAGCAGGGTCCGTCCCAGTCGAAAGTGCATCTTTGCGGCGCTGTGCTCCCCCTCGATCCCCTCCGGCGCCAGACGCACCGCCTCCGCAAAGTGTCGCGCCGCATCCGGAAAGCGCCTCTGGTGCAGCCAGGTCATGCCCAGATCGTAATGCACACTCGCATCCCCAGGCGCAAGGCTCGCGGCTCTCGAGAGGTGGGCCAATCCCTCGTCATAGATGTCCTTGACATGATAGAGTAGGAAGCCCAGCTTGTGATGGGCCTCGGCGTTGTCGTCGTTCAGCTCCAGCGCCTGTCTGTACTCGGCGATCGCCCGATCGGGCTCCTGATGGCGAAAGAACTCGTCACCGGCTCGCACGAAGGAATGATCGTTGAGAAAGTGCTCGCCGATGGTAGTGATGGCGGTGGCCGGCGCGTTGATAAACTCCGGAATGTTGGCGGCCCGGTCCGGAGCCGTCAGGTGTGCCAGCAGAACGGCCGGCGTGCTGTTGCCCTGCGCGTCGATGTGCGTCAGGCACAGTTGCGTATAGTCGGAATAAGCCTTGGAGGCAAACACCAGCCACTTGCCGTTCGGCGACCAGCTATGCCACGAATTCATACGGCAGGTGTTGCATCGCAGCCGTCGCGCCGTCCCACCCTCGGCCGGGATGATATACAGTTCGCTGTCCGCTTGAAGCAGCATGTAGCTCTTGGCCCGGCAGAACACGATCCACCGGCCATCGGGAGAGTACCGCGCGAAGTAGTTGCTCATGCCGTTGCCCGACGCGCCCGCAATCGGCTCAGGCGTTCCGCCACGCCCGCCGTTGAAGCCAATCCGGTAAAGATCGAACAGGAACGGCTTGCCCTCTTCCACGAACTCCCGGCATTCCGCCCGCGTCAGCAGCACCTTACCCTGGCCCTCCGTGTGCTTCAGATTGTACGCCTCGCTTCTCGCAAAGACGATCGTCTCCCCGTCCGGACTCCACGTCGGATTGCTCTGCACGAAGTTCGGATCGTCCGCACCGGGCAGCGCGCTGAACGTGCCCGTCTCCCTGTCGTAGATGCAGAGAATGCCTTTGATCGGGAAGAACAACTGGGAGAACGCCAGGTCCGGCTGCGGCACGAACACCGACTTGTCTTTCACCGTGCTCACGACGTAGCGCCCGTTCGGCGATATCTGCGACAGCAGCCCGAACGTCTGTTCCCCGTCCTCCTTCCTGTAGTCGTTCCACGTGATCACGTTGCTCGTCGCCAGCGTCATCTTTTCCTTAATCGGTGTGATGACATACGAGCCCTTGCTATTGGCGTAGTCCACGTCCATCGCCAGCGTCCGCCCGCCTCGGCAGAACGAATGACAGTTCCCGCACACCGGCAGATTCTCCAGCACCACCGGTGGTGGAGACGACGCAATCGAACCGAAGCGCCACCGAATGCGAGACGGGTCCGTCACCGCGTCGATAAACGGCAGGTTGACCTCGCGGTAGAAAAGGGGGGCCTCCACCGCATCGTTGGACGTACGAATCGTCACGTGCCCGCCCGAGCGGATCTCCGCCGGACGCTCATCCCGCACACCGAGAACCACCACGCGCGCCGCATGGTCCCGCGACTGCCGCTTGATTGTCTCCCACTCCCCCGGCGTCGGCGTCCACTGCGGCAGGTCGATCAGCGCGCCGAGGGGCTCCGCATCGCTGCCAAACTCAACGCGCACCAGCCACCTGGCGCCTACCGATTGACTATCCGTCCAACGCACCGTCGGCGCCACAATCTCAGGGGGAAAAACGGTCCCATCGATAGGGTACGTGATCGTGATACCACGGTAGGCTGTTCCCCCCTTCGCCCGATAAACCGCAACGATGTCCTGGATGCGGACCTCGCCCGTGCATCGCGACCTCAACACAACGACCGGGATGCTCAGTACCGCCGCCAGGACCATGGCGCTGATCGCTATTCTTCGCACCGGGTGTCGCATCTTCGCGCAAGCAGGCCCACCAACGAGTCGGTAATCCGGATGCCGCACTAGTGTCCCATAGCCAATATCGGCCGCCGCTCCCCCGACGTCCAGAAAAAAGCCCTGCGAAAAATAGGCGTTTTTGGCAGCGCATAAGAAAGGCCGCCGAGCAAACCTCGACGGCCGTGACATCACTTCGTGATCAACTCAATCCGCGTCGCGCAACTCCGCACCCAGCACGCCCGCCACCACGCCGATTCCGTCTGCCACCCGGACGTTCAGAAGGCTCTCATAGGTCGCCCCGTCCTTCCCCTTCACCAGACAGGTCACTTCCACGAACGTACCCGGGTCGCCCAGGTGATTCATCTCCAACGCATCGACCTGTTCGACGACCTCACTGCCGGCGTAGGCCGCCTTCAGTTCGTCGAGGGCCGAGCCCGTCGCCAGAGGACGCAACGTGCTGACGGCCTCCCAATCCTTCGCAATCACAGCCTCCCAATAAGCTGCCACCACCTTCGTGCACGCCTCCGTCTCGTCAAGACCGTCCACAGCCACGCCGCAATCCGCGCCCTCGCCCAGAACGTTCTCCAGTTCCCGGCAGTCCACGACCTGTGCTCCCGCCGGTGCCGCGAAATCGAACCAGCCCTCCGGAATCTCCGGATCGTATTCCAGCGTCGTGTACTCGTAGTGGGGTGGCCCCTCCCGATCGGCCTCGAACCACACCGCCGTCCGAACCGGCAGCTTCGTCTCCAGGTCCACTTGCAGAACCCAGTACTTCGCCGTGTTGACCGCCGGCCCCGAAAACGTCACGTACACGCACAGCTTGCCCGTCTCCGGGTCCTTCCGGATCTCTTCCTTCCATTGCTCCGCCATCTCCCTGAAAGCCGCCAGCAGATCGCCACCCGGAAACGTCGACGTGCCTCGGTTCAGACCCGCCGTGACATACACAACGGCCTGTCCGATCTCGTCGTACTCCGTGCACACGTACGTCACATTCTCGCTCTCCGACGCCACGCACAAATGATCGTCCCCTTCGCGATAACGGAAATCCCCCGACCGCGTCGGATCTTCGCTGTGCGGCACGGCCCAAATCTCAAACGCCTCGTCGCTGTCTTGTCCCGGATTTCGCATCCGCCCGGCAATATACACGCTTCGCACGTTCTTCAGCGCCTCGATCGTCTGCTCCAACGCCCACGCCGGCGCCGTCGTCCAATCCAGGACCGTCACGCCCAACACCACGGCCAGCAGAATCGTCGCCGCCGTCGCCAATCTTGCCTTATTACTCCTCATCGGTATGCTCCACATAGTCGGTTGTCGTTTTCGTTTGCAGGCCGCATGGGCCTCCATAATCTCGGCCCGGACCTCCCCGTCCCGCTGACGCGCGGTATCACAATCAACCGTCTTGACGAATCTCTCGATATCCTCGTGCGACTTCATGTCAAACCTCGCCATTCAGCAGTGACCTGAGTTTCTCCAGTCCGTAACGGTATCGGCTCAGAACCGTATTGATCGACGCGTCTTGCTCTTTCGCTATCTCCCGGAACGTCATTCCTCCCTGGAGATGAAGGACGACCACTTCACGCTGCTCGTAAGGCAATTCCGCCAGGGCGTCGTTCAGCCGTTGCATCTGCTCGTTCGCGATCAACCATCGTTCCGGCCGCGGCCCTTCGCAGACAACCGGCTCAGCTTCATCCAGCCGAACCGCCACCCGCACGCGGGCCGCCTTGTTCGCGTTTCGCGCCCGATTGGCAACGCACGTCGCCAGGAAGCTCCGCAGGTTGCCCCGCAGACGCACCTTCTCGGGCGACCGCGCCAGCCACAGGAACAGATCGTGAACAACGTCCTCGGCCGCATCCGTCCGCGTCAGCAGACCCGCCGCGATCCGCAGCAGCGGCTTGCGATACTTGTCGTAAATCCGTCCCAGCGACGCACTGTCGCCCGTCTTGAATTTCCAAATGAGCAGTGTATCTTCCAGCATAGGTCTCTCATGAGAGGTCGGTACCGATCGTCCTTCACCCCTAACACAACCAAGCCACCCCCCTTAGTCTACCAGAATACAAGAAATCCACCCCCACCGCGCGCGGTCATCATATCGACCCAAGCCCCG
>Ga0272442_10006314_pt1 | contig 15609 bp, 12 predicted proteins | sample SSMForm2O_FD_200262 | JGI IMG/M metagenome (GOLD analysis project Ga0272442, IMG submission 200262) | Marine sediment archaeal communities from Little Sippewissett salt marsh, Falmouth, MA, United States - SSM-Form-2O | ecosystem: Environmental > Aquatic > Marine > Wetlands > Sediment ...
TAAGCTTAAGTATTTTCATTTCGGCAATTGCGAGTCATACAGGCTTATTGTGTACGACGACACCATGCCGCTGTTTCCGCTGAAGATACACGGCTCAAATTACGGCGGGAATAAAACCGGCGGCCTTCAGCTTGGAGCTTTTGAGTGGGCCGGGGGAGAGCTTGAGGCAAATATTATTATTGATACTGATGTGGAAGATATGTAAGGCCGTACAATGCCGGCTGCATGTACATTGCATTTGATCTATGGATTTGAGAAGAAAGCCCTGTTCCGGGAACAGGGCTTTCTTAATGCCGCTATATGGTGTTTCTGTGTTTGCAGGAGAACTGGTTAAGGTTTCACACTGTTATAAAGGGCAGCCTGGGACGACAGGAACAGCAGGTTCACGCCGTTGCGCATAAACGCGAACACCTGCTGCCAGATGAACATCATGGCAATCCACAGGCCGGCTGCAGGGATCAATGCCCCCGGGAAATAGTATACAGCCCAGATAAGAAGCCCGAAAAAGAAGGTCATATAGAAAAGCCCCAGTGTTTTCGCAGGATGCCTTAAAACAAATGCCCAGGCCTTGAATGATGTTTTGATCATTTTGTTCTCATCATTTTTTACAGTCATGATCTTTGCATAGTCGACTGCCATACGTACCAGAAAAATCAGGAAGACAAGCAAGGCTAAACTGATAACCTTCATCAGGACTTTCATGGCTTCAGAGTCGCCTGTCAGAGTTTTCAGAAGGGCGTCAATCCCTGCAAATATCAGAACCGCCGCGAGAAAATAGATGAGCGAGATGAAAAACAGCCTGAAAAACCTGCCGAAGAATTCACCGCTGAACCGGAAGAACTGCTGATTGGAGTACTTCTCCCCGCGGGTAAAACAGGCAACAGCTCCTCCCTTTAAAAAGATTATTACGATGAGATACAGAATTCCCATAAAAAGGAACAATGATTTTTGGGCATCGATAAAATCCCCCTTGTGGGCGAGGTATTCCATCAGCACATTAGCCCCGTTTCCTGAAAGGATCTCCTGTCCTGTCAAACTGTGCCCGACCAGTTCATCAAGGCCGACACAAAGAGGACGGACTATCACCAGGGCAAAAACAAACTGGATTACAAAGAACAAGAGCCACATTTTTTTATTAGCCAGGACCTGGCTTAAACCGGTTTTAAAGGCGTTGAATATTTTCACAATATATCTCCTTTTCCTTAACCCAGAAATCCCATAACCTGAAGGGCTGTTTCAATGAACATGATAAAGCGGCTGGTAATGTAGCGCACTGGGCCTTTCCTGGGTTCTACGGTTTTGCTGTTGTTGGCGAAATTTGTATCAAGGACCAGTTTCCCCTCGGGGTCTACTGCGGCCCATGCCAGTTTTGACGGATGTTCAACACGGTACCGGGCCCAGCGTTCTTTTCCGTCCCAGGTGTACGTGAGGCTGTCTCCGTCTTCAAATACCAGCAGAATGTCGACAGGAATAATAATTTCACCCTTCCGCTGTACTCTAACCGTTGATCTGAACATTTCAGGCTGTTCCGATCCTGAAGTGTCTGCATCGGTAGTGTCATTTTCAACCGGATACCGCACCATGCCGCTGTCTGAATCAAACATGCCGGCCGGTTCTGTATCTCTGCCGGTCCACACGCTGGCCAGCCGAAAATCCAGATCGCCGCTGCCTTTCAGCACCTGGTCGAAGTACCATGTGTAATCTTCTCCCGTAACCTCATTGACAACATCGATAAAATCCTGTGAATGGGGATGCCTGAATTTCCACCGCTGGAAATACGTGTGTATGATCTTGTCCATTACCGGGCGGGTTACCATGTTTTCAAGGGTCCACAGCATGAGGACCGGTTTCTGGTATGACAGGGTGCCGTATCCGCCTCCGATGTATGTCCATGCAGGCCGCAGGATTCTGTCCCTTCGGGGAGACTGGATGTAATTGAGACGCTGAAACGGCAGTTCACCCGTCCGGAATCCCCGAAACTCAAACATTGACGTCTCTTTACCGTAGAACTCATCCATCATGCGGCATTCAGCATAGCTGTTAATACCTTCATCTAACCAGGCTTCTTCAAACTCGTTATTTCCTACCATACCGTAAAACCAGTTGTGGCCGAATTCATGTACTGTAACATTTTCAGTCATTTTTATTGATTCCGGGACATTCCAGAATGATCCTCCGGTAATGAACATGGGGTATTCCATGCCGTTTACATTGTAGGCCCCGGTAGGCGCGTGTATAACAGTAATCCGGGGATAGGGATAGGAGCCTGCCCAGCTGTTCATGAAATCAAGGGTCATTTCCATGGCTCTGAGGGTACGGTCTACTGTGGAGGAATGATCTTTTTCATACAGATGAATGATCTTCACGCCGTTGTGGTCTTTTTCAGCAATCTGCCAATGGGGCCAGGCGGTCCACGCGAAATCATGCACGTCCTCGGCACGAATCCGTATTGTCTGGAGGGAGTCATTAACAGTTGTTTTTACCGGGATGCCTGTGGAGCCGATGATCATCTCTTTGGGGAGCGTGAGACTGACATCATACACGCCGTAATCAGAATAGAATTCGGAGTTGGCGTGGAACTGGTGGCAGTTCCATCCCGCGTCTTCAAGAACACCGACTTTTGGAAACCACTGACTGGCGAAGAAAAAGTCTTTATAATATCCATTACGGCGGTATACAACGGGGAGCTGTGTAGTAAAGTCAATGTCTACACACAGCTCACTGCCCGGCCGGACCGGTGCCGGCAGTGTCACTTTGGCTACAGTCTGGTCGTTGGAGTTGTTGTCATCGGGCTGGATGTATACAAGTGAACCTGTCAGGTCCGGGCCGTTGCTTATTCTGATGGAATGTATTTCAACCCACCCCCATGCTTTTTCACGCCGGAGTTTTCCACCGCTGCTGCCGGTTTCCTTCATGAATGTGGATTTGTTGTTTTTGAACGCGTTCATATACAGATGAAACTGGAGCTCTTGTGCGGGCCTGGATGTAATGTTGCGCCATACAAGGGTTTCACTGCCCTCGATCTGCTTTGTCTCTGTATTGAGGGTGATATCCATTGTGTAGCTGGCGTTGCGGGGGCTTAAAGGTTTTTTGAACATTATCTGTCCCGATGCAGGCTGTAATGCGAGGATTACACCCAGAACCGCGAGAAAAAATGTTTGTTTCATGGCTGCACCTGTGGTTTGTTATTGTAATGTTTGAGTTTGAACAAATCTGTACGTTTTTTAAATAGACGGATTGCCTCGGTAAATGTTGCATGTGTTACTGCAAATGGATAAAAACATATCAGATCTATGATAACATACGCAAGAAGTCTGAATTGGTCAACCTGTTTTTTAAAATACGGCAAGGATTAGTGTAAAAGATCTGTCAGTCCGGGGCAGTATGTTGGTACAATGCTGGAAAGGGCCCCTGTTTGATACGTTGCCGCAAATGCGTGAATAAGATGACTGTCATAGGGATTTGTTTTCTATGGAGGGTGTCAGTCACATACAGGCTGTTTATCCGGTTGCGTAAATTTATAAAAATATGTATTTTACTGTATCAACGGCGCTGTTTTAATGAGTATATGCTGTAATAAAAACTGTAGCTGTTATTAAGGAGGGCACATCGGCATATGACGTTTCAGGAAGTATCTATCATAACACGGAAGGGGTAAGGAACAGTGCGTGCCTGTTGGCCGGAGCAGGGGAATTTGATGTTTGACGGTGATTTGGCAGCACACAACGCATCGATAGTACCTATGTGCATTGTTTTTTATGCAGTTGGAGGAATCTATACTTTGGCCCGTAAACCAGTACCTGTTTTCAGGATCCGTCTGCTGCGGACCGCAGGCTTTGCAGGTGTTGCTGCTGCAATACTGGCAAAGTGGGTGTTCCGGCCGTGGGCGTTACACAGCGGTTTCAGCCTGCTTCGGTGTGCTGACTGGCTGCCCGGATTTTTCATCCTTACAGGAACAGTATTTCTGATTCTGTCATGGTATCCGAAGAAGCCTGCGGTTGTTATTGCAGGGTGCCTTCTGTTTAACACTGCTGATGAAATGGTTCAGCTTGTTACCCCTGCTGTCTTTGATTCGGCCGACCTGGTCGCATCGCTGTGTGCGGCCCTGCTCTGTTTTCTTGTGCTTCCTTTGTTCCAGGTCAGGGAAAAAGTCAACACTTCTGCGGCAGCAGATTCGGATTAGCCGGGTTTCGTTATGATAAATATATGAATTAATGGTGAAGCAGTAACATGATTCAGGTAGTATGGATTTTGTATTACTGACGGACATGAATAGTGTATTTGGGGAGATCAGGAAAATGATTGAAGCGAGACATAGAAGAAGTCTGTTTGTCCTTTCAGTTATAACATCGGTAATCACTATAGCTGTTTCTGCAGCAGGTATTATATATATCAGTATCTATAAAGGGATTGTACCTGCGAAAATGCTTCCGGGTGTAATGAGTCAGGATATTGTTTCATTTATTTCGGCTTTTGGACTCTTGGTAACAATGTGCCTTATAAAAAAAGGGTCTGGGCGGGCATGGATTGTCTGGCTGGGATTAACCGGATATCTTCTGTACGCCTATGCCTTGTACGCGTTTGACGGTGTGTATAATCTGTTTTATCTTTTTTATGTTGCCATATTCGGATTGTGTGTATATACTGTAATTATGTTTTTTATTAAGGCTGATTTTTCAGTGTTTACAACGGATCATAAAAAAGCCCTGCCGAGAAAAAGCGCGGCAGTGTTCCTGCTGGTGCTGACAGTCATGTTTCTGCTCATCTGGATGAGTATGATCATTCCGGGAATTCTGGCAAACGAACCGCCGGCAGGAAACAGCATATTTGTGATGGATTTATCCTTTTTTCTTCCGCTGCTCGTTATATGCGCGTTTCAGCTGCTGCACGGCAGGCCATTCGGCGATTTCCTCGCATCAGTACTGCTTGTTAAAATGGGAACACTCGGATTTTCGGTGTTTTTGGGAGAGCTTCTGAATCCTTTGTTCGGCCGGGGGCTGCATCCTCCCATGATTGCTGTTTTTGCCCTGCTCGGCCTGGGAGGAATTATGTTTGCTGTGCTATATTTGAACAGGCTGGCCCCGAGTGCACTCGAAGGATAGTATCCGGGTAATAATTAATTTGAATTACAGTTTGAACATGGAGTCTTAGAAGGGGCGGATATGCGTAGTAGAAAGAAGGAATACGGAATATCTATCTGCTGCATATGTTTTATGATTACAGTAAATGTGATTCAGGCTGCTGCACCTGAAAAAGAAACATTGTATGATACAGGACATCAGGATGAGAAACATGAGTCACGGCCCGAAGTGTCCATTGCAGGGTACCCGGTTGTTTTATATACACCGGAGACGTCAATGATTTTTGGCGGAGGAGGCGCCCTCACTGTCAGAAAAAGGAATGCCGGCAGGTCTCAGCGGCCCGATAACATGAATTTTTACGCGGTTTATACGCTGAAAAACCAAATGGCTGTTCTTGTGAATTATGATTATTTTTCTGATTTGGAAACATGGGAATTTAAGATACTGGTAAATTACCAGAAATTTCCCGATGTGTTTTATGGTATCGGGGGCGACACATCCATGGATGATGAAGAGAAGGTTGTTACCGAGGATTTAATTGTAAAACCGGCAATAACAAGGCGGATATATACACATTTCAGGTTCGGTGTAACCGGCCATTTTAATCATTCCAGTGTTTTGGAGACAGAACCCGATGGAGTGCTGAGCCGGGGAGTCATGCCGGGAAGCAGGGGAAGTACGTTGTCAGGTATCGGCCCTATAGCTGAATGGGACAGCAGAGACAATATTTTTTATCCTTCACAGGGATGCTGGCTCCAGGTCAGTGCTGTCTTTTATGAAGCGTGCTTCGGCAGTGAATATAAATATTCGGCTTTAGTGCTGGATTACAGGCATTATTTTATGCTGAAGGAAAATCATATCCTGGCTATTCAGATATATGGGAAAGCACTCGACGGAGAAATACCATTCAATCATTATGCGTGGCTGGATAAACTCCGGGGGATATTCTCAAGCCGTTTCCGGGACCGGTCACTGATGCTGGCACAGGCCGAATACAGATATCCTGTGTATAAAAGGTTCTCGGGCGTTTTGTTCGCCGGTGCCGGTGACGTTCGTGACAAATTTTCTGAATTTACATGGCGTGATGTCAAACTGGTGTGCGGTGCAGGATTGCGTTTTGCTGTTTTACCGTCGGATAACATGAATCTCCGTTTTGACCTGGGATTCAGCAGGTACGGTACAAATATGTATTTCCAGCTTTCCGAAGCATTCTGATTTATGGCGCGAAACCGCATATTACCTGAAAATCACAATTAATGCTATTTTTACCGGTATTGAATAAGAAAACCGGTACATGCAGCGGCCGGCCATGCCGGGGAAAAAACACACCCGGGGCCCGGCCCCGGGTGTGAGTCCATGCGGCATCAGCCTATCATTGCTTTCATGTCAGCTTCAACAGTGGTAATGCCGCTTATATTAAAATTTTTCACCAGCACATCAACAACATTCGGAGACAGGAAAGCCGGAAGTGTGGGGCCCAGATGGATGTCTTTGACTCCGAGATAGAGCAGTGCCAGAAGCACAGTGACGGCTTTTTGTTCATACCATGCGATGTTATATACGATTGGCAGGTCATTAACATCGTCAAGGCCGAACACTTCTTTCAGTTTCAGGGCAATACGTACAAGGGAATAACTGTCATTACACTGCCCTGCGTCAAGCACCCGTGGAATGCCGCCGATATCACCGAGGTTAAGTTTATTGTACCGGTATTTGGCACACCCGGCTGTCAAAATAACAGTGTCTTCAGGAAGGGCTTTGGCAAAGTCCGTATAGTAGCTTCTGCCTTGTTGACGCCCGTCACAACCGGCCATAACAACAAATTTTTTGATGGCGCCGGATTTTACCGCTTCTACGACCTTGTCAGCCAATGCCAATACCTGGGCGTGGGCGAAACCGCCGACTATTGAACCGGTTTCAATTTCCATTGGAGCCGGCAGTGTCTTTGCAAGGGCGATAACTGCTGAGAAATCTTTCTGTTTTCCTTCTTCGGCATCAGCAATGTGTTTTACACCGTCAAAACCGACAGAGTTGGCCGTGAAAACACGGTCTTTATATGAATCTCTGGGAGGAACCAGGCAGTTTGTCGTTAAAATTACCGGACCGTTGAACGATTCGAATTCTTGTGTCTGCATCCACCATGAATTTCCGTAATTGCCGACAAAATGGTCATACTTCTTGAAAAAGGGATAGTAATTGGCCGGGAGCATTTCACCATGAGTATACACATCAACGCCGGTTCCCTGTGTCTGTTCCAGAAGCTGCTCCATATCTTTCAGGTCATGCCCCGATATAAGAATGGCAGGATTGTTCCGCACGCCGATGTTTACCCGGGATATTTCGGGATTGCCGTATGCCGATGTGTTGGCCTCGTCGAGAAGAGCCATGACATCAACACTCTGTTTTCCTGTCTCCATAACCATTGCTACCAGGTCATCGGCACTCAGAGAATCATCAAGCGTGGCAGCCAGGGTTTTTTCAATGAACATGACAATATCGGTGTTCTTTTTCCCCAGGCGGGCAGCATGGTCATAATACGCGGAAATGCCTTTGAGCCCGTATACCGAGAGTTCACGCAGAGACCGGACATCCTCATCTTTTGTGGCTAAAACGCCGACAACAGCGGCTTTTTCGTCAATAGTATTGTCAGTCACAACAAATGTCGCTGCGTCGTGGCCGGACAGCGGGGCCTCCACGCCAAGTTCATTGAGTTTTGTTTTGATCCGGTCCCGTATCTCAAGGGCCTCTTTGATACGGCTGACAAAAAAGGCGCGGTCGAAGTTGGCATTGGTTATGGTGGAAAACATGCTTTCAATAATAAACCGGTCGGTTTTCTCACATGCTTCGGAATTCTCCCGGCGGATTTCAGCGGGTACGGCAGACCGGAATACAGATATCCCCTTCAGGGAATAGATGAGGAGATCCTGCAGATTGGCCACATCACCTTTTTTACCGCACACACCGTTATTTGTACAGCCGGTATTCTTTAAGGTTTCCTGGCATTGAAAACAAAACATACCCATGGTTAGCTCCCTTTGGTTATTTGTTCAATTTAATTGAAATAGGAGTCGCGTTTCCTATGTTGTCACTCACAGGGCAGCGCTCTTCTACTATTTTTACCCATTTTTCAAGAGTCTCTTCGTCCATGTCTGTGTTCGGGCGGATTTTGACATTGATGTGCTGAAATCCGGTGCGCTCCTCCGACGGCTTGCCCATGAATTTTGCCGGGTTCAGTCCGCCTTCAATATCGATCTCCATCCCCTGAAAATCGAATCCCATCTCTCTGGCCACGATATGGCCGACCACATTAAGACAGCCTGAAAGGGCGCCCAGGAGATATTCAACGGGGTTGGCGCCGTGATCTTCACCGCCGAGCATATGCGGTTCATCGATTATCATGCTGAAATCCCTGGCAGTTACAACTGTTTTTGTGGGTGTCTCACTCTTGGCGTTAATTTTAAAATTCATCAGTTCCATGATTGGTTCCTTTCTTTATTGGTGATTAATAGTTGATTCCTGCGTCTTTTTACGTGTTACATTTTCAGTGTTATTTCACAGGTTCTCTCTTTCTTTCTGTGGAGAATTTTGCCGGAGCAAGGGGTTTGGGCAGCTTCATTACAAGGATGCGAGCATCTTTGTCCGACTCATTGTAGATGCAGTGGACGATATTTTTGGGGCTTTCAATAATGTCATCTTTTTCCACTGTGAGTTTTTCGTTGCCGATAAGGATGGAAGGTGAACCTTCAAGCACGTAGAAAGCAGCGTCAACTGGTGTTTTATGCGGTTTAAGGTTCTCGCCCGGCTTCAGCAGGAGATGCATAATAAGGGCATGGTCTTTATCATACATCTTAACTGACTGAATACCATGGGGATTTTGAGTATTTTCACTGTTGTTATAGTTATTGATTTCCACATTTTATCCTATTCTGGTACCTAAATACCTTTATGTCATGAAAAAAATTATGCTATTTTTGACAGCTTCATTTTGCCGAATGTTTCATATATGTCTTTATATATCCGGTTCAGGTCATTGCCGAAAATGCATGTTTTAAAACTGCATTCTGTTTTTCCCAGGGGACAGCCGTTTAGTTTTACCTTTCCTTCAATGATCTCGTATATTTCAAGAAAAGAGATTTCATGGGCCGGTTTGTTCAGCTCGAATCCCCCGGACGGCCCCCGAACTGAATTTACAAGGCCTGCTTTGTTTAATTTCTGGAATACTTTGGCAAGATGGGCCTGGGATGCTCCCAGTTCTTCTGCGATTGTTTTCACGTTCATCCGTTTGTTCTCATTCCGGGCTATAAGCACCAGGCTGTGCAGGGCAAGAGAAGCACCTTCGGATATGTGTACAAGGTTCATATTCTGTCCTTTTTCTATTCTGGTACCAATATACCTAAATAAGCCGGGCAATGCAAGTGAAAAAATGAAATAAGTTAATTTTTCCCGGGTTTTTTCCGGTTATTGTGATTTGTCAAATGAAACGGCCGGCAGAAAATCGGGGTTATGGGGGCGGGAGGTTTAGGGTACCACTGGAATCGCTCAATTTTTCAGCCGGGGGGCATCCTGAATCCAGGAGGGGTTAATGGATGGAATTGTTCATTGGGATTTATTCCGTTTAACAATCTTTCTGACTTGGATCTTACAATTAAACAATGATGTGCAGGGGCAGGCCTTAGTGTCTGTCCCCAAAGGGCGGACACACAGGTTCGCTCCTGCTATGCAGGTATGACATACATTTTAAGGTTGGGTGTAAACGCACGGGCCGGTTAAGGTGATGCTGTTTTAAAAATACCTCTGCATCTCTATTCCTGTACACTCAGGATCATGTCTACATAAAAAGGGAGAATGTATATCAACCATGGAAGGTCAAAAGAAGACAAAAAACAGGGATCTGGCAGGTATCAATTATGCGTGTGCGTATATGCCGGGTTCAGCAATGACGGTGTGCAGCCTTGGACTGCATCACATCTGGTAAAATAAGAACCAATTTTCACTGTTCCCCAATGTCTCAGGGTCCCGCTGCAGCGGTGGTGATACGCCTATTCTTCTTCCAGGGTCAGTTTATTAAGAAGTTCGGGCACTTGTTTGGGGCTTACATTACTGTACACCTTGTCATTAATGGTCACGACCGGTGCCATGGCGCACACACCAAGGCAGCGGCTGTTCTCCAGGGAGAAGAGCCGGTCAGAAGTGGTTTCTCCCATTTCAATACCCAGCTCCTTTTTAAAAGCTTCAAGAACCTTGTCCGCTCCTTTGACAAAGCAGGCAGTACCCAGGCACACGCAGATACTGTATTTGCCCCGGGGCCTGAGGCGGAAAAAGTGGTAAAATGTGGCTACACCGCTGACTGTTGAGGTTGGTATCTGCATTAACTGGGCGACTTCATCCATATGCTGTTCTGAAAGGTACCCGTACCTGCCCTGTACTTTATGCAGAACCGCGATGAGATAGCTCTCCGAGTGATTCTTTTCCATACACTCGTCAATAAAGCGGCATATGTCCTTGTCCAGAGAGATGGTTTTAGTCGTATCCATTATTTTATTCCTCTTGGTTCACGGGGCGTGTAGGTTGTATGCAGCAGGCTGTGGGCTTTTGTGCTTCCCGGCCTGCCCAGAAATTCCTCGTACAGTTTTTTAATGAAGGGATTGTCATGGGATTTACGTACAGCCTTTTTCTCGTCAATGGAGTAGAGGGCGCTGGCACGCATTCGTGCAACCTCTTTGTCAAGCACGTAATACCCCCTGGGCGGATATGGCTGTCCTCCTCCGGCTATACACCCGCCGGGGCAGGCCATAAGTTCAATGATATGAAACTGTTTTTCACCGGTTTTTACTTTTTCCAGGATGGTTTTGGCATTATTGAGCCCGTTGGCAACAGCCACATTCAGGGTTTTTCCGGCAATCTGTATTGAGGCCTCTTTAAGCCCTTCTGCTTCACGAACCTGTGTGAAATTAAGGTCTTCCAGAGGCTTGCCTGTCAATTGCTCGGCAGCGGTACGCAGTGCAGCCTCCATGACGCCGCCGGTTGTACCGAAAATGTCTGCGGCCCCTGTAGAGAATCCCAGAGGCTGGTCAAAATCTTCCTGGGGAAGGCTGGTAAAGTCAATACCGTAGGCTTTTATCATCCATATGAGTTCCCGGGTTGTAATCACCGCATCAGTGTAGGGTATGCCGTTCCTGAACAGGTGTTCAGGACGTTCAGCCTCGAATTTCTTGGCAACGCACGGCATCACGCCCACAACGAAGATTTTATCAGGATCGATACTCTCTTTTTCCGCGTAATAGGTTTTAAGCAGCGTGGACAGCATGGACATGGGTGATTTGCATGATGAGGCGTTGTCTATCATTTCCGGATAGAAATGCTCCATGAATTTGATCCATCCTGGAGAACATGATGTAAGCAGGGGCAGGTTCACTCCGGATTCAAGGCGTTTGGCAAATTCGTAGGCCTCTTCCATAATGGTAAGGTCGGCTCCGAAATTGGTGTCAAACACCGCGTCAAATCCCAGGCGGCGCAGCGCGGTTACCGTCTGGCCAGTCATGGGCGTGCCGGGCGGCAGGCCGAATCCTTCTCCTATGGCTGCCCGGATCGAAGGAGCGATCTGTGCAATAACCATTGTATCAGGATCAGCCAGAGCGTTCCACACCTGCTCTGTTGAAGGCTGTTCCAGAAAAGCTGCAACAGGGCATACATTAATGCACTGCCCGCACGCGATACAGACCGAGTCATTCATAGGGCCCTCATGGGCCGGGGCAACGACTGTATCGAACCCGCGGTTGAGCTGGGTGAGATTGTGAATGCCTTGAATTTCCGAACAGACACGCACACAGCGGCGGCACAGAATACACTTTTCCGCGTCTCGGATCACGGAGGGGCTGGAAGCTTCCAGAGGATATTGTTTCCGTTTCCCTTCAAAGAGCCGGTGGCGGACCCCCAGAGTATAGGCAAGGTTCTGAAGTTCGCAGTTACCGTCACGTTCGCATGTCTGGCACTCTTTTGGGTGATTATCAAGAATGAGTTCAACAAGGTCTCTGCGGGCCTGCCTGATCTCCGGTGAATTGGTGCGCACTTTCATGCCTTCCCATACGCTGGTTGCGCATGAAGGCACATAGTTCTTCATGCCTTCCACTTCCACAATGCACACCCGGCATGCGCCTTCTATGGACAGGTCAGGATGGTAGCAAAGCCTTGGGATCTTTATTCCGATAGTTTCCGCCGCCTCGAGTATGGTCATGGTTTCGGGAACCTCAAGGTCTGTGCCGTTTATCTGTATGTGTATGTTTTTCATGTTCCTGTTTCCCGGATTCATATTAATTTTTAATGACAGCGTCAAATTTGCAGACGTTATAGCATTCGCCGCATTTTATACACTCGTCCTGGTCTATGACATGGGGTTCACGGCGTTTACCCGCAATACATGAAACAGGGCACCGTTTAGCGCACAGAGTGCAGCCGGTACATTTATCTGTGTCAATGGTATATGTGATAAGAGCGGGGCAGCTGTGAGCAGGGCAGCGTTTTTCTTTGATGTGTATTTCAAATTCTTCCCGGAAGTTTTTCAGCATGCTCAGTACAGGGTTGGGTGCTGTCTGGCCGAGGCCGCACAGCGATGTTTTCTGTATCAATGTTCCCAGCCGTACCAGTTTGTCAAGATCCTCCATACCACCCTCACCACTGCTTATGCGCTCAAGAATTTCCAGCATGCGCACGGTTCCCTCACGGCAGGGCACGCACTTGCCGCAGGATTCGGACTGGGTGAATTCCAGGAAGAATTTGGCAGTGGCAACCATGCAGTCATCCTCGTCGAGCACGATCATGCCGCCGGATCCCATGATTGACCCGATTTCAGCCAGAGTTTCATATTCCACTGGCGTGTCAATCAGGTGTGCAGGAATGCATCCTCCAGACGGGCCGCCTGTTTGTACTGCTTTGAGTGTTTTACCGTCATCAAGGCCGCCGCCGATGTCATAGATGATCTCCCGCAGGGTGGTTCCCATGGGCACTTCAACGAGCCCGGTGTTTTTAACTTTGCCTGCCAGGGCAAATACCTTGGTTCCCCGGCTGCCTTTGGTGCCTATGCGAGAGTACCAGTCAGCGCCGTACAGCATGATAGTGGGTACATTGGCCCAGGTTTCCACATTGTTGATGACAGTTGGGTGCCCCCACAAGCCCGATTCCGTTGGATAGGGAGGGCGGATACGGGGCTGGCCGCGCCGGCCCTCAATGGAGTGTATAAGAGCGGTTTCCTCTCCGCACACAAAGGCGCCGGCTCCCAGGCGGATCTCCAGGTCAAAGTCGAATCCTGAATTCATGATATTTTTGCCGAGAAGACTGTTTTCTTTTGCAGTGTGTATAGCTTTTTCCAGCCGTTCTATGGCAAGAGGGTACTCGGCCCGTACGTAAAGATATCCGCGGCGGGCGCCAATGGCAAAGGCGCCGATGGTCATTCCCTCCAGAATAATGAAGGGATCACCTTCCAGGGCGCTGCGGTCCATGAATGCGCCGGGGTCGCCTTCATCAGCATTGCAGATGACATATCTAATTGGATCGTCAGTACTGTTAATGGCGTTTTTCCACTTGAGACCGGTGGGGTACCCTCCTCCTCCGCGCCCGCGCAGTCCTGAGGCTGATATCTCCTCTATGACCGCTTCAGGGTCGTTTTTGTCCAGCACTGTGGCCAGGCCTTCATATCCCCGGTTGTGTATGTAATCTCCCATGCTTTCAGGATCGGTAAGGCCGCTGTTGCGGAGGGTTAAACGGGTCTGCTTGTTGAAAAAGGCCACGTCTCCGTACCGGGCGAAGAATTCTTCGGTGATAAAGTCGGTATGGGTTTTGTATTTTTTGGAGATTTTCTTGTTGATGAAGTGGGTTTCGACCAGGTCCAGCAGTTCATCGGTGTTCTTGAACTTGTACAGTACTTTTTCAGGAAAGACCATCATCACGTGCTGAGTGCCCACTTCCTGTTTTGAGCACAGCCCGAAGCAGCCGCCGCTGAAAATCCGTACGGTATCGGTATCAACACCTTTTTCACTGAACGCCTCAAGGAGCATGTCACGTACATCTTCATCACCTTCATGCCTGCACCGGTCTGATGAACACACGGTTACAACGTATTCATACCGTTTATCAGTCTTCTTATCCAGAACAAGGGCGGGAACCGGATGCCCGCCGATTACATGCTCCTGAAATATGGTCTGAACCTTGTCGGTAGTCACCGCTTCATACTTGATGGGCATAGATCCCGGTATAAACACGCCGACAATGGGCTCGCGGGCGCACCTGCCTGTGCATCCTGTCTGTTTCAGCAAAATGTCATCGCGTCCCGATGCCCGGATAAGTTTTTCAAATTCGCTGCGAACCAGGTCTGAACCGGCCGCTTTCTCACAGGTGGCTGATCCCACATGTATTACGGTCTTTTCATTAATGCCTGACTGAGTGCGCTGCATCTCGGTATAGTTTAAGAGAGCTTTGTAAAAATCGGCCGCTTTTCCCATGGTATTGTTTCCTTTAAGCGGGTGAAAAGATAGGTTTCTTTATTTATGTGATACGGTAAAGCAGAAAGAACAGATGTTTCGGATGAAGATCAGTTGTTTTAATTCGCGGATAATAGCAAGATACTTATTATTGCATAGACTGTCAAGAAAAACAGAGGTGAGTATAAAAAGTTTAACATTCAGGCTGAACATGGTATTCCGGGTGAATTGATGCGGGATGCATGCCATACAGCAGTTCTGCATACATCTTCTTCACTGTCGCGGCCCTGTATAAAAAGGAAACCGGCAGGATCCGTTATGATTTTTTGGAGAAAATTATATATTATATACCATGGAAAAAGATACTGTATCAATATCGGTGCACGGAGCACGGGAGCATAACCTTCAAAATCTCTGCCTGGAGATCCCCCATCACAAACTCATTGCAGTGACCGGTGTGTCCGGTTCAGGAAAGTCCTCCCTGGCAGTGGACACCATTGCTGCCGAAGGACGCAGGCAGTACCTGGAATCGATTCCTTCATTCGCGCGCCAGTTCGCGGGCAAAGTGCACAAGCCCGATGTCGATGAGATTTCCGGGCTGTATCCAGTGATCATTGTGGCCCAGCGGAGCGCCGGAACCAGTATTACATCAACAGTAGGCACTTTGTCGGAACTGTATGACCACCTCCGCCTCCTTTTTGCACGGTTCGGGAAGACTGACAGAGATATTCAGCTGAACCGGAGCCTGTTTTCATTCAACAGTCCCCTGGGATGCTGCAGGCAGTGCCGGGGCCTTGGTGTCGAGGAACGGATATCGGTTGATAAACTAATTGCCGATCCGTCGCTGACCCTGCGGCAGGGCGCACTGGTACCCACACTGCCCAACGGCTACATCATGTATTCCCAGGTGACCATTGATGTGCTTGATACAGTATGCCGCAAACATGGGTTTTCTGTTGATGTGCCCTGGCAGGACCTTTCACAAGACCAGCAGAATGTTGTGCTCAACGGCAGCGACCGCATTAAGGTGCTGTACGGAAAACACAGCCTGGAGA
>Ga0272442_10006315_pt1 | contig 15609 bp, 10 predicted proteins | sample SSMForm2O_FD_200262 | JGI IMG/M metagenome (GOLD analysis project Ga0272442, IMG submission 200262) | Marine sediment archaeal communities from Little Sippewissett salt marsh, Falmouth, MA, United States - SSM-Form-2O | ecosystem: Environmental > Aquatic > Marine > Wetlands > Sediment ...
ACCCACAACCCAGGCATGACTGAATTTGGGATCGGGATTCTCCGGTCCGCGGGGCTTGCCGGGCGTCAAACCGACATCGCGCATCCAGGTATTAACCTTTTCGATCCACTGCTCCGATACGTCTTCTCGACGTACAACTGCGGCTTCATCGTCGATCAATATGCCGGGGGAAGCCCGGTGAGGTGCAGGGGGATTCAGCGAGGGTGTATCACGCAATCCGTTCTTGCTAAAGAATTGTGCAAAATGCCACCAGGACAAAATGCAGTCGGCCGGTTTCCAGATTTCGCGCCGGAGTCCGACCTTGGCGAATAGATAATGCTCGTCTGCCTCATGTTGTGCAAAATAGTCATTCACCCCCGCGCTGTAGGCTTTGAGCAGGCCCAGCGTCTCCCGGTCGAGGTTCTTTGCAACCCGGTCAGCGGCTCGCACGAATCCAAACATGCGCATGACGCGGTCGTGCTCTAAGGTTGTCTTGGGGCCCGTTCCGCCGGCTTTGTTCTTCTCGATATCGCCGAACACTTCTGCCATGCGACCCTGCATCATGCGCAGAAAGTAATGCATTTGGAAGCCCCGATCTTCCGCACAGGCATAGCCCAGACCGTACATGGCGCCTCTGTCCGTATCGGCAAACACGTGCGGAATTCCCCACGAATCGCGGAACAACTCTACGCGGCCATATTCAAGCGCAGGTTGGGCCAATCCAACCTTAGCCAATATGAACAGAATGCCAAAGATCAGACAATATCGATTGTTCACAAATTTTTTCATAATAAAGCTCTCCTGTTTATCTCGAGAAACGATAGATACTATACCGAAAAATCAAGCGTAAAGCACGTCTATTCCTCCAGCCCGAGCGGTGTGCTCCAATCAGGAGGCACTGCACCAACCCCACATCCCCGGCCCGCACTGGTGTACGTTTCTGGAAAATCGCAATCGAAAGTCGGGCATCAAGAACTACCTGGACGAACCCTACTGGGAGTGCGTCAACAGAATGAAGGAATTCAATCTGAATCACCTTTACGAAACTGCGCTCGGAGTAAGATAGGTAAATTCGACCTTCACCAGCCAATGGCTTTGTCGTTCTCCAGGAAGTGATTCTTGCCCAACTGCCCTCTTTTGCGATGGAGGTTCATCGCCTTCTGAAAGATTTCCGTGTCACTCAAGTGCTGAGCCAGACCGTACTCGTGCGGATGCTGGGAAAGATAAGGCCGCAAGATCTCCAGCGCCTTGGGCACAGCTTCTTCTTCGATCTCTGTTTCGAGTCGCCCGGCGATCCACAGCATGATCACAGTTTTGACGATTTGTTCTCGCGGCGCTCTTGCCCTTTCGAGCGCTGTCAAAGCAGCGTTGAAGTCTCCGGTATTGTACTGCTTGATGGCTTCGCTCAACACCGCCGAATCAATGCGTTGACGCCACTGTAGCTTGCCGTCAGCCATTTCAACCGGCAGGATCCAGAGCGATATCCATGATCACCAAAGGCAGGCGATACTCCGTCGTTGCGATAACGGGCAGCGTCTCATGATGGTGAGCCGACCACCCTTGGCCCAGGTAGAACCAACTCATAGCGCGGTTGCGATCGCTATGGGAAAGGGCCCATACACCGGGATACAGACGTGTCTTGCCATCGCCGTGCATCCCGTCCAACTGCTCCTGGGATCACTCGGCCCACCAGACATCCAGGGCTGCTTTGGCCAGCGATTTTAATTATCTTTTGCCAATATCCAGTCCATTCCCGCCTGGATCAGTTTGTAGGCGTCATCCGTCAGGAAATTGTTGGCATTGGCATTGATTCCCACGGCCGCGCATCGTGCGGTTGACACCAGCGAGCCATCCTTTACGTTTTGCTCATTGTAGAGAACCGTGCCGACTTCCACGCCCATAACAACCACCTTGGTCTCATCCGCGGCCAAGGTCGCAATCGGAATGTGGTCCACCTGAGGAACGGAATACGTTAGATAGTCGGTTGCGTTTTCACTGTCTGTTACGATCGTGACCTCGGTCCCAGTGGCAAATCCGGCGGCCAGAGGATGCGTGCCGTCGACGATCTTGACCACCGTCTCATCGACCGTCGTGTTGCCATAATACGTTCCGGATTCGTTGGTAGGCACCCATCCGGTAACGTCCCATTTGCTGGCCCACAATTCCGTATAGAAGATCGGGATCGGAGCGCCTTTGAGATCCATGGTGTCACTCGAGCTGGCCGATTCACTCACAAAGAGGAAATCATACTGTTTGAAATCATCGACACTGTAAACATGCGCTTTGACATCATCGCCCGTGGCGATATCAACGACGTACCTATCTTCCAGGTAATTGATCAGGACTTCATCTCTGGGATCGGGCACCGCCGTACCCGACTCGGAAATAAACAGACACTTTTGCTTCTTAACAGAGACGTCCGACGTCTGCTTATAGAGGCGGATGTCATCCACATACAGCACGCCCTGGACGCCGGCGCCGGCGATACCGATCGTCAGACTTTGCGCACTCGTAACGTTCATCCCGTCCAGGTCCACGTTGTAGCGCACCCACCCCGGTGTCCTACCGGGCGGATACGGGCTGGTATGCACCAAGTCTATCTTCGTGTCATTGATCTTGACGTAAACATCACCGTCGCTTTGGTCAACCGCCCGCTTCACGAAGAGCGACAGGGTGGTGATGCCGGATCGGCTCCAGTTCTGCGCGGGATCCAATGTGCGAGTCACCTCGGAGACCTGTGCAGTACTGTTGTCATACCAGATCGGCATGGATTGGCTGCCGCCGTGGACGATCGCCGTCTCGGCATAAGACGGTTGAGGAGGATCATGACCCACGAGCGCCCCGTTTGCCGCGTCTCCAAAACCATCAATCCAGGACTCAAATATCCTGTGGCTTTCCGGTTCGGGCGGATCAATATTGTTGTAGGACTCAAAATCATCCACAACAAAATACGATAAATCGCCTTGTGAACCTGCAAATGTTGGTGAACCATTCGGATCTCCGTTCGCGTCAAAGCTGGTACTTCCTGCGGTCAACGCCGGAGAGCCTTCTTGAAGCCGCAAATCCATCTCTTCTACCAAGACGCCAACACCTGGAGCGATCTGGCCGGGCGGTCGTACATAAAGCGGATCTTCTCCAACGTTAGTGCCATCCACATCCGGGAATACACCCCCCAAGTCATCTAAACGCAAGCGGCCAAACCGGTCTTGAGTGATACCAGGGGCATCACTCGAATATGGATCCCATCCGACAGAACTGCGGACAATAACATTCCCTCCGTTATTTTCCAAATAGTTGTTGCCGTTGCCGGCATAGAAGATGCAGTTCCTGAAGACGGCTTCTCCCGCTTGCGCTTCAGTCAAATCGTTTTCACACAAGAAAATGTCGCAGTTCATAAAGGTTGTTCGATCAGTACTGTCATCGTTGAATATCACATCGTCAGCCGCTAAACCGAAGACGCAGAAATTAAAATTCACCTCTCCACCGTCATTTTCCACACAGCGTAACAACGATCTTACGGCCCAAACATTATCAAAGTTGACATTAGTTGCACCGCCGGTGATATAGATCAAGTTTCCCCAAGTGTTGGTAATGGTCAGATTCGCAATAGTCACCCCGTCGGAATCACCGCCAAGATCAAATCCGTGTCGAAAGAGGCTTTGGCAATCGAGAATGGTGTCTTCCTCTGGATTGAATCCAAAACCGGCGCCCCGAATCGTTGTTCCAGGCGGCGGTTCAAATAAGTCCGTAGTTCCGGTACTGTCTGCAGAGGGGAATATTTTGTACAATCCCGGCTCGAATGTAACCGTGCTATAAGGCTCAACCACAGTCTGCAATACTTCATATACATTATCACCAGGACGGATCGTGATATGTTGCCCGGCAAAGGCAGCCAAACTGGATAAGCATAAAACGGTTGTCATAAGTATAGTTTGTAATTTCATTTTGATTCTCCTTTCTGAGTCTATTGTTGTGCTGGACCTTGTGAGCCGGCAAATGTTGGATTCCCGTCTTGATCCACTCCAGCGGTCAGAGCAGGCGAATCCGGTTGCAAACGGAAATCCAACTCAAAGTCGAGAACCGCCGGTCCAACATTGACGTACAAAGGATCATCATACACACTTTCAAATTCGAGGACATTGGTGAACTGGATCCCATTTTCTCCTGGATTTTGGCCGGGATCCCAAAATACGCAATTCCACGTTTCGATAACACCATTGCCTGCGTCCAAATCATCGCTGCGTGTTCCAGCATGGAATATGCAGTTTTGCATCAGCATTAAGGTGTCGTCTTCGTTTTCCATTAAATCACTGCCCCAATCATAAAAGTCGCAGTTGATAAAAACATACTGGCTGGCGCCTGCTAAATCCGTCCCGTCATCTCCTCCACGCGCGAAAACGCAATTAATAAACCGAACCGCTCTGGGCTGTTCAAATGCGGAGGCAAAGTCATCCGTAACGCCCGAACTATTGCTCGATTCGAGCCCGTTGCGGATGCGGACAAACCAGCAATCTTTGATTTCAATGTTCTCAAATCCTTCTCCGATCACAGCCCCTTCATCCCATATTTTGTAAAAAGTGAAGCCTTCCACATGAACATCGCTTGCATCGATGTCCAGACCGCTTTCAAGAAAACCGGCTTCGCCATTGATGATCGTCGATGTCAATGGGTCGAATCCCGAGCCCGCTCCAATGAGCCGGATGCCGGCTAAAGCCGGTGAGATATCGATAGCATCTCTTCCACCTAAATTGGTCTCGACGGGCTTATACTCACCTGGGGCAAATATCACTGTACCTCCCGGCCCGGCTTCAGCCAAAGCCGCGTCAATGTCATCGCCCGGTTGAACGTTAACGGTGTTTTGGCCATAAGCTGGCAGGCATAGAAATGCCAAACAACAAATAATTAATAGCCACGAATAATTCTGTTTGAACATAATGCATTACCTCCTTCTGATTAAATAGTTATGAAAAGTGAAAATTGAAATAACAGAATTGAGACGATTTCAATTCCTTTCAATAAGTGCATGTTCTACTGTTTTGGCCTTCGTGAAAATATCCCGTCCATTCGTGTTAAACACTTGAGAAACGCCAATTCTGAGATCACCTAAGTATAGACATCTCAGGAGTCGTTTCGACCTTTAGTTTTTAGGCCAGCTTGCGTGTCACGGAAGGTACACCCTATCCTTTATTCACCCATTTATACTAACGCGCAAACCTCCGTTTTACAAGGGAAAAATTGTTTTTCTCGGCTGCCACTCATAGGAACTTGCCCTGCTTTGGTTGGGGATCGTTGCTCATCGAACCAATCGGTATATCACCACGACCGTAAAAGGTATTCAGAACTTCCACAACGGGGCTGATAAGTTCATGGTCTTTGGTTATAGTCACCGCGAGCAACTCACACTCGTTTCGATTCTGTATCGCATGGATCACTCCGAAAGCAAAGCCGTCGTCCACGTCGTTACCCACTTCCGTGTCGTAAGCGATCAGCATGGCCTATCTTGGTGCAGAAGTCTTTTCTACGGCCTCCAGGAAGATCAAGTTACATACCGTAATCCAGAAAATCATGCGATTGTTTCCTGTTTGACTAACGCTGTGAGGACCAGCCGGGCAGCGATACAGTGGCCTGATAGTTGGAATAATTGTACAGCGGATTTCGCTTTGGTTTGTACAGTTGTCCTTTCTTGGGATTGTTCTGCTGGGTGTAGATCCACAATTCAAAGGGATCCCAAACAATGATTTCATCCCGGCAGTCGCCGGTAATATCCAGAACGGCATTACACATGTTGGGATGGCCGTCCGCAGGGAACCGGACAACGCGCCGACCCCACCCATCGAAGAGGCCCCCTTCCTCGGGATCAGCCGAGAGCACGAAATACTCCTCAGACGAGCCCGTCCAGTTGATGGGAAGACACATGCTGCCGTGCTGGCATGGCTCAAAGTCATGGTAGATGTCTCCCTCGGCGTCAAAAAAGTGGATGATTCCCTGGTTGCCCCAGAAGTTGATCGACACGGCTTCCAGGCCGGGCAGGTCATCGCGAAAATTGGCGATGGCGGGATTCTGAACGTGCCCGACATAATGATGTTTCAGGATGTGCCCCTGCATATCGGTGAAGAACATGCCCTCATCGCTGGCCGCACAGAGCAGGCGAAAGTCGCACTTGGGTTTAAATCGAACGAGGGCAACCCCATCGGCGTGATCCTTCAACTTTTTATCCAGTGTCCAGAGCAGCGTACCATTGTCGTCGAAGAGTGAATAGCCAATTGAGATTTCATCTTTCCCATCGTCGTCAATGTCGCAGGCGTAAGGATAATGCCCTGTGTTGCAAGCGGCATCCCACAAGACCTCGAGACGGTCGTTCAGCACCCAAAAATGCCTGTATCGCGTCTTGATGATGATATCCCCTGGATGGCCCGTCCCGCGCACGTCACAGAAAAAGAGCGCATCACCCAGGATTCTGGGGAACTTGTTGTAAGGAGCTTTTATGTGATCTGGCATTTTGGGCGTTTTTACTTTATATTTGGCTTTTCCCGAAGCGCCGTCAGCCACGATGATCTCCATACCGATACAGTATACTACTTCGGCCTGGCCATCACCGTCCAAATCGTGTATCTGGAAGCCGACGTCGTTCGTGAGGCGGTCCTTCCACTGGTCTGCCTCACCGACTTGCCAGAGCCGCTTCCCATCGAGTGTTATGGCGGTCAAGCAACTCAACTCGCTATTTCTATCTTTAGGGCCGTGGTGGAGTACCTGCCCGAAAAGTACATCGATCTGTCCATCATTGTTCAGGTCCCCGAAGCGCAGGTTCCGGCCGACGCCAAAACCTTCGGTATCGATCTTTCGCCATATGATCGGGCGGGGATTGGCAGCCTCAAGACGGCGATGTTCTTTTTCACGGTCGGTAATGCGCTTCTGGAGATATTCCTTCTCCGGCTTCGTCGTCGTGACCTTGATGTTTTTGTAGCGCGTCGGTACATCCGACATCAGGCCTATTTTACCGTGAGAATACGTAGGATCCTTAGCCTCAAGGACGACGTCGTTACTCAGCTTCGCTTGGATGCGGTCATTATCGACGTCTATCTGCACCTTCAAGTATTTGCCTGGTGTCCAGGTGTAGGTCTTTTCTGCCAGGATTTTTTCATAGGGCCGGTGGAACGCCGTCGCATGACGGACCATCTTTAAAACGGCCCTGGATCCATCGACGCCGCAGAAGTAGTAGCACCGGTCGTTACGGTATCGAAAGATAATTCCACTCTGGCCTTTCCCGATAGCCGGTGCAAAGTCCGCTGTGATCCTGTAATTTCGCCAAAGGGGATCTCCGGCTATGAGCATCGGATGGGTATGCCGGAGGTTGTTTTCATAGGATTGCAGCATCCCTCGACTATCGCCTTCTTCGATCACTCGCCACGCCCTTTGCGAACCGTAGGACTTGAACGCCGAAACGGCCCAGTGGCCTCGTTGCGAGGCATACGGCAGGTAATGATATTCAGTGTGTGCGCCTACGGCGTTCATCATCAATCCCGTGCGCAGGCCGGAGAAATCATCGTCAAGAAGGACGACAGGCAACTCATTGCCGGGATGCGCAATGACGTGAGTCGTGATTATAGCCACCACCAGCACAGAAACGATAAACCTTGATATACTTGTACACATTGGATCAATACCTCAAAAAAAATTCATTCTTCTATTACGATACGAAATCCATAGCCGACTTTTGGGTGGTACGCATAGCGGTAGGCAGATCGAATATAAAACGCCTTACTCTTGGCCTTACCACCACGTAGAACCCGGGCACCTTCTTTCGGCATATTGACGGGATCGGTCACGGTATCCTCTGTGTATTTGCGGTATGCCGTGTCCAGGCAGTACTCCGCCTCATTACCATGCATATCATAAAGCCCCCAGGCATTGGGTGGATAAGAGGCAACCGATGTTTTCTTGCCAACGTATCTTCCTACCGAATTCAACGGAGTCTCCACTTTGCCGTCGAAATTCGCTTGATCCGTGGAAATGGTGGAACCGGTGTTGAATGCGGTCGTCGTACCAGCCCGGCAGGCATATTCCCATTCCGCCTCTGTGGGAAGCCGGAATGTTCGACCTGTTTTGTCACTGAGTATTTCACAATACGTCATGGCTTCATACCAAGTCACTTCATGGGCAGGAAAATCTCGTTCACTTTTCCATGAACGACGGGGTGTTTTGCCCAGGATGGCCATTAGTTGCGCGTTGGTCGTCATGGTTGTGGCCATATAAAAAGATTTGGAAATGTTGACCCGATGCTGGGGACGTTCACGCGGCAATCCGCCTTCGCTTTCGGGGGATCCCATTAAAAAACTACCGGCAGGAATTTTTGCCAATTCGATTAGCGCTTCTTCGCCGATCTTTACAACAAGTCGTTTTCCACCCGTATCGGCTTTGGGTACGACTTCGATCTTTAACATATCGAGTTTCTTATTCCGTTCGGCTTCAAGTTGCTCTGCTTTTCTTATTTGAGCTTCTCGATATTCTGCTCTCCTTTCTGCAGATAATTGAATCGCTTTTTGCTGGATATCTTGTACTTTCTCGGCATTTACCCAATGACCTGTTTGAGCAATATGGGGATCCGTACCGTTTAAAAATTCTTCCAGATTGGGATAGCCATCGTCATCTGGGTCTTGTGATGCATTCACATGACTATTTGGATTGAATTGATTCTCTATTTCCCAAGTATCCGGCATTCCATCATGATCTGAATCGGGGGGAGGATTGGACGGCTCCAAAACCGGCCACCCCCCGACGTCACTTGGGGAATCGATAATACGACCTGTACCGGTTTCGATCTCCGTCATGAGCCGTCGATCGGCGCTGTCTCTTTTGGGAAGCGTTGCACCCGCTTGGGTGAGGATTTGTTGGAGAGCGGCTTCAGGCGATGTTGTTTGCACGGAGGGGCACAAAAACGGAGAATTAACAACGACTTCATTACGAAATGCGTTATCATCTTCAACCCAATTGGGGGGATCTATTATGAGAAAGTTGTTGTTCGTTTCCTTCAAATGTCCTACCAATAGATTATTTTGGAGGTATATCCTTGCCATAGCGTCAGCGGGCTCAAAAAGATCGGTGACAGCGGATTGGCGGGTTGATGGACCGGGTTTTAGATAGTTGCCCACATAATTCATAAGACACGGTTCACTGCTGGTATATCCTGCGCGGTATCCCCAGTTATAAATAATATTATTGCGAAAATCGAGAATGATCGTATCGACCCGTGGATTGCGTGCTGAGTTATGGGCGTAAATACAATGATGGATACTCATTCCTCCGTCTCCATTGAGAATCGATCCCTTGCTGTGTTCTCCCTTTGGATGAAAAGACCTCGAAAGACCTTCAGCGATAATGCTCCACTGAACGGTCAGGTTGTGGACAGTTCCAAAAGAACTCATCACTTCATCAATAGCCCAACTCATTGAGCAATGGTCGATAATACTGTCATGACCGCCGAAAATACCGATCGACATTTGTTCCTTGCGGGTTTCATCCCCTGAACGGAAACGGAGATGGCGAATAATAATATCATGAGTTGCCAGAACCACCTGATAGTCTTTGATACAAATACCCTCCCCTGGTGCGGCTTGGCCGGCAATCGTGACGAAAGGCTTCCGAATCCATAGATCCGCTTTTAATTCGATAGTACCGCCCACACGAAAGAGGACATAACGGGATCCTTCTGCATCAACCGCAGCGCGCAAACTGCCTGGAATGAGTTGTTCTTGACCTGGGATATAATCATCAAGTGTTGTGACAAAATAGATGTGGCCACCACGTCCGCCCGGAGTAAACGCGCCGAATCCTTCTGCTTCAGGAAAAGCACGGAGTAGGTTTTGTCCCATGCAAAAGTTGTCGCCTATCAAGACCAGACCTATCACGGTGCAAGTCGCTAAAAGGGTTTTTGCAGGATAAGGATGTGCCAATGATCTCATTTCATATTTCTTTCAGTTTGATTTGTCATATATACAGATTCCGGAAACAAATTTCACCGTCCGTGGTTACGATGACACGCGGCCTTTGCATTTCATCAGTTGTAAAAGCCTTTTGATTGATACCCGGTGCCGTTACAAAGATTAGGAATGATCGACTTGGCCGCTTCATGGACTTCTTTTGTTAGTTATTCTTCTTGATTAATACCACCCAATCGTGTGTTTGTTGCCGAGGCGGCAATCCGATTTTGGATTGTTTCCCGCCCTGTATGAATGCGTCATCTCCTTCAAATTCTCCGGTACGTGGATTGTACCATCTCAATGAATAAACTCCGTTGATCCTATCGAAGTTAATCGTCCCACTGGGATTTCCCGTGGGAAGATAAATCGCATAAACAAATCCTGGTTTGGCAAACACCTCGGCACTTGCTTCCAATGTCTTATGATCGTCTATGTCGATTTGAACTACACCTTCATCTACCACCAATTCATCTATCGGCTCCATTTCCCAAAACGGGAGGTTTTCCTCAATGAACTTTCTTGCATACCACATGTATCTCCAGTGCTTCTCGTATCTGCGAAAGTCCTCGGTCTTGAGCAACTCATCAAGAATAAATTCCAATTGTCCGCCGGATAAATAGATGGGCCAAATATACTGCATTCGGTGACGGCCTGCATTCTCTGGAGTGGCTTTATCCGGGAAAAACTCATCCATGCCAATGACATGCGGTACACCCGTTTCCTTCGATAATGTCCGCCACTTCTCAACGACACCAATGTCTTGGGTTTGAAAAGAGGTGACGGCAAAGCGCTTATCACCCAGAAACGGTTCCCATGCCTTGGTGGCGTTGCCTGCATGATGGATGGAAATGGGATGATCGTATGGATCGACGGCTTGAATATACCCGGCATATTCCTTTGCCAATTCCGGAGATATTTTCCATCGCAGGTTGTATTCCTCGCACAAATTCCACTGCAGAGCCAGATGATGACCGAAACGGGCAATGATCTCTCGATAGAAAAGTTTTCTTTCCACACCCAGCATGCCGTTATCCAGTTCCCGCTTGTTGAGCTCTTCGGCTTCGTTCAGCACAAAGTGAAGGAAGATTCCTTTTCGTTGGGCGTGATCGAACACGATCTCCCACTGATGTAACTTGCTGATGTCAAAATGCAGATTGTCGTTATCGGGATGTCCTTTCGGATCAATCCTACCCACATAAGGCCAGACATTCTTGCCATCGCCGCCGATGTTGTTGGGCATGAAGTATATTGAATTAACATGCTCTTTCGCCATGTAGTTTAGGAAACCTATGATTCCTTTCCCGGCTCCATTATTCCAATCGGGATCACTTTCAGTCCAATTTTGCCCATGTTCGGTATATTCGTGCTTGGCGCGTGGTGTGTTGTCGAATCCCTTATAGGCCAGCAGATCTTCCGGTGTATCATTTCCGCCTTTCAGCCAGTACGGCCCATCGTGGAATTTCAGGTAATGCTCTCCGATGTATTCGAGCCGGCCCCACTTGAGAAATCCCGGCGCCTTCTCATCGCACCCCTCCACAACGAACGAGCCTCCGCAGCCATCGAAGGCGATTGGTTCTCCTGCCTTAGCATCCAGACTGACGGCCACCTGGGAGCCTTTGCGAAACGAGGCGACAAAGGACCACTTTCCTGCCTCACTCGGTGAAAAACACACGCGCCAGATATTCCCGGAACCTCGTTCCTCTCCATCCCCGGCATAGAAACCGGGGACATTATAAGTGCGGCCGTCGGGATTTGTGAACTGCACCTGAAGACGGTAGCCCAGAAAGGGATTTGGGTCGGCTGCTGTTTCACTTGTATACGGCCCTTTGAAATCAAGCGTGATAGGATGCCATTTTTTTCGTTCCCCTTTTATTGCATAGCTCCTCTTATTAACCGCTTGGTTGTCCTGGACAGCCTTGGTAGCCATCTTCATTACCTGATTCATGACAGACGTGGGATCCCCCGGCTCTGGGCCACCCCAGTTGGCTTTGGCCGCGACAATGATCATGTCCAGGCTTGGCAGGATAACAGCCGAGTTCCCGCCGGCCCCTATGGTCATGAAGGTGTCGTGCGGAGCATCGGGCCAAGTGATCCGATCGGGATGGTCTCGTCCGGTGTCGTTGAACCAAAAGTTGTAACCATAGATGCCCGGTCCATATTTTGTAAAGTGATCCGACCTGCCACCATAGGACCCGATATCGAGATAGTCATTCATCTTGGCCTTGTCCGTATGGGGCAGCTTCTTAGGCACATGGGATTTGCAATATGTATCAAAGAAGTCACTTGACAGGAGCTGTTTTTGTTCCCATTTGCCCTTGTTTAACCAGAACCAGCACAGACGCGCAAAATCCCGCACCGAAGCGATAACGCGGGCTTTCTTGCTGAACGATAGTCCGTCCTCAAACTGCAAAGGGCCCAGGCGTTGCGGATCGTTCGCCACGACGGTTGGCGTCTCTTGAAAGAGTCGATCGAAAAGAGTCAGACGGTAGAGGTTGATCGCATAGTCATTATAAGCCCACGCCGCACCTGGCTTTTCCGGACGGGCATATCCGCTGATCATATTGGCTAGATGATGAAACGTCATGGTCTGGTCTTTAGGATATAAATCCCAGCCGAAGCGTTTGATCGGTGTATGCACCGATTCCAGCTTGCCTTCCTGAACGGCGAAAAACAATAGTGTGCTAAAGACCGGCTTGCTCGATGACATCCAATCTCCTTTTTGAGATTGGCTACCCCAAGCCTTGATGATATAACCGTGTCGAATGATGCAGCCACGTCCCTTAAGAAGCTGGGTAATGGTGTCAATCTTTTCTGAATCTAAGCCCACCTCTGAAGGCTTCTTTGGCTGCCAAGTCCGTTTAGGGTATGTTTGTTTAATTTCGGAAGGTTTTGCTATAGATGAATAGAAAAGCAGCACACTTAGGAAAAAACAAAGAATCTCAGTTAATTGAATTGAAGTGGAACGTATTTGAAAACTCATTATCAAGCTTCCTGCAATCTGAATAGTAAAGTACTATGTCCTATGCCCATTCTATTGTAACTTGTACCTTTTATCAAGGTTTGTTGTACAGAGATGTTCGATTTAATGGAAAGTGAATTATTCGGGCATAAGAAGGGTAGTTTCACATCGGCCTTTCAGGATAAGAAGGGCCTTTTTGAATGTGCCCGTGGAGGAACATTATTTTTGGACGAAATCGGACACATGCCGATGAACTGCCAGGTGAAACTTCTTCGGGCCGTGGAACACTTTATTAAGAAATTTAATGCCGAAATGGGCAAACACTGTATTGGCGTGAGTGACGACGTGATGCGGCTGTTTATGAATTATGATTGGAAGGGCAATATTCGCGAAATACAGAATGTCATCGAAAGAGCGATCATCTTCTCTGATGATGATGTCATCCAGGTTTCCGATATTGGATTATTAGGTTCTCACATAACGACATTCACCGAAGAAAGCGAAAGTCTCCATGCGGCCATGAGGGCATACGAAAGGGAGCATATTTGCCGGGTTTTGAATAAACACAACTGGAACAAACCAAATACCGCGAAAGCTCTGAGTATCGGACTGTCGAGCTTGTATCGAAAGATGGATGAGTTGGAAATTCATTCTCGCGAGCACAAGCGTTAAAAAGTCAATAAGCGTTCAGAATTAAATGACGAGAAAGAAACCACCCTTCGACTTCGCTCTGGAGAAGAACAGTTTTTTTTGCTTTTGTATCGAACGAAGATGCAAGAAGAATTGAGGCGCTAATTTTGAAAGTAAAGAGATGAAAGTTACCAGATCTGCAGCCTATGCGTTGCAGGCATTAATGTATATGGTTAGACACAGCACTCAGTTGCCGGCCACCACCACGACGATCGCTAAAGCGGAGGGAATACCGTCCGATTATCTCGCCAAGATATTTCAGAAGCTTGCAAAAAAAGGCTACGTCAAAGCGATCAGAGGTAAAAATAAGGGATATGTCTTTGCTATGCCGCCCGAGCAAATGACAGTGCTTGGGTTACTCGAAGCGATTGAAGGCAATCCGCTCTTTGACGATTGCCTTTTGAGGCATTGCGAATGTGGCGGAACACAGGAGAATTGTCGCGTATTCTCGGCGTGGGTCGATGCCACAAAACAACTCAAGAAGCTGCTGAGTGAGACGACCGTTGCAGCAGCCGCATGGAGCCATCCCGAACATCGCTTCCTGAGCCTGTCCGAATCACTCGCCAGCCTGAAGAATAAGCAATGAACTGTGCCGGTACTAAGACGAAGTTCGAAAACGAATACGATGTTGAAAGGGATGAATCATCAGGATAACATAAAGCTCATTCAAAATTGTTAAAGGTTAAGCGGCCGAAATGGATCGATGAATATTCGAGAACATAAGACGCTAAGTATAAAGTGAAGATATGTCTGTTCTGTTGGTTTCTATCTCAAAGAAGCATGAAGTAAAAACCATCTCGAAAAAATATCGATTTGGCCGTCTATATGGCCAGCTATATTTCTATCCGGCTTAAATAAACCGAAGAGGCCTACAGGCAGACCAATATCATGCTGCAAGAAAAAGATCGTATTAAAGATGAATACGTTTTCCGCGTCACGCGTAATATTAAAGGGCATCTCGCGACAATACAAAGCTGTCTTGCGATTATCGTGGAAGGACACGATGGCGAAATACGTGTCACCAGCAAGGAAGGCAGCGGAACCACGTTTATCATCCGACTACCGAGAGGCTGGGCTCCTCAAGCGGGTGAAGTCCCTCAGAAAGACTTGTGAAGTTAACATTTGGGAGAAGATCTGGAAAATGATTTACTTAACTGAAGCGGATATAATTGAAGCGGCGCCGATCGATGAGATGCTGGATGTTATTGAGGCATCGATGGATATGTACGAAAAGAAAGAGTTCCATATGCCGCAACGGCTCCATGTCGACCACGATGGAAATACTCTGTTGCTGATGCCCTGCTTCACGAGGGATGGTTTCGGGACCAAGCTCGTTACCCTGTTTCCGGGTAATCCGACCAGAGATGTTCCCGTCTTGAACGGCATTATGGTTCTTAACGATGCACAAACGGGTGTCCCGGTTGCACTGCTTAACGGCCCTGCATTGACGGCTTTAAGAACCGCGGCAGTCGGCGCTGTAAGCATTCGCTACCTGGCTTCGGACGATACTGACGCCATAGGGATAATAGGAGCGGGTGTCCAGGGATTTTATCAGGCGTGGTTTGCATGTAGTGCCAGACCGGTCAAAGACATTTTTATCTTTGACCAGAAAGTGGATAAATCCGCGATCCTTAGAAAGAAACTGTCAGCGAAGATTCCCCACGTTAGAGTCCATCAGGCCGTCCGCGTCGAGGACTTACTCGAAAAGACACAGGTCGTTATTACAGCAACGGATTCACAGGAGCCGGTACTGCCGAACGAGGAGGAATTATTGGCTGGCAAGCACTTTGTGGGCATCGGTTCGTATAAGCCGACCATGAGAGAATTTCCCAGGGCGCTTTTCACATTGCTCAAGACAGTCTTTGTGGACACGGATCATGCATTGCACGAATCGGGAGATCTCATCACTCCGCTGGAAAATAATTGGATCGGACGGGATCGAGTGATGACCCTGGGACGCTTTCTGGCCGAACATAGAGCGGGGGATCGAGTTCGGGAAGGAAC